>Ga0070697_100005119_pt1 | contig 10069 bp, 9 predicted proteins | sample KBSK1501metaG_FD_65475 | JGI IMG/M metagenome (GOLD analysis project Ga0070697, IMG submission 65475) | Corn, switchgrass and miscanthus rhizosphere microbial communities from Kellogg Biological Station, Michigan, USA - KBS K1-50-1 metaG | ecosystem: Host-associated > Plants > Roots >... | reverse complement strand
ATGGGTTCTCGGACCGGTTTGGTGAGAAAAAAGTAAACCGGCTCCGTCAGGTAACATGGCACTTCCGCCACATATTGTGGCATTGGGCCAAAAAAGAGAGCCAAAAAGACGAGTGATTTTCAGAGCAAAGGAAGAAAATGATGTCACGCCAGATTATGAGGCGGAGGCCATCTGCTGAAAGCGCTTGGCAGCGTCGCATATTATTTGGCAGACGGTATTTTTTATTCGACAAATGACAATGATTAGTGATGGTTTTTCTGTTCGGTCCTTTATTTTATCACGGCTTGCAAGCTCATCCATCACCAAAAAGGTGCCAGAGCCGTAAATCCGCCAGAACGGGGGGATATGCGTCAGAGTCAGAAAATGGCGAGGATATGTGTCAAATTTTGGTACCTGTTTAGCAGCCGTTCTGGCCTGAGCATCACGGGTAGACCAAGACGGCTGGCTTGAGCACTTCCTCGCACCACTGGCGGAAGTCGGTGAGAATAGTAGACTGCGCGGTCCGCGACTCGATGGGGTAAATGCTCTGATCCTGCGCCACCTGATGCGACAAAGCCTGCTTGCACGCATCAGGCCCTCGATTTCCAGCCGTTTCGTCAGAGTGAACCAGCTTCAGAGGCATTGGAACATGTCTCTCTGCACGTGTCATCAAAGGATGTTCTTGGCTCAACTGAAGTACCCAAATTGAACATACATTGCCCTTGACAAGAGGGAATTATCATAGTATGATAATATCATATTGAAAATAGTGTGTGAATAGTGTTTCGTGACGCTGCCCACCAGGGAGCAGATGAACTGGAAGAGAAGGGGTCCTCATGGACGATGGTCTTGAGTCATCGCAGACGCGTGCTGTGCTTGACTTTATGCTTTTCCTGAATGAGAGGTTGAGTCGAACATCAAAGCTTTTTGAGTACGAGACCTTGTGTTCTCCTGACGAGGCAAGCGTTCTCTCTCTCCTTGCTCGGCGCGGACCCTTGATGGTGAAGGAAATCGCTCAGGGGATGGCAGGGATAGACGCGAGTAAACTTACACGTATCCTTGATAGCCTGGAAAAGCATGGGTATGCCACTCGCACCCTGAATCGTGGAGATCGACCGAGCTTTCTTGTCACTCCCACCGAGCAAGGAATGCAGCTTCTTGACGCCTTTACTGAACACCTCAAGACTCTTGCACAGGACGTGCTCGTTCCACTCACACCAGCGGAACGCTTCATACTTGTCGAATTGTTTACCAAAATCCAGGCAAACTGGAATCAGGTGCAGGACTCGTAGTGCTCCCTCGCTGATGATTTCTGTCATAAGAAGGCAGAAGTCGAGCACGTAGTGAACTCAGTTTCTCTTTTTTTGTCCTTCTTTAGTATCACTTTGATAAATAATCGAAATGATTTTTTCAAGAGAAAGGCACCTTCTTATGAAACTCGCGGTCTTTGGCGCCACAGGTGGCACCGGTCGGCAACTCGTGGACCAGGCACTAGCGGGGGGTCACACGGTCACTGTGCTGGTACGTCATCCTGCCACCTTTCCTCTTCAGCACGAGCGTCTCGCTGTTCTTCAGGGAGATGTCCGCCGCCCTGCCAACGTTGAAGCTGCTGTCGCTGGTCAAGACGCCATTGTGAGTGCATCAGGGACGAATCAGCGTGGTCCCGTGTCTCTCTGTACGGATGGAGTCGAGCGGATACTGATGGCCATGCATTCCTCTGGGGTGCATCGCATCCTCGTTGTCAGTACCTATGGCGCAGCGGAGAGCCATCACCGCAACCTCTACAATTTTTTCGTCTGGGCTTCCATGAAAGAAAAGATGCTGGATAAGGAGCGCATGGAGGACCTCCTTCAACACAGCGACGCCCAATGGACGCTGGTGAGACCGCCAGCTTTGACGAATGGACCACGAACACAGCACTATGCTACCGCTCCTGACCTTCGCATCTCTGCCACTTCACATATCTCGCGAGCAGATCTGGCCGATTTCATGCTGCGCAGCATTGACGATAGGAACACGGTCGGGAAGGCTCTTACGCTCAAGGCGTGATCAGGAGGAAACGATGATGATGCAGAACAACGTGGCGCTCGTGACGGGAGCCAATGGCGACATGGGCAAGGTGATCGCTACCGAACTCGCGCGACAGGGTGCTCGCGTGGTGGGGGTCGTCCGTCGCCGCGAACAGGGCGAGGCACTGCAGCACGACATTCTCCAGGCCACAGGGAACTCAGCGGTCCACTTCCTGGTGGCTGATCTTGCAGACCAGAGCCAGATTCGTCGTCTGGTCGACGAATTTCACGAGCGCTTCAGCCACTTGCACGTGCTGGTCAACAACGCAGGCGTCCACCTGCGCGAGCGCCAACTGAGCCCGGACGGGATCGAGATGCACCTGACGGTCAATCACCTCGCCTGGTTCCTGCTGACCAATCTGCTGCTCGATACGCTCAAGGCCAGCGCGCCGGCACGCGTCGTCAATGTGGCGTCGCAATCGATGGCCGATACACGGCAGCTGCCACTGTGTGGGAAGCCCCGACCCGTTGCGTTACACCTGGACGACCTTCAGAGCGAGCAGCACTTCGAGCCGATGGACGCCTACGCTCGCTCCAAACTCGTCATGGTGATGTGCGGCTACGCGCTTGCCCGTCGCTTGAAGGACACCCACGTCACGGTCAACGCCCTGCATCCTGGGCTGGTGTCCACCGGTATTGTGTCTGATATCGCCCCACCCCTTGCCCGACCTTTCCTGGGTCTGGTGCGTCCCTTTCTCTTGAGTCCACAGGCAGGGGCGCAGACGGCCATCTACCTGGCAAGTGCACGGAGGGTAGAAGGTATCACTGGGAAGTACTTCATCAAGAAGGCCAAGGTCCGCTCACCCGACATCTCTTACGATGTGGAGGCACAGGAGCAGCTCTGGCAGATGAGTACCAGGCTTGTTGGGCTCCGATAGCGGGCGAGAGCGAGAAAACGCGATTTCGAGGGGAGATATCCACGATGAATACCCTATCTGAGAGATAGTTTGTTAGCCATCGTGACCATACAAAGATGTGGACAGAAGGCATAGATATTGGAGAGGAAGGAAAGCATGTCGAATACACCGGCAATTTTGGCCGAGGGACTCAAAAAGAGCTATGGAAAGACCCAGGCCCTGGCGGGGATCGACCTGGTCGCCGAGGAAGGCAGCGTCCTCGGCCTGCTCGGGCCTAATGGCGCGGGCAAGACTACCGCGGTACGCATTCTGACGACCCTGCTGCGACCAGACGCCGGGCGAGCGGAGGTGATGGGACTCGATGTGGTCAAAGACGCCAGCGCGCTGCGCGCACGTATTGGCCTGGCGGGCCAGTATGCTGCCGTCGATGAATACCTGACCGGCTACGAGAATCTGAAGATGTTCGGACAGCTCTACCACCTGCCAGGCGCGGTTGCGCGGCGGCGGGCGGACGCGCTGCTCGAACGGTTTGACCTGGTCGAGGCGGCAGGGCGCATCGTCAAAACCTACTCAGGGGGAATGCGCAGGCGTCTTGATCTCGCGGCCAGCTTAATTGTGTCGCCGCCCGTTCTCTTCCTGGACGAGCCAACGACCGGCCTGGACCCGCGCGGTCGCCTCGCGATGTGGGAGATCATCGGTGGCCTCGTCTCGGACGGCACGACGGTGTTACTCACTACCCAGTACCTGGAGGAAGCCGATCAGCTCGCGAGCAAGATCGTCGTCGTCGATCACGGGCGCATCATCGCACAGGGCACCTCCGACGAACTGAAAGCCCAGATCGGTGGCGAGCGCATTGAACTCACCGTCGCCCAGGGCGGCAACCTGGCAGCTGCGGTACAGGCACTGCGCCCGTACAGTTCGGGCGAGATACAAACCGACGTGGAGAGCAACCATCTCCTTGTGCCAGTAACACACGGCCCGCAAATCCTGGCATCCGTCGTGCGCGACCTCGACGCCGCGCATGTGCCCCTGGATGACCTGGCCCTGCGCAAACCCACTCTGGATGATGTCTTCCTCGCGCTGACCGGGCGGGCCGCTACCGCGGAGGAACTGCCCGAGGAGCAGGCAGAAACGCCCTCGCTGGTAAGGAGTACTCGATGAGCAGTATCAATCTTCGCACGACCGGATCGTTGAAGCCGGAGAGACGCGTCCGCCTCTACTGGACCTTCGCCGATGCGCTGGTTCTGGCAAAGCGCCACCTGATGCAAATTCCACGCATCCCGGAGGAGCTGGTCTTCGCCACGATCCAGCCTGTCATGTTCGTCCTGCTCTTCCGCTACGTATTCGGAGGAGCTATTGCGGTAAGCGGCACCACTTACGTCAACTACCTGATGGCCGGCATCTTCGTGCAGACCGTCATTTTCGGGGCGACAACAACCGGCATAGGACTCGCCAACGACCTGCAGAAGGGCCTGATTGACCGCTTCCGTTCGCTACCGATGTCGCGTTCTGCGGTGCTGACCGGCCGCACCATCTCAGACCTGGTACGCAACATCTTCGTGGTAATCATTATGTGGACGGTGGGCCTGCTGGTGGGCTTTCGACCACAGGGCAACTTCCTCTCCTGGCTGGGAGCCGGAGGGTTGCTCGTTCTGACGAGCTTCGCTTTCTCGTGGATTTCCGCCACCATCGGGCTACTGGTAAGCAGTGTAGAGGCCGCGCAATCAGCAGGCTTCATCTGGCTCTTCCCATTAACCTTCGCCAGCAGCGCCTTTGTGCCAACCGGCAGCATGCCAGGCTGGCTGCGCGCCTTCGCGGAACATCAACCCGTCTCGCTGATCGTCAATGGCGTGCGAGGGCTACTGCTCAACATGCCCGATGCCGCCACCATCTTGCAGGCGCTGGCCTGGTGTCTTGGCATTCTCATCGTGTTCATCCCGGTCGCCGTGTGGGCCTATGGCCGACGCATAGCGCGCTGAGGACTGTGCGGCCAGAAGCCTTGAGGAGACGCTGCTGGAGTTTTTTCAGAGTAGCTACGAAGCGGGGGCCACGCTTGGGCAGTGGGATCGCGAGGCCCTGGAAAGGAGGGCGGGATGAGGACTATCTGTCACGAGGAGTTGAATGGGAAAGGAGCAAGGAGATGAATAGCATAGCATCACTGGCTTTTGTCTTCCCCCTGAAGGCCGGCAAGACAGAGGAATGGAGAGCCTGGGTCGCGGAGATCCTGGGACCGCGCCGGAGCGAGTACGAGGCCTTCAGCCGTCGTGTGGGCCTCAGGACTCAGCGCGCGTACCTGCAACACACGCCGCAAGGGGATCAAGCCATCATCTACCTGGAGGGGGAGGATCTCCAGCGCACGTTCCAGCACCTGCGGACGTCTCAGGACCCCTTCGCGGTCTGGGTCCGGCAACGGACAATAGACATCTTCGACGGGGTCGACTTGACGCAGTTCGAACCGGGATCGCTCTCCCAATACGTCTTTGAGGGGCCCAGCGCCCAGGAGGATGAAGCGAATTATCAGGCCCGGGAAAGGATGGAACGACTGGGCACAATCAGTCCATGAGTGTGTCATCGCACTCATCTCATGAGTCCTTGCTGTAAATGTGATTGTTTGATGGCGGTAAAATAGCACAATTCTATGGCGTAATACCGAGAACTTCTTGGAGAGAGGAAAGGATTGTGAGCAGCTTAGAGAGAGCTTTCGGCGGCTTAGAGCAGCACTGGCCATACGCCGCGTAATTATCTCATTTTACTGCCATCAAGCAATCACATTTACAAAAGAGATCGCTCGCAAGCTTCATATGCCCGCCTCGACCGTCAAGTCCTACTTCTACCGCTCGCTGCCGCAGGTGCGCAAGGCGCTGGCGGCCGACGCACCCCTTGCAGCCGTCTCGTAGAGAGCAACCGGTATGATGTATCGGAGAACAAGGAGAACACCTCTATGGATCCCATCTCTTCTCTCGACATCGAGAAGACACAACACACAGAACACCCGGTCGTGATGGATGTGCGCGACATCACCAAAAGCCTCCCCCTTGGGCGTGAGCGCATCGACATCCTCAAAGGGATGAGCTTTACCGTTCTGAGCGGGGAGTTCGTCGCTATCGTCGGCCCATCCGGCTCCGGCAAAAGCACGCTGCTGGGCATCATCGCTGGCCTGGACAATCCGACCAGTGGCCAGGTACTGATCGATGGCATCGATATCACCCATATGTCCGAAGGGAAACTGGCCGCGATCAGGAATAGCAAGATCGGCATGGTCTTTCAGGCTTTCAATCTGATCCCCACGCTGACCGCCCAGGAAAACGTCGAGGTCCCCCTCTATGTGGGCAAACACCCGGGGTCACCCTCCGCGCGGGCGAAAGAACTGTTGGCCCTGGTGGGTCTCTCGCACCGCCTGGGTCATCGCCCCAACCAGCTCTCTGGTGGCGAGCAGCAGCGCGTCGCGATTGCTCGGGCCCTGGCCACTGATCCCGCCTTCGTGATTGCCGACGAGCCAACCGGCAATCTCGATGCGAAAAATGGGGAGAATGTGCTCGACCTGATCGCCCAACTCCGCGAGCAGACCGGCAAAACCTTCATCATTGCGACCCATGATCCGGTGGTGGCTTCCCACGCGGATCGTGCCATTCGTATTGTCGACGGCACCATCGGCCAGATCGATTCTGCGCTCGGCGCAATCACGCAATAACTCGTGCGGGAAGGAGACTCCTCTCATGAAAGCTTCCATGTACGTGAACTATCCTTCACGTTCGTTATTACGCGGCGGACAACGAACCCTGCTGGCCATCTTCTGTGTGGCGGTCGGCGTCATGGCGATTGTCGCCCTGCAACTGGCCGGGTCCATGCTGCAAAACTCGCTGAGTTCCAACGTCCGCGATACCAACGGTGGGGATATCGCGGTGACCGCCCAGAGTACGCCGCTCTCCGCAAGCGACCTGTCCTTCTTCGCCCAGCTCAAAAGTGCTGGCACCATCACCAACTATACCGCTATCTCCAGCGTCACCGGCTCGTTGAGTGCAGCGGCAGCCAGTGGGGGCGCCGGCCCTGGGGGCGGGGGTCCCGGGGGTGGCTTCGGCGCATCCGCTCAATCGTTCCAGGTCGATGCGGTCGATCCACAGAATTATCCGATTGTCACGCCGCCCACCTTCGTGACTCCGAGCAATGGAACACTCTCGGCGAGGCTTTCCGGAAACCAGGTGGTGGTCACCCAGCATTTCCTTGACACCTCTCACACAAAGGGGGGCGATCCCGTCACGGTCTATCTCAAAACGCAAACGGGTGCAGGCCAAACGCTGCATGTCACGATTGCCGGGGTGATCGCCGATGCGGGTAGCTTTGCCCAGGCTGGCAGTCTCATGCTCATCTCGGCCCACGACGAGCAGGCCGCGCTCGCGAATACTCCTGTCTCGTACAACACGGTCTATGTCGACACGGCAGACCAGGCGAAGACCGACGCCGCGGTCAAAGCCATTACCCAGCGCTTTCCGCTCGCCTCAACGCAGACCGTTGCGGATGCGCTCAAAACCCAACAAACCTCAATTGACTTTATCAACAATTTCCTGGAGATTGCGGGTCTGCTGGCCTTGCTCATTGGGGGCATCGGGATCGTCAATACCATGCAAGTCCTGCTGTCGCGGCGAAAAACAGAGATTGCGATGCTCAAGACCGCCGGCTACCGCCGTCTCGATCTGTATGCGATCTTTGGGCTGGAAGCCGGCTTACTCGGCCTGATTGGGGGCGTGATCGGGGCGGGAGCATCGATAGGGGTCAGTGCGATCGTCCGCGTCCTGATGCAAAATCTCGGCTTCACGGTCCCCTTTGTCATCAATCCCGCAACGGTCGCGGGCGGGGTCGCCATTGGGATCGCGACGGCGCTGATCTTTGGCCTGCTGCCCATTGTCCAGGCCGCGACGATCCGCCCGTTGAACGTGCTCCGCGACCTGACGGAAAACCAGGGCCTGGGCAGTCGAGCCTTGACGATCGCCTTACTGCTCCTGCTCTCCCTCCTCTTCTGTGTGCTGGCGATCGTGATCCTCAACAACAATGTGCTGCTGGGCGTCGTGGTCGTCTATGGCACCTTCGCCCTCCTGCTGGTGCTCAGCGCGTTCTTGAGCCTGGTGATCTGGCTGGTCAGCAAGATACCCGTGCCAGAACATGTCGCGTTCAAGCCGCTTGCCTTCGTCCTGGTGGGGGTGGCCGCGTCGGCACTAGTGTACCTGGCGCTGCCGGTGTTCGGTCTCATCTTGCTTGCCGCATCACTGCTCTTTATCGGCGTGATGGTGATGCCACGCACCTGGCAGGTCAGCACGATGCTGGCCCTGCGCAATCTTGGTCGCCAGCGGACACGCACGACGACGACCATGCTGGCCCTCTTCATCGGCATCTTTACGATTGGCGTGGTGCTGACGCTGGGGCAAAACCTGCAAGCCCAGATCAGTACCGCCATTTCGCAGACCCTGACCTACAACGTCATTGCCTTGACCTCGGGGCAAGAGACCACCACCCTGCAAAGACATCTTGGCAGTATTCCGGGTCTCTCCAAGACGCAGACAGATACCTTTACGCCAGTCGTGCCGACGGCCATCAATGGACAACCTGTGCAGCAGGTGTTGCCTGTTGGGGCTAGCCGCCAGGAAGCGCTTGCATTGCTGAGCAGCATAGAGGGCTATGCACTCACCCAGGTGACCCCCTCTGCAACGATGGCGCAGGGCCGGAACCTGGCGGCCAGCGATGCGAACACGACCAATGTGGTGATCAGCGAGACGCTGACCGGCGCGGGGGACATCCAGATGCACCTGAAACCGGGCGATACGATCACGCTGGGAAGCACAGACGGCAAAACCGTCAAGACGGTCACGGTGATCGGCACCTATGCACAGAGTTCCTTTGGCAGTCACGTCGGGAATATCCTGGCCTCGACACAGACTGTCCAGGCGTTTAGTTCCGCCCGCATGGCAGTGAGCACGGTCACCTACCTGAAGATCAACGCCGCGCAGGTCAACGCTGCACTGGGCAGGCTTGGACATCTCGTACCAAACGCGTCGGTCCAAAATCTGGCGAGTATCGGTGACTATGTCGGCCAGCTTCTGAATAGCATGGTGGAAATGCTGGTGGCCATTGCCTCGCTCTCGCTGATTGCCGGAGTGGTCATCATCGCGAATTCGGTGGCCCTGGCCATGCTGGAGCGCAGACGAGAACTGGGGATTCTAAAAGCGGTCGGCTATACCAGTGGCAGCGTGCTCGGCGAGGTGATGATCGAGAATGGGATCATCGGCGGTGTCGGGGCGCTCCTGGCGATGCTCCTGGCCACTGGAGCAATCGCTGTGCTCGGCAACCTGATCTTCAACCTCTCGTTCGGGGCGTCTCCAATGATTGTACTCAGCCTGGTGGGTGGCGCGATAGTGCTGGCGATCGGTACCGCAGTCCTCGTCGCCTGGAACGCCGTTCACGTCCGTCCGCTGACTGTTCTTCGCTACGAGTAATAGGAGAAGAAGGATGGGTGTTTCGATGATGTCAACGTCGGTCTACCTGTAAATTTTGAGATTCTGCGGGTGAAATCTGTATAATTCTGCGGGTGAATAGACAATTGGCGCGGAATAGCCTGCCGAGCCAGACGTGACAGTCTTACAGGATTGAGATGTGCATTTTCTTCCTACTCTTGCCTGTTCTGCCGCCCGCGTAATTATGCAGATTCCGCCCGCAGAATCTCAAAATTTACACGAAAGGATGGGAGCGTGATGACATCCGAGTCAACCTTACGGTTCCGTAGCCGATCAGAGATTGTTGAGACACTCTCCCAGGCTCAATTCACAGTAGAATCCGTTCGAGATGCCCCCGACCGTCCTGGCTTAGAGTTCGTCTTTATTGCTCACCGATGATACCAGCAAGATTACGAGACAAGGCAGCGAGAGCCAAGTGGCAGCTGGGCGTACCCAAGTTCTCGCTTTTGAGCAGTGCCGCCGCTTGTTCTGGCAAGATGAGAAAGGGTAAAGCGTTCGTAGCCTTTCTCATCCCTGACTTCTCATTCTCACTCCAATTTACAAGATTTCGCTGAGAAAAGCCTGACGAGGAGCAGTTTTTCCAGGAAACTTTGTCCCAGTGCTCACATTGGAGGGCAAGTGCTTACGTCGGAGGGCCAAACCTGCTCACTTGGTACGGCAT
>Ga0070697_100005118_pt1 | contig 10070 bp, 12 predicted proteins | sample KBSK1501metaG_FD_65475 | JGI IMG/M metagenome (GOLD analysis project Ga0070697, IMG submission 65475) | Corn, switchgrass and miscanthus rhizosphere microbial communities from Kellogg Biological Station, Michigan, USA - KBS K1-50-1 metaG | ecosystem: Host-associated > Plants > Roots >... | reverse complement strand
CGACCGCTTCCACGTCACGGCCGCCGATGTCCCCGTGGTCATCACGTGCGGCGAGGTCGTGCTCCGCAACCCGACCAATCAGCAGATCGCCGACGCCCTGGGGTTCAACGACGCGATCGATCAGACCCAGGTCCGCGACCTGGTCATCATCGGGGCGGGACCCGCGGGACTGGCCGCGGCGGTGTACGGGGCGTCGGAAGGATTGGACGTTCTGCTCGTTGAGTCGACCGCGCCGGGGGGCCAGGCCGGCTCGAGCTCGCGGATCGAGAACTACCTCGGCTTTCCGACCGGGATCGGCGGTCTGGAGCTCGCGTCCCGCGCCACCAGCCAGGCACAGAAGTTCGGGGCCCAGCTGCTGGTCGGGAGCGCTAGACGCCTCGTCTGTGACCGCAAGCCGTACGCGCTCGAGATCGGCGACGGGCAGCGGCTGCCGGCGCGCTCCGTGATCATCGCCACGGGCGCCGAGTATCGGCGGCTCCAGATCGACGGCCTGCCGCGGTTCGAAGGGGCGGGGGTGTATTACGCCGCGACCTTCATGGAGTCGCAGCTGTGCGCCGGTGAGGAAGTGGTCGTCGTGGGCGCCGGCAACTCCGCGGGCCAGGCCGCCGTGTTCCTGGCTGAGACTGCCCGGCGAGTGCATATGGTGATCCGCTCGGCCGGCCTGGCCGACACCATGTCGCGCTACCTGATCCGTCGCATCGAGGACCATCCGGCCATCGTCCGCCACGTCCATACGGAAATCGTGAGTCTCGAGGGGAACGGTCACCTCGAGCGGGTAGGCTGGCGCGATAACCGGAGCGGGCAGGTCGAGACGCACGGCATCCGGCACGTCTTCACCATGACGGGCGCGGTGCCCAGCACTCGCTGGCTGGACACTTGCCTCGCACTCGACCCGAAGGGATTCATCAAGACGGGACCGGACCTGTTGCCGGAGGATCTGGCCACCACTTGCTGGCCGCTCGCCCGCGCTCCCCATCTCCTCGAGACGAGCCTCCCCGGAGTTTTCGCGATCGGCGACGTCCGCTCGGGAAGCTTGAAGCGCGTGGCGTCGGCCGTGGGCGAGGGATCGATCGCGATCGCCGCCGTTCACCAGGTGCTGGCCCACTAAGGGGGAGGACAATGAGCGCCAACGGAGCCTGCACCCACATCAGCGCGGTCACAACGGTGCGGCACCCTGAAAAGCGGGAGTGCGCCGAGTGCATGAAAATGGGCGCGCAGTGGGTCCATCTCCGCACGTGTCAGGAGTGCGGCGCTACGCTGTGCTGTGACAGTTCCCCCAACCGTCACGCCTCCAAGCACGCCCGCGCCAGCGGGCATCCGGTGGTCGCCTCTGCGGAGCGCGGGGAGCGGTGGCTGTATTGCTATCCCGACGAGGCGTTTGCGGAGTATTGAAACGACCCCATGGCGCTGCTCACACCGCCCGTCGGGCCGCGCGACCACGCCCTGGGAGCAGCGGACGCCCCGGTGACGCTCGTGGAGTACGGCGATTTCGAGTGCCCGTTTTGCGGCCGCGCCTACCCGGAGCTGAAGCAGGTGCTGCGACAGCTCGGCGGCAAGGTTCGGTTCGTGTTCCGGCATTTTCCCTTGAGTGAGGAGCACCCGCACGCCCAACATGCCGCGGAGGTCGCGGAGGCGGCCGGGGCGCAGGGAAAGTTCTGGGAGATGCACGATCTCTTGTACCAGCGGCAGGCGGCGCTCGCGGACGAGGATCTGGTGCGGTACGCGCGCGAGCTGGGGCTCGACGCCGAGCGCGTGCGGCGCGAGCTCGTCGCCCACGTCCACGCGGCCCGGGTGAAGCAGGATTTCGCGAGCGGCACCCGCAGCGGCGTGAGCGGCACGCCCAGGTTCTTCATCAACGGCCGCCGCCACGAGGAGCCGGGCGACGCCAAGACGCTCGCGGCCGCGCTGCGCCACTCTCTCTAGCGAGGAGCACCGAATATGGACAAGTACGAGGAGCTGGAAAGTAGTCTCGATCCGCATCGCGCTGAAGAGCGCACGGCGGCGGCGGCGGAGGTCACGGCTCGGCTGCGAGGCCGCGGGATCACGGTGACGGGCACCGAGAATCCCGAAGGTCTCGTGGACCTGCTCTCGGCGGTGGAGCGCTTCGAAGCCGCGGTCGAGGCCCACGGGGGAGACTTGATGGTCGACGACTTGAAGAGCTCGCGGCCCGATGACCGTCACTTCGTCATGCCCCGGCGCGCCCACGGCGAGGCCGTGCGGGCGTACATCGGCCGCATCGACGAGGCGACGGCGCAGCTGCGCCGCCATCCGCGGCAGCCGGACTGAGAATGGCCGCATGCCCATTCCCACTGAGCCAATCGGTAGCATTCCGAGGCCGCCCGAACTCATCGAGGGAATGCGTCAGTTCGCTGCCGGCCGGATCTCGCAGCACGAAATGCGGTCGCTCTACGACCGCGCGATTCGCGACACCATCCAGCGCTTCGAGGCGACCGGATCACCGGTCATCACCGACGGGGAACAGACGAAGCCCAGTTTCGCCACGTACCCGATCCACGGGCTCGAGACGCTCGCGCCCGGGGGCGTCACGATCCCGTTCGCCGACGGTCACACCCGCCAGCTGCCACGGCTGACCACGGGCCCGTTTCACTACCGGACCTACGCGGCGCAATTCCTGAACGAGGCACGGAGACACACCCGACTCCCGGTGAAGCAGGCCGTCATCTCGGCTTCAGCGTTGAGCCTGCTGTACCCGCAGGATGGCCTCCCGGGCTACTCGAGAGAGACGTTCCTCGACGACCTCGTGCGCGAGGCCGAGCGGGACATCCGGGGCTGCCTGGCGCAGGGCGCCGACAACGTGCAGATCGACTTCACTGAAGCCAGGCTTTCCGTGAAGCTCGACCCCTCGAAACAGCTGCTCCGAGCCTTCGTCGGTCTGAACAACCGCGTGCTGGAGCGGTTCACTCCGGCGGAGCGACAACGGATTGGGGTGCACACGTGCCCCGGGGGCGACCAGGACTCGACGCACAGCGCGGACGTGAATTACGGGGAGCTCTTGCCCGGCCTGTTCGAGCTCAAGGTCGGGAACTTCTACATTCAGCTCGCGAGCGAGAAGGACCGCGGCCGGGTCCTCCGTATCATCAAGGAGCACGCCCAGCCCGAGCAGAAGATCTTCGTCGGCGTGATCGACCCGATCAATCCGAGGATCGAGACGCCCGAAGAGGTTCGCGATCGCGTCCTGGAAGCCGCCAAAGTCATCCCGCTCACTCAGTTGGGTACGACCGACGACTGCGGATTCGCGCCGTTCGGCGACGACACGTCCACGCCCCGCGACACGGCGTTCGCAAAGATCCGCGCCCGCGTGGCCGGGACGAAGCTCGCCGCGCAGGCGCTCGGAGTTTGAGGCGCCGGTGACGGGGCTTAACCCGGGCGAGGCCCTCAACACCCTCGTGCTCGTCGAGAAGGGCGGACGAACCACCCTCACGCAGACGATGCTCTACGAGTCGCGGCAGGCGCGCGACGCGGTCATCACGTCGAACATGGAGAAGGGCGTGGCTGCCAGCTACGACAGGCTGGCCGAACTGTTGGCGTCCGCGCGGGAGGCTCTCACATGACGTGGCGAGGCACGGGCGCAGTCCTCGCGGGGTTCGTCGCGATCGTCGTCCTGTCGCTCGGCACCGACCAGGCGCTGCACGTGCTCAGGGTATACCCGCCGTGGGGCGAGCCCATGGCGGGCGGGCTCTTCGCGGTGGCGACGGCCTATCGGATCGTCTACACCGTCCTGGGCGGCTACATCACGGCGCGGCTCGCCCCCTACGCCCCGGTGCGTCACGCCCTGATCCTCGGCCTCGTCGGGCTCGTGCCGGGCGTCGCCGGTGTGATGGTCGCGATTGCCAAACCCGAACTCGGCCCGCTCTGGTACCCGATCGCCCTCGCCGTCACCGGCGTGCCCTGTACCTGGCTCGGCGGCGTCCTGTCCCGCCCGCCCGTCCATCAATAGAGAGGGCCATATGCAGAAGATCGTCCCGTTCCTGTGGTTCGACGGCAAAGCCGAAGAGGCGATGAATTTCTACGTCTCGATCTTCAAGAATTCCAAGGTCGTGAGGATCACTCGCTACGGCGAAGCAGGGCCGGGACCGAAGGGGACGGTCATGTCCGCGACCTTCCAGCTCGAGGGACAACAGTTCTACGCCCTGAACGGCGGCCCGCAATTCAAATTCACGCCGGCGATCTCATTGTTCGTGAACTGTGAGACGCAAAAGGAAGTGGACGAGCTGTGGGAGAAGCTGTCTGCGGGCGGTCGCAAAGACCAATGCGGCTGGCTGCAAGACAAGTATGGCGTGTCGTGGCAGATCGTTCCCACTGTTCTGGGCAAGCTGTTGGGAGACAAGGACCCTCAGAAAGCCAACCGGGTCATGCAGGCGATGCTGCAAATGAAGAAGCTCGACATCAAAGGCTTGCACCAAGCCTACGATCAGAGCCGGTAGCCGACGAGCGTGCCCGACGCGGTCTGCAGGAACAGCATGCCGGCGACGTCGTCCACCGCGTATACCGGTTCGCGCTCCTTGCCCAGATCCACGCGCGCCCGCGGCTGCGCGCTGTCCTTGTCGATCTGGAGCAGCACGTTGCCGTTCCCTTCCGGGGCGCGAGTCAACATGAAGACCGAGCCCGGGACGGCGAGCGAGGCCTTGAATCGCTTCGTCGCAAGCGCGGCCGACTGGCTCGCGTAGCCCTGGAGTTGCGCTCCGCCCTGCGCGTACGCCGTCGCCAGCTGCCCGGTGATGCGTCGCGCCGTGGAATCCGTGGCAGTCCGCGATGCTTGGGCGAAGGCATCGCCGTACGCCGTGGCGGCGGCGCCGTACAGGCCGGCGCGCACCGCGTTGATCCGGTAGAGCGCGCGCAACAGCCCCGGCAGCTGCGGGGCAGGGTAATAGACCTGCTGCTTCACTTGCCCATCCCGCGCCACGATCACGAGGTTTTGCGGCGCGATGAGCACAATCCCCGCGGGCCGGATCTCCATATCCACCGGATCCTCGCCGCCCTGCAGCTTGATCTCGCCGCCGAGCACGCGGTAGGTGCCGGCGTTGCGATCGACGGCGTACAGCCGGTGGTCGTGGCTCGCAAAGACGTAGAGCGTCGTGCCCTCGACGACATGGTGCAGCGCGTAGCGCGCGGCATTGTAGTCGCCCGAGCTCAACGGCTTGCCGCTCTCGATCGCGTCCTTGAACTTGGGCTCCCCCGTGGCGAGATCGATGACGTTCACCTCGGCGTTCGTCGCCGCGTCGGGGCGTGAGATGTAGAGCAGGCCCACCCCGGGCGTGAGCTCGGCGTAGGCGAGCTGGCCCTTGATCTTCACATCCTTCTTCAGGCGCACGGTGGCCGTGGCGACGTCCAGCACGTTCACGAAAGTGCGCGATTCGGCGTCCACGGCGAGCACGACGGCGCCACCGACGATCATCGCGTCCGTGACGGTACCGCGCATGCGCAGCGGCTTGGCGGCGATGGTCGCTCCATCGTCGTAGCGCGCCACATTCAGTCCCGTCTGCACCACGCCGTTGACGATGCGCACGTTGCCGGTCGCCTCGCGCGCGGGCGGCGATTCCGGGAGGATGATGATCCCGTTCGGGTGCTGCACGATGTCGTGCACCCAGCCCTCCACCGTCGGGGGCTTGGTCCACAGCGCCTGACCGTCGGCGAGGCGGTAGGCCATGAGCCGGTCGTCGAAGCCCACGTAAATACGATCGGGCTTGTCGAGCGACGGATACAGCCGCACGTGTCGCGCGGGGTAGCCCGCGCGGGCGGTGGGCAGTGCCGCGGACCACCGCACCGCGCCCGTGCGCGCGTCCAGCGCCCGCAGACCCATCAGCGTGTGGACGACGATCATGTCGGGCCCCGCCTGCAGCACCTCCAGCGCGGTGGCCTCGGAAGCGGCGCTCACCAAGCCCTGCATCAGGCCACCCAACCCCTTCTTCTTGGGCTCGGTCTGCTCGAACAGCGCTTCGCTCGCCCACCGCTGCTCGCCCGTCACGAGATCGTAGAGCGCGACGACCGCAGGTCCGGCCGCGCGCCGCCCGTGGACGAGCAGGGTGCCACTCTGTGGCAGAACGCGACGGGTGACGATTTGCGTCAGGCCCGGGCGCCGCGAATCGAAGACGACCGCGCCGGTCACCGGGTCAAAGATCAACAGCAGGCCCGGCCGTGCCGCTTCCATGAGGAGCGACCCCTCGACCATGCGGACGCTGTCGGCCGGCAACCCGCCGAGCTCCGGCTTCTCCCACGTGACCTGGCCGCGCTCGATATCTAGCCCCGAGAGCGCGGCGTCGGTCGAAACGAGGAGCGCACCCGCCGGCGTGACCTGCTGCCAGCGGATGTCCCCCTTCAGCTTGAGCGTCCACGCTGCGATCGCGCCGGAAGGGGCGGCCGGGGAGGGCGGGCGGGGCGCAACGGCCTGGCCGTGGGCCGCCGTGTGGAGTGCAACGACCAGCGACAGCGGCAGGAGCGTGCGACGAGCGGACACGGTGGCCATGGCGATCCTCCAGTGGCCCCCTATATCCCCCCAGCGCGAGCCGGAGCGCAAGAGCGGGGAGGCTTGCGAGGCTCGGGATCGGGTAGGTTGTTGAGACATGCACGACGCCCACGAATTCCTGAGATCCCTGACCATCGTCCTCGGCGTCGCCGCGGTCACGACGGTCGTGTTCCAGCGGCTGCGCCAACCCGTTGTGTTGGGGTACATCATCGCCGGGCTGATCGTCGGCCCGCACGTGCCGATTCCGCTCGTGGCCGACGGCGATGTTGTCCGGATACTCTCCGAGCTCGGTGTGATTCTTCTGATGTTTTCCCTCGGGCTCGACTTCAGCCTCCGCAAGCTCGTGCAGGTCGGCCCAACGGCGGGCCTCACGGCAGTCCTCCAGTCCAGTATCATGGTCTGGCTGGGCTTCGTGGTCGGACAGCTCTTCGGGTGGACCACGCTCGAGAGCCTCTTCGCGGGCGCCGTCATCGCGATCTCGAGCACGACCATCATCGCCAAGGCCTTCGACGAGCAGGCGGTGAAAGGCAGACTGCGCGAGGTCGTGGTCGGGATCCTCATCGTCGAGGACCTGATCGCCATCCTCCTGATGGCCATCCTCACGGCGGTCGCCTCAGGCAGCGGCCTCTCGGCCGGCCCCCTGGCGGCGACCGTCGGCCGACTGGCCGCGTTCCTGGTTGGGCTCGTCGCCGTGGGCATGCTGCTCGTTCCCCGAGCGGTGCGGGCCGTCAACCGGCTCAAGCGGCGCGAGACGACCCTCGTGGCGAGCATCGGCATCTGCTTTGCGATCGCGCTCCTCGCCGAGGCGTTCGGCTATTCGGTCGCCCTCGGTGCGTTCATCGCCGGGTCCCTCGTGGCGGAGTCGGGCGAGGAGCAGCAAGTCGTGCACCTCGTCGAGCCCGTCCGGGACGTGTTCGCGGCGATCTTCTTCGTCTCGGTGGGCATGCTCATCGATCCGGCACTGGTCGTGCGCTACTGGCCGGCGGTCGCGGTGCTGACAGCGGTCGTCGTGCTCGGCAAGGTCTTCGGCGTCTCGCTGGGGGCCTTCTTGAGCGGCATCGGGCTGCGGACGTCCGTCCAGGCCGGCATGAGCCTGGCCCAGATCGGCGAGTTCTCGTTCATCATCGCCGGCCTGGGACTCTCCTTGAAGGCGACGGGCGAGTTCCTCTACCCCGTGGCAGTCGCCGTGTCGGCCCTCACGACCCTCTTCACGCCCTGGTTGATTCGCGCGTCGGGGCCGGCAGCGACCTGGGTGGATCGGAAGCTGCCGAAGCCGCTCCAGACCTACGCGACCCTGTACGGCAGCTGGGTCGAGGAGCTGCGCGCCGCCCCGCGGGGAAATAGCGCCACAGCCACCATCCGGCGACTGCTCCGCTTGCTCGTCCTCGATGGGGCTGCGCTGGCAGGCATGATCATCGGAATGTCCGCCGCGACGAACGCGGTGGTCGCATTTGCCCGCGACAAGGCGGGGCTTTCGGTGGGGCTCGCGCGGTTCTTGGTCATCGCCGCGGCGATCGCGCTCGCGGCGCCGTTCTGCGTCGGCGTGATCCGTGTGGGCCGCCGCCTTGGCGTCGCGGTCGCAAGAGTCGCACTCCCCGCACGCAAGGGTAGGCGAGTCGACTTCGCAGCCGCGCCGCGACGAGCGCTCGTTGTCACGCTGCAGTTGGCCAGTGTCATGCTCGTTGGCGCGCCGCTCCTGGCCCTGACCCAGCCTTTCCTCCCGAGCGTTCCGGGGGCCGCGGTGCTAGGGCTCGCGCTGGCCGTGCTCGGGGTCACGTTCTGGCGCAGTGCGACAAATCTCCAGGGCCACGTCCGCGCTGGCGCGCAGGTGATCGTCGAAGCGCTCGCGGCGCAGTCTCGTGGGCGGGGGATCCAAGCCGAACCTGACAGCCTCGACCAGGTTCACCAGCTGCTGCCGGGGCTGGGAGCGCTGGTGGCGGTCCGACTCGAGTCCGGCAGCCCGGCCATTGGGAAGACACTGGCCGGGCTGAACGTGCGCGGCCTCACCGGCGCCACGATTCTGGCGATCACGCGGAGTGAGGGTGGGGTGATCATCCCCGGCGCCAAGGAGGTCCTCCGCGCAGGAGATGTCCTGGCACTCGCCGGGACGCACGAGGCCATCGAAACGGCTAAGAACGTGCTGGGAGGGAGGGGCTACGCGTAGGGGGGGACTTCCACGGTGGGGCTTTTTGTGGCGTCCGGTCGGACAGCCACCTGCCCGGGCCGCGTCCTCAAGTACCCCCGGTAGCCGCAGGCGCAGGATTCCGTCGTCCGGCCCTGGCGGTCGGTGCCGAACTGGAGCGGCTGGTTGCATCCCAGACAGCGTGGTGCACCGCCGTCCGTCACCATCCCGGCGCGCCCCTGTTTCAGCAGCGACCGGTTCACTTGTGCCGGAAGGTGATGCGCCCGCGCGTGAGGTCATACGGCGACACGGCCAGAGTGACCCGGTCGCCGGCGAGCACGCGGATGCGGAAACGCCGCATCTTGCCCGCAATGGTGGCGAGCACGTAGTGGCCGTTCGGCAAGTGCACGCGAAAGGTGGTATTGGGCAGTACGGCCTCTACGACGCCGTCGAGCTCTATCGCTTCTTCCTTGGCCATCGGTACCCCGTCCGCGAAGGGCTTCGCAAGAACAAAGGCGGGACCGGCGCATTGGCCAAGTCCCGCCTTGACTTTTGCTGCTGGAAGGCTAGTCGAATGTCCGGGTGAAGTCAAACAGGCAGGAGCAGTCTCAGCCCGAGCGACGTCTAGCCCGCTGGACCATCAGTTTCTCCAAGTGCTCCCAGATCTCGGGCCTGATGCTGTCCACCAGCTCCCTGTTCATCTTGCCGAGCATCACGGCGATCGCGCTCGTGTCCAGGCCCGCGATGCGGCACTCTTCAATAACCGCGGTGAAATGGATCCGGGCCTCGCGGATCATGCGGCCGAATAGGGTCGCCCCGTCTCCGCGCGCTCCCAGCGCCAAAGCCAGCAGGTAGAGGTCCCGCGCGCCGTCGAGCCGGTGGGCCAGGTATTCCCGGGCGTCTCGGCTCAGGCGCTCCCGCTCGGGATCCGTCTGATCGGTCACAGGAAAGGCACCCCTGGCGGCTGTTTGTCAGGTGCTGCGGTAATCGGGAATCGGCATGCTGGGGGACGACAAGTACCCCCGCGGCGGCCCATAGACGACTGGCGGCGTGCACGTACACAACCCCGTGTGGGGTGCTGCCTGCTGTGCCGGGCTCGGAGGGAGCCGATACGATATGGGCGCCGGGTCGCTTATGAACCCGCCGCAGCTGTGGCAGTGAATGTCGACCATGTCCTAGCTCCCTTCAGGTGATATGGCGAAGGGCAACTTGGCCGTGTCCGTCTCTACCTGGGAGTGCCACCACGCCGTGACGATGCCGCACTCCAGCGCCGCATGGGGCAGAGTGATGAAACAGTCGGCCGTGGCGACGTGTGTGAGCAGGCCTTCCATAATGTGCGCGCTCCTCATGAAGCCTTCCTCCGGGCGAGAAGGAGGGCGAACCACCCGCAACCCTCCTCCTCTGAACAAGCCCCGGTTATGCGTTCAACGCCTTGTGCGGCGTGAGCTCCACCTCGATCAGGTG
>Ga0070697_100005117_pt1 | contig 10070 bp, 9 predicted proteins | sample KBSK1501metaG_FD_65475 | JGI IMG/M metagenome (GOLD analysis project Ga0070697, IMG submission 65475) | Corn, switchgrass and miscanthus rhizosphere microbial communities from Kellogg Biological Station, Michigan, USA - KBS K1-50-1 metaG | ecosystem: Host-associated > Plants > Roots >... | reverse complement strand
TGCGGAACGCCTTTGAGTTCCTGCGCGATCGAGATCTGCCAGTGGTGTCCGGGAATCCCTTCGTGATACGCCAGGGTGGGCATACTCCACTTCGGCACTTCATTCATATCGCGCAGGTTCGCGAAGAAAATGCCGGGACGCGATCCGTCCATGGCGCCGCCCTGATAATACGCGCCCGGCGCGGTCGCTTCCTTGAATGCCTCGACGCGCCGCACTTCGCATTTCGCTTTGGGCGCGGTCAGAAATAACTGTTTGCAGCGCTCTGTTGCGGTGTCGATCAAACGTTTGTATTCGGCCAGCGCATCGGCGCGGCCCTTATCGTCGTTCGAAAAAAGAAAACGCGGATCCTTCCCAAGCTTGTCCATGGCTTCGCCGATTGGGACGCCGGCAAATCCGTTGGCGTCGAGAACGCCGCGCATCTCCGCTTCGATCCGCGCCACTTCGCGCAAACCGAGATCGTGCACGTCGTTTGGTTTCATCGTCGTCGTGGTGTTCTCGTGCAAGGCGTAGGCGTAAAACGCGTCGCCTTCCGGCATTTTCCAAACGCCGTCGTCCGTCGTCGTCTTCGGCTCGATACCTTTGAAATAATCGATCAACTTTTGGTAAGCTGGATAAACCTTGCCCGTGATCGACGCTTCGACGCGTTTCTGGAAATCATCCCGCTCTGCCTCGCTCAACCTGTCGATCTTGGCCGCGCGCGTCTTGAATGAAGTCGCAAGAATATTTTCCGCGGCCGGTTTCGCAATGAAGTCGCTCATCTCTTTCAAAACTTCCTCGACCACGAAACGTGGCGGGAGAATTTGTTTGTCCTCGCGCACCTTCAAGCTCTCCAGCGTTTGATTGAACTTCTTCGGCAGCGCGTCGAGACGCATGACGTAATACTCGCAATCGCGTTTGGCCAGAAGCCGGTGTGTGTTCGCCATGAACGACGGGAATTGGTTTTGCACGCCGAAGAGCTGATTGACCGGATAATTATGGAACTGCCATTTCTCGCCTTCGACCTGGCGTTCGAGGAACCAGTCGAGCACGTGCGTGGAGAGTTTTTGCGAAGGCGATTGTCGATCTAACGGATATTCATGCAGCTGCCGCAGATCTTTCTTGAAGCGATCGATCGCTTTCTGCTGATGGGCGGGAGATTCATCGCCCAGCTTTCCGCTGTGCCGGGTATAACCGAATTGTTCGACTAACCCAAGCGAGGTGAGCAATTCCGGCTCGCTGAAAATGACTTCGGCAAAGACCTTGTCGTAGAAAAGATTCAGACTCCACGGCCGGAACCAAATTAGATTGATTAGGAAAATCGCGATCGCGATGATGGCAACTACCACGATTCCAAGAATCCACTTCAACACGCGCTTAAACATGCGCTAGCTCAGCGGTTTAGGATGCTGTTGGTCAATCAAAACTTTGCGGCGATGTCCCAGCCTGGCGCGGCAGACAGAGCGAGGCGGCTACAGCTATCGCGCTCGCGCAACCGCTAATCTTTGCTATAGCGACTTTGTGGCCAATCAGCCTCAGCACATCGATAAACCGGAGCCGCGCTGGCAGGCGTTGCTCGCGTTTCTGGCGGTGGGCGCAATTTATGTGGCGCTGCCGAACGATCTCATCATCGGTCCAATCTGGTTGTTGCCGACTTTGATTGTCGTCCTGCTCGTCCCGACGATGATCAGTCATCGCACGGGAAAGCGCTCACTCAATCGCGTGCTTGGCATTTTTATTAATGGGATCACCACGATCGCGCTGATCGGCTCGGTGGTTCTGTTAGTGCGCGCGCTGCCGTCGCATCGAGAAGCGCCGCTCGAGCTGTTATTTTCCGGTGCGTTGCTTTGGCTAACAAATGTGATCGTTTTCGCGCTTTGGTATTGGCGACTTGATGGGGGCGGGCCAACGGTGCGTCAGGAGCGCAAGGAATTTGGGAGCACAAGCTTTCTGTTTCCGCAGATGCAGATTCCAAAGGATGAGCGCGGCCAATTTGAATGTGCGCGCTGGCGGCCACTCTTTATTGATTATTTGTTCGTCGCGTTTACGCAGAGCTCGACTTTCGGTCCCACCGATGCGCCGCTGCTAGCGCGCTGGGCCAAAGTTCTGGGCATGGTCCAGATTTTCATTTCGCTCAGCATCGTGATTCTGCTCATCTCCCGCGCGGTAGGCGTTTTGTGATATCGTCGCGCGCGTTGTAGCGGCGTTTGTCTCGAACGCCGAAGTAATAATCAGGCGCTTGGCACAAGCGCCTCTACAACTACAGTCGATGTGTGACAACGCTTGCCGAAAATCTCGAGCGGGTTCGATCGCAGATCGCCGACGCGGCGAAGAAGAGCGAACGGTCGCTGGATGAGATTGAGCTGGTCGCGATTTCCAAAACCCACGATGCCGAGAAAGTGCGCGCGGCTTATGAAGCCGGCCAATCGTTATTTGGTGAGGGCAAAGTGCAGGAAGCGCGCGCCAAGATTCCGGAGCTGCCTTCCAGTCTGCGCTGGCATTTCGTCGGACATCTGCAAAAGAACAAAATCCGCCACGCGCTCCCGTTGTTCGAACTCTTTCACGGCATCGACGATGTCGATCTTGCCCGAGAGATGAACCGAATCGCAGAAGAGCAGGGGAAGCATCCCCGCATCTTGTTGGAAGTCAACGTCGCGGGCGAGGGGAGTAAATTCGGATTCAAGCCGGACAAACTGCGCGCAGAAATGGAAGCGTTGCTCTCGCTAACTCGACTGTCGATCGAGGGGCTTATGACGATCCCGCCGCTTGCGGAGGAAGCGGAAGCGTCCCGAAAATTCTTTAACGATCTTCGAGAAAATCGCGACGCGCTCGAAAAAGAGTTCGATATGAAACTTCCGCATCTCTCCATGGGCATGACGAACGATTTTGTCGTTGCCGTCGAAGAAGGCGCAACGCTCGTGCGTGTGGGAACAGCGATCTTCGGAGCAAGATCGACCATGAAAATGAGGCGCGAATCCGAAATGGGCGCCGAGTGACAACGGAGGGCGTCCGCTGCCCGCTACGCCAAAGCTGTGCGACGGCGGGTCGGCGCCTAAGAATTTAATGGGACACGACGCGCGTGTCCCTCCAGGTTCGAGAGTTGCTCTCCAGATCGACAATCTGCTAGGCTCGGTAACTCATGCCTTTGGAACCGAAGAACATTCAGCAAATCGGAAACGAGCTCGCTATTCAGTGGAATGACGGCACGGAATCGTATTTTGGTTTGGAGATGCTCCGGCGCGCCTGCCCCTGCGCGGCCTGCGGCGGCGAGCCGGATGTTCTCGGCAACATTACGTCCCGTCCCGGCGGGATGAGTTATTCCGACGCCAGCTTTGATCTCGCCGGCTTCGAAATTATCGGCGGTTACGCGGTACAACCGCGCTGGCGCGACGGCCACGTCACCGGAATTTACAGTTTTCAATACCTGCGCCGCTTGTCTTCGAACGTAGCATCGACATGAAGACCGCGACTCGTTTCACAATCCTGGCCTGTTGTCTTTCCCTCTCCGCGGGCGGTGTAATGTTCAGTCGACAGTCGACCGAGCTGGTGCCCGATTTTGTTTCGCTCGACCCCGTCAGTTTTGGGAACGCATACGAGCAGGTGGCCAGCGACCGGCAACATGAGCTCACCTTTAGCGAGCTCGAAGCGATTATTCGCCATCACAAAACAGCCAGATCGCATCACGGCAGAATTGAGTTCGGTTCGGTGAAAGCGGAAGCGACGACGGCGGTTGTGCAGGTTCTGTTCTTTGCGCCCGATGGGCGTATGAGTCCGTTTTCGTACACGCTCACGGCGAAAAACAACTCATGGAAAGTCGAGAGCGTGATGCGGATTTGGTTCGTCCCGCGTTCGCATCTGTTGCGAGGGTTGCGCGTTTGATTGTAGGCCGTCTCTGTGAGACGGCGGTTTAAATAGTTGGCGTCTGACACAGACGCCCGTCTTCGACCGGCTCGATCAATGGTAAATCCTCTTCGCCGTCGCCATGCCCGATCACTTACATATTCTCGCTGCACCCTTGGATCACGCTTCCCTCAATGATTTTGCGAAATGGTTTAAGCGATGGTTCAACGAGGCGTACCGTCTTCCGAGCAAACCAATGACCTGGCGCTGGCAAGAAGGTTGTTTTGATCGCTTGCTTAGATCGGAGGAATCGCTGTCGGGAAAATGGAAATACCTTCGACAAAATCCTGTTCGGGCGGGCCTTGTCGTCGATCCTGATGATTGGCCGTATCAATTCCAATTTAACGAAGGAGAATTGTAGGCTGTCTCTGTGAGACGGCATTTTATTAGATCGGCGTCTGACACAGACGCCCTACAACGGAATCGTTACGCGCAGCAGAGACGCCTTCTCTGCGTGCGGACGCACTTCTCGGTCTTGTAATGACGCCGGCACGAAAAAAAATTCGCCGGGCGTAAGATCGACATCGGCGGATCGGACCGCGCCGCTCAAACAGCAAACAATTGCGAATTGACCAGGCGGCGCGATCTCGCGCGGCGCGTCCAGATTCCATTTTTGAATCTCGAAAAGCTCGTGTTTAACGAGCAGCTCGCCCCTCGGTTCGATCAACTTGGGCGCGACATCATCGAAGTCGATGGATTGGAGGGCTTGATCGACATGCAATTGTCGCCGCCTGCCTTGGTCATCGAGGCGGTTCCAATCGAAGACACGATATGTGGTGTCGCTGTTTTGCTGAATCTCGACGAGCAAATTGCCGCCGCCGACGGCGTGAAAACGTCCCGCCGGCAGAAACATGGCGTCGCCGCTTTTAACCTGAATCGTGTGAACGCAGTCTGCGACTCTCCCTTGCTTGACCGCATCTCTGAACTCTTCCCGCGTCAGCGATGCACGCAGGCCAACGTAAAGTTCCGCCTTGGGATCTGCGGCCGCGACATACCAGAATTCTGTTTTTGGTTCGCCACCTAGAACCTTCGCGACCTCGTCGGTTGGATGAACTTGCAACGAGAGTTTTTCCTGTGCATCGAGAAGCTTGATCAACAAAGGGAAGCGATCGGTGTCGGGAACTTTGCCAAAGATTGGTTCTCGATCTCGTGTCCAAAGTTCGTGCAGCGTTTTGTCGCGCAGCGGACCGTTCGCCACGACACTTTGCGCTTCGGGGCGATCGACAATTTCCCAAGATTCACCGATGCGTTTGCTCGCCGGAAGATCTTTTCCAAACAGCTCAGCCAGTTTGCGGCCGCCCCAAATGCGTTCCACAAAAATGGGTTGAAAGGTGAGCGGACTGGCGAGAACTGGCTGCGACATGGTCGCGGCAAACGTTGAACGTCCAACGTCCAACGTCCAACGCTCAATTCAGGAGGAAATTGTAGGCCGTCTCTATGAGACGGCGGGATAATTAGATGGCGTCTGACACAGACGCCCTACAAAGCAATCATGCGCCGGGACCTTCGCGCCGTCTTTGAAGCTGACGGTTTTCGTGGTTCGATCGACAGAAACGATCGCAAAATCTAAGAGGGCAACTTGTCAGCCAAGACGTCCGCCTTTTCGATCTTGGGCGATTGCGCCAAGAGCTCCGGCGCTTTTGCCATCAACGCCTTGGCCACTTTCCCGGAAAGATGCGCGTCGCGGCCAGCGTCATCGGAAAAAGCATCGAAGATGGCGAAGGTGGTTGGTCCGAGTTGAATCGCGAACCACGCAGTGGTCGCGGGCTCCTGCTGGACTAAACCCTGTGCATCACGCAAAAATTTGGCGACATCGTTTTCTCTTCCCGGTTTTGCGTCCAGCCTAACGAATAATGCTTTCCTGGTCATGTATAGGGTCCTCCTCGCTTGCTTTGCCGTGCCTGAAACATCCTTTCAGAACCGCGTCTCGGTTTCAACTTTGTGTCGAAGATAGGTAAAGCCTACGTTCCCGCCCGGCCTTATGCACGCCTGGAGTTTCCTAAAATACTGGCTACCGGTCTTGCTTTGGCTCGGCTTCATCTTTATCGGGTCGACCGACCTGTTGTCGGCCGAGCATACCTCGCGTTTTCTCATTCCGTTTCTGCTCTGGCTAAAACCGGACCTTTCGCCAGAGGCATTAGCGCAGGTTCATTTTGTTTTGCGAAAACTTGGACATCTCACCGAGTACGCCATTCTCGCCATGCTTTTCTGGCGGGCGCTGCGCCGCGAAACAAATCGGCAAATAAAAGCGATCCTTCGACTTCGCTCGGGCCAAACCTTGTTCCTTAGCGTCTGGATATTGTGCTCCATTTTCGCGGCCACGGATGAGTATCATCAGTCGTTTGTCGCTTCGCGCACCGCGGCGATTGGCGACGTGTTGATCGACAGCGCCGGCGCAATCTTCGGTCTGTTGATCAGCGCGGGTTTCGCGAAACGCCGGGCGAGAAAGGATAAATAAGTCGCGACGATTCGTTTGCCTGTTGACTAGTCACCAGTCACTGGTCACTTTTCACTCCGCGAAAGCGGGCCTGTAGCTCAGTTGGTTAGAGCATGCGCTTGATAAGCGCAGGGTCACTGGTTCGAGCCCAGTCAGGCCCACCATCCGGTGGTCGGAAAGGAAATCAAAACCGGGCGTGCATCTAACTGCGGGAAGCGGTATCTTGCCCCGAAACCGTCCGCATGAACGAGCATGTGCTTTTCTGCAGCGATCTGGTATCGCGCAACGAAACTCAGATCACGCGTCTGCAGGGTTGGTGCGTCGGTTCGGTGCGAATCCGCGGCCTGACATTACAGACGGCGGAATCGGAGTTCGAGCCGCTCGTTTACGGTTTGAAGCGAGACGATGTCGAAAACGCGTATCCGGGATATGCCCGTGCGCGAGTCTCCGGCTTCAAGTTACTCGGCAAAATCGACGTTCCGCAGACGCACCCGGGTGCGTTGTGCGTGGAGACCGAGAATGGCATGGGCAAGGAGAACCACGTGCTCTCGGTCAATCTCGATACGCGCGATGTTCAGACCGTCGAACTGAATGAAGAAACTCGAGCGCGCGGCGCTAAGATCGACAATTCCATTGGCACACTGAGCAGCCCGGCTTTGGAAACGCGCCTCAAGGATTCGTTGGGCGAACGGCGCGGAATCAGGTTGCGTCTGGACGTGATTAACAAATGCAACCTGCGCTGCATCATGTGTCATTTTAGCGACGAGGCAATTTTCAAGCGGCCGACCAAACAGCTGACGACCGAGGAGTTCAAGGCACTCTTTGACGAAATCGGTCACGACGTGAGCGATGTCATTCTCTCGTGTGGCGACGAACCGCTCCTGTCCCACTTTTTGCCGGAGATTCTCTACTATCTGGCCGAGAAACATCCGGAGGTGGCGATAGAGTTTTGCACGAACGCGATGTTGATGCGGGCGGCGATCCGCAAGACGATCATAGAAACACGCGTCGCGCGAATCGTCTTTTCGATTGACGCGGTGACCAAGAAGTTGCTCGAAACGATTCGCGTGGGCTGTCGCTATGAACGGGTAATCGGAAATATTCTGGCCCTGCGCGATTTAAGACAACAACTCGGTGTTCCGTTTCCAGCGTTTCTTTTCAACTTTGTCTTGATGGATCGCAACATCCACGAGGCAGTGGCGTTTCTGCATCTCGCCAGCGAGCTAGGCGCAGAATCGGTTGATCTTCGACACATGGTGCCGATAAAGACTTATTTCGATCCCGCCGATCTACTCGACGCGAAGCCGGCGAAGTATAATTATTATCGCGAACAAATCGCGCGCGAAGCCAAGAAGCTGGGACTCAAATACTTTTTGCCGGCGCCATTTCAAACGGACGAATCGTGGATTCCGCCGGAAAAAATGGATGTCGATCTGGCGGAATTTCGACGCGTGACGGCCGATCTGGCCGGAACACATTTACCGAATATGGCACGTCGGTCGATGGGCGCGAGCAAGCCCGCCGAATTTTCGCCCGCGGCAGAATTCGGGGTGACGTTCTGTCCACGCCCGTTCTCCGAGATCGTCATTCGTGATCAGGAGGAAGTGTTGCCATGTCCGTGGCACGGACGGCCGCTTGGTTATCTGCGAGATGGGAAAAGCCTGATGGACATTTTCTTTAGTGAAAATTTCGCGCGGCTGCGGCGCAACATGTTGAGACCGGAGGGCGATCCGAATTGTGCGCACTGTCCGATTAAATCGGGACACCTGCCGACGGCGCCGAACGAGTAGGGGATTACGCTCACGCCAGGGATCCTCAAGTGCACCCGCTGGTAGACGTTGCTTCCGCGCTTGGAAGCTTTGGAGGCAAGGGGATTACGCTCCCGCTAGTGCATCCAATAATGTTCCCTTCCTGTTAGAGGTCGCCTCCAATTTTGAAAAATTGGAGGCAAGGGGATTCGAACCCCTGACTTCCAGCTTGCAAAGCTGGCGCTCTACCAACTGAGCTATGCCCCCGGGAAGAGAGACGATAGTTGATGGTTGAGAGTTGATGGAAAATCAAATTCTCTTTTCCCGGTTTCATGAGTCAAAAGCCATTTCGGCGGGGCGCCGAAACCAGGTCGCCGCGGCGACCGCTCCTAGCATCGATCTGCTACATCAGCGGTTGTGCAAAAAGATTCCTTCATGGATTCCAGATTCCTGAATTCGAAGATCAGTTTCAGGCGCTAGCGACAAGGCGCCCCTTTAATCAAGCTGCCTTATCGTAAGAAATTTGGCCGCAAGTCGGACAGTTGACTCGGCCATCGCGATCGATCGTGGTGAATTCCGGAGGCCAACAACGTGGGCAGAGGTTGAAACCCAATTCGCCCGCCAGCGTCGCCTTGGCCACCCGGAGATCGCTCTCCGTTTGCAGGAGAACGCTATCCATCCAGGCAGGCACCTGTCTGTTCGTCGGAAGATTTTCGCGAGCGGTGCGAAGCTTTTCCGAAACAAGACTAATTGAAAGAAGAGTTGAGTGTAATGCGTCGATATCCATGGCTGATAGGTTGAACAGCGGAAGTGACGAAAGAGTTGCGGTTATGTGCCAATTTTGTGAATAAATTCACGTCCGCCGCCGCCGTGCGGTGGATTAAAGGAGGATCCGCGATGTCTGCGTAACCCGCCTGCCGCGCCGTAGCCCCGCAATCGCGGGACGAAGGCGGGCGGTAAAGTTTCTCTGCGGCCGACTAACCGGCGTTACGCATCTTACGAGTCGGCGATAAACCCTTGGGGAGGAATCGAAAATGAAGGCGACTGGTTTTGGAGAGGAGGCACAGTAGCGCCAGCTTTCGCATCCTTTCGCGGCGGCAGGTCCCGCAGCTTAAGTCGCGATTCTTTTACTTTCTTTTTCTTTTTCTTCTCCATACGATCTCCGCGTTTTCGGGGGACGGGGGCAACGACAATCACGATTCTGCAGGCAACTGGAAGCGCGTCAAGGGTTAACGCATCATTTTTTTTATCACATTTTCGGCCATTTCGGCGGACCGCCACTACAAGAATTGGATGGCGCTGTGCTGTCGACGCCCAGATAATGGGCTCCCCAGATCCGCGGAAAATTGTAGGGCGTCCGTGTCAGACGCCGGTTTAGTGTAATCGGCGTTTCACAGAAACGCCCTACAATTGCGGCTGACGACAGCCCATAAATCCTGTTGATCCTGTCGAACAGAAATTTGCACAAGGAGCGGCGCTTTGTAAGCGCCATTTAATTAATTCGGCGGTTGGAAACCGCCGCTCCTTGCCCACAAAGAAAAATGCCGGTCCCCGCAATCGCGGGACCGGCATTTCAATAAGGCAAAAACTGAATTGTGCGTTACTCGTCGTTTCTCTGAGCCCCGACTTCTTTCGTTGTCGAGGTCTTCACGGCATGTCCGTGAGTGATCAATTGATTCACTCCACGGCTTTAGCCGTCGACCTATACTTCAGAAAATCCGAATTCCGAATTCCGAAATCCGAAATTCCAAAGTGTTCTCCTTAGAAAGGAGGTGATCCAGCCGCAGGTTCCCCTACGGCTACCTTGTTACGACTTCATCCCAGTTACCACTCATAGCGTAGAAGGCTGCTTCCCTTGCGGGTTAGCGCGCCGGCTTCGGCTACAAGTAACTTCCATGATGTGACGGGCGGTGTGTACAAGGCCCGGGAACGTATTCACGGCGCCGTAGCTGATGCGCCATTACTAGCGATTCCGGCTTCATGGAGTCGAGTTGCAGACTCCAATCCGA
>Ga0070697_100005115_pt1 | contig 10071 bp, 11 predicted proteins | sample KBSK1501metaG_FD_65475 | JGI IMG/M metagenome (GOLD analysis project Ga0070697, IMG submission 65475) | Corn, switchgrass and miscanthus rhizosphere microbial communities from Kellogg Biological Station, Michigan, USA - KBS K1-50-1 metaG | ecosystem: Host-associated > Plants > Roots >... | reverse complement strand
GCGGGCCGCTCCGCCCCGTCCTGCGCAGGCTGGCGCGGCGCGGGATCACCAGCGTGCTGGTGGAAGGCGGTGCGACGGTGCACGGGGCGTTCTTGCGCGCGAGGCTGTGGGACGAGCTGCGCCTGTTCGTCGCCCCGAAGATCTTCGGGGCGGACGCGATCTCCTGGGCCGGTTTCATGGGAAAGCCCCTGGACCTGCAGCTGCGGGCCGTGGAGCGCATCGGCACCGACGCGCTCCTCTGGATCCGGCCGGACGGCGCTACTGCCGGCCGTGGCCGCCGTGCCAGCCGCCGCCGCGGCCGTTGAAACCGCGCGAATGCCAGGTCGGGAACGCGCGCACCGGGCGCGCAGAGCGCACGATCACGCCGACCTGCGCCCGGGGAACGATCCAGCGCCGGATCGGATGCGCGAAGTGGGCGTGGGGCACGACCACCCATCCCGGCCATCCGCGCGCGTAGACGTATCCGCGCGGGCCGAGAGGCGCCCAGCACGCGTAGCCGTTCACCCACCGCCACGAGACCCAAGCCGGCCCCCACACGTACCCCGGGACCCAGAACCAGCCGAATCCGGCCCGCCAGCCCCAGCGGCCGTAGTGGTAGACGGCCCAGCCCCACGGCACCGGCGCCGCGAACGACCAACCCCACCTCGTGCTCACCCATTGCCCGTCCGCATAGGGCTGCCAGTCCGGTCCGACGCCGGGCACCCAGACCCGGCCGTACTCGGGCGTATCGACCCAGCGGCCGTACGGGGAGAGCTGCTGGTCGAACGTGAGCTGATCCGGCGCCTGTGGAGGAGGCTCCGCTTGCGGAGGCGGGGGCTCTTGTACGTCCTCGTCAGGGGGTGGTGGAGGCGCCTCGAAGGCGGCCTGGGCGGCGGCGCTCCGGGAAACGCCGGCCGAGGCGGCCATCAGGGCAAGGAACAGGGACGCGCGACCGGTCATCTTCATGGCCATTGGATGTTGGCGGCGCGCGGACATTCAAGCAAGCGGGCGGTGTACGGACGTTGTATATCCCGCCTCGTGTTCACCGGGCTGATCGAAGACGTCGGAACCGTGACGGCGGTCGAGCGTGTGCCCCAAGGTGCGCGCCTGTCGGTCCGGACGCGGTTGCCGGGACTGACGCATGGATGCAGCATCGCCGTCGATGGGGTCTGCCTCACGGCGGTCGAGCTGGCCGGCGACCGCTTCACCGCCGACGTCAGCGCTGAAACACTGAGCAAGAGCACGCTGGCGCAGCGCAAGGCGGGCGACGGAGTGAACCTGGAGCGTCCCCTCGCCCTGGGCGATCGACTCGGTGGCCATCTGGTCCTCGGCCACGTGGACGGAGTCGGCGAGATCGTCCGGCGCGAGGGGGTCGGCGAAGGAGCGCTGGTGGACGTTCGGCTACCTGCGGGCCTCGCGAGCCTCGTCGTTCCCAAGGGGTCCATCGCGCTCGACGGCATCTCCCTGACCGTCAACGCGGTCCTGGATCCCGACCGCATCTCGCTGTTCATCATTCCCGAGACGCTGCGCGCCACCACCTGGGGCATCAAAGCAACAGGCACCCCGGTGAACGTCGAGGCGGACATCGTCGGGAAGTACATCGCTCGCCAGATGCAATTTCGCTGAAGGAGCAACGCAGTGGAGCACACGATCGCCCGCGTCGAGAACGCGCTCGAAGAGCTGCGCCGGGGCCGCATGGTCATCCTCGTGGACGACGCCGACCGCGAGAACGAGGGTGATCTCGTCCTGGCGGCGCAGTTCGTCACCCCCGAGGCCATCAACTTCATGGCCAAGTACGCCCGTGGTTTGATCTGCCTCTCGCTGACCGAGAACCAGGTGAAGCAGCTCGGCCTCTCGATGATGGTGAGCGAGAACCAGAGCACCTACACCACTGCCTTCACCGTCAGCATCGAGGCGGCGAAGGGCGTCACCACTGGTATCAGCGCGCACGACCGCGCCACCACCATCCGCGCGGCGATCGATCCCGACGCCAAGCCCGAGGACGTGGTGCGCCCTGGACACATCTTTCCCCTGCGGGCCCGCAAGGGCGGCGTGCTGGTGCGCGCCGGGCAAACGGAGGGCAGCGTCGATCTCTGCCGGCTCGCCGGGCTGATTCCCGCCGGCGTGATCTGCGAGGTGATGAACGACGACGGGACGATGGCGCGCATGCCGGACCTGACGCGGTTCGCGCGCGAGCACGATCTGCACGTCCTCTCCGTCGCCGACGTGATCCAGTATCGGATGCACCGCGAGTCGCTGGTGCGGCGTGGAGCGGAAGCGCGCGTTCCCACCGAGTTCGGCGGGGACATGCGCTGCATCGCCTACGAGAACGACGTGGACAGCGCGCAGCACGTCGCATTCGTGAAGGGTTCCTGGGAACCGGACGAGCCGCTGCTGGTGCGCGTCCACTCCAAGTGCCTGACCGGCGACGTGTTCGGCAGCAGGCGGTGCGACTGCGGCCCACAGCTTCACCGGGCGCTGCAGATGATCGACGAGGCGGGGAAGGGCGTGCTCGTCTACCTCGACCAGGAGGGGCGCGGCATCGGCCTGATCAACAAGCTCAAGGCCTACAACCTGCAGGACGAGGGCCACGACACCGTCGAAGCGAACGTGAAGCTCGGCTTCAAGGCCGACCTGCGGGACTACGGCATCGGCGCGCAGATCCTCCGCGACGTCGGCGTGCGCAAGCTGCGCCTGATGACCAACAATCCGAAGAAGATCGACGGCCTCAAGCGCCTGTACGACCTGGAGGTGGTCGAGCGTGTGCCCATCGAGGTCGGAGTGTCGCAGGAGAACGAGAGCTACCTCCAGGTGAAGCGGGACAAGTTGGGGCACCTGCTTTCGCTGACAAAGAAGTAGGATGCGCGCCTCATGAGCAAGCAAATGCCACCGGACCGCGAGCTGTCCGCGACGGGGATGCGCATCGCCATCGTTGCGGCTCGCTGGAACCCGGAGATCGTCGATCAGTTGTTGCAGGGAGCGCAAAAAGCGCTGGCGGCGCGGAATGCGGCCGACGTGAGCGTCTATCGCTGCCCGGGTGCTTTCGAGCTCGCGCCGCTCGCGGCGCGGGTGGTGCGCAAGGGCGGGATCGACGGAGTCGTCGCGCTCGGCTCCCTGATCCGCGGCGGCACCGATCACTACCGGGTGCTCAGCGACGAGGTCAGCCGGAGCCTCGGAGCGTTGGCGCTGGAGTGCGGCACGAACCCGCATCCGATCGCCGTCGCCTTCGGGGTGCTCACCTGCGAGACGCAGGAGCAGGCGCAAGAGCGCGCCGACCCGCGGCGGATGGACAAGGGAGGAGAGGCGGCGCTCGCCTGCGTGGAACAGATCCACGCGCTGCGGGCGGCGGAGGCCGAGTAGACGCTTTGCGGCGATTGTTTTTGGGACTGCCCAGGTCAGGAGACTCGCAACACGTGGGCTCGAGGACGAAAGCGCGAGAGTGTGCCTTGCAGGCGCTCTACCAGCTCGATCTCAGCGGAGGCGATCCGCGCGACGCGCTGCGCGGGGTGCTCGCGCACTTCGAGGAGGCGGACGAGGCGACCGGCCGGTTCGCGGACGAGCTGGTCCGCGGGGTGCAGTCGGAGAGACCGCAGATCGACGCGCTCATCCAGACCAGCAGCACGCACTGGAAGCTCGATCGGATGGCCCGCGTCGATCGCAACATCCTGCGGCTGGCCGTGTACGAGATCCTGCGCCGCGCCGACGTTCCCCTCCGGGTGACGCTCAACGAGGCGATCGAGCTGGGCAAGAAGTTCGGCTCCGAGGAGTCCTCCGCGTTCGTCAACGGAGTGCTCGATCGGATCGCCCACATGGACCTGCCCAACGCAACCCCCAAGCTGGACGACAAGCGCTGATGGACCTCACGTTCTTTCCCCTGACGCTGGATGCGATCGATCAGGCGGCGGCGGAGTCGCTCTGCCTGTTCGTCACTTCCGACGAGCGGCCGCTCACCGGCCTCGCCGGCCTCGTCGACTGGCGGCTCACCGCGCGGCTGTCGCGCCTGGTGCGCGGCGGACAGCTGACGGGCGAAGCGGGCGAGGCGGTGCTCACCTCGCCAGGGCCCCGGCTCGCGTTCCGGAAGATGTTCCTGTTCGGGATCGGACCCTCCGGCCAGACCGACGACCAGCTCCAGGGTCATGTCGCGGAAGCCCTGCGCAAGCTGGCGCAGGCCGGCGTGCGCGAGGCAGCCCTTCAGCTGCCGCCGCGGTTGTCGCCCGAGGTAGGCGTCCGGACGCTCATCGACGAGCTACAAGGGTCGGGCCGCACGGTGGTGTTCGCGCACGAGCCGCAGAAGATGATCGCCGCGCTCTCGAAGGTCGCGCGCGGACAGGCTCGCGTCGAGCAGCGCACCGTGAAAGTGCAATCTCCGCCGCCGCCGGCGGCCGAGCCGCCGGTGGCGACCGCGGTCGAGTCGGAGCCGCCGCGGCCGGGGAGGAAGCCGGTGCCGCCGCCGCCGCAGAGGTATGTGCCGGCGGAGCCGAAACAGAACGTGTTCAGGAAGAAGAAGAAGAAGTGACGGCTTCAAATCAACCGCAGAGCGCGTAGAGCGCGCGGAGATTTCTTGGTTCATTGCTGCGGGTGGAGCTTCACGGTGACGTCGCGCCAGCGGGTTTCGGCGACCAGCACGCGGGCTGGTGGAGACAGCAAGAGTAGCTCGCGGGGACTCCTCCAGGTGACCTGGATGGCGACCGGGCCTTCGGCGACGAAGATGTCGGCGTGGGACTTCGGGGCCGACATCGACGACCGCAAGGCGACGTGGGTGGTGACCGAGGGGCCGCAGTGGAGCTCGAAGACGTCGGCTTCGGAGCGGTCGTCCGGCGAACGGGAGTGGCTGACGTCTCGCGATTCGCAGGGTACGGATTCGGGGGAGCTGCGCCAGAGGACGAGACTCGCGAGGCCGATCGCCAGCATCAGGGCAAAGAGGCCGGCGACCAGCTTCAAGGCGTGAGCCGCTCCATCATGCGAGGGAACGGAATGGTCTCGCGCACGTGGTGCAGGCCGCAGATCCAGGCCACGGTCCGCTCCACGCCGAGACCGAATCCCGCGTGCGGCACGCTGCCGTACTTGCGCAGATCGAGATACCACTCGAATGCGTCCAGCGGCAGGTTGTGCTTCTCGATCTCCGCTTTCAGCGTGGCGTAGTCATCCTCGCGCTGTCCGCCGCCGACGATCTCCCCGTAGCCCTCCGGCGCCAGGACGTCGACGCCTAGCGCGACCTTGGGGTCCTTGGGATCCTTCTTGAAGTAGAAGGCCTTCATCTCCGCCGGATAGCGGTGCACCATCACCGGCCGATCGAACTGCTTGCAGAGGATGGTCTCCTCGTCGCCGCCGAGATCGTCGCCCCACTTGATCGGATGGCCGGCCTTCTGAATATACTCAATGGCTTCCGTGTACGTGATGCGCGGGAATGGCTTGCGCACGCGCTTGAGCGCCTCGACGTCCCGCTCGAGGATGGTCTTCAGCTCCTGCTCGTGGCTCGCCAGCACCGTCCGCACGATCTCGACGATGAAATCTTCGGCCAGGTCCATGTCGCCGTCGAGGTCCAGGTAGGCGACCTCCGGCTCGACCATCCAGAACTCCGTCAGGTGCCGGCGGGTCTTGCTCTTCTCGGCACGGAAGGTCGGGCCGAAGACGTACGCCTTTCCCACGGCCATCGCCGCGGCCTCGCCGTAGAGCTGTCCGGACTGGGTCAGGAAGGCCTTGCCCAGATCGAAGTACGGTACCTCGAAGAGCGTGGAGGTGCCCTCGCACGCGGCGGGCGTGAGGATCGGCGCGTCCACCAGGGTGAACCCGCGCGCGTCGAAGTAATCGCGGATCGCCTTGATGATGCCGTGGCGCACCGCGAGGATCAGCCGCTGCCGCGACGAGCGCAGCCACAGGTGCCGCTGCTCTTGCAGGAAGCCGACGCCGTGCTCCTTGGGCTGGATCGGGTATCCCGGCTCGCCCTGCAGCACGTGAAAATCGGTGACGTGCAGCTCATAGCCGATAGGGCTGCGCGGATCCTTCGCGACCTTGCCTCGCACCTCCACCGAGGCCTCCTGCGGAGCCTTCTCGGCGGCGGCAAAGACTGCTTCGGGGACCTCCTTCTTCGAGAGCACGCACTGGATCAGGCCGGTGCCGTCGCGGACCTGCAGGAAATGCAGCTTGCCGCTCGAGCGCTTGCCGTAGAGCCAACCGCGGAGGACCACCTCGCGGCCGTCCTCGGCGGCGATGTCGCGGATGTACACCTGACGGTCCATGAGGGAGGGCGGATACTATTGCCAGCCTCCGCGCGCGTCGAGTACGACCCGCGTTGATCGGACGCCGTGACCGACCCTTTTGTCGCTCGATCCCCCGCGATCTGGCGCAGCGCGCTAGAATGCGCCGCCTCGCAAGGAGAACCTCAAGTGCAGGATCGGTACGACCCGAAGTCGATCGAGTCACGGTGGCAGGATCACTGGGCAAAGAAGGACGTGTTCCGCGCCGGTATCCGGCCGGGCGCCCCGAAGAAGTACGTCCTGGCGATGCTTCCGTATCCGTCGGGCGAGATGCACATGGGCCACGCCCGCGTGTACTCGATCACCGACGTGCTCGCCCGCTATGCGCGCAAGCGCGGATTCGACGTCTTGCACCCCTTCGGTTGGGACGCTTTCGGGCTTCCTGCCGAAAACGCTGCCATCAAGGAGGGTGTCCACCCGGCGGAGCGCACCCCGCGCAACATCGCCTCCTTCAAGCAGGACGTGATCTCGATGGGCATCTCGGTGGATTGGTCGACCGAGATCACCACCTCCGATCCCGAGTACTACCGCTGGAACCAGTGGTTCTTCCTCCGCATGCTCGAGCGCGGAATCGCGTACCGGCGCCGCGCCAAGGTGAACTTCTGTCCGCACGACAATACCGTCCTCGCCAACGAGCAGGTCGTGGAGGGCCGCTGCTGGCGGTGTGGGACGCTGGTGATCGAGCGGGAGATTCCCGAGTGGGCGTTTCGCATCACGGCCTACGCGGACAAGCTGCTGGAGGGCCTCAACCGCATCGACTGGCCGGAGCGCGTCGTCGCGATGCAGCGGAACTGGATCGGACGGTCGGACGGCCTGGAGATCGATTTCGCCGTCAAGGGGGCCCGCAAGAAGGCGTTCCGCGTCTTCACCACCCGAGCCGACACCATCTACGGGGCGACCTATGTCGCGGCGGCGCCCGATCATCCTCTCGTGACCGAGCTGGCCCCGGAATCGAAGAAGGCCGAGCTTGCGGCGTTCGCGGAGAAAGTGCGGCGCGCCACCACGGAGGTGGGCGAAGGCGCTCAGGCCGCGGAGAAGGAAGGGCTCGGCACCGGCATCCGGGTGAAGAACCCGTTCACCGGGAAGGAGATCCCGGTGTGGGTGGCGAACTTCGTCCTCTCCGGATACGGCACCGGCGCGGTGATGGCGGTGCCGGCGCACGACCAGCGCGACTACGAATTCGCGCAGAAGTACGGGCTGCCCATCGTCCCGACCGTGCGCCCGGCTGACGACTCCGAGCCCCCGAAGGACCTGGCGTACACCGACTACGGCGTCCTGTTCGACTCTGGGGAGTTCTCCGGCATGCCCTCCGAGCAGGCACGGCTCGCCATCGCCGCCGAAGCGCAGCGGCGTGGCATCGGCAAGCCCGCGGTCAATTACCACCTGCGCGACTGGGGAATCTCGCGCCAGCGCTACTGGGGGACTCCGATCCCCATCATCTACTGCCCCAAGGACGATCCGCAGGGGAAGGGCATCCCGGTACCCGACTCGCAGCTTCCCGTCAGGCTGCCGGAGATCGACGTCAAGGCGGTCCTCACCGGCGAGGGCGAGCCGCCGCTCGCGAAGGTCGCGTCCTGGGTGAACACGAAATGCCCGATCTGCGGCGGTCCGGCGCGCCGCGAGGCCGAGACCATGGACACGTTCGTGGACTCGAGCTGGTACTGGGCCCGGTACCTGGACCCCCGCAATTCGCGCGAGCCGTTGTCGCGCGAGAAGGCCGATCGCTGGTTGCCCATCGACGTGTACGTCGGAGGCCCGGAGCATGCCGTTCTGCACCTGCTCTACTTCCGCTTCTGGACCAAGGTGATGCAGGAGCTGGGGCTGTGCGCCATCGACGAGCCGGCCCAGAAGCTGGTCACGCAAGGGATCGTCAAGGGGCGCGACGGCGAGAAGATGTCCAAGAGCAAGGGCAACGTCGTCTCTCCGCGCGAGATCATCGAGGAGTTCGGCGCGGACACCGCCCGCTTGTTCATCCTCTTCGCCGCTCCTGCGGAGAAGGACGTGGACTGGTCCGACGAGCAGGTGCAAGGGCAGCACCGGTTCCTCGGCCGAGTCTGGCGACTGGTCCAGACGAGCCTGCCGAAGATCGCCGGCGCCAAGGCGAACGGGGCCGTGGACGAGCTGCGCCGCCGGACGCACAAGACGATCCTCCGGGTCACCCAGCAGCTCGAGCGGCTCCAGTTCAATACGGCGATCTCCTCGTTGATGGAGCTGTCGAATGCGGCGGCCGACTGGAGTGGCGACGCCGCCTCGTTGCGCGAGTGCCTGGAAACCCTGGTGCAGCTGCTCTCGCCGTTCGCCCCGCACGTCGCCGAAGAGCTGTGGCGCGAGCTCGGACGCAAGGAGGAATTGACGCTCCTGCATTGGCCGGATGCCGACCCGGCGCTGGTGGTGGAGGATGCCTACCAGATCGCCGTGCAGGTCAACGGCAAGCTGCGCGGCGAAGTACAAGTGGCGGCGAGCGCGGACGATGCCGAGATCCGCGAGACCGCCGCGAGGGACCCCAAGGTCGCGGGCTGGCTGCAGGGAAAGACGATCAAGAGGGTGGTGGTCATCCCCAAGCGGCTGGTGAACTTTGTCGTGGCGTAAGCTGCTGTTTCTCGCGCTGATCGGATGCGGCTACGCCCCGGTGCGCGGAAGGGCCCCGACGGCGGTGCGTGTGGCCGCGGTCAAGAACGCGACCGCGCAGGCGGAGGCCGGGGGCATCTTCGCCGCCGAGCTCCGGCGCGAGCTCGCCGGCCGCGGCCGCCTTGCGCCGGACGGGTCGGGCGCGCCCGAGCTCGCCGCCGAGCTGGTCACGCTGCGATCGTTGCCCAGCGGCGCCGGTGCGGAGGGCGGCGCCACCTCCTATCGGCTGGACGCCCAGTTGCGCGTGCAGGCGGGAGACTATGCGGACACGGTCGCGGGCGGAGAGGACTTCCTGACGGGCGTGGACGTCCTGGGAACCGAAGCGAACCGGCGCGCCGCCCTGCGGCGGCTGGCCAGGACCCTGGCCGTGGAGGCGATCGAGCGCTACGAGGTCAGCGAGCGATTCGCGCGCTGACTTACTTCGCGGGAGGCGGCATCTGGGACACCGCCTTGGTCAGGCGCGAGATGCGGCGGGACGCCTGCGCTTTGTGGATCACGCCCTTGGAGGCGGCCTTGGCGATCTGGCGTACGGCCGACGCAAGCTCCTGCCTGGTCTTGTCCGGGTTGCCCGCGGCAGCCGCCTCGCGGAGCTTCCGGACGCTGGTCCGCAGCGTCGACATCACGTGGGCATTGCGGATGCGGTGCTTCTGCGCCTGGCGGTTCTGCTTCTCTGCCGAACGGGTATTCGCCACGATGGCTCCAAACAAAAGATTAAAAAAAAATTGCTCGCGAAAGGGCGACCGCAGATAGCACCGGCAACCAAGGCTGTCAACGCGGGGCGGCAAAGGAAAATCTGGACGAGGGCCACAGGTTTTCCACTAGCCTGTCCGAACGCTTTTTCTCTGTATCCGTTTTGTCACCGCTGGTTGGCCTTCTGCTCGCGACTGGGTTGAACCACCTGTCTATCCAGCACTTTTCCAAACTCCCGCCTCTCGTGATTTTTTCTTTTTGCAGGCTGGGAAAATGATTTCCCGTCTCGACCGAGACCGAATCCACAACTTGTCCACACCAGGGCCGGAAATTGTGGGCAAGGGTCGGGAGGGTGCGTCAATCCGGCGACGCTTCGCGTCGCTTCGCCTCTTCCCAGAGCGCATCCATCTCGGCGAGCGTCGAGTCGCGCGGCGACTTCCCGCGCCCAGCCAGGCTTTGCTCGATATGGTGGAAACGGGACTCGAATCGCCGCAGCGTCCCCCGCAGCGCCTCCTCC
>Ga0070697_100005113_pt1 | contig 10072 bp, 11 predicted proteins | sample KBSK1501metaG_FD_65475 | JGI IMG/M metagenome (GOLD analysis project Ga0070697, IMG submission 65475) | Corn, switchgrass and miscanthus rhizosphere microbial communities from Kellogg Biological Station, Michigan, USA - KBS K1-50-1 metaG | ecosystem: Host-associated > Plants > Roots >... | reverse complement strand
GATCTCGGCGGATAGTGGACCCGCCATGCGAGAACGCTGCCACAGGTCGAGGGCCCACGGCTTTGTTTCAAAGCAGGATCTCGAATCGACCCTGCGCCGTTTCTCCTCTTAGTCCACTTCGATCTCAGCCGTGGTTTGGAAGCCCGCTACTGCGCGAAGGCGAACTGAACGCGCTCGCCTACTTCAACTCCGGCTCGACTGCTTCAGCAAATCGCAGAGTTGCCGGATGTCGTCGGCGTTGACGTCGCTGACGGCAAAGTAGCGGATGCCGTCCTCGACCCAGGTTTGCGTGGTAAATCCAGTCCGGCGAACCGGAGCCCCGTCGCTCCCCAACGCCGACACGGCGCCGCGCTCGCGCATAATGAAGACTGAAATGCGATGCTTGCGCACGGCAAATATGAGCTGTGCCGCCGGAGCCTGCTGTAGATAAGTAACCCGACCACCGATAAGCTCGAACTGGGTTCCGTGAAGGTTTGGAATATCCACGCTGAACGGCACTTTGCCCGAGAACCAAGGCTTCACGGTGTGCGAATCTGTGGAAACGACATCCACCGGATTGGCGCTGGCAAGGGTTGCAACGTGCTGATCCACTAACTGCGCCACCACTTGCTGTTGCAGAGCGCGATCTCTCCAGCCGAGTCCCACAACCACCATCACCAGCAAGACGGCCGCCGCGCTTGCCAACGCCGGCAACCAGATCATCATGTTCACGCGTTTCGGCACGTACCGAAGCCGCAAACGGTGCTCAAACTCAGCACTCGGCGCGAAGCGCTGCCCCGCCAGCCTAGTCTCCGCCTTCAGCCGCTGGCGCGCCAGCGTCTCCGACGAGCATGCCTGACATCCTCGCAAATGCTCATCGAAGCCGCGTGCCTCATCGGCCGGGAGTTCGGAATCAACGAAGGCATCAATTTTGTCCTGCCACGCTTCGCAATTCATAATCAGATCCTTAGTCGTTCTTCCGCCAGCATGCCTCGCAACGATCGTCGTGCCCTCGCCAGGCGCGACATGACCGTGCCAATGGGCACATTCAGAAGTTCCGCAATGTCGCGGTATCTCATCTCTTCCACGTCGCAAAGCAGAATCACTTCGCGGTAGATCACCGGCAAGCGCTCCAGGGCTGCCTGGATCTGCTGCTGTGTGCTGGCAGTGATCAAAATGGATTCCGGGGTGCCGGCTGCAGAAGGCAACAGCTCCTCTCCGCCTTCCTCGTCAACCGAGAGGTGCGGAGCCATTCTTGGACCACTATGTAAAGTCATAAAGGTGTTACGCAAAATTCGAAATATCCAAGCGGCGAAATTCGTTCCCAGTTGAAATGAACCGAATCCCTTCAGCGCCCGCGCGTATGTTTCCTGAACCAAGTCTTCCGCTTCGCTTTCATCGCGCGCCAGCCAGCGAGCCAGGTTGTACAGACGCCGCAGCATCGGCATCGCCAATTGCTCGAACGCTGCGGGATCGTTTTTCAGCGCCACGTTTAAACCACTATCTTCGTTCCGCCCAGTATCGTCCTGAGCTGTGGTTAGTTCTTTGCCTCGACTATGATTTTGCCAATCATCTTCGGATGCAGGCCACAGAAATACTCGTAGGTTCCGGGGTCAGCAAAAGTGTACGAGAAGCTTTCATCCGTATCGAGTGCTTTCGACTTGAATTTCTGGTCCCGCTCCGCAATGTTGTGCGGGATGTCGTCGTGATTCGTCCAAGTGACGGTTGTTCCCGCCGAAACCGTCAGGGTCGCCGGCGAGAAACTGAAATTATCGATGGTGACCGCAGGGCCGCTGGGCTTGGTATCCATAGCGGCGGAGTTACTCGCGGCCTGGCCGCCCGCAGCCACCCCCAGGAATATCGTTCCCACAATTAGTTGTGCAACTAGCAACGTTTTCATGACCTTCTCCTTTATATATATGCTCTTTCTCAGCTAGCGAGTGATGAATCAATGATGGCCAGCGAGTGTTTGCCGGCGATATAGTTCACGTCGGTAATTCCCAATAGACCGTTCAACTGTTCCGCCGGTACCTTCATCGGGCCCGCCGATGGCGCCGAACCCGGAGCCGGCTGCGGAAATGCGGTGGACATCGCCGTGTGGAACGTGACCTTTCCCTCAACTTTTTGCATGGTCTGATGGATGTGTCCGTTCAACACCGTGACCGAACCAAACCTCTTGAGGTAACCCAGCGCTTGGGCACTGTCCTCGGTGCCCCAGCCCCACTCCGGATAGATGGACCACAGGGGCATGTGAGCGAACAACACGATCGGCGTGCTGCTCTTCAAATGCTTGACATCTTTTTCTAACCACTCAAGCTGATCATTTCCCAGGTTGCCGAGCCCACCGGCCTTCAGGTTCATCACGTTAACCAGGCCGACGAAGTGCGCGCCGCTGTGGTCGAAGCTGTACCAGCCATCGCCGATGCTTCCTTTGGCGAAACGTTCGCGGTACTGTTTGCCGTCGTCGTTGATTACATCGTGCTCGCCTGGCACGTAGAAGATGCGGCTGGTCCTGATTTGTTTGAGGGCTTGATCAAGTGTGTCGAATTCGCTGTCTTTCGAGAGATGGGTGAGGTCCCCGGTGTGTAGAACAAATGCAGGCGGGGTGGGCAATGCGTTGATCTTGTTGATGGCAGCCTGCAACGTGCCGAGCACATCAGGATTCGCCGGTTTGTTGAACCCAACATGGCTGTCGCTGATCTGGACAAAACTTAACTCACCCTTGAGTGCTTTTGCATCTTGCCGTGCCACTTGATTCATCGCAAAAGACTTCAGGATTCCGCCTTTAAGGACAAAGAAAGCGCCCGTGCCGGCCCATGCCATGCATTTGAGAAATCCCCGGCGGTCAATGCCGTCGTCACTGTGGTCATGATCAATAAACTTTGACATCGAATTGTCTCCTTGGCAGGTTCGTTCCTGCCATGGCGGTCGCTTCTTCAGCCGCCTGCAATAGTGCTAACCGCTAGCTGTTGGTTTTATTCCCGCTTTTCTGGCGCGGGGGATTAGGAGGGAATAAATGGATACCGTGGCTGGTTATCGATCATGAACGAGCGGAGTCAATTCCTAGACGATTGAGAAAGGAAGTGGATACCGATATGAAAACCAGAACCCTCCCAGACCACACACCCTCGAATTCGATCCAAGCCGGGAAAGGTGTTACACCCGTCGCGGAGAAAGCCTTCAACCGACGTTCCTTCCTAAAAAACAGCCTCGTGGCCGGAGCTGCGGTGACAGCCGGTGCCGCGGTTTTGGATAACCTCCCAGCTGCTCTGGCCGACGAAAGCCATGGGCATCTGACGCGCGGCGATGCGGCCATCCTGCGCTGGCTGGCGGCGGCCGAAATCATTGAATCTGACCTATGGCTTCAGTACACCGAACTCGCCGGAGTCCAGGACGACGAAGTGTCCACGATAGCAAGTCAGCAGATTGCAGGATATCCGGCACGGCCGAGTGGAGGAAGCGCAGCCTACACACAGGCCGTCCAACAGCTGGACGGAGATATGGATCAGTATATTCACGACAACACTGAGGACGAGTTGACGCACGAGACCTTCATCAATACGTACTTGATTTCGAAGGGCGCAGATCCTGTGAGTCTCGACCACTTCCGCACTCTGCCGAGTAGTAAGGCGACGGGCGCCAACCAGATTGGACGGCTCACTACTCTGACTAAGCTCAAGGTCGACACGACGTGGTGGACACGCTATCGCAGCCGAACCGGCAATCCAGACCTGGGTGACACGTTCGCACCTGCGGTGCCCACCTTAGTTGTAGGAACGCATCCAGGAATTCCCCGGACAGATGATGATCTGAATGATCCGAATTTCCTTCAGGCCATTGCCAACACCGCCGGCTTTCACTTTGCCAATATCGAAGTGGGGGGATCCAGCATGTATCCGGGACTGGCGCAGAGAGTAACAAGCGTCGAGGTCCTGCGTATCTTGCTCAGTATTGGCGGCACCGAGATCATGCATTTTCAGACCTGGCACGATAAAGCCGGTAATGCCCCTCCCCTCACGGCTGTGGATCCAGTGACAGGAGTGACCGTAACCTTTCCGAATCTGAACAGCCCACCGTTCGGTGGGGAAGATTTCCAGACCAACCTCATCATGCCCGAGCCAACTGCATTTCTCAGCCGCAAGCTGCCTGTATGTTCGATCATTCGTCCCACAGCCACCAAAGGCGCAGCGACGGCCGCTCTGCTAGGCTTCGTGAATATGAACGTTTTTGCGGGCCAATCGCAGGCGTTCTTGGAATTCGTGACTCGCCTTGCGCAAGAAGCCGACGACGCCAGGCGCGGAACTAACTAAGCAGATCGCTAGCACTCTGGGGCGGCAACTCGCGTGCAAAAGCACGCGTTCTGTGCGGGACCACAATGGATGACTAACTCCTAGCCGCCCCATTTTTCGCTTGCTTGCGCGAGTAGTGGGGCTTTTCATTTTCCGCCTGCGACATTTACCAATATTTCCAGGAATATTTCGTTCGCGTTCCAGTTTGGACATATGCAGGCCGGGGGCACGGTGGGTGCTCTCACCTTGCCAAGCACCGGCCCTCGCACAAACAACAAAATGAGGTTACAAAGGCAATGTCCAGAATTTTCGCCACCCTTGCGCTAATTTGTGCTTTCTTGCAGGTTGCTCCGCTTGCGAATGCAGCGACGGACGAAGAACAGAATTCGTCTCAGCCGGTCAACGCCGTCATCGAGTGGAATAGAACTCTTCTAGCAATCGTACGCACGCCTGGCGCTCAGCCAGCTACCATTCACTCAACTCGCAATTTCGCAATTTTGCACGCCGCCATCTACGACTCAGTTAATAATATCGAGCCACAATTCAGTCCGTACCTCGTGCGTCTCTCGAATGTTCCCAGGAGTGCGTCCAAGATAGCCGCGGCCGATGAGGCAGCTCATGATGCCCTCGTGTCCTTATATCCTGCGTTTCAGGCGTCGTTAGACACGGAACTGCAGCAGGACTTGGCGCAGCTTCCCGATAATGAGCGCAAAGCTCAGGGAATAGCCGTGGGACAGGCAGTTGCGAACCAACTGCTCGCTGCGCGCGGCGCCGATGGATCGAATGTAACTCCACCGCCGTATGTCCCGGGACCCCAGCCTGGCGACTACCAGTTGACGCCGCCCAATTTTGCGCCAGCGGATTTTACCCAGTGGCCTCAGGTCACGCCGTTTGCATTGGGGCGGGCCGACGAGTTCCGTCCTGGTCCTCCACCAGCGCTCACAAGCGCCGCTTATACTCAGGCTTTCAATGAGGTCAAAAGTCTCGGGTTCATTGGCAGCACAACCCGTACCGCGGACCAAACCCAAATAGGAACGTTTTGGAACGGCAACATCCAGGACTTCTGGAACGAGATTGCGCAGACTGCGGCGCTACATCGTCATCTCAATCTTGAGCACAGCGCCCGTCTCTTTGCGCTGCTGAATATCAGCCTCGCCGACACTGCGATCGCTTTCTTCGAGGCCAAATACACGTACAACTTTTGGCGTCCGGTCACTGCCATCCAATTGGCGGGTACTGACGGAAACCCGCAGACCGAGCCTAATCCAACGTGGCTTCCACTATCCACGAAGACCGCTCCAGATCCTTCCTACCCCGGTGCACACAGCGCAATCAGTGAAGCGGGGGCGACCGTGTTGAGCTTTTACTTCGGCGATCAATTCAGTTTCGATGTCAGCTCCGAGTCGCTGGCGGGAGTGTCGCGACACTTCACCAGCTTCTCGGCAGCGGCGGAGGAAGCGGGGCTGAGCCGTATTTACGCAGGGCAGCACTTCCGAACCGACCACATCGCTGGCAAGAGTTTGGGCAGGCAGGTGGCAATGTCTATCAAAAACAGCATTCTGCTCTGGGGAAATAGAAACATCGGAAAAGCCGAACGAGCGCCGCAGCACTCGTCATTGGAACCACTGACTGGTGGACGGAGCTGATGATTGATTGTGTTGTCTTCGCTGCCAGTGAAAGGATTCCTCGGGACGGGCGCCACCTTCGAGGCCGATTTCAACCTGGTGGTGCAGCTAGCGATGGCAGCGGCACTGGTCGCAGGTGTCTTCCTTGCGAAACAAGGACGTTACAAAGCACACGGTATTTGTCAGACGACGGTGCTGCTCCTGAACTTGGTGATGATCGGATTGGTGATGTGGCCCGGGTTCAGACGGCAGGCGATTCCAAGATCGCTCAGCGTGCTGCATAGGTCGTATTACGCAGCGCCCCTGGTTCATGCGGCTCTGGGAATGACGGCTGAACTCCTGGGACTTTATATCGTCCTCGTGGCGGGCACCAATGTTCTTCCCATGTGGTTGCGCTTTACAAACTGGAAGCTCTGGATGCGAACCGAATTTGTACTTTGGTTTGTTGTTATTATCAGTGGCATGGGTACTTATTACGCTTGGTATATAGCGCCCTTCCGCTAAATACGGTGAAGGAGAACGTTATGTTTGAAGGCTTGTTTCAACCTACGCATCTGCTGGTCATTTTCGGAATTGCTCTGTTGGTATTCGGCCCCAAGAAGCTTCCCGAGCTTGGCAAAGGTATTGGAGAGGGCATCCGCGGCTTCAGGGCAGCGATGAAAGAAGAGGAGAAGCCGGCTCCTGCAACCGGTAACGCCAATACCGATCAGGATCCGACGAAGAAGTAAAAGCGGGCGATTCGGATCAGCAGTGGAATAAATGGATACCGCCAGCAGTTATCGCTGATGACGAGTTTGCACGCTGCAAGCGGCGAAAGGCTGGCTGAAATGAATCCGTTCGATCTGAAGACGATCCTACTGGCCAAGCATGCGCAACACGTGGTCCTGATTCATTTCCCGATCGCCTTGTTCCTTCTGGGCGTGGGGTTTGATGTGGTGGCGCAGTGGACGAAGAACCTTGTAACCGCAGGAGCAGCCCGCTACAACCTGGTGGCGGCTGCGATCTTTACCCCGCCAGTCCTGTTGACCGGCCTGCTCGCGTGGCGCTTGGCGCTGGGAGGCCCGCGGCTGAAAGGGATTCTGCTGCTGCATCTGGTGATCGGTTGCACCGCCGGACTCATGATCATGGCGGTGGGCTGGCTGCACTTGCGATCACGCCACGCCGCGAAGCCACTGCCTGTTTACAGGCTCCCACTTGAGCTTCTGGCCGCTGTCCTGGTTGGATTGACCGCTCACCTCGGAGGATTTCTTAGCGGGGTCAACGTTTCTGGCTAGACCAGCGTGGCTGCTCATTTCAGTGACGACAGCCATGTGCTAGATTCTGAGCGTCCCGCATGGCGGCAACCACCACAGTCAGCCCCGATATGGACCTTGCAAATGCCGGCAAGGCGGCCGGTCCTTGTGTCTTTGTGCTTTTTGGTGCTGCCGGCGATCTGACCAAACGCAAGCTGGCACCAGCTCTCCTGAACCTGGTGAAGGCCAAGTTGCTGCCCGAAAACTTCGCGGTGATGGGTGTTTCCGTCGATGACTTGAGTCTCGACGCGTTCCGGAATCAGGTGAGTGAATTTCTGCCCAAGGGCGAAGGCAATTCTGACGAGCAGGACTGGTTGCGGCAGAGGCTCTTTTACCAGCGAGGGGATTTCGGTGATCCCGGTATGTTCTCGACCTTGCGAGAGCGGTTGGCCCAGGTAGACGTCGATCAGCACACCCAGGGTAATTACCTTTTTTACCTGGCCACCGCGCCCAAGTTTTTTGCGCCCATTGTCCAGCAGTTGGGGAGAGCCGGCTTGACCAAGCAGGATGAGGCCCACTGGCGCCGTGTGGTAATCGAGAAGCCGTTTGGCAACGACCTTGACTCAGCGCAGGCCTTGAACCGCGACATCAAGAGCGTGCTTAAGGAAGACCAGATTTATCGCATCGATCATTACCTGGGCAAAGAGACGGTACAAAACATCCTGGTCTTCCGCTTCGACAATGCCATTTTCGAGCCGATCTGGAATCGCCGATATATCGACCATGTGCAAATCACCAATGCTGAGAGCGTTGGAGTGGAGCGGCGCGGCGGGTACTTCGACACTGCTGGAACTTTGCGCGACATGGTTCCTAACCACGTAATGCAGCTGCTCAGCCTGACCGCCATGGAGTCGCCGGTTTCCTTTCATGCCGATGCAGTACGAAACGAACAGGCCAAAGTCCTGCATTCGATCCAGCCGTTGAACTCCGAAGACGTATTGCAACGCAGCGTACGTGGGCAGTATGGGGAAGGAACGCTGGGCGGGGAAAAAGTACCTGGTTACCGTGCGGAGCCGGGAGTGGCTCCGGAATCACGCACGGAAACTTTCGCGGCACTCAAGCTCAACATCGATAATTGGCGCTGGGCTGGCGTGCCATTCTATCTGCGCACTGGCAAGCGCATGGCAAAGCGCCACACCGAGATCGCCATACAGTTCAAGCGCATTCCATTTGCGCTGTTCCGCAACGCGCCCATGCATAAACGGCATACCAACACGCTCGTCATACAGATCCAGCCGGTGGAAGGGATTTCGCTGAGCTTTGGCGCCAAAATTCCCGGTCCGCTGCTGCGAGTTGGCTCGGTGGATATGAGTTTCGATTACTCCAACTACTTTAATGCGGACGCTTACACCGGTTACGAGGTCCTGCTGTATGACTGCATGATTGGCGACGCCACTCTGTTCCAGCGTGCCGACATGGTCGAAGCCGGGTGGAGCGTGGTTGACCCGGTATTAGATGTGTGGAGAGCTCTGCCTCCGCGCAAATTCCCGAATTACGCCTCCGGAACCTGGGGACCGGCGGAAGCGGATCAGTTGATGGAACTCGATGACCGCCAATGGAGGAAAATTGAGCCATGATTGTCGCGGGTGAGATTGGCGCAACGCGTACTCGGCTGGCCGCCTTTGTAACCGAAGGCAACCGGCTTGAATTAGTGGTCGAGAAGAACTACATGAGCCAGGAGCATGCCGGGTTGCCGGAAGTGCTCGCTCAGTTCATAAAAAACGAAGGCATAGCCGTTGATAGCGCCTGCTTTGGGGTGGCAGGTCCGGTAAGGGCCGGTCGCAGCAAGCTTGCCAATCTCCAGTGGACCATTGATGCTCGCGAATTAGCTCAACAACTCAAGCTCAGGTTCGTCTACCTGCTCAATGATCTGGAAGCCTACGCGTATGGCGTGGACGCGCTTGAATCCAAAGATTTCATCACGCTGAGCCAAGGTGGCGAAGATGCCGAGGGGAACCGGGCGGTAATCTCGGCAAAAACCGGACTTGGCGTTGCGGGACTTTACTGGGACGGTTCGCGCCATCATCCCTTTGCCTGTGAAGGCGGTCACACTGATTTTGCTCCTCGCAACCAACTTCAAATCGAATTGCTGACTTATCTTCAGAGGAAATATGGCCGTGTCAGTTATGAGCGAGTTCTCTCCGGGCCAGGGATCAAAAGCATCTACGAATTTCTTCGCGACGCGCATAAGGCAGAAGAGCCGGCGTGGTTACGAGACCAGCTCCAGGTTGCCCCCGATCAGCCGGCTTTGATCTCGCGGCTCGCGCTTGAAGGCAAAGCCGCCATCTGCGATCAGGCGCTCTCCATATTTGTGAGCGTTTTTGGGGCTGAGACCGGGAACTGCGCTTTGAAGTTCATGTCCACCGGCGGCATCTTTATAGGCGGCACTATTGCAGCGAAAATCCTGCCCAAGATGAAGGACGGACTGTTCATGGAGTCGTTTCTGGACAAAGGCCGCATGCAGCCGCTCTTGAAAGACGTGCCGGTCAAGATTGTTCTTAACGATGACTGTGGCCTGATCGGGGCGGCGCGCTGCACGCTGGTGCAAAAAGCGTTTCGCACACCGCTGGGAACAGTCCAACGCGTCTAGTCGCCAATTCAGCGTTGGCTTTTTCTTCCGGCCGCTACGTCCGCCGTGAAATTCTGCGATCGGCCGCGGGGAATGCTCAAGGTTTTCCACTCAGCCGAGCGGAAATGTTTGCACAACAAAACGATCTGCCCGATGTGGTGCGCATAGTGCGCAATCTGGCGGTTGATGGCCTGCATCACCGAATGGGGCTCACCGCGAATGCTCACCTTGCGTGAGAGGTCGGAGTCGTTCAGCGGTTCGAGCGCCGAGAAGACTCGCTGCCAACCGTCGTGCCACGCTTTCATGTAGTCGGCCCGC
>Ga0070697_100005112_pt1 | contig 10072 bp, 7 predicted proteins | sample KBSK1501metaG_FD_65475 | JGI IMG/M metagenome (GOLD analysis project Ga0070697, IMG submission 65475) | Corn, switchgrass and miscanthus rhizosphere microbial communities from Kellogg Biological Station, Michigan, USA - KBS K1-50-1 metaG | ecosystem: Host-associated > Plants > Roots >... | reverse complement strand
GTCGCTAATCATTTATTGTTTGCTCTCTCTCTTTCAATGCTATTGCCTACTGCCTGCTAGCTTATCTGACTGCTCACTGCTCACTGCTCACTGCTCACTGCTCACTAGTTCTTGTAGATCTTCAAGTTATCAAAATAGATCTCCGCCAGCGCGTTGCCGAATATTCCCGGGGCGCCCTGGCGATTGGGAATGGGGTCAATGCGTTCAATCATCCAGGCCGCCGGTTCAGGTTCACTCGCTAACCAAACTTTACCGCGCGCGCGCGTCTTGCCATCCGGCAGATTCTCGACCTCAAGTTTCATGCGATACCAGGTATCCTGTTTCCAGGCAAAAGGAATCGTGACGGTTCGTTTAATTTCTGGCTGCCAGGGCTCGAGGTGAAGCATCTGGCTGTTGCCATAGAGTGTCAGTACGTAGCGCTGCGCGATCATGCCGGCATCGCCCTGCTGGCGACGCTTTTGAGTTGCGAACACGTCGCCTTCGACCGTGTAGTTGGAAAGATCCGAAGGCCCAAAATAGGCGCGGGCGCGACTGGCCAGGGACGACCCTTCAGTTGTCTTGACCAAAACCTTGTTGCCGGCCACTTCGCGGACAGTGAACTTCGGCGTGCTGTTCACCCAGGCCGGGGGAATGGTATTGACCGCGAACCCATCGAAGTTTTCGGACCACGGGAGCGGCGGAAACACGCGCACGCCGGCGGCGCCAGTGATGCCGCCCACGGTGGCCTTCACCAAACCGGCCTGCGCTACAACATCATTGCCGGCAACAAACTGTCCGCCGCTAATGGTTCCCTTCAGTTGATCGAGCGACCAGGTGGCCGCCGGTTCTTCCCGAATAAACTTGCCCTGCTCGTCAAAGAGGCGAACGCGGAAATTGACTTTATCTCCGGGCTTAAGAATCAGCTCGGTTGGAACTACCTGCACATGCGTTGCCGGGCGGTTAGGGTTTGGGATTCCTTCCACTGGAGCTGCCTGGCGAACCAATGCATTATGCTTTTTCCCAATCGCGTAGAGATTCGAATCGCTGACCACATAAACTCGCCCGTTTGAAATAGCCGGCGACGCTATGATCGCTTCCGGCAATGCTTCGGTGCCGAGTTGGTCCTCATCAAGAATCTCAGCGCCGGTCGCGCTCGGCTTGATGATGAAAAACTTTCCATTCTCAGTGCCCACATAAAGTTTGCCGTCAGCCAGGACCGGGGACGCTTTCTGGATCGTGCCGAGGTTCTTAAGCCACAGCTGCTTCCCATTGGTTACGTCAAAGGCTGCGAGGTTGGCTCCGTTGTCCACCTGGTAGAGACGATCGCCATCGAGCACCGGGGAAGAGAAGCCGCCTTGCCAGCCATAAGCGCGCCACTTGATCTGGTCCTTTTTGATTTCGCCTTTAGAGCCGGCATCCACGGCAACCATCATGCCCATTTCGTTCGAATCCAGATTCTCTTCGCTGTGCGTCAGAATGGCGTCCGTGCCGTGAATCACTACGCCGGTGTTGAGGCCGCGTTTGCTAATCTCATATTTCCATACCGGTTCACCGGTCTGCGGTTTTATCGCATAGACGACTCCATCGCTCGCGCCCTGGATGAGCAACCGGGTGCCGTTGACATTCGCGATGATGGGCGGGGCATAAGTGGTGTCGTATGGACGGCCTCCCGGTGCGCTAACCCAGATCGTTTCGCCGGTCTTTTTATCAAATGCGATAAAGCGGTGAGCGCCACGCGCGTGCGGGCCCCAACCGAAAGTCACGCCGCTGAGAATCACCAGGTCGCCATCAATGATCGGAGAAACGGTGCGTCCGCCGTGCGTCGTAAGTAAACCGAAGTCTTCTCCAAGCGAGCGCTCCCATAGAACTTTTCCATCGCGGTTCAGTCCCAGTAAATGTCCGCCGACCCCGAAGACGTAAACATTTCCCGTCGCCGGATCACCAACCGGCGAAGCCCAGCCAACCCGATGCGGAGGAACGTCGCTGAGATAGACGTTGAAGGGATGCTCCCACAAAAGCTTCCCGTTGTTGGCGTCAAACGCCATAATACGTTCCTGCTCGAGCTCGCCCTTGCCTGAAGTGTTTTGCAGATAAACCCGGTCACCCATCACGATAGGCGCCGAACGCCCGCCGTATGGCGCCTTCCAGGCGAGATTCTGACCAGCCGGCGACCAATGCGTGGGCAGATTTTTTTCGAGCGAAATCCCGTCGCGCTCGGGTCCGCGCCACTCAGCCCAATCGCTTGAGGCTGTAGGAGCCAGCAGAAGGAAAGCGAGTAGAAAATACGAATTTATGGATAGAAGGTTAATCATTTTGGAATTCCGTCAAACCTCTTGACCAGAGGTATCGAAAAGATATAAAGAAGCCTTACAGCGCTGTGCAACCTTAGAGATGTCTACTACGTAAGTCTGAGTTGCAGTGATTCAATTTTCTGCGATTTTTGTGCGCCCGTCTATCCCTGACGGGATGAATCTATCATCTACCTGTTAACTCCCAAAAGCGCGGAGGGTCGTATGACACCGAGAAAAGCACTTCTTGTTATGTTCGCGTTACTGATGATTCCGCTCGGGACGCGGGCGCAGGATCCAAAACAGGTACTCAATGATCAATTCTGGGAAGCAACAAGAAAAGGCGACGTGCAGGCGGTTGCGGCCTTACTCGACAAGGGTGCAGATGTGAACGCCAAATTCCGTTACGGCCAGACCGCTCTCTTCAAGGCGGCGGAGCGCGGCCACGTCGAAGTAGTTAAGCTGCTGCTGGCTCGCGGCGCCGACGTCACCGTCAAAGACACTTTCTACCAAACTAACGCCATGACGTGGGCACTTGATGGCAAGCACGTTGAAGTGGTCCGCGCAATTCTTGAGAAAGACACGGCCAGCGTTAGTGACGTGTTGATGACCGGAGCCAGGGAAGGAAATGTCGAACTGGTGCGCATGGCGATTGAAAAGGGTGGCCTGAAGCCTGAAACTCTTACGTCCGCGCTAACGGCAGCAAACGGTGAAAAGAAACCCGAAATACTCGACATGCTGAAAAAGGCCGGCGCGGTTCCGCCACCTGAGGTCGACGCCGCCACGCTGCAGTCTTACGTGGGCAGATATAAAGGGGACCCAGGCCCCGAACTGTCCATCACATTCAAAGACGGCAAACTATTTGTGGGACCGCCTGGACAGGCACCGGTCGCCCTTATGGCGGTGGATAAGATCACCTTCAAGCCAACTGCTTTTGACGGCTTAACATTTAAGTTCACTGTCGATGCGGGCAAGACCACGGGCGTGGCTTTCCAGCAGGGACCGAATACGACGCAGCTTAAGCGGATAGAAGAGACTAAACAGCCATAAGTTGTAGGGGCGGCACTCCGTGGCCGCCCCTTTCCCGGTTCCTTCGTACATGTTCCGAAGGCCGCGACGGGGGTGGCCACGGAGTGCCACCCCTACAAAATAAATCACAAATCACAGCTGACCACAGGACTACAACAAATAACCGAGGTTTCCAAAATGAAACGAGTCTTATCCATCTCATTGTTTCTCTTTCTGACGATTGCCGCCGTGAACTTCGTCCATGCGCAGAATTGGCCGCAGTTCCGTGGGCCAGGCGCCTCGGGCGTGGTAGAAGGCCGAACGTCAGCAGTCACCTTTGACGCCGCGAAATCGGTAAACGTGCGATGGAAAACCGCGATACCGGGTCTCGCGCATTCGAGCCCGGTGGTTTGGGGAAACAAAGTCTTTGTCTCCACCGCGATTACCAGTGCCGCGAAAGATGAGACACGTTATGGACTTTACGGTGATGTAGCTCCGGTGAAGGATGATCCAAAACACACCTGGAAGCTCTACGCGCTCGACAAGTTGACCGGCAAAATTCTTTGGGAGCGAACCGCCTCCGAGGGAATTCCCAAGGTCAAGCGCCACCCAAAATCAACCCACGCCGACTCAACACCTGTCACCGACGGCAAATACGTGGTTGTGCTTTTTGGTTCTGAAGGTCTCTACGCCTATGACCTGAAAGGCAAACTGCTTTGGAAGCAGGACATCGGCGTGCTCGATTCGGGTTGGTTCTACGATGCGGACTATCAGTGGGAACACGGTAGCTCACCAGTCATCTATCGAGACTTAGTGATAGTCCAGGCGGACGTGCAGAAGGACTCCTTCATCGCGGCTTATAGTCTGAAGACCGGCAAGTTGGTTTGGAAGACGCCACGCGAGGAAATTTCATCGTGGGGCACGCCCACCATCTACGAAGGCAAAACCCGAGCTGAGTTGATAACAAATGGATCGAAGGCAATCCGCGGCTACGATCCGGCCACCGGCAAGGAACTGTGGCGCCTTACTCCTAACTCCGAAGTTACGGCGCCCACTCCCTTTGTCGCGCACGATCTGATCTTTGTTACCAGCGGCTACGCGCCGATCCAGCCAATCTATGCGATCCGGCTGGGCGCTAGCGGCGACATCTCTTTGAAAGATGGCAAGGAATCAAACAGCTTCATCGCCTGGAGCAAAAAGCGCGGTGGTCCATACATGCCGACGCCAATTGCTTATGGAGATCTGCTTTACACCTGCTCAAACCAGGGTGTCTTGACTGCCTATAACGTCGATACCGGGGAGCGAATCTATCAGGAAAGGCTGGCCGGCAAGGGCGGCGCGTTTACTGCTTCGCCGGTGGCTTCCGACGGAAAGATTTATCTCTCAAGCGAAGACGGCGACGTGTTCGTTGTCAAAGCCGGACCCAAACACGAACTGCTGGCAACCAATCCCGTCGGTGAGGTGATGATGGCAACGCCGGCGATCTCTGACGGGTTACTGTTCGTGCGTGGAATTAATCACTTGTTTGCTTTTGGCGAGCCTGCACCCACGAAGACAGCGAAGAAGTAAAGCAAACTGTTAGTTTGCTGACGGTCCGCCAGCGCAACCATGGTTCCACAGTATCTTGATTTCGAGTCTCTGTGCCACCTCAGTGTTCTCTGTGTCTCTGTGGTGAAGCTTTGCCACGTATGATCCACCACAGAGACGCAGAGAACACTGAGGTGGCACAGAGAAGTATCCCAAAGTGTTCCGAATACTTCCACAAACGTGGGGCGTTAATTAAGGAGGAAGACACGATCCACTAAATCACACGAAGCAACACGAAATCTTTTTCGTGAATTTTCGTGTGATTTCGTGGATCGTTCTTAGGCCGGCGAGCAAAAGCGTAAGATCCCCAGGAAGAACACCAGCCCGTCACAGACTAACCGTTTGTATTACGAAACCAGCAAAGAAAGAAAACACCCACAATGAAATTTTCCAGTCGCATTACGATCGCTCTGTTAATTAGTTTTCTTTTCACCTTAACAATTCTTCACTCGGATGCCGGCGCGGCTGGAGGCGCGAACTGGCCCCAGTGGCGAGGCCCTGATGGTCAGGGGATTTCAAACGAAACGGGACTCCCCACCGAGTGGAGCGACGCGAAGAATGTGAAGTGGAAAACGGCGATTGCCGGGCGCGGCCATTCATCCCCGATTGTCTGGGGCAAGAGGATTTTCCTGACTACCGCGCTTGATGGCGAAGCCATTCCCGGCCGCACGCCTGGTGTCACACACAAAATGTCGGACGGCTCGGTTTTTGTCCACCCGGACGCAGTTGGTGCTGATCTCAGGCACACGTTCAAGGTGTTCTGTGTCGACCGCGACTCAGGGAAGATTATTTGGGAGCGCGTCGCCTATGAAGGTCCGGTGCAGGACAGCCGTCACAAGAAAGCGAGTTTCGCCTCTTCCACTCCCGCCACCGACGGCAAATATGTTTTCGCGTTCTTTGGCAGTGAAGGTCTATACGCCTACGACTTCAACGGCAAACAGATTTGGAAGCAGAACCTGGGCACACTCGGTACCGCCAGCGTCGGCTACGGCGTGTCGCCATTGCTCTATGGCAATCTGGTGATAATGCAGTGTGACGAGAGCGGCATGAATTCCTTCATCGTTGCTTTCGACAAGAAGACTGGTAAGGAAGCGTGGCGCGTGCCGCGTAAAGTCGATGTCACCTGGAGCACTCCGGTGCTGGTGCAAACAGGGAAGGGCACTGAACTCGTCACCAGCGCGGCGGAAGCGATCATTGCCTACGATCCTGCGACTGGTAAAGAACTCTGGCGGCACAAAGGTTTGGAAAGCAATGCGGTACCGTCGCCCGTCGTTATGAACGACCTGGTCGTGCTCACGTCCGGTTCTCCAACCAAGATTGCGCTGGCGATCAAGGCCGGCGGCCGCGGCGACGTGACCGGCACATCTCAACTCGTTTGGTCCTACAACAAGGGCACCGCCTACGTGCCGTCGCCGATTCTCTACGGCGAATATGTCTACTTGCTGACCGACAGAGGTTTGTTGACCTGCCTCGACGCGAAGACTGGAAAGATGCAGTATGAAGGAGCGCGTGTGCCCAAACCGGCGATGTTTCTTGCCTCGCCCGTGGCGTATGAGGGAAAGATTCTCTTGACCAGTGAAGAAGGCGAGACTTTCATCCTCAAGGCCGGTTCAAAGTATGAATTGCTCCGCAGTAATGCGCTCGGCGAAGCTGTCTATGCCTCGCCCGCGATCGCGAACGGAAACCTGTTTATTCGCGGGGAAAAACACCTTTTCGCCATCGGCAGGTAAGGCAAGGTCACCAGGAAGGGAACAAGTTAGGGACCGGAAGCGTCTAATTGTTAGCAATCGGGCCCTGACTACGTTATTGGTTAGTAAGAACGATATTGTCCCCCTTTCACGTTTCCTCTGTGCGTCCTTTGTGTTCTCTGTGTCTCTGTGGTGAATTTACTGCGCCAAGAACTCACCACGGAGACGGCAGAGAACACAAAGGACGCACAGAGTTTGATTCAAGGAGATCTAAAGATGTTCGAATCACAAGAATCAACGCCCTGGTATAAATCATTAACCGGCTTGATCGCCGCGTCCGTGTTGCTGCCGCCAGTTGGTCTGGCACTGCTCTGGATGCGTCGTGACACCGCCACCAAGGCAAAGATTCTTGGCACGCTGTGTATCGTGATGCTCGGCGCCGGATACTTTTACTTGTTCGCTGTGTGGCGCACCTCGAGTATGAACGACGCTCACTACGAAGCACTCGAGCGACATCGCCAACAACAAGCTGCTCTAGCTGCCAGCCAGCAACCCGGCGTTCCCGCCACTTCACAACCAGCCGCTGCGACTACGCAACCGGTTAACGGTGCCAGTCCGGCGAGTCCCGCAGGCGCACGCGGAGTGCCGGCGCCCGAAGCGGCCCACGCCTCCAGAAACTACTGGACCAATTTTCGCGGACCTAATCGCGATGGCCGTTACGATGAAATGGCAGTGCTGACCCAGTGGCCGTCAGCAGGTTTGACTCCGGTTTGGAAACAACCCATCGGTGTCGGCTACGCATCGTTCGTCGTCGCGGATGGACGCGCCCACACTATCGAACAGAGACGCGGGCAAGAGGTGGTTACTGCATACGACGTCGCCACCGGCCGCGAGTTATGGAAGCAGGGGTGGAATGCCGTTTACAGCGATACGACCGGTGATGGACCACGCGCTACTCCCACCTGGGACGATGGCCGGCTTTATGCACTGGGCGCGACCGGCGAGCTTCGCTGCCTCGATGCCAAAACGGGCGCAGTGGTCTGGGGACGAAATATTCTGAGCGATAACCAGGCATCGAATTTGTCGTGGGCCATGGCCGCCTCGCCGCTGGTGGTTGACGACAAGGTGATCGTCTTGCCGGGTGGCACGTCAGGGAAATCTGTGGTCGCCTATAACAAGATGACCGGCGCGCCGGTGTGGAAATCACAGAATGACACGGCAGCTTATGTTTCGCCGATGCTGGTGACACTGGCCGGCCGCAGGCAAATTGTGGTGGTCACCTCTTCGCACGTGTTAGGTCTGGTTCCTGAAGATGGATCGTTGTTGTGGAGTTACACCTGGGACACGGATATGGGCATCAACGTTTCGCAGCCCATCATGGTAGACAAGAATCGCTTCTTCATTTCCGCCGGTTACGGCAAAGGCGCCGCGCTGGTTGAAGTCACTGGCAGCGGAAAGGATTTCTCCACCCGCACTGTTTGGGAAAACATCAACATGAAGAACAAATTTAACAGTTCGGTTCTTTATGAAGGCTACGTGTACGGGTTGGACGAAGGGATTCTGACTTGTCTGGATGTAAACACAGGGGCGCGCAAGTGGAAGGGCGGTCGCTACGGCTACGGGCAGGTCATCCTGGCGAGCGGCAACTTAATAGTTACGAGTGACAGCGGAGAGCTGGCCCTGGTCAAAGCCACGCCGCAACAGTATTCCGAAATTGCGCGCTTCGCGGCCATCGAAGGCAAGACCTGGAATATTCCGGCCATCGCCGGCGGCAAGCTCCTGGTTCGCAATGCAAATGAGATGGCCGCCTACAACATCGCCGCCAACTAGCAGTGTTGTCACAACTTCTTCCTGGACTCACATTACGGTGTGGGTCGGCCTTGCTGTAAAGTCACAGGCTCAGAGAAAGTGTTCGCCGAGGAGCGGAAGACGCGAGGCGATCTCATTAACACCGTGGCTTTAGCCCGGTGGCCAAGCTCGACAACGCATTCTTTGAACCGTTTCCAACGGTTTCTCGTCATTTCTGCCAAACAAAAACCGTTAGAAACGATTCCTCATCAATTCAGGTTTGCTAATCACTCCATCAATGGAGCGCCTGATAATCCCACCAAATCCGTACTTGCGTCGCGAATCCGCGGTACAATACTAGTTCTGCGTCTTCCGATTCCTGAGGTTTCATATGCTACGGCAGTTGGCGATTCCTATCTCTCTGAAGGTATGGCAAGACCCGCAAGGTGACGTTGTCCTTCATCATTCTCGCGAAACTTGCACTGTCTCCTTCGGATGCTGGGACACAGCCGGAGAGCCCGCGGATCATATTTGCCAGCTAAGCTTCAAGCATGCTTGGTCGGCTAGAGGTGTGAATTCAGAATACCTCCCATATGAGCGCCAGAAGCATCAGCGCTCATGTATTTACGAGATTGAAGATTCAGCATGGCTCAAGCATGAGAGCGAGCAGCGGAGCGAGAGCTATCCCGAATGGAGAAAGCGGGACAGTCGGATCTATCATCACTATGTGGTGAGCGGACACGACAATTACGTTGAGGTCCTTGCCGCCAGCTTTGAAGAACAGGTGGTGCCTCGAAGCGAAGCCGGAGAGTTAGTAAAGTTGATTGATGAATCGTAGCGCGCCGCAGAACAAAGCCTTGCAGCTGACGGCGCGATAGCATCTTTCTCAAGTAGTCTTGTGCCACCAGCTTGAATGCTGATCGCGCGACGCAGCTGAAGGCCGTCGTTATGCGGCTACCCCTATGACACCACGAACCTTCATCTTAAGCATCGCGGTTTGTCTGATAGCGTCCAGTTCTATTTGTCCCCAAACCCCTCAGAAGGACGGAGCCTACGAAGCGGCTATTGCCTCTCTTGCTGAGAGTAGTGACGCTCAACGGGTCTCGAAAGCAATCGCTACGTTAGAAACGGCCGGGACAAAGGCCTTTCCTGCTCTCTTAGCGCACTTGAACGACGCAACTACGGCATCCAAGGATTTTCAACGCGCGGTGCAGGACATTTATGGCAACGTTACCTCTCCGACCATTGGCCAGGCTTGCTTTGATCTCATCCAGGGCCAAATTGAAGGAAACTGGCCGAAAGGATTACGACAATATTATGCCCTTTCGCCAACGAACATTGTCAGCTGGTGGTATGCAAGAAAAGAAAAGTCGCTGAAGGACCTGCGAATTGAGGCAGCAATGGTGTCATTAACCCGCGCGCGTCGACGTCGAGGTACATCACGTTATGATCGTGAGGCAGTCCGATTTCTTGAAAGACATCTCCTAGAGGCGCGAGCTGGTAGGAATGATTGGTAACCAGATTCGCCTCATAACAAAGCCTTGCAGCTGACGGCGCGACAGCATGCTTCTCAAGTAGTCTTTTTCATCTCGGCTTGGATGCTGATCGCGCGCCGCAGCTGAAGGCCGTCATTGGGCCGCTCGGAGGGATGCCGTGAAAGTATTTGGACCAGAGGCCGATGACCTTGTTATGACCACCTCAGCTGTAGGCCGCGCGATCCACGCTCGGCGCATA
>Ga0070697_100005109_pt1 | contig 10075 bp, 6 predicted proteins | sample KBSK1501metaG_FD_65475 | JGI IMG/M metagenome (GOLD analysis project Ga0070697, IMG submission 65475) | Corn, switchgrass and miscanthus rhizosphere microbial communities from Kellogg Biological Station, Michigan, USA - KBS K1-50-1 metaG | ecosystem: Host-associated > Plants > Roots >... | reverse complement strand
CTTGCGCGGGGTCATCAGTCACCAGCTTATCCCGAAAAAAGATGGCACCGGCCGCGTTCTTGCGCTGGAAATTCTCACTAATACGCCGGCTGTGGCCAACGTTATTCGCGAAGCAAAAACGTACATGTTGCCCGGCATTATTCAGACCGGTAAGAAACAAGGAATGCGCTTGATGGACGATACGCTGACCGATCTTTATGACCGCGGCCTGATCAGCGCGGAAGAAACCTACGCGCGCGCTGATCAAAAACAGGCGATGCGCCGGTATCTCAAAATCTGACCTTTGACACTTGGCTTTTAAATGGCCTATCTCGATCAATTTCTAAGTGTGATTGTCAAGCAGAGCGGATCCGATCTGCACATCGGCGAAGGAGAACCGCCGAAAATGCGACTGCATGGCGATATCATGCCCATCCGTGCGGAACTGGTGAAACGCGAGGAAGCCGTGCGGATGCTGAGCGAAGTTTGTGGTCCGCAGAACTGGGAAATTTTCGAGCAACGGGGCGATCTCGATTTCGCTTACGAGATGGACGAAGCTTCTCGCTTTCGTTGTAATTATTTCAAGCAGTCGAACGGTTACGGCGCGGCTTTTCGTCTAATTCCCACCAAGATTGCTACACTCGAGGAGTTGGGGATTCCTGTGGTTGTAAAGGAATTTGCCAACCTGCGCGGCGGCCTTGTCCTTGTTACCGGCCCAACCGGTTCCGGCAAAACGACGACGCAAGCCGCGCTCGTCGACTACATCAATCAAAACTTTTCCAAGCACGTCGTGACAATCGAAGAACCGATCGAATTCGTGCACGACAATAAGCGAAGCACGATCACGCAGCGGGAAGTGCCTGGGAATTCGGCTTCGTTTGCCGCTGGGCTCAAGGCGGCACTGCGCCAGGACACCGATATTGTGCTGGTGGGGGAAATGCGCGATCTCGAAACGGTCTCCCTCGCGCTCACTGCGGCCGAGACCGGCCTTCTCGTGTTCGGCACGCTGCACACGAACAACGCTCGCAAGACGGTTGACCGTATGGTGGACGTTTTCCCAGCCGACCGGCAATCGCAGGCGCGCGCCATGCTTGCGAACTCACTTCGCGGCGTTGTTGCACAGTTGCTCTTAAAAAGAGCGGACCGGCCTGGCCGAATCGCGGTAAACGAAATTCTGATGGCAAATGCAGCCGTCGCTGCAATCATTCGTGAAGGCGCCACCCAAAAACTTCAGGATGTAATCGTTTCCGGCAAGGCGCAAGGGATGCAATTTATGGACGACACCATCTGGGCGTTGCTGGAAAAAGGCATTGTCTCCGCGCACGAAGCGTTCATGAAAGCGATCGATAAAAATCGGTTCAAACCATTTCTGTCGGCAGAAGAAGAGGCTCTTGCGAATGCCGCTGGCTCAGCCCCGGACGACGAGAAACGGCTTCCCGGCGATTTTGTGAAACCAATCGGCGCCCACGCGCAAGCCCGGGCGCGTTGAGGACCAACTGGACCGCCCGTAGCGGATAATCGATCACAGCTTATTGAAGTCGCTTAAGAGTTTGGAAGCGATTCTTTTCACGGTTAGAAGATTTTACGTTTTTGGCTTGACAGGTGCACGAATTTTTGCAAATCTGGATGTCGCTAAACGGATTCGAATCAGGCGGAGGACATTTCCCCCGCTAGGTTCTTCGCCTCTTCCGGACCCCGCAAACCCAGAATCAACTCAGCGGGGAAAGAAAGGAAGAAACATATGAATCCGCTGATTCAGAGTAAAACAACAATTCTGCCACTTCTTATTGTCTTTGTAGCAGTCTGCTTAGCGCGTTTACCAGCAGTACAAGCCTCACCACCACTAAAAGGTGAAGACCGCGGCAATGGGAACAGCGCAGCCGAGAACGTGAGCGCGCTTAATCTAAGCACAACCGGCGGGGGTAACACGGCGCACGGTTGGTATTCGCTCTTTACCGACACCACCGGCAGTTTCAACACCGCTGACGGCTTTCAGGCGCTGTATGCCGACACTAGCGGCAGACACAACACTGCCGACGGTTTTCAAGCCCTGCACAACAACACTGGGGGAGGCGGCGGGCCAGGCATGCTGAGCTCGGCTGGCAGCTTCAATACCGCTACCGGTAGTCAAGCGCTTTTTAGCAACACCCTGGGCTACAAGAACAGCGCTCATGGCTTCCAAGCGCTCTATAGCAACGACAGCGGCCGCTTCAACACGGCCACTGGTGTTGGTGCGCTCTACTCCAACACCACCGGCGATGCGAACACGGCCACGGGCATTGGTGCACTCACTAGCAACACTGACGGCCACGACAATGTGGCCAACGGTAGTTATGCGCTTTTTCTGAATACTAGTGGGCACGACAATGTGGCCAACGGTAATTATGCACTTTACTCGAACACCGCCGATGGCAACACGGGCACCGGTGCCAGCGCGCTCTATAGCAACACCATCGGCCGTCGCAACACAGCCACCGGTGTCGCCGCCCTCTCAAGCAACACGATCGGCAACTTCAATACCGCCAACGGTGATTCTGCGCTCGTTAACAACACCAGCGGCCTCGGCAACACAGCCATCGGTGCTGGTGCGCTCGCTTACACCACCGGCGACTACAATATCGCCTTGGGCTTTAATGCCGGTCTCGATGTCACTACGGCCAATAACGTTATTGTAATCGGGTTTGAGCTCGGTGGTGCGAACGTGAGCAACAGCTGCTTTATTGGCCAGATCTACACGAACATACAGCCGATTGTTGGGGCCGACCCCGATTCGGTTACCATAACCAGCACCGGCAGACTTGGCCGGGGCGGCGTTTCTTCGCGGCGCTATAAACACGACATCAAGCCGATGGACAAGGCCAGCGAAGCGCTCTTCAAGCTCAAGCCGGTCAGCTTTCGCTACAACAAGCAGTACGATGCTACGCAGACCATTGCCTTTGGCCTTATCGCCGAGGAAGTGGCCGAGGTGTACCCCGATCTGGTGGGACGCAATGCCGAGGGGCAGCCCGAGTCGGTCCGCTACGAGCAGATCAACGCGATGTTGCTCAACGAGTTCCTCAAAGAGCATCGCAAAGTCGAGGAACAAAACCGCAAGATTCAAGAACAAGATGCGACGATCACACATTTACAGACAGGAATGGAGACCGTCATCACGCACCTCAAAGAACAAGATTCAAAAATCCAAAAGGTGAGTGATCAACTGGAAATGAGCAAACCTGCGCCGCAAATGGTCGCGGATAGTCGTTAAACTGCGGAAAGAGACAAACCGCATTTCGATTAGTAATCACGCTTTCCAGCGCCTGGCTGCTTTGGCGCCAAATTCATCGCCTCGATAGAAGTCTCGCTCACCGGCAAAACGGAGATTGAGCTCAACCCGCACCTATCACCAGGACAGCAGTGCCCTTCAGTTTACCGGAGCGAAATTTTTCCAGCGCAATATTTGCTGATTCAAGCGGGAAAGTTTCAGACCTGGTCTGAACGGGAACGCGCGGGGCGATCTCAAGGAATTCTTCGCCGTCGCGCCGGGTCAAATTTGCGACAGAGCAAATCGCACGTTCGCCCCAAAGATCGACATAGGGGAAAGAAGGGATATCGCTCATGTGAATTCCGCCGCAAACAACGGTGCCACCTTTAGCCAGAGCGCGCAGTGCAGTGGGCACAAGTGCTCCGACGGGTGCAAAGATGATTGCGGCATCAAGTTTTTCCGGCGGTATTTCGTCGGAACCACCGGTCCACGTTGTACCTAATTTTCTCGCCGATTCCTGACCGGCTTTGTCTCCCGGTCGCGTGAACGCAAAGACTTCCCGGTCTTCGTAAATCGCAATCTGGGTGATCAGATGTGCGGCATTGCCAAAGCCGTAAATGCCAAGCCGGCGCGCGTCACCGGTCTTTCGATATGAACGATAGCCAAGCATTCCCGCGCACAAAAGGGGGGCAACATCGACATCGTCGTACTGCTCGGACAAGTAAAAACAAAATCGCGCGTCGGCGACAACAAACTCGGCGTACCCGCCATCGATCGTGTAGCCGGTGAAGCGCGCGCGATCGCAAAGATTTTCGCGATTGGATCGACAATAAACGCATTCGCCGTCGGTCCAGCCGAGCCACGGAATGCCAACGCGATCGTCAATTTTGAATTTGGAATTCACGCCCTCGCCCACCTCTTCGATGCGGCCAACGATTTGATGGCCGGGGATCAGCGGCAGTTTCGGATCCGGCAATTCGCCATCGACAACGTGAAGATCGGTCCGACAGACCGCGCACGTGGCCACGCGCACGAGCAATTGTCCCAGCCCAGGGCTTGGCTTTGGCACGTCGCGCAGGACGAGCGGTTGCCGCGGTTTCTCGAGGACCATCGCGCGCATCTCGATCTGCGGTCGGCCACGGTTATGCCACGCCGGCGGGCATCGGCTCGCGCACTTCACCGTCGCCGCTCGGTTTGGGCTCACCTTCATGATGCATATGGGCGCTGCGTAAGAAAGGCACTCTGTCCAGAACGTGCTCCTGGAGCCATTCCAGCCAGAGATAGATCACGGGCGTGACAAAAAGCGTGATCATCTGTGAGAAGATCAGACCGCCAACGATGACAAGGCCAAGCGGACGCCGCGATGAGGCGTCCGATCCAAATCCGAGAGCAAGTGGCACAGCGCCCATCAAGGCGGCGAAGGTGGTCATCATGATCGGGCGAAAGCGCTCCAGACTAGCTTCGTGAATTGCCTCCCGGAGGCTCAGTCCTTCGTCGATTCGCTTGAGCGCAAAATCGACCACCAAGATTCCATTCTTCTTCACGATGCCGAGCAGAAGAAACAGGCCGATGACGCTGTAGAGCGATAGTGTTGATCCGAAAATCCAGAGAGTGCATAGCCCACCAACGACCGCCGGCACAATCGCTGGAAAAAGGACCGTGATAGGATGAACGTAGCTTTCGTAGAGAATTCCGAGGATCACATACATGACGAAGATCGCGGAGAGGAGCAGCAGCGGCAGCGACTGGAACAACTGACGAAAGACAAGCGCTTCTCCCTGGAATATGGCTTGCACACTCGGGAATTGGCCACGCACTTGTGCGAAGCTGTCTTCGATGAATTTGGTCGCGTCACCAATCGCGACGTCCGGGAGCAGGTTGAAGTTGATGGTCACGCTGGTGAATTGATTAAGGTGATTGACCGCCTGTGGACCGACGATTTGCTTGGTTGATGTTACCGCACGCAGCGGCACGAGATTGGATGCAGTGCCGGTGGTGGTCGCGATTGTTCCACCGCCTGCGCCGCTCGAGCTGAATGTGCCGCCGGTGTTGCTGCGCACATAAAGATTGTCGAGATCGGCTGGCCGCCTGCGCTGGCTGTCCTTAACTTCAAGAATGACTTGATATTGGTCCTCGGGTTCTTTGATCAAATAGATGTAGTTTTGTGAGTAAGCTGTGCGTAACAAGCTTTGCACCGCGGATGTGGAAACGCCATAAGTGGCGGCGCGCTCCCGGTCAATATCGACGGTGAGATTCGGAGTACTGTTATAGTAATCGGAGCGCACTGTCGCGAAGCCCTTGAATTGGCGCAGCTTGTTCATCAACTGATCGGCGGCGGCGTAAACTTCATCGGGTACAATCCCGCTCAGTGTGTATGCGTATTGGCCCTGTGTCTGATTAGTCACACCGACATTGATTTGCAGCACCGGATTGGGTTGCAAAATGGCGGTAATGCCAGGAATGGAGCTGATCGATTTCTGTAATTGCGGAATGCATTGCTCAATTGGCGGGCGTTGACTTCTTGGTTTGAGAAAACCGAAGATCAGTCCCTGCGACGACGATGTGCGCGCCGCGAAACCGGCGAGCGTGAAAAACTGCGCAATGTTCGGGTCATCCTTCAGCTTCTGATTGACCTGTTGTTGATATGCGTGCATCTGCGCGGGTGAAGAACCTTCCTGCGCGATGAAGACGCCTCTCACAAAACCGCTGTCGCCAGGCGGGAGCAATGTGAACGGCAAATGGGTGAAGAAAAACCAGAGCCCGAGAATGCAGGCGAGAAGGATTGGCACGGTCAGCCAGGCGCGATCGAGAAATTTGTCCAACATCCTTCCATAACTCGCGATCACACGTTTGATGAAATCGCCGGTCCATTTCTCCATGCGTGCGCGTTTGTGTCCGACTTTGCGTTCGCCAAGAATGCGCGCACACATTAGCGGCGTCAGCGTTAGCGAAACAAGACCCGAAGCGAGAATGGCGATTATAATCGTAGCGGAAAATTCGCGGAAAATCCGTCCAAGCAGACCGGGTAGAAAGACCAGCGGAATGAAAACCGCGGCGAGCGACAAGGTCATCGACAGGATCGTGAATGAAATTTCGCCAGCGGTATTATAAGCCGCCTTTACAATCGATTCGCCGTGCTCGGCGCGTCGCACAACATTTTCCAGAAAGACAATCGCATCATCAACAAGGAAACCGATGGCGAGCGTGAGTGCCATTAAGGTTAAATTGTTAATGGAATAGTTGAGCATGTACATCACCGCGAAGGTGAGGAGCAGCGAGAGCGGCAGCGCAACCACAGGAATGAGCGTGTCTGTGGCACGTCCGAGGAAAACATAGATCACCATCACGACGAGGATGAATGCGATCACAAGCGTGAATTTCACATCCGCAACCGAATTAACGATGCTCTGGGACCGGTCGAATACCGGAACAAGGGTGATCGACCCCGGCAGGCTCGCGCGCAACTCGGGGAAGAGCGCCTTGACCGAATTCGCGACCTCAACCGCATTTGCGCCCGCCTGTCGCGAGACTGCCAACACAACGACGGAACCTGGCGGGTTAAAGCCGCGCATCCAAAAGGTGCGAGAGAGACGCTCGTCCTGCACGCTTTGGCGAACCTCCGCCACGTCGCGCAGATAAACCGGCGAGCCATCTTTGTTACGCGCAACAATGAGATTGCGATATCCTTCCGCCTGATCAATCTGGCCGTTGGGCTGGAGGACGAACGTGCTGTGTGCACCGTCCAATTGCCCCGCGCCGGAGTACACAGTGCCCGCTTTGATCGCGCTGGCGAGATCATCCATGGTCAGACCCCGCGAAGCGAGCGCGGCGGGATCGGCTTTGATGCGAACTGCGCCTTGAACGCCGTAGATGTTTACCTGCGATACACCAGGAAGAATCGCAATGCGCTGCGCGACGGCAGTGGATGCATACTTATAAAGATCTCCATCAGTCAGCGTGTCGGACAGCAACCCGAGAAGATAAACTGCCTGGTCGTTCGGATTTGTTTTTGTGAACGTGGGCGGGCTGGGCAAATCGATCGGCAACTTCCCGGTCGCGCGCTGGATCGCCGCCTGAACGTCTGTGGCCGCGTCAACGATGCTTTTGCTAAGAACGAATTGCAACGTGAACGATGTATTTCCCTGCGTGCTGGCGCTGGTAATGATGTCGAGCCCTGGAATTTGTAGAAATTGCTTCTCGAGGGGCGTGGCGATATTGTTCGCCATTGTCGTTGGATTCGCCCCTGGATATGCGCAGGTGACCTGGATCACCGGATAATCAACCGCGGGCAGATCGTTGACCGCCAGTTTGTTGTAAGTGGCTATCCCCGCGACGATGACCGACAGCGTTAACAGCACGGTCATCACCGGCCGGCGGATGAACGGCCCCGACAAACCCGAGCCTGTGACCTGGATTAGCTTGCCGCCCGGAGTATCCTGCGGAGGAACCCCCGCCGTCGTGGCTCTCGCCGCTTGTTGCCGAGCCTCTACTACGCGCGCGGGCAAATCGTGTTCATGATCTCCCGCGCCGTCGTGTTGATCTGTTTGATCCATATTCGAAAAACAGCTCTACATCGGAGCTTTGGCGGCAACCTGGCCGCCGTCGGGTTCATTCGGTGGGTTATATGGTTTCGGGTCAACTTTCGTTCCGGGCGCGAGAGCAAGCTGCCCCGTTACAACAACGCTCTCTCCCGGTTGAATACCGCTTTCGATAACGGTCAGGTCCCCGTCCTGCCGCTGACCAGGCTTCACCGGCCGCAGATCAACCGTGTTGTCCGATTTCACCACGAACAGAAACGGACCGCTCTGACTGATTTGCACAGCCTGCGACGGCACCAAGGTCGCGTCTTTGAACAAATCGAGAATGAAACGGACGCGGACAAATTCCGATGGCCAAAGCGCATGGTCGGGATTCGGCGTAACCCCACGCGCTTTCACAGTGCCCGCGCCTGGTTGAACCGCGGTGTCAATGAAATAGAGATCGCCTAACCGCGGCGGTATGCTGCCGTCTGCGGCGCGCGTTTCCACTTTCACATTGGGACCGCCGAGATAACGTCGTACGAGCGTCAGGTCGGTTTCCGAAACAGTAAAGTCAGTGTAAATCGGATCGAGCCCTTGAATCGTCAGCAGCACTGCGCCGCCGCCCCCACCGTTTCCGCCGGTCACGACGTTCCCAACATCGACAAGCCGCAAACCGGCGCGTCCGTTGATTGGCGAGCGAATATTGCAATAATCGAGATTTACCTGCGCGGCAGCAACTGCGCCCTCGGCGGTTTTCACCATCGCCTCATCGCTTTTTACCGTCGCCTGCGCGGTGTCCAAATCTTGTGGCGCAATCACGTTCCGCGCGCGCAGTTCCTGCTGGCGCTTCAGGGTGATTTGATCAAGAACCAATTTCGATTGTGCTTGCGCGAGTTGCCCCTGGGCTTGTTCGAGCGCGGCTTGATATGGCCGCGGATCAATCGTGAAAAGCAAATCGCCCTTTTTTACGTCGGCGCCATCTTGAAAATTGCGGGCGATAATCTGGCCGCTCACTTGCGCCTGGACCTGAACGGTCTCATACGCAGCGCAAGTTCCAATTTCATCGAGATAAAGGGGCACATCTTTTGTTATAACTTTGGCGACAAGAACCGGTCGCACCGGCGGCTGGGCAGCTTTCGCTTCGCCGGCTCTGTGTTGAAAAATCCGATATAAAACGAAGGCGGCGAGCAGGACGAAGAGAAGATACGCCCACCATGGAATAGATTGGTTCGAGTCGCGCGCGTGCTTCATTTGAATTTTGCCCTGGCACCGCGGAGCATCTTTTTCTTTCTTATCGGATGCCCATCCATGTGCTGGCCGTTGTGACGCAAGCGAACAGAGGAAGTAGCAATTCTTCGTGCTTCATCGCGCCTTTCCGCTCTCTCACAAATCCGTGTCAGCACTTTGATGCAGGTTCGGAGTTCCGACGCTGGAATGTCGGTAAGCAATTCATGTCGAAGTTCGTCCGCTGCGATTTTAATCGGCGCGATAATCCGCTGGGCGCGTCTGCCGAGGTGCACCATGTTGCAACGGCGATCGTGTCGCGAGCTTTCACGGGTCACCCAACCTTCTCGCTCCAGCCTGTGCAATAGCGTTACAACGCTGGGTTCTTCCACACCAAGCCGTGCTGCAATCTCCGCCTGCGTGAGCGCGTCAGAGGCGACAGATAAATGCAAAAGCGTCCGCCATTTCGCCTGACTTAAACCCATCGGCTTGAGTCGCTCGTCCAGCTTCAGCCGCCAGGCGCGAGCGGTTCCGTGCAATAGCGGACCAATCGTTTCCCAGTCGGATTTCATAGATTGAAATTAGTTAGCATGCTAACCAATTCCGTTTTGCAATGCTGTCAACGGCCCTTTAGAGGCGGGCCGACCTCAAAGAGAACCATCTCGCGTTTGTGGGAATCCTTTATGCGGGCGAGTTGATGCGCCCACCTTGGCGCCCATTTTTGCGTAGTTATCGCCTCCTGCTCGTTTTCGGTTCGGACGAGAAAATAATGTGTATTCGCCGGCAGCTTCGTGATCTCGGTTGCATAGTTCAACGGCGCTTTCACGTAGAAGAACACCGGCTGATAATCCGGATTCACCGCGTAAAGCGTCTCGCTTGCGGGAACGATGGCGTTGATCTCTGCGGCGGCGTTTTTTACTTGCTGTCTGTTTCTCAAAACGAGCGCGGTGAACGGATAACCTATTCCACCGATCACCAGTCCAAGCCCGACGAAACCCGCGACCACCTTTGCCCAAACTCCCTTCCCTCCCAGTCGAAGTTTATGAGGCCAATCCAAGGCATTGCCGGCATAGCTCATCGCCAGCAACCATGAGGCTGGAACCACTGC
>Ga0070697_100005104_pt1 | contig 10084 bp, 6 predicted proteins | sample KBSK1501metaG_FD_65475 | JGI IMG/M metagenome (GOLD analysis project Ga0070697, IMG submission 65475) | Corn, switchgrass and miscanthus rhizosphere microbial communities from Kellogg Biological Station, Michigan, USA - KBS K1-50-1 metaG | ecosystem: Host-associated > Plants > Roots >... | reverse complement strand
GCGGTCTGCGAGGCCAGCGTGGCAAGGCAGACGAACACCCCGCCGGTCACGGCGAGCGCTGCCTCCGCCTGGAGCCGTTCCGCCATGGGGCCGCCGAAGTCGACCAGGAGCAGCATCGCGAAAGACCCGAACGCCGCGAACGTAGCCAACTGCGGGTTGCCTATGACCTTGTCACCCAAGGCGAACATGACCGGCATGACAATCGCTGTCCGGGTGGCACGGCGCAGTGCGGCGAAGCCGCGGTCGCGCTGGCCGAGCCACCGCAGGGGGCGCAAGTGCGGCGGCCGCATATTCGGCATGTGCGAGAACCCGCCCTCCACATCTAGGCATTACTATCTTTGGCCACCAGCATGCCCATAGCAACAGCGGAGACCGCGGGAGGGCTAGCTACCGGCGGGCGTCCCGCGGACGCTGCGGGGTGCGGTCAGGAGAGCAGGGCGCGGATGTCGTCGGCGTCGACGGTGGTGCCGAACGCGTTGCCGTGGTCCAGCACGCTGGAGAACAGCCTGGCCTTCCTGGCCTTCAGTGCCATGACCTTTTCCTCGATGGTGTCCTTGGCCACGAGACGGTAGACCATGACGCTCCGGGTCTGCCCGATGCGGTGGGCCCGGTCGACGGCCTGCGTTTCGGTCGCGGGGTTCCACCAGGGGTCGAGCAGGAAGCAGTAGTCGGCCTCGGCGAGGTTCAGCCCGAACCCGCCCGCCTTGAGGCTGATCAGGAAGACCGGAACGGTGCCGTCCTTGAAGCGCCGCACGACCGCGGCCCGGTCGCGGGTGCTGCCGTCGAGGTAGCAGTACGGGATGCCCTCGGCCTCAAGCCGCTCGCGGACCTTACCGAGGAACCCGGTGAACTGGCTGAACACCAGAGCCCGGTGGCCGCCGCCGGTCACCTCCTGCAGCTGACCGAGCAGCGCGTCGATCTTGGCCGACGCCAGGCCGGCGTGGGCTTCGTCGACCAACCCGGCGTGCAGGCTCAGCTGACGCAGCACGGTCAGCGAGCGGAAGATCGCGAAGCGGTTGGAGTCCATGTCGCCGATCAGGCCGAGGACCTTCTGCCGTTCCCGCTGCAGCCGCGTCTGGTAGGCCTTGCGGTGCTGCGGATGCAAGTCGACCTCCAGGACCTGCTCCTGCTTGGCGGGCAGGTCGGCGGCTACCTGTTCCTTGGTGCGCCGCCGGACCAGCGGCTTGATCCGCCGCTGGAGCTGGGCCAGGCGCTCGCTGTCGCCCTGTCGTTCCACCGGCCGGGCGTAGTAGTCGCGGAACCGGTCCGGGCTGGGGAACAGCCCGGGAGCCGTGATCGACAGCAGCGACCACAGTTCCATCAGGTTGTTCTCCAGCGGTGTGCCCGTAATCGCGATCTTCACCGGGGCCGTTAGCCTGCGGGCGCACTGGTAGACCTTCGACTGGCGGTTCTTGACCTGCTGCGCCTCGTCCAGCAGGAGCCCGGACCAGCCCAGCTCGGCGTAGGCCGCGAAATCGATGCGCAGCAGGGTGTAGGACGTGACAACGGCATCGGCGCCTGCGGCGAGCTCGCCGAGGCCCTGGCCGCGCCGAGCCACGGTGCCGGATACCGGCACCACGTTCAGGCCCGGGGCGAAGCGCGCGGCCTCGGCCGCCCAGTTCGCCACCACGCTGGTCGGCGCGACGATCAGGAACGGAGCGGCCGCCGGGTCACGCTGCCTGGCGTGGCTGATCAGGGCGAGGGACTGCAGTGTCTTGCCAAGCCCCATGTCGTCGGCGAGGATTCCGCCCAGCCGGTGCTCCCACAGAAACGCTAGCCAGCCGAACCCGTCCTGCTGGTACGGACGCAGCCGGGCCCGCAGCCCGGCCGGGGGCTCAGCTCGGCCGATAGCGCCGACCGACAGCAGGCCCTGGACCTGCTCCCGCCACGCCGCCGCCTGGTGTCCGATCACTCCCAGCGCGGCCAGCTCATCCCAGAACCCGGCCTGGTACCGGCTGATCCGCAGCGGGCCGGCCGGCGAATCCCGCAGTGCGCGGGCCTCCTCGATCAGCCGGGCGAGCGCACGCAACTCCGGCTTGTCGAGGCAGAAGTAGGCCCCGTCCGGCAGCAGGAGGTACGGCTCGCCGCGGCTGAGGGCCAGGAACACGTCGAGGAACGGAACCGGGCGTCCCTCCACAGTGATCGTCACGCCGAGATCGAACCAGTCGGTGTCGCCGGCCACCTCGTCGGTGGACACCGCGATCCGCAGCGTTTCCCCGGCCTCCCGGTAGTCCGCGGGCTCGCCGCTGACCTCGACGATCAGCCCGGGGTGACCGGCCAGCAGCGGCAGCAGCTCGGTGCTGAACCGCATCGTGTCGATGCCGGTCAGGCGGGTGCGCGGGGCGAGCGCAGGCACCGCCGCGCCGGACATGCCGGCAGCCTGGCCAAGCAGGCCGTAGCGGTCCGGCGGCAAGTCAAGGCCGGCCAGCAGAGCCCGCTCGGCGGCCAGGTCCCGGTAGCCGTCGTCCGGTCCGCCCGCCTCCAGCGGGGCACGCAGCGCCGAGTCCCCGACCTGGTAGGCCCATTCCCAGCTCAGCTCGAGTTCGTGACCGCTTCCGTAGCGGGCCTCCAGGACCAGGTCCGGCCCGCAGATCGCGGGAGGGGTGAATGACCCGTCCGAGGAGATCAGGGCCGCGGCCTGCCGCAGCCGCGGGTAGTACCAGTCCCGGAACCGGGGCTCCGCGGCGGCGGGCACCGCCAGCGACTCGCCGCCCAGCGCCATCCGCTGCAGCGGCGGCGGCACTGCCCGGGCCAGCCTGGCCAGCCGGAACCGCCAGCTCCGGGGTTCGCCGCCCGCCGCCTGGGCGTGATCGACGCACACCGCGCCGTGCCCCTCGGCCCCGATGAACGCGACCGGCACGGACGGGTCCCCGTCATCGGCGCGGATCACCGGGACGATCTGCAGCCCGCCGGCCTCGCCGCGGGTCACGTCCAGGCAGAACTCGGCCTCCTCGTACCCGGCCAGCCCGCCGCGATTGCCCGGGTACACCAGCTGAAGGCCAGCCGCTGCGGCCTCGTCAAGCAGCGGCCAGAGCTGGCATGAGCCGATCGAGGAGAACTCGATCGACCGGTCGTCGCCGTAGTGGTAGCCGTAGTACCCGCCGCGACCTCCGGACGCCTGGTAGAGCACGTACAGTTCCCGCATCAGCCGCACCTGCTGCTCGCTGTAGTCGCCGGACCAGCCCAGCGCGTCCAGCCTGCCCCAGTTCAGGTCGCCGGCGACCCAGCCGCCGTTCTTACCCGGCCGGACCAGCCGCGCGTCCAGCCTCAGCGGTACCTGCGCCGCCGCCCGGCCGCCCCAGCGAGGCTGGCCCGCACCACCGGTCAGCGCGAGCTCGATCGCCAGCGGCGTCGTGCCGCAGCGGGCGGCTCCGCCGTGGTCAAGCAGCGAGTCCAGGGACTGACTCCAGGCCGGCTGCGGGCTCTCCGGCCGGGCCGGTCCCGGTGACCCAGGCTCCAGGACCGAAAGGACCAGCGCGACGACATGCTTGCAGTTGAACTCGAGCGGGCAGCTGCACTCGCCCGTCTCGAACTCGGCGGGCTGTCCGCCGGCCAGCGAGAAGAACGCGGCCGTCTGGTAGACGTTGCCGCCTTGGCCGCGGACCATCCCGCGGAGCACCGTGTCCTCTGGATCCCACGTGACGTGCAGCACCGCCTGCTGCCGCGCGTACTCGGCGCCCCGGACGTAACTGCCTCCGCCGATGGCTCGTCGCAGCGTGGAAAGGTCCAGCTCGAGCGTGATGACGTGCCGCATGGCGAGGACGATATCGGCCGGCCCCGTCATTTCAGGCCTGACATGCCAGACAGGGGTGCACGACAGTTATGTAGGGGCCAACGTGGTTGGCCTGGTAGCGGCCTTGGCCTGGTTGCGCGTACAGCAACCAGATCGGAAACATGCGGTGCCGCACCGGAGTGTCACCGGAGGTGCGGATCGTCCACCTCCGCCGGGCCGGGCTGCAGCCCGCTACTGCGCTCCTTCTCCTCAACTCCGTGACGAAAGCCGATCAAGATGACTACGCGTCACCATCATCCAGGAGCCGATAGCCAGGCGTGACAGCTCTCCATAGGCGCAGTCGGCGTCCGCCCGGCCCGCCGCCCGTGGATCTTCGTGATCTTGCCTGCGGTCATCGCGGTCCGGCATTGTCGCGAATGCCGCATACCGGCCGGTGCCGGCCGCTACATTGGCAGGCGTACCTGCCCGGCCGGGCCTGCATGCGCCCTGATCATCATCACGGGCCGGGCAAACTGGCGTCACCGGAGGGGCAACGTGACGGAACAGCTACCGGGTCGTCGCGGCGACCAGCCGTACCCGCCGGAGCTGGAGTTCGGCCGCCGCTGGCGCCCGATGATCGACCGGGTCGGCGGCGACGGCGGCCAGGCCCGCGCGGCCAAGAACCTGAACTGGACTACGTCCACGGTGTCCCGCGACTACAACGGCGACACCCTGCCCACCGATGAACGCCTGCTCCAGCTGTGCCATGTCCTCCAGCTGCCCGACCGGGAGATAGTCGAGCTGGCCGCCCTCCTGCGCCGCCCGCGCCGCCCGCCGGGATCGCCTGCGCACCTCCCGCGCCGATTCCCCGGCCCTGGACCTGCCTCCCGGCCCCGCCCATGCTGCGTCCGCCGGGGTCGAGCCCGCCGTAACCAGCACATGGCCGTCACCTGACCTTGTTTCCCCGTCCGGGACAGCCTCCGTCCCGGGCCAGCCGCACGGCCGGGGCGGTCAGCATGCGGCTCGCCATCGGACCTGGCTCCGCGGTCGCCGTGGCCTCGCCGCTGCGCTGTCGGTGGCGGCGGTGCCCGCGGCGATCGCGGTCGTCCTGACTCTCGCCCTGTCCAGCCCCGGCGCGCCGCCCGCCAGGCCCGCCAAGCCCACCGCGCCGGCCAAGACCCCGTCCGGAACGCAGCCCGTCCCCAAGGGCACCTTCCCCGGGCTGGCCCTGGAGTCCGTGCAGATCCCGGTGCGCTCGCTGAGCCCGGCCCTGGCCGCCGAGTTCCGCCAGGGCCGGACCGAGCACGCCTTAACGGTCACCGGTTTCGTGTTCCGTAACCGCAAGGCCGCCGGGCTGTGCCTGACCGCGGTGAACACCGGCGCCACAGCCGGGAAGAGGCATGACCCGGTCCTGGTCGACACCTGCACTCATACGCCGAACCAGATCTGGATCCCGCTGCAATGGGAGGTCAACGGCTCCCCGTTCACCCACCTGGTCAACGAGCAGTACCAGTCGATGTGCCTGAACGCGGACAACCGCGGCGGCGGCATGCACGTCAGCAGCATCGTCCAGCTGTGGGACTGCTATCCGGCCGGCAACGAGGCCTGGGACTTCGGCGACTGGCGCACGGCGGTCAGCGCACGCGGCCAGTCCTACCCGCTGTTCGCCCGGTCCGGCCGCCTGTGCCTGGACGCGGACAAGTACGACCTGCGCGACGGCACCCCGGTCCGGCTCTGGACCCAGTACCGGGCGGCTAACCAGTTCTGGTCCTGAGTCCCGTCGCGTCCCGCCCGATCCCGCCGGGATCCCAGTTGCGCTGACGTATGCCCAGTTCAGCGCGCTGGGATTTATCGGGATCGCAGATCCCGTCGTGGTGGCTCCGGCCGGATGGCAGCGTGTCGCCTCGTCCATCCGACGAGCTCTCCAGAAGGAGCACCACGATGCGCGTACCCAAGGGCAGGTCTGCTCCGCACCTGCCTGTCCGGCCGGCCGGGCGGCTCGCCCTGCTGCTGGCCGCGCTGGCCGTCGCGGGCCTGCCGGCCGTGACCGCGCCCCGCGCGCTGGCCCAGCCTGCCCGTCCCGGCGCCGCCGCGGCGGCCGCCGTCACGGCGGGCGTCCAGGACGGCTGGATAAACAGCTGCGACTCCGGCCAGACGCCGGACTACCACCCCGCGAACTCGGTCCCGGCCGTATACAGCCCCTACTGGGCTGCGCTGGGCATGGACACGGTCCGGTTCAGCCCGCCCTGGGACATCGCCTCCTACGACCCGGCCACCCCGGACGGCAAGGTGCTCGCGGTCGAGCAGGCGTGCTTCAACTACTGGCTGGCGGCCCTGGCGGTCAAGGGCGTCACGCCGGAGATCGCGTTCAAGCCGGACTACAACTACCAGTCAGGCAACCGGATCATGATCCCGGACCTGAAGACCTACGCGGCCGCGATCCAGGCCTTCATCTCGGCCTACAGCTGCCCGGCGGCTCCGGCTGGGGCCACGTGCCCGGACGGACTGGCACGGGTCAGCATCATCGCGCCGTGGGGAGAGCCGGAGTTCAAAGGACCGGGCAAGGCCGGGACGTACCACAAGCTCCGGCAGTACTTCTACATGCAGGACGGCCGCCGGTTCGACGCCACCAGCTGCCCGGCCCGCACCAGCGACGTCAACTGCGGCCCGGCCCTGGCCGCGCAGATGTGGGTCGCCGTCCATCACCGCTGCCCGTCCTGCACCGACATCGCGGGCGACTTCGGCAGCAACCGCGGCAAGGACTTCGCCTACCTGGCCGTCTACCACAAGTACCTGCGGGACCTGCACGGCGGCAGTGCCGTCTACCGCCCGGACGTGTGGGCCATCCACCCGTACACCGACGTGATCGCGTTCGAGCGGCACCAGAACGTACCGCTGCAGCAGACCCTGACCGGCAAGTACGCCCAGCGGCTGCGGAGCATCGGCTTCGGCGCCCGCACCCAGATCTGGCTCGACGAGGTGAGCTCGTTCACCGTCGACTTCAGCGGGCGCCACTACTCCCGGTCCACCCAGGCCATGGGCGCCGGCAAGCTGCTCCGCGTCCTGCCCAGGGCGGGCGGGGCCAGCGTGCCCGGCGAGCCGGTCGTCACCCGGATCTACTACATGCGTTTCGCCGGGGCGCCGCACGACGCGCTCATCGTCAACGGCAAGCGCCAGCCCGTCTACTTCACGCTCGCCAACCGGAACAAGTAAGGAAGGGAACGCCATGCGCGAACAGCTAGCCCGCACCCTCGGCCGGATCCTGGCCGCCACCGCGCTCAGCGGCACGGCCGTCCTGGCCGCCGTATCGCCGGGGCACGCGGCCACCGCCACGACGGCCCAGCCGGCCGCGGCCAAGGCGAAGTACATCTCAGCCTCTGGTTACACCGGCCCGCAGGTGCACGGCACCTGGGCCGGCCCCGGCGTCGGGCTCATCGCCTGGACCGTAGGGACGAGCTTCAACGCCGTCAAGACCAACGCCTACCGGTCCTGCCGCAGCAACTGGACCACGGTGACCATCGACGTGGCGTGGAACTCCGCGTCCCTGCACAACGGAGCCAAGCTGGCCATCATCAACTCGGTCAAGCTGTCCAACGGCAAATGGCGCGACGTCGGCCCGGCCCTGGTGGTGTCCAAGCCGGCCGGCTGGCCCGGTCACCCCGCCTTCGCCGCCCAGTACCGCTCCGAGATCTACACACCCCGCAACGTGCACGTGGTCCAGGGGCACATCCAGAGCTGGATCAGCAACGGCGGCGTCCCCTACCCGGACCCCACCGGCTCCGGTGACACGATCACCCTCAAGCAGTTCCAGCGCTGCTGACCTGCGGCGACACGGGCGGGGCGTTTCCGCGGAAACGCCCCGCCCGAGGTCGCTATCGGTCAGGCGCGCCGGAAAGCACTAGTCAGCCAGTTCACGCGCCCCGGCCACGAACAGGAGGCAGATAGGCCCAGCTGGCATGGATCATCATCCATACCGCCGCGGCGAGGGAGCCGGCCGCGGACCAGCGGCAGAATCCGGCTGCACCTCAAGGCGGTGGGCACGCAACCGCATCGCCGAGGCCCGTCAGGCTCCGGCAACAGTCATCTGACGACGCATGCCGCAACCCGCATACGTTGACGCGGCCCTAATCCGAGTGGGTGTACGACAGTTCATGTAGGGCTAACGAGATCGCGCTGGTAGCCGCCTTGGCCTGGTTGCGCGTCCTGCAACCAGACAGGCGCCTCGCGACTGGCCCCACCTCGAAGATGATCTTGGTTACCTACAAATCTGACGTGCACCCGCCAGACAGCTCCGAGCCGGTCCGGTAGATGGGCTATCGGCGCGGGCGCAAGCACAGCTAGCCGCGCCTGAGACCCGCGAGTCGATCGCCCGCGGCGGCGGGACGCCCAGGCGTCATCCGCTGCTAGCCGGCCGGGGGGCGTGATACCCGCCCCGTTCGGGATAAAGATCTTCGGACCGAACGGGCCCGGTGCCCGCCCCGGCACCGCACCCTCGCCGCCCTCGGGCAGGCGCCTCCGCTCAGGCCGATTCCGGCGGTAACGCTCAGCGCCTACCCACTGGGTGCGCGGCCAACCACCGCGGCCGCCGCCCAGAAGGAAAAGTGCCGTCAGGTGCCGGGGAAGAACGCGACCCCATAGCGGACAAGCGCGACCGATCCCGTCCAGGGTAAAGACTGCATAACCGCAGGTCAGCTGGAGGCGACCGGGCATGCATGGTATGCCGGGATCCCTTTTGCGGTGCATCCGGCAGTTGGCCGCTTGGACGAAAGCCTGGCGGCCGCGGGTGGGCGGGAATCAACCGGGCACCGGATCGGTTGCGCTAGGTGGTCGTAGTTGTCTTTTGTGTTCGTGTCACCTGCACGCTCGCGGAGAACGATGTTGCGGGCGCGTGCTTCAGGGATCTGGGGAAAGTCGCGTCGAGAACCGGCCCGGGTACCGCACCGCGCGGACCCGTATCCAGCCCCTGTAAGGAGCGACATGGCACAGGGAACCGTCAAGTGGTTCAACGCGGAGAAGGGCTACGGCTTCATCTCCCGCACCGACGGACCGGACGTCTTCGTGCACTACTCCGAGATTGACGGCCAAGGCTTCCGTAGTCTCGAGGAGAACCAGCACGTGGAGTTCGAGGTAGGGCAGGGCCCGAAGGGCCCGCAGGCCATCCGCGTCCGCGCCGCCTGAGCCGCGGCAGGCCATACCTGCCGAGGCAGAACAGCTAGACGTGGGCCCGGCGCCGGCAGGTGCCGGGCCCACGTCATGCCCGATCCCTGACCCTACGGCGCACCTCCCCGGAAGTCCTGGCGAGATCCTCCGACGCGGTAACTACCAGCCCGCTGCGTGCTCTTCTTCAACGAGCCAGCGGTCAAAGGTCGTCGGGCGGGCGATTGGCTCTCACCTGGTGCCACGCAGTTCGCCGGGGGTGCCGACGGGCAGCTTCGCTGCGACTGGCAGTGTGATCCACGTGATGAGCCCGCCAAAATCCGGTCGCGCTGAGCGATGAAGCTCGCCATGCTCGCGCCGATCGCCTGGCGCACGCCGCCCAGGCACTACGGGCCGTGGGAGTCAATCGCCAGCCTGCTCACTGAGGGGCTTGTCGCCCGAGGAGTCGATGTCACACTTTTCGCAACGCTCGACTCGGTGACGGCGGCCGCTCTCGACGGCGTCTGCCCGCACGGCTACGCGGAGGATGCCCACCTGGACGGCCGGGTCTGGGAGGCGCTGCACGTCTCGCATGCACTGGCCCGATCGGGCGAGTTCGAGCTTGTGCACAACCACCTCGACTGGCTGCCGCTCGCATTTGGCGAGCATGCACGGGCGCCGATGGTGACGACCATCCACGGCTTCTCCGGCGCGGGCATCCTTCCGGCCTACACGCGGTCGCGCTCGGCGTTCGTCGCGATCTCAGATTCCGACCGCTACGCCGGGCTCGACTATGCCGCAACTATCCATCACGGCATCGACCTCAGGATGCTCCCGTACCGCGCCACTGCCGGAGATTACCTTGTCTCGTTCGGGCGCATCCATCCTGACAAGGGGACAGCTGACGCCATCGAGATCGCCTGTCGCGCGGGACGACGGCTGGTGATCTGCGGCATCGTGCAGGACGAGCGGTATTTCACCGAAGCCGTGGAGCCGCATGTCGACGGGGATCAGGTCATCTTCCTCGGCTCGGTCGGGCCGCGGCGCCGCGCGGATGTCCTCGGCGGTGCGGCTGCGCTGCTGCACCCGATCTACTTCGACGAGCCGTTCGGCCTGTCCGTCGTCGAGGCCATGGCGTGCGGCACCCCGGTCGTCGCCTACCGGCGCGGCTCGATGCCCGAGGTGGTCGACGAGGGCGTGACCGGGTACCTGGCCCACGACATCGAGTCGTCGGTC
>Ga0070697_100005103_pt1 | contig 10085 bp, 11 predicted proteins | sample KBSK1501metaG_FD_65475 | JGI IMG/M metagenome (GOLD analysis project Ga0070697, IMG submission 65475) | Corn, switchgrass and miscanthus rhizosphere microbial communities from Kellogg Biological Station, Michigan, USA - KBS K1-50-1 metaG | ecosystem: Host-associated > Plants > Roots >... | reverse complement strand
TGTCCTGGAGAAGCTGCGTTTTCTTGCCATGCCCGAGAAACGCGAACACGGATGGCGTATTTTGCCGTAGCTCCGTCTCTATTCTCGTCCGCGTCGCAGCCGTGTCGTAAGCGTGTGTGACTGTTACGTGACCTACGGCGGCCGCGGTGTCGAGGTCGGAAACCCAACGTCTGAATGTTTTGGTCACGTTGTCGTATTTCGGGCACACGAGGAGCAGACTTGGCACCGACTACACCGTCGGCGTCGCGATCGTCGGCGGTTCATGAGGCCGTTCGTTACGCGCGCGTTCCTCTAGCCTCACGATTAGAGCGTTTATCCCCCGCTTAGGGTCACGCAGCGCTAATGCATGTAACGCTTCGACCTGATCCCGACCTAGCGCGGTACGGCGACGAACCTCACCTGCCAGCTGATTCGGCGTAAGGGTGTCACCATCAGCCGTCCCGAGAAATGGTTCGGCAGGAGAAGGGTGGCGCCTAGCCCAAAAAACGAACGCGCGAACGAGCCGAGCTTCGGAACGCGTTTCACCATAAAGCAGGCGCCCGCGCGTACGCCAAATCAGCGCCTCTAGGATGCGCTCGACTAGCTCGCGCATTCGCCCACCATCGCAGACGGAACCTCAAAACGTCTCACGATTGGTACCAACTCAACGAACTCGGAATACTATCAGCCCTTATAGAAGTAGGGCACGAGGAAAGTCCAGACCAAGACAAGCAAAGAGCCGAGCCATGAGACATAGAGGCCGCTTGCTGCAAAGGGACCTCCAATTGTGTAGACCCAGATTACGAAAGAGACGAGCGCTACAAACACCGCGAGCCACTGTGGCTTTGGATCCGCGGTCCCGTAGGCCCGGGCGATCAAGACCAAGACGAGGCAGATCCCTGTCCAACCCCAGAGCCCCGGCACGGTTGTGAGTGGAATCTTGTATGTGGTTGGAATCAATCCGACCCCGATGAGGTAGATGCCGACCACCTCACCCGGAATCAGCTTCAGGAGACGCTCTAGGTAGTCTTTGAGCCCGCTGGACGTCTCGTCGCCCGCGGCCGCGAAGCGCTTACGAATGCGAAACGGCGCAGCCAAACCGTTATCCTCCCCTAGGCGCCGACGTTGTTCCACCGGACGCCTCTGGGCGGCAGTATGGCTGGGCAGACGTGGGGGAGTCAATGGCCACATCAAAGTCCCAGTGCAGGCCCCGTGAAAGGCCCAGCCGGCGTCGGAGCCTGGCCGGGGGCCATAGCTCCAGGAAAAGCGAGCGGCTGCGAAGGGCGCAGAAACTACGAAACCTACCCCAAACGCCTGTTTGATGCCGCAAGGCAAACGCAAACAGCGGGTGTTCAGGCCAAGATTTCCTTGACCGGGACTTGAGGTCGAGAGTCAGACAGGGTCTCCCGGGGATTTTCCGCCCACGCGCTTCCAATTCGTCTCAGCCACCGGGTGGCGGGAGTGGCATAAGGTTAGGCAGTTCTAACGGACGCCCGCCGGACGGTCCATCCGACGGTTGGCGGACAGTTCAGCAACCGAGATCTATACGGCGTCTGGTGCCACCGCGAAAATAACGCCCACGTATCCTTCGACAACCAGCAAGAGACTCTCCATGACCTCCGGCGGCACTTCTTCATGTTTACCTTTCTGAAGGATCTGGCTCGCCGCGACGATGATATCGGCAACGGCTTCAGCGACGGTCCCTTCGAATGAGCCAGCGTGGGCAATGTACCGAACCTTACCCGCGCGCGTGAGCTCGTATTTTCCGTCCGCCGTTTTATAGATCCCTGCTGGGTATTTGTCCTTGCACCAATTCAAGGCAGCCGGGATGTCCGTCAAGCGTCGCAAGGTGCGGTCGGTCAGCTCCTGTAATGAGTTCGACGCTTGCGAGACGCCATCAACGTTCCCGGACTGGATCGCTTGTCGAGCACCATCCAGCTTACGCATAAGGTCCGGATAACGCTTACGCATCACTTCAATGCCGGATGCCCGAACCTCTTCACTGAGGATCGTCATTTCGGCTTCGCCTGCTGTGACCGTGGCCTCAGCCGATGCGACCACTCCTGCGACGCCGCTCGCCGAAAGGAAAGCGAACGATGCTGGTGCCATGTGATCACGCTCGATCTCGAAACTACCAGCCACTCGCAACTGTGAAATGATCGGCTGGAGCACACCTGTCTGAATATCCGGAGACGTCATTCCCAATGCGATCGGCGAGAGCCTGACCGAGCTCAACCAAGAGCCAGTATGTGGTACAACTGCCAACCTCACGGCAAGCAGTCCGGAGAGCTCGACTAGTGTCGTCCGCATACGCTCGAAGTCGAAGCCGGTCGGGCCGAGCTGCCTTGCTAGGGCAGAGGCCCACGCCGCAGTACTGGCGACCATCTGTAAGTCGATCATTGGTTGCCTAAGTCGGCTGAGGTTAACCCCGGCCAGCGTCGTCTCCATTGATTTCAGCATCTCCCGGTGCTGCGCCAGATAAGAGAGAGAGGGCGCTAACGCGGCGATGGACCTTTGCATGCCGAGTTGCCGTTCGATTAAGCCGGTCGATCTCAAAGTAGCCACGATCGGCATCATTTGTTGCAGGATCCCGCGTTGCGCCTCCAGGAGCCGACTCACCTCCCGAAGATCTAAGCCGGTCGCCAGGCTGCTCAGTGTGGAAGCGCGCTCGACCTGAGCGCCGGCTGAGGATCCTAACCCATCGGGGTCGCTTTCGCTTGGGCTATCGGTCGGGGGCTTGTCGCTACCCGCGTCTTGCACCCCAAAATCCTAAGCGCACCGGTGGCCGGACGAGCGATACGCTGCGTCTCGAGCTGTCTGACGTGCGTACATCCCCGGAGACTCCTTGCGCTCGGCCTGGCGCTGCACAAGACTCCAAAGGGCAACCTCCAGGCGCCGCTTCCGGCACCATCTGGAGGCAGCCTTTAGCTGGTCTTCCACTCCCTGGCGGGCGGCGTCAGGCACGAAGATCCGGACGATCCCGCTGGCGGCCACAGCGAGGAAGCGCTGGTCCTCACCCCACCGTATGCCACGGAAGATGGAGTTGAGGATCATTCCGGTGTCGACGACCATGGACTGGATCGACCACGGCCCGGCCCACCCGGTGAGGTCGACGATGCCGGCGGCCGGCCCCGGCGCCGTCAGCAGGGTGGCGAGCTGCTCCCTCTCCTCCATAAGCTTGCCGTCCGCCGCGTGGCGTTCCTGGCTCCATGACTGCCACAAATAATAACTTGTTCTTGACAATAAGGCATTAGTAAGCTAGTTTAGTGCTTATCATCACGAACAACAAGTAATTTTAGGAGGCAACTTCTTGGCAACGTCATCCGACCAGCTCACCGGTTACGACACTCACGACCGCTACTACGCCACGCGCTACAGCCAGGGCGCCCGACAGATCTACTCCCTGGACCTCTCCCTCATCGGCATCGCCTCGATCCTTCCCAAGCCCGACCCGGACAACCCCACCCCGGGCAACCGGAAGGTCGACCCCAAGCACGCCGCCGACTTCGGCTCCTACGTCCGGGAGAAAAAGGACTGGGTCTCCCCCGCCCTCATCCTCCGGGCCCCCGACCAGATCTTCGAATTCGAGAAGCGCGATGCCATGGCCGGCTCTGAGTTCGGCATCCTGGCCGTCCCCCGAGTTGCCCGGACCGACCTGCGGATCCTGGACGGCCAGCACCGAATCCTCGGAATCCACCTGGCGCTGGAAAACATCGCCCGCGAGCTCGATCAGGCCCGTCAGGAGCTGAACGCTGCCCGGCACGGCGACCCCGAGGCGGTCGACCGGCTCGAGGCGCGCGTCAAGAACCTGCTGCTCCAGCGCGACCGCTTCGGCCGCGAACGCGTTTCGGTCCAGGTCGTCCTCGAGGACGACGAGAAGGGCTACAAGCAGATGTTCGTCGACATCGCCGAGAACGCCAAGGGCATCACCAAGACCATCCAGGTGCGCTTCGACAACCGGCGCGTCGTCAACCGCGCGCTGCTGAGGGTGATCCAGCACCCATTGCTGGACGGCCGGGTCGAGGACCAGCTGGACCGCGTCAAAACCGACGACCAGCTCCTCGCCGCCAAGCACGTGGTCGAGATAGTCCGGGCCGTGGCCGTCGGGCTGAGCGGCCGGATCAGCCGCCGCAAGGAGGAGGAGCTCGACGAGGCCGAGCTGGTGGCCGCCACCGATGCCTTCCTGGACACCCTGACCCACGCCTTTCCCGAGTTCCAGGAGATCGTCGACGGCAAGATGGCGCCCGGCGACCTGCGCCGTGACGGCGCCCGCGCCAGCCTGCTCGGCTCGGCCACGATGCTTCGCGTCCTCGCCGGCGCCTATCACGAGATGTCGCGGCCGGCCCCGCAGCGCGGCCAGACCGTTCCCAATCCGATGACCGACCAGGAGATCGTCAGTTTCCTCGCCCAGCTGAGACCGTACATGGGAGTGCCCGTGACCTCCCGCCTTTGGCTGGACACGGGGGTGTTCGACTCGGGCGCCAGCGCCCCCCGCGCTCGCGGCGGCGACATCCGTCGGCTCTCCGAGCACATCGTGAGCTGGGCGCGGCAGGGGCTGCCCATCCCGAACGCCGCGTGACCTCGACGGGGCGGACCCCATGGAGCGGCCCCTTTTCTCCCCTCTTCCCCCACGGCCGGACCGGGTCCGGCCGTGCCTAGTTCCATAAAAGCAAAAGAAGGAGGTGAACCACGTGGCCAAGCCCAAGCCCCTTCCCCCGGGCACCCCGGCCCCCGAGTCCGGCATCTACCAGCGGACCGATGGGGAGCAGGTCGTGTCCACCCAGGGTAAGCCGCTCCCGCCCGGGCCGAAAGGCTCGACGTACACGCCGGTGAAGCCGGCCCGCCACAAGCGCTGACCAGCGAGGGCCCTTCGCCGACACCTGCGAGGGCCCTACCGCCGTCCCGGCACGACTCCCCTTCCCCCATCTCGGCCCTGGCATGCGCACAATCAGCGCATGCGCTTCATTCCCCATGGCTGACCAGGCGCGCGACACGCGCGCCCAGCAATCGGCCGAGCGCGAAGATCAGATGCGCGACCGCTTCGGGCTCGTTCCCGGCGGCGGCGGTCGCCCCGGCGTCGATGCCATCCTTCCCCTCGGGGAGGACGGCGAAATTCCCTTCGAGGTGAAGTCCAGCGACGGCGACAGCGTCAGCACCGCCCGCGACGTCGGCCGCGAGCACATCGCGAAATGGCGCAGCCGCCACTGGCTCTTCGGATTTTACCGCCGCGGCTCGCGCAACCCGCCGATCCCGGAGCGATTCATCTACGCGTCGCCCCGTCAGCTGGAGCCCTGGATCGCCGAGGCCGAACAGTACGTCCTGCCGGACTGGCAGATCGTGCGCCTGCTGCCAGGCACGGCCGATCTCAGCGTCCTGGCGGGGGTCGCCGGCCAGAAGAAGGTGTACACCCTGGAGGACGCGCGCAAGATCCTCAAATCGCAGAAGCTCGAAGCCGGCGAGCACATGACGCGCGAGATTCGCACGGTGCTCGACGCGTCCGGTCTCCCCGAACCCACGAAGATGGGCACCAAGGTCTACAAGGCGCTAATGGACCGCCCCGACGGCTTCAGCCCAGAGCGGATGCTCGTGCTCCTGCACGAGCGCGCCCGCTACCTGCTCGACCGCGGCGCCACCCGGAACAACCCGCACATCGCGCAGAGCCGGCTGCTCAAGCTGGTGCCCCGAGACCAGGTCATCGGATCAGACGCCGGGCGATGGGCGCAGCGGCTCGAGGAGTTGGTGCGCCGCGAGCTTCAAGCAGCCAAGGCCGCAGCCACCGACACCGCCACACGGTAGGCGAGCGGCGGCGGCGCCGCGTTGCCGATCTGCGCCAGCGCCATGTAGACGGCGCCGATGAACGGCCAGTCCTCAGGGAATCCTGCAGGAGACCGACGGTCCGGCACCGACAACCGGAAGTGGCCGTTCCCCGAGACAAGGCCCACCTGCTCGCGAGTCGGGGCCACCCCGTTGGGCCAGATGGCCAGCCGTTCCGACGCCCAACGCGGCGAGGATGCGATAACGCTGCGTCGAATGGACGGCGAATTCCTTCAAGGTGGTGTGGCCTCAGATGCACGCGGCGCATTGGGCCAACGGTAAAGCCGAGCTGGAATTGCGCTCAGGCGAACGACATTTCTTGAGCTAACGGTGTGGCGAGGAGCGGTCCACTTCGAGAGCTGACCGTCTAATCTTCGCTTCGAAGACATGGTGACGGTTCCTTACCGCCCTGGCGATTAAGGCCACCGCTAAGTCGACCCTATCATGCTCCCATACCCGGATTACTCTCCAGCCGGCCTGCCGTAGGACATGATCTACACTGGCGTCGCGCGCCGCTGTTGCCGTGATCTTGGGTCCCCAATAAGTTGAGTTCAAATTAGGTATCTGCGCGTGGCTGGGGCACGCATGCCAAAAACAGCCATTAAAGAAGACGGCGACCCTAACGCCGGCAAAGACCAAGTCGGCGGTTATCGGGACGGCTGCGATCGGCCTCGCGGCAACCTTAAAGCGAAGGCCCTGCCTATGCAGGCTAGAGCGCAGAATTAGCTCAGGCCTCGTATCTCGGCTGCGGTTCGATTGCATCACTTGCCTGACAATCGCCGAGGAGGCCCAGCTACCTGGATTCTTGCGAGCGCCACCATTTGGTGCGGACATATATTGCGACGCTGCGACTTGCCTAAAGGTGAGCCTAGGTCCCGGGTCACGACAGACAGCTGTCACGAACAGGATGTTAAATCGGGAAAGTCAAAAAAGGACGTCATCGCGAATCGAGGTGTGGATAAATGGTTTACCTGGCTGCCTGGTTGGAAAATCACGTTCGTGTGTCGCAGTCCCCTCTGAGCCATTAAGATTTCACGGAACAGTGGCAAGACAAGATCCTTGGTACGTTGGCCGGGACCTCACTGCAGCAGAGCGTCTCCGCTTCCGCGAGATCAGTCGAAGCTCAAGAGAGGCGAAGCTTCGATCCCTCCAAAGTGACGGGTCTGATGCCTTGCACACGATTTACCAGCCTCGCCTCAACCCAGATGACCTTATGGAGGCGGCTCCGCCGACTGGGCGGACCAGCTTGTCGTTGTTCAGTGGGGGTGGAGGTTTGGACCTTGGTTTCGAACGTGCAGGGTTCCGGCATATTGCCTCCTACGAATTGCTTAAAGACGCCGGTCAGACGCTTCGCACCGCTAGACCTGAATGGACGGTATTCTGCGGCCAAGAAGGCGATGTTCGGCACGTGGATTGGCGGCCGTACCGTGGTGAGATCGACGTCTTGCACGGAGGTCCTCCGTGCCAACCATTTTCATCAGCAGGGCGACAGAGGGGGGCTGGAGACGAACGCGATATGTTTCCGGAGTTCGTTAGAGCGGTACTTGACGTCAAGCCAGCGGCATTTGTGGCTGAAAATGTGCCTGCACTAGCGAGCGCCAAGTTTCGGCGCTATCTCGAGACCACCGTTCTTCAACCACTCTCTCGAGCGTATTCCTTAACGATGTTTGGCCGGCGAGCAGACTCGTTCGGTGTTCCCCAGGTCAGAAAGCGGCTCTTCCTGGTCGGTTTTCGCTTCGAAGCGCTGGCGGCCGCATTCTGTCCACCGAGACCTACCCACACACCAATTCAGATAGGACACGCGTCATCCATGTCCAGCCAAGAGCCTGGCCTTTTTCATGACTCAGATTGGAAGGACAACCCGCTTGAGCCATGCATGGGGGTACGACAAGCATTAGGCTTGGAGGAGACATCCTACGATGCCCTTGCACCGACTATTCGCAGCTCGCTGACCGGACCTCGACACACGACTTCAATCCTGAGCAGCGTGACGGCAGCCAAGACTTGGAAGCGCCTGGCGATCTGGCCCAACGGCGTTGCGTCCTCTCGGGAAAATGCCCGCCGGTATCCTGCGCCCAATGGACATTACCGGCTTTCAGTCGAAGAAGTAGCTTTAGTTCAAGGGTTTCCATCGCGTTGGTCGTTCCACGGCGCGGTATATATGGCGCTAGGTCAGATAGGCAACGCCGTACCTCCGCCAATGGCATATAACGTCGCGCGGTCCGTCGCCGAGGCGTTCGGCGGATTAAGCTCACAGACAACCCTGGCTGGCAGGGTTGCTGGCTGAGGGGATGCTTTGTCCGCAGACTGCCTGTAGGAGGCTCAAATCGACAGGATGGGCTTGTCATCTGAGTTGATTGCGTCAGTGGGGTACGACCCAAAAGAATCGGTGATGGAGATCGAGTTCATCAGTGGCAGGCTTTATTGCTATTACGCTGTTCCGGAGCACATCTACCGCATGTTGTTAAGTTCGGCGTCAGCTGGCGCGTTCTTCAATTCGGCTATCAAGGGACGCTATCCATACAAAGACGTGGGTGCCATTTGATGCTAATGGCATCTGCCGGAACCTGAGATTCCCCCACGCGTGCTCTCCTCGCACTGGGTTTCGATCTGGCGGCCAGTCCGAATCATTCCTGTCCCTACGACTGGCTCCAGAGCGTGCGGTTTCAGCCGATACTGATCTTGCACTAGTGCCGCAGTTCCCCCAGGGGCTCGATCGACTCGTCCTTGGCGAGCGAGTTTGGGGATGATGTCGCGCCGGCAAGCTCCGCGAGTCTACAGAGAGCGCTGGCCAAGCGCATCTGTTCGGGCGTCCGACACCTAGCCTTGAGCAGCTCGGGGCTGCACACAAGGATAACCAGGCCTTGAGCGCGGGAAGCGGCCACGTTAAGCCGGTTCAAGCTAAAGAGAAAATCCATTCCCCGCGGCGCATCGTCAACCGTCGACGTTGCCATTGAGTAGATGACGACCGGCGCCTCCTGGCCTTGGAACTTGTCGACCGTTCCGACTCTGGCACCCCCTGGCAGAGTCTCGATCAGCCGGCGAACCTGCGCGTTGTACGGGGCAACGACCAGGACGTCCTCGACTGCGAGGGGACCCGTTACTCCCTCCCGATCGCTCCACGGTAGCCCGAGAAGTGCTCGGAAGGCCTGGCTAACGCGGTCGACTTCTTCTGGCGACAGGGTGCGATTGCCGCCGTGGTCAACAGGGAGATAGCGCAACCCGAGCCCGCCACTGCCATTGCTAACGGCGAGATTCTGCCTTTTGGTCGAGTCGTCGGGCTCCAACTTGCCGTCGTAGAAGGCGTCGGATACAAAGGCGCAGACCGTTGGGTGTAAACGGTAGGTTGTCTCAAGGAAAAGCCCGTAGGCGGTCGGCATAGTCGGCTCGTCCTGGATGACGTGGTCCAGAACCGATTGGTCAACGCCCTCCGGATGGATCCCATGGGAGGGCTGCCGAAGCTGGTTCGGATCACCCAACAATATGAGGTTGTTCGCCGCGCCGGCGACTGCGAGAACGTTTGCGAGCGCCATCTGCCCAGCCTCATCGACCACCAGGTAATCAAGCTTCGCCGGAAAGCTGGCGCGTGCGAAGAGCCATGGCGTACCGGCCACGATCTCGACCTCGTCCGCTGCCACCGCAGCTTCGACTGTGGATGAGGTGTTGGTGCATTGAACCTCTTTTGAATCGCATCGGTCACGCTCGTCTGCTTTCTGCATGGCGCGGACTACGTGTCCGCGACGCCTAGCCTCCCCCATCGTCTTGTCGAGCAGGTTGCCGATTACCTTGTGGCTGTTGGCTGTCATCCCAACTCGCTTGCCGCGCTTTACGAGGTCGACGATCATCTCGGCGCCGATGGTCGTCTTACCGGAGCCCGGCGGACCCTGAATCGCCAGGTAAGTGTTGTTCAGCCGAGGCGCTAGCAACAACGCCACGTCCTTTGCTCGCTCGCCCGCCTGCACCAGAGGCGCTCCCTCGATCACGCCATCGATCCTCGGCGGTTCGAGGCAGAGTAGATCGCGAGCCGCTTGGTAGGGTCCGCTCCCGGCTAGGCCGTGGTCAGCAACCCGCTGGCCCAATCGCATCAGGGCGTCTCGCTGCTCCCTCGTTGGGATCGGGCTGGCTGGTATGAGCGAGGTCGGATGCGGTGACTCCGATTTCACGCCGCGACTCAGGTCGATCCACCCCGCGATCGGATCGATTGCCACCACTTCGCCAGCGCCGGACTCCGTCCGCGGGTCGTGCGGTTGGTCGCCAACTCCGATCTTGTACTCCTGGTTCGGGTCGAACCA
>Ga0070697_100005102_pt1 | contig 10085 bp, 5 predicted proteins | sample KBSK1501metaG_FD_65475 | JGI IMG/M metagenome (GOLD analysis project Ga0070697, IMG submission 65475) | Corn, switchgrass and miscanthus rhizosphere microbial communities from Kellogg Biological Station, Michigan, USA - KBS K1-50-1 metaG | ecosystem: Host-associated > Plants > Roots >... | reverse complement strand
CTGGGTCGGCGTCCCGTTGAAGATCGGCGACCGCACCATCGGCGTGCTCGTGGCGCAGACCTACGCCCCCGGCGTCCGCTACCGCGAGACGGAGAAGCACGTTTTGCAGTTCGTCTCCACACAGGTCGCGATGGCAATCGAGCGGAAGCGGACCGAGGAGCAGCTGCACGACAGCGAGCGCAAATACCGGCTTCTGTTCGAGACCAACCCCGAGCCGATGTTCGTGTACGACTTCGAGACGCTGCGCATCCTGGCGGTCAATGGGGCCGCCGTCGCGCGGTACGGGCACACGGAGTCCGAATTCCTCCAGCTCACGCTGCGCGACATTCGGCCGCCCGAAGAGCAGGCCCGGCTCGACGAGGAGCTGGCGGACCGGCCGGACGACGGCGCGGTGCGCGTGGGGGTCCGGCACTGGACGAAGCAGGGCAAGCGATTCGAGGTGGATCTCATCGCCCGGCCGCTCGACTTCGCCGGCCGCCACGCCCGGCTCGTGCTGGCCCGCGATGTGAGCGCCCAGCGCCAGCTCGAGGAACAGCTCCGCCAATCGCAGAAAATGGAAGCTGTGGGACAGCTCGCGGGCGGCATCGCCCACGACTTCAACAACCTGCTGACGGCCATCCTGGGCTCGACCCAGCTGTTGCTGCACAATACGCCCGCCGGCGACCCGCGCCGCGAGGACGCCGAGGAGATCCGGCATGCGGGGCTCCGAGCCGCGGAGCTCACGCGCCAGCTGCTCGCGTTCAGCCGCCGGCAAGTGCTCGCTCCCAAGGTGCTCGACCTCAACGCCGTGGTCGCGAACATGGATCGGATGCTCCGGCGCCTGCTGGGCGAGGACGTCGAGCTCGCCACCTCACTCGAGCCCGCCGCGGGTGCGGTCAACGCCGACCCCGGTCAGCTGGAGCAGGTGCTCCTGAACCTCGCCGTCAACGCCCGCGACGCCATGCCCGGCGGCGGCCGGCTCAGCATCGGGACGACGCGTTTCACGCTGCTCGAAGAGCACGTCGAGCGTCGCCACCGCATGCCGGCAGGGGATTACGTCTGCCTGGTCGTCACGGATACCGGCGTCGGCATGGACGAGACGACCCAGGCACACCTGTTCGAGCCATTCTTCACGACCAAGGAGGTCGGCAAGGGCACGGGGTTGGGGCTCGCCACGGTGTACGGGATCGTGAAGCAGAGCGGAGGCTACATCTGGGTCTACAGTGAGCCGGGGCGCGGCACGACCGTCAAGATCTATCTGCCCCGGGTCCCGGGCGTCGCCGAAGCGCCGGTCCCCGTGACGGAGCCGAAGCCCGTGCGCGGCGGTGACGAGACGGTGCTGTTGGTGGAGGACGCGGCGCCGGTACGCACCCTCGCGCGTCGCAGCCTCGAGGCCCGCGGCTACCGGGTGCTCGACGCGCCCGACGGGCCGTCCGCGCTGGCGCTGTCCGCCAGCCACGGGGGCGGGATCGATATCCTCGTGACCGACGTCGTGATGCCCGGCATGAGCGGCCGCGAGCTCGCCGAGCGGCTCGCCCCCCAGCGGCCGAGCATGAAGGTCCTCTACACGTCCGGGTATACCGACGACACGATGGTGCGCCAGGGTGTGCTGACCGCCGGCGTCGCGTTCCTCCAGAAGCCGTTCGTGCCGGACAGCTTGGCCCGCAAGGTGCGGGAGGTGTTGGACGGGGAGCAGGGAGCGGGGAGCGGTACCCGGCGCTGACGAGGCTGGTTACGGCGTCGGTGGGACCCGCTCCCCGCTCCCCGATCCCTCCCTATCCAAGATCTCCCTGATCCGGGCGAGCAGGTCCGACTCCGTCCACGGCTTGTGCAGCAGGGGCGCCGCCGGTTCGAGACTCGCGGCGCGCTCGCGGTCCGAGTAGCCGCTGGCGAACAGGAACGGCGTGGTGTGACCCTCGCGCCGCGCGGCGTCGTACAGCGCGTGTCCTCCCAATCGCGGCATGACGAGGTCCGAGAACACGAGCTGCACGCCCGCCGTCTGCCGCAGGGCCTCGAGCGCCTCGAGGCCGTCGGCCGCGGTGACGATCTGGTAGCCGGCGGCTTCGAGGATGCGCTTGGCGGAGCGGCGCAGCTGGTCGTCGTCCTCCACGACCAGCACTGTTTCGCGGCCGCCGCGCACCTCCGCGTCGCTCGTGCGCGGGCGCTTCGCGGCGGAGACCCCGTCCGCGACGGGGAAGTAAATCCGGAATCGCGTTCCCTTCCCCGGCGCGCTGTCCACGTCGATGCCGCCACCGTGCTGCTGCACCAGTCCGTACACCGTGGCCAACCCCAGGCCCGTTCCCTTCCCCGGCGGCTTGGTCGTGAAGAACGGCTCGAAGATGCGCTCCCGCGTGCCCTCGTCCATGCCGACCCCGGTGTCGCCCACCGAGAGGCAGACATGCTCGCCGGCCCGGACCGCGCCACACGCGTGACGCTGATCCTCCGTGAGGTGCGCCCGACTGGTCTCGATCCGCAACACCCCGCCGTCCGGCATCGCATCGCGGGCATTGGTCGCGAGGTTGAACAGGACTTGCTCCGTGGCGTACACATCGGCACGCGCATCGGGAAGATCGTCGCCGCTGGAGATGACGACCTCGACGTCCGCCGGGAGAATACGCCGCAGGAGCCCGGACAGATCGGTGACGAGCCCGCCCAGGTCGACCGGTTGGAGATCGAGGCGCGAGCGTCGCGCGAAGCCGAGCAGCTCCTTCACCATCACGCGGCCCCGCAGCGCCGCCGACATCACGTCCCGTAGGTCGGCGTGCGCATCCGCCTGGGTGGACGGCAGCGCCTTCGCGACGAGCTGGGAGTTCGCGAGGATGATGGTGAGCAGGTTGTTGAAGTCGTGGGCGATGCCACCCGTGAGCTGCCCGATAGCCTCCATTTTCTGAGACTGCCGCAGCTGCTCCTCCAATACCCGCCGCTCCGTCACGTCCTCCGCGATCGTTTCGAAGCACTCGATCGAGCCGTCGGGCCGGCGCACCGCGCGACCGGAGAGCCGGACGAGGATTTGATCACCGTCCCGCCGCTTCCACGTCACCTCGACCCCTTCGACCACGTCCTCGGAATCGAAGCGGGCCAAGATCCGCCGGCGCTCCTCCGAGTCCGCGTACACGGCGATGGGCATGTCGACCCCGAGCAACTGATCCGCCGACTCGTAGCCGAGCATCCGGACGAGTGCGGGGTTCACCGTGACGAACCGCCCTTCGGGGGAAGACCGGTAGATGGCGTACGAGGCGTGGTGCACCAGGGCGCGGTGGCTCTCCTCCGACCGTCGCAGCGCCAGCTCCGCTCGGCACCGCTCGGTGATATCGGTCCCAACGCCGATCACTCCCGCCACGGCGCCCTCGGCGTCGCGGACCGGGGAATACCAGGCCTCGAAGACGACCCCGAACACTTCCACGGTGGATGAAAACGTCTCGCCAATGAGGGCGCGCCGCACGTCTGCGAGCGCCTGCGGCAGGTCCCCGAACAGCTCGAACACCGAGCGACCGATGAGCAATGCGGGTCGCACCCCGACGGCGTCGAGCCCGCGCCCTTCGACCATGGTGAACACACCGTCACCGTCGAGCGCGAACAGCACGAGCGGCGCGCCCGCGATGACCGTGCGCAGGCGCTCCTTGTTCTCCCGCAGCGCCCGCTCCTGGCGCCGCCGATCGGTGACGTCGCGGGCGTTGACGATGAGCTGGGCGGACCCGGCGGCATCCACGCGCGCCTGTCCTACCGCCTCGAGCACGCGCCAGCTGCCGTCCTGCGCCCGGAAGCGGAACTGCGCGGCCTGGGGGGCCCCGGGGTGTCGGATCGCGCCCGCCAGGACCTCGGCGACGGCCGAAATGTCGTCCGGGTGGACGTAGTCGAACGCGTTGCGCTCGAGCAGCTCGCGCGGGGCATAGCCGAGCACGCGCTCCACGGATGGGCTCGCGTAGCGGAACACGCCGTTGTCCCCCACGATCGTCACGATGTCCAAGCCGTTCTCGATGAGGGAGCGGAAGTGCTCCTCGCTGCGGCGCAACGCCTCCTCGGCGTGCGCGCGATCGATCCCGGTGGCCAGGACGTTCGCCACCGCCTGGAGGAAGTGCGTGTCGTGGATCGTGAACTCGCGGGGCTGCGCCGAATGGACGCCCAGGATGCCGAACGGCCGGCCCTTGCCGTGCACCAGGACGCTCAGGCTCGATACCACGCCATGGGTCGCCAGGAGGGGGGCACTGCCGAAGCGCGTATCCGTGGCCAGGTCTTCTACCACGACGGGGCCCGTCGAGCGGAGCACATACCCGGCGTGCGAGTCCGCATCCGCGGGCAGCACCGCTCGTCCCGCGGCGCCAGCACGCCACCCGACCCCGCCCCGCAACAGCAGCGTCCGGCTCTCCGGACGAAGCTCGAGCACGCTTGCGAACGGCACCTCGAGCACGCGCGCGGCGATGGCCACGGCACCCGCAATGAGCTCGTCCGGCGGAGCACCCGCCAGCGCGCGTTGGCCGACGTGGGCCACCGCTTCCTGTTGGCGGGCGGTCGCGCGGAGCTGCGCCTCCGTCCGCGACAGTTCCGCGTCGCGAACGCCGTCGTCCTGCCGCAGGAGTCTGAACCGGCTCGTGCCCACGTCTAAAGACGCTCCCGAGTACAGTGGCGTAATGCTGCGCGAAATGCGGGCCACAAGCTTGCACGTGGCGACCCGATTTTCCATTATGGTCTTCACACGCGACCTGTGCCCTGCATCACCGCCAACCCCAACTAGGCCCGAACCAATGACATACCACGAACCGCGATGAGCGAGTACCCGGTCCTCAAAGACCTGGCGATCATCTTCGCCGTCTCCCTGGTCGTCATCCTGCTATTCCACCGTATCAAGCTCCCTGCCCTCCCGGGGTTCATCGTCGCGGGCGTCCTGCTCGGACCGAATGCGCTTGGTCTGGTCTCCGACGCGCACCAGGTGGAGAGCCTCGCCGAGGTCGGGGTGATCCTGCTGCTCTTCACGATCGGCATCGAGTTCTCGCTCAGCCGGCTGCGAGAAATGGGACGGCAGGTCGTCGTTGGGGGCGGCGCTCAGGTGGGTCTCACGGTGGCGCTCACTTGCGGGCTCGCCCTGACGCTGCGTCTGAACTGGCAGGTATCGTTGCTCCTGGGCTTCCTCGTGGCGCTCTCCAGCACCGCCATCGTCCTCAAGGGGCTCGCCGATAAGGGCGAGATCGACGCTCCCCACGGGCGCCTCGCCACGGGCGTCTTGATCTTTCAGGACCTGTGCGTGGTGCCGATGATGCTGGTACTCCCGTTCCTCGCCGGACGGTCGGGTGGCGGGGCCGGCGCGCTGTTTCTGGCGCTCGGGAAGGCGGTGCTCGTCGTGATCAGCGTGCTTGTACTGGCCCGGACCGTGGTCCCGCGCGCCCTCACGGAGATCCTCAAGACCCGAAGCCGCGAGTTGTTCCTGATCGCGGTCATCCTGATCGGGACGCTCACAGCCCTGGGGACGGCGGCGGCCGGGGCATCGCTCGCCCTGGGCGCGTTCCTGGCGGGCCTCGTCATCTCGGAGTCCGACTACGGGCATCAGGCGATGGCCGAGCTGCTGCCGTTCCGTGACGTCTTCATCTCCCTGTTCTTCGTCGCGGTCGGCATGCTGGTACAGGTCCAATTCCTGCGCGACCACCCGGCACTCGCCTTGGGCGGTGTCGTCGGTGTCATGGGGGGGAAAGCCCTGTTCGCGGCCGTCGGCCCGGCCTTCATGGGGTATTCGGGGCGAGTCGCCCTCCTCGCGGGGCTCGCCGTCTCCCAGATCGGCGAGTTCTCATTCGTGCTGGCGCGCCAGGGCCGCGGGACCGGCCTGCTCTCGGAGGATCTCTACCAGACGTTTCTCGCGGTGGCCGTGCTGACGATGCTGGTCACGCCGTTTCTGCTGCAGGGCGGCCCGGTGCTGGTCGACGGCCTGGAGCGACTGGTTCCGCTCGACCGTCTCCTGCCGGGGTTCCGCCCGGGGGCGATTGCGGTCGCCGAGCAGCCGCTCACCGACCACGTCATCGTCGCCGGGTACGGCCTGAATGGGCGGAACCTCACGGCGGCGCTCCGGTCCATCCGGGCACCGTACCTCATTGTCGAGCTCAACGCGCAGACCGTGCAGCAGGCCCGGGCGCGCGGCGAGCCCGCCTTCTACGGCGACGCCACGCGCGAAGAGATCCTGCGTGCGCTCGGCGCGGAGCGAGCCCGCATGCTCGTGGTCGCGATCTCCGACCCGGCGGCCACTCGGCGGATGGTACGCGTCGGGCGCAGCCTCAACCCGCGCATCCATATCATCGCGCGCACCCGATACGTGACGGAGATCCCCGAGCTCACCCGATTGGGCGCGGATGTCGTGATCCCCGAGGAGTTCGAGACCTCGATCGAGATCTTCGCCCGGGTGCTTGCGCACTACAGTGTCCCCCGCTCAGACATCGATCGGTTGGTAGACCAGATCCGCTCGTCGCACTACGAGGCGCTTCGCAGCGGCGATGGGGCCGGTCGCCTGAGCCTCGGCGAAGTGGCCGGCATACCGCAGATGGCGGTGGAACGTCTGCGGCTGCCGCCGGATTCGCGACTCGTCGGCAAGACCCTCGCGGCCACCGGTCTGCGGACGCAGACCGGCGCCTTGGTTCTCGCGGTCGGTCGTGGCGGTGAGGAGATTGCGACCCCCGGTCCCCATTTCCGCCTCGCCGCCGACGACATTCTCGTGGTCGTGGGTCAGCCGGCGCAACTTCGCGCCGCAGCCCGAGTGGTGGCGGGGGGCAGCTCTGCTGCGCCAACGCGACCATAGGCGCATCAGATGTTGCGTCGATGCATACCAAACAAAGCCCGAAAACGTAAGGAAATTGGGCACTATCTCGTAAGTGGGCGCTCACTTTTCCATATAAGTAGATGTCACATAGTTGATTATACTAGCACAAGCCCCGCGATACTGACCTAAAAGCCTGCCATATAGTGTGTTGCGTTTTGCACATCGACCAAAGTTCACACTCCAGACTAGATTCCCGCCATGCCAATCCCCCCCCTGTACGGCCATGAGGGGATCCAACACCGGCTGGTAGGCGCCATCGCCTCCGGCCGGTTGCCACAAGCGCTCCTGTTAGAGGGCCCGCCAGGAGTCGGGAAGCAGCGGCTGGGCCTCTGGTTGGCCCAAGCGCTGGTGTGTGACGCCGCGCGGAGTACGGGGAAAGCGTGTGGGACGTGCCAGCATTGCCGGCTCGTGCTGAGCCTGTCGCACCCTGACGTCCACTGGTTCGTGCCGCTCGAGCCGTCCAAGAAGGGCGGGGATGCGGACAAGCAGGTGGAGCTGGTCGAGGAGGCGCTAGGGGAGGAGATGGCGGCGCGGCGTCAGCAGCCGCTGTACGAGCCGCCGACGGGGTTGGCGAGCCATGGGATCGCGGCGGTCCGGCTGTTGCTGCGACGCCTGGTACTGACCCCGGCGTTGGCTCGGCGAAAGGTCTTCCTGATCGGGGATGCCGAGCGTCTGGTGCCGCAGACGGGAGCCGAAGCGGCGGCGAACGCGTTACTCAAGGCATTGGAGGAGCCGCCAGCGGACACGGTGTTTATCCTGACGACCGGGGCCCCTGATTCGCTGCTCCCGACGATTCTGTCTCGCGTAGTGCGTGTTCGGGTGGCAGGACTGGCCGACAGCGTCGTGACATCGTTCGCACAGCATGAGCTGGGTCTGACTGGACAACGCGAGTTGGCGCAACGAGTTGCACTGGCGGACGGGCGGATAGGCAGACTCCTTGCAGATGGGGATGGTCAGGCAAGGGGCACGGATGCGGCGGAGCGGTTCCTCGCCGCGGTACAGGGAGGTCCGGCGCTTCGGTACGAGTTCGCGCTCGGCCTGCAGCCCTTCCAGGCGCGGGGCGGGTTTACCGAGATGCTGGACGGACTGCTCGAGCGATTGCGCGAGCAGGCGCGTTCCGGCGGCGAGACCGACAAGGTGGTCGAGGCGATCGCCCGAGTGCTCGAGGCACGCGGCTTGGCGCAGGGAAACGTGAACCCACAGCTCGTCGCGGCCGTATTGGCCGACGACCTGGCGGAGCCGGCATGAAGCTGTCGCACGTGGACGAAGCGGGCCGGGCGCGGATGGTGGACGTGGGCGACAAGCCCGTCACGGTGCGCACGGCGGTGGCAGAAGGCGCGATCCGAATGTCGCGCGAGGCGTTCCGGCTCGTGGCCGATCAGCAGGTTGCCAAGGGCGACGTTCTGGCGGTGAGCGAGGTGGCGGGAACGCTGGCGGCGAAGCGGACGGCCGAGCTGATCCCGCTGTGCCACCCCCTGGGCCTCGACCATGTGGAGGTCGACGCCGCGCTGGACGATGGGCTGCCGGGAGTGCGGGTGCGGGCAACCGCGAAGGCGGTCGGGCGGACGGGCGTGGAAATGGAAGCGCTGACGGCGGTGTCGGTCGCCCTGCTGACGGTTTACGACATGGTGAAGGCGGCGGACCGGGCGATGGAGATCGAAAAGGTCCGACTGCTCGAAAAGACGGGTGGCACGCGCGGGGACTGGCGGCGCGGCTCAGCTGATTGACGGCGAATTGATGGGGCGGTGCCAGCGTGAGACCGCCTGGACTTACAAGAGAGGGCTATGCATACGACAACCCAGAAACTGATGCTGCAGGGAGGGCTGATTCTCCTTGGCGCTCTGGTGGTGAGCAGCATCGGCGGTTGGGCTCGACGCGCCACTGCCGACGACCAGCCGGCGCCGCTGACGGCGCCCGCGCTGATCGGGGAGCTCCGCTCCCTCGAGCAGGCACTCGAAGCGACCCGGGGAGAGCTCGCGGTCGCCCGGCTGCAGCTCGAGCGTGCCAACGCGATCATCGATTACTCGACCCACTACGTCATCGCGGCCGACCTGGCAGCGGCGATTTACGACGTGGCCCTCGCGGAGGGGGTGGACCCGGCGCTGGCGTTTCGCCTCGTGAAGGTGGAGTCCGGATTCAACCCCAGGGCGAGGAGCAAAGTGGGGGCGATCGGATACACGCAGGTGCTGCCGAGCACGGCCCGGCTGTACGAGCCTGGCCTGACCACGGCGCAGCTGTACGACCGTGGCACCAACCTGCGGCTCGGCTTCCGCTACCTGCGGGATCTGCTGGAGCGTTACGAAGGGAACGCCGACGCGAAGCTGCGGCTGGCGCTGCTCGCCTACAACCGTGGGCCCGGCCGGGTACAGGAGCTGCTGGACGCCGGCAAGGATCCGCAGAACGGCTATGCGGCGGCCCTTATGAAAGGCTATCGACGGAAAAGCTAAACACGTAACACAAAGGCGTAACGCGAAGACGTAGCACAAAGACGAGAGGCGTAGGGGCTGCCACCCTACGCCTCTCGTGTTACGTCGTTTGTGCTACGTCTTTATTGTTTCTGCGGAATCTTGATCACGTCCCCCGCCCGCAGAATCGACCCCATCGTGAGCCCGTTGTAGTTGAGGAGCGCCGTCAGCGACACGCCATAGCGGCGCGCGATATCGGTCGCCGTCTCACCCGAGCGTACGCGGTGCTGCCCGGCGCTCACGCCCCTGCTCGATACCCGCCGGTAGCGAGGTTCGGGTGGGATCGACCACGCCGAGGCGGGCACGACGCGCCCACTCATCGGGATGATGAGCCGCCGCCCCACGCGCAGCGCATGCGCCCTGATGTGGGGGTTCGCCCCCTCGATCATGGTGACGCTCACCCGATAGCGCTTCGCGATGTCCGAGAGCGTCTGCCCGCGCGAGACGTAGTGGTCCACGAAGGTGATCCGCTCGGTGACCGGAAGGCTGTCGTAGCGCTCCGCCACGAGCGTCCCGTGCCCCCGCGGCACGCGCACGACCACGCTCCGCCCGGGGGGCGTGACGCCCCGGACGTACTGGGGATTGAGCTCCAGCATCGCCGCGACCGTCGTGTCCGCGAGGCGTGCGATAACGTCGAGACCGGTCGCGTCGGTAACGGTGATCTCGTCGAACGTGAGAGGGGACAGCGGCTCCACCTCGAACCCGTACCGCGCCGGCTGTTTCGCGATCAGTGACGCGGCGATGAGCTTGGGCACGTAGTCGCGCGTCTCGCGCCGCAGGTAACGGCGGTCGGAGAGCTGAAAAAAGGTATGGTCGTCCACCGAGTCCGGCTCGCCCGGCAGCCG
>Ga0070697_100005100_pt1 | contig 10089 bp, 6 predicted proteins | sample KBSK1501metaG_FD_65475 | JGI IMG/M metagenome (GOLD analysis project Ga0070697, IMG submission 65475) | Corn, switchgrass and miscanthus rhizosphere microbial communities from Kellogg Biological Station, Michigan, USA - KBS K1-50-1 metaG | ecosystem: Host-associated > Plants > Roots >... | reverse complement strand
ATCCCTGACGAGTCGATCCCGCCGGACAAAAACGATCCGAGCGGAACGTCGGCAACCATCTCCATATTCACAACCCGATCGAGCGTTTCAAGCACCTGCTGCTGCCACCATGCCTCACTCCGCCCTTCCTCAATATTGTCGAAGGACACATCCCACCACTCAGCGATTCTTATTTCGTCAGTTTGAAATGTGAGAACGTGAGCGGGCGGGAGGGTTTTGATTCCTCTAAACAAGGTGTGGGGGTCGGGAGCCCACAGGAAAGTTACAAACTGATTGAGCGACTCAGGATCAAGTGCGCGATCGACCAGGCCGGTGGCCAGGATCGCCTTAACTTCCGAAGCGAAAATCAATAAACCCGGTTGGGCGGCACTGGCGGGTCGGTAGAAATAATATAGCGGCTTGATGCCGACGTGATCCCGCACGAGTGTTAGGGTACGGTCCAGGTTGTCCCAAACAGCGAAGTGAAACATACCGTTCAGGCGCGGCAAACATTCTTTGCCCCACTCAGCAAATGCGGTAAGCAGAACTTCAGTGTCGGTCTCAGTATTAAACCGGCAGCCTTTGCTCTTAAGTTCCTCGCGCAGCTCGCGATAGTTATAAATTTCGCCACCGAAGGTCAGCGCATAGCGCCCATCAGCGGAAAGCATCGGTTGATGGCCCGCCTTGCTGGTATCGATAATTGCCAGCCGGCGATGCCCTAGCGACGCGCGCTTTCCAGCTTCGTCAATCGTCGCGGAGGTCCAAACACCTTCATCGTCGCGACCGCGATGCTCGATTGACTGCAACATCGCACCGATGTTTCGCTCAGGATCGAGGCTGATTAGTCCGGCAATTCCACACATGATTTAAAAAGTAATGAGTGATGAGTGATGAAAGACGAGGGGAAGCGTTGAACTCTGAACTTCTTGACGCTCATTACTCATTACTCATCACTCATCACTTTTATCTTTTGTCCTGTTCTCAGTGAATCGAGTATGCGAAACGTTGCGCGGGTTGTAGCCTCGAGTTCCTGGAGAGTAATCGGAATCGGCTTACCGTCGGTGACAACAGCACAGGCTGCGCGCGTTTCTTCGGCCTGCCCTTTATCCTGCTGGCGCAGAGTTTCTTTTTTCTCGCGGCCCTCGGCGTAGAGTTTGGCGCTGCGAAAATCGTCAATAACAAAAGTCTTTCCGTCGCCAAATATCTCGATGTGCTCTTTCGGCAGGCTGCTATCGCCTTCAGCGAGATAGGCAATCGACCCGTTTGAGCCATCTTCGAATTGGAGGGTAATGAAAACAGAATCTTCGGGAACGATATTCCCCAAACCGCCTGCAACAGATTCGGCAAAAACGCTTTTCGGCGCCGCGCCGGTGAGGAACTGCATCAGGTCGATAAAGTGACAGACTTCGCCGATGATGCGTCCACCACCTTCGTTCGGATCCTGTGTCCAATGCTCGAGCGGAATGCGGCCGGCGTTCACCCGGTAGACAATCGAAAGCGGCGCCTGGCGATTTGCAAAAAACTCTTTCCCCCTCGCAGCCAAAGGTGAAAAGCGCCGGTTAAACCCAACCAACAAATGCCCTTCAGATCCTGATGCCGCGTCAAGCACTCGGGTCAATTCGGCATCATTTAGCGCCAGCGGCTTTTCCACGAAAACGTGCTTGCCGGCCTCGAGTGCCAGCGTCGCGAGTTCCGCATGAGAACCGTGGCGCGTAGCGATGACAATCAGGTTTGCCTCGTCGTCATCGATTACGCTGCGCGCGTCTGACAGAAAACGCTTGAAGCCGTATTTCGTTCCCACGTCGCGCGCTGAGACTCCTGAAGCCGAAGCAATTGAACAAAACTCGGCGCCTGCCGTCTTGAAGTTTGGCAACAGAATTTTTTGCGCATAACCACCCGCGCCAATTAAACCGATACCAACGCGCCCGGCTGATTTCGCCGCCCGGGTCGTCGCGGATCGATTCTCGATTCGCCGACCAACTTCTCTTTCCGTCCGGTATTCAAGTATCACCGCCAGGTAATTCTCATGTGCTTTGCCGGAGATTAGTTGATAGGCCTTCGGAGCGTCGTCAATAAGAAACCGGTGCGTGATGAGCGGTTTCACATCAATCCGTCCGGCCGCCAGCAGATCAAGAAAGGCTTCAATGTTTCGTCCTTCGGTCCAACGCACGTAGGCAACCGGATAATCGTGGCCACGTTCCTCGTAGTCGGGATCGTGACGACCCGGCCCGTACGACAATGAAACTTTCAACGTTAGCTCGCGCTGGTAATAAACATTGCGCGGGACATTCATCCCCACCAGACCGACAGCTACTACGCGCCCTTTCAAACGCGAAATCTCGCCGGCCAGCTCAACAGGTTCGTCCGACGTGGTCGCGGCCGCAATAATGCAACCATCGGCGCCGCGTCCTCTTGACCAGGCCATCACCTTGTCTTTCGCTTCAGCGGGAGCGGAGCCGGCTTCAGCTCCCGAAGCCAACGCCATCTGAATTCGCGCTTCGTCGATATCAATTCCAAAGACGCGACAACCATTCGCTTTCAGTAGTTGCACAGTTAGCTGGCCAACCAGACCAAGCCCGATGACGACCACTGATTCTCCCAGCGTCGGCTCGGCGAGCCGCACGCCTTGCAACGCAATGGCGCCTACCGTTCCAAAGGCGGCTTCTGCAAAACTCAACCCTTCAGGCAAACCCACGCACAGGTTTCTCGGTACCGAAATAACCTCCGCGTGCGATGCGTAATCCGTACCGGCGCAAGCCACACGATCTCCAGGGCGAAAATCCGTCACGTCCGGGGGGCACTCAATAACGATTCCAGCGGCGCTGTAACCAACCGCGTGCGACTGATCGAGCTTGTCGCGCACGCCTTCAAGAGCCTGCGCGACGCCTTCAGTTTTCACCTTCTCCCAAACTTTTCCGATCAGCTCCGGCCTCTCCCGGGCCTTAGCTAACAAACTTTTCTGTCCCAACTCAGTCAGCGCGCGCTCGGTGCCGGCGCTGATCAGGGAGGCGGCAGTGCGAACCAGCACGCGGCCAGGTTGCGCTACGGGAACCGGAACTTCCGCTACGGTCGCTTCACCTGTTCGCAAGTTTTGCAGCAGCTGCTTCATCGGCTAATTGAACTTGGCAACGAGCGGGGCAAGCCCACCTTCCCGACCCAGAGACTCCCATCTACTTCGGATGATTTAACCTTCAAAGTCTTTCAAGCAAGGACCAAAACTCAGGGATCAGTAGCTCGGGGTCAGGAAGGCGGGCTTGCCCCCGCTCCTTCTGAACTCTCCAGAGTCTTTTCAATCAAATTCGACACCCATTCGGCGCGCGCGTCCCAGGTTCCACTTGAAACTGCCGCCTGTCTTCGCTGCGCCGCAGCCGGATCGTCTTCCTGTAAGGCTTCCTCTACCAGACGGAACCAATCGTCGTGCGTGCGCGCAATACTTAACACCTTGCCCATCGATTCGTATTCTGGCAGCGGTGAGATTACCACCGGCTTTCCCGTCGCCAGGTATTCACGAACCTTTATCGCTGAACCATAACTCGTAAACGAGTGCGCAGTGTCCCACGGCAACACGCAGACATCAAAACCGGCAGCGTAACGAGGCAATTCCTGATAAGGCACCGGGGGCAAGAAATGCGTGTTTGGCAAGGCTTCGATCTCGACCCCGCGTGACTTGTTGCCGATGAAGATCCACTGCCACTCCGGACGCTCTCTGGCCGCGCGCGTTATCAGTTCCTGGTCCACCAGCCACGGCTCTATCGCCCCAAAATAACCCAGTCGCGGTCGCGGAATTCGCGCCACCGGCTCTGCAATTTCCAGTTTGCCGCTCCCGACCTGTGACCAGTGATCAAAATCGACCGCTTGTTCCAGAAGAAATGAACGTTCACGACCGCGATCTGCTTCGGTCAATAATTTTTGCCCGGAATACAACACCAGATCGGCGTTGTCGATCGCGCGTTCGTGAAGCTCTCTGATCGTTCGCAGGTCGGTCGCATGATCCATCAGGTTTGCATCATACTTGTCCGACACCTGATAGATCACCAGCCGCTCGTCAAACTGGCCAATCATGTCAGCCGCCGTTGGAATCGCGATCCAGAGAATTGGTCGCGTCAGACCGCCACGGCGCGCCAGTTTTCCAATTTGCACAGCGAGCAACTTGCGATTTGCGGCGCGGGCGAGTCGAGTGCCAAAGAACGGAATAACGGCGGGCGAAACCACTGTGACGCCCTCGGGCGTAGGACGCGCCAGACGAGCATATGAGCGCAGCTTGCGGACAACGCGCGGCAGCAGATCTTTGTTCGACAGACTGGGCAACCCCATCGAAATCGAGTTTACAAAGATCACCCGGTTGCCCGCTCTGGCAAAGCGTCGCATCAAGTGATACTTCGAGTGCGGATGGTGATACCACCAATCCTCTCCGGCAAAACAAATAATCGAATGTCCTTGAATCACGTTAGCTTCGGTATAATCCGCTGACAATGAAACGACCCGAGCCTGGCGCCGGCGAAACACCCGATCACCCCTCGGTTATGGGACCAACTGCGGTTAATCGCCTGGCTCCGCGTCGCAGAGCATTAATTGTTAGTCTGATCTTCTTCACCGCGCTGGGAGTTCGACTTCTAAACTGGCAGAGCCACCACGATGAAGCCCTGGCGGTACAAACCAGTGTCGCTCTCAACTATAAACACCAGGCCACATTGATACAGGCAAACGGTGTTGCTTCGCTTTACGATGCTTCGTCATCAACCAACAATCCTGATCTCATGGGCCACCCGCCGGGTTATCCAATTCTGCTCTCGGTTATGTATCGTGTCGGCGGCCAGTCAGATACCGCAACTCAGTTCCTGCAAATAATCCTCGACTCGCTTTCGGTGGTCGTCATCGTCCTGATCGCTTTCGAATTCTTTCCGGCTGCGATTGGCCTTATCGCGGGACTTATGACAGCTTTCGCGCCACAGTTCAGTTGGAACTCGCTGACGCTTTTGCCGGATTCGCTCGCAACGCTGCCAATCCTCGTGGCGGTGCTAATCATCACTAGAACCTGCCAGCCGCGTTATGCGTCTGGTCGTTCCAGGCTACTTTTGATCCTGATTGCAGGCGCGCTCATCGGCGTCTCCGTTTGGCTAAGAGCAAACGCGCTCCTGCTAGCGCCATTCCTGACCTTCCTGTTGCTCTTCATCTCCAAACGCGGCGCTCGACTGCGTCCCGCGCTCGTGCTGCTTTGCGGGACTCTGCTAATTATTTGTCCGCTTACGATTCGCAATGCCGTCGTCTTCGGCAAGTTTATCCCCGTGTCCCTTGGAGCCGGACAAACTCTCGTCGAAGGCATTGCAGATTACAACACCGACGGGTCGCTTGGCTTGCCGCAAACTGATGTAGAGCTAATTCGTGGCGAGGCTCAAACTTCCAAACGGCCTGACTACGCCAACTCGCTCTTCACGCCTGACGGCACGGAGCGTGACCGGGCACGATTAGCCCGCGGCCTGGCCGTTATCCGGGCGCATCCATTTTGGTTTGCTGGAGTCATGATCCGGCGAGCCGCCTCGATGCTGCGGCTTGAGCGAACGCCCCTCAGACTTGCAGCAACAAATCCTGGTGACTCAACTCTACTGCAGTGGCCGCTCCGTATAGTGCAAAAGTTCTTCATCACCGCACTCTTCCTACCGTTAACCCTGATCGGCGCCGGCATTCTCTTCTATCGGAGACAATTTCAAACGCTCGCGCTCTTGCTGGCGGTTCCTTGCTACTACTTCTGCACCCAGTCGGCCTTGCATACGGAATATCGTTACGTGCTTGTCATTCACTATTTTCTTTTTGCGCTGGCTGCAGTTGCTGTCTACGAGATCGCGAGCGCCGCAAGAAGGCGCCTTCGTTAACCAGGCTGTGCACAAAGTCGCGGTGGCAGGCGGTCTTACACCATGGGAGCGAGATAGCATTCAGTCGTGGGTCGACGAATACAGAACCGGGAGCGGTAGCGACCGGGTCGAAGACTCAAACTAAAAACCCCCGAGCGGCGTAAAAAGTGTCGCGAGAACCAAGTGCCACTGAATCTTCGTCCCGGTCGCTACCGCTCCCGGTTCTGAATTTGTCGACCTACTTAAAGACATCCCTTACCCGCATGCCTCTCTACTTTTGTACAAAGTCTCGTTAATCTTCCCCTGTTCCCCTATTCCCCTCTTACCCCTTCACTGACTTCGAGAACTCTTGCCAACTCTCGCAGATTCTCTTCTGCCTCCCGCCGGTAACGCTCAGGCCACGGGTTTGACTCTTCTATCACCGGATACAACAAGACGGCCTGCAAATGACTGACTAGTTGCTCAACGTCGCCGAAATCGTAGAGCAACATGCCGCGCGTTTCGCCGGCACGCGTTGCCACCACCGGGATTCCACACCAAAGAGCCTCAATACGCGAGATGCCATAACCTTCGTCCGCAACTGCACGCACAAAGACGTCGCTGCGTTTCAGGATTTCGTAAATCTCAGGGTTAGGAACTTTTTCCAGGACTGTAATCCAGTCACGGTCACACAACACTTCCGCTCGATAACTCTCATCGCGCACAAACCCGCCATCCAAAAGCGCCAGGCCGATATCTTTGCCGGTCAGCTTGCGAAGTGCTTCGACGGCTTCGGCCACATCGCGAAAACCATAGCTGGGGAAAAAGACTCCGATAGAACAAACACGCTTAGCCCGGGAGAGGTAGAGCTCGAGCTGTTCTTTAGTATCACTCGATAAAGGCGTAGCCGCTTCATTCGTCGCCTGTGGCAAAAGACAGTGTATGACTATCACGTCCTGGCTAACCTTGATCTCCTCCTGTAGCCAGCGGCGCAGGTCTTCGCTGACAACCACGAATTTGTCGACAGCATTCACGGCGCGACGAAAGAGCCAGCGCTGCATAACGCCAAAGTTCGGGTAACGCTTCGGCAAGGAGCCATCGAGAATGTTTTTGTACCATTCAAAGCCTAACAGCCGCTTGAGCACGAGCCACAGCGGCAGCAAAGGCAGATTGGGATATTCCAAATGAAAGTGAGAAGCATCAAGAATACGCGCGCCGCGTCCCTCAGCAAACAGTGCCCAAATCGTTCCCAGCCTCCGGTGGGCCACGAAACGCACCTTTGGATCTTTCGGCTTCGCACCCGCATAAGTCCAAACCCGAACATTCGAATCGTGAAAATGTGCCAACAGCGTCTTGAGGTAGATGGCGACGCCGCCATAAGGCGGCGGCAGTGGCCCAAAGAGTATAATTCGCTTGCTCATTTAGAGGCTTAAGTGGATTGCTGTTAGCGAGTGCCCTTAGGCACGAAATGTTTATAGCTCCCGAAGAAACCCTTTAGACCCTTAGCCCTTTTATGGGCGACAGAATACATATTGCGCTCCTATGGAGCTAGCGGTTTCTTTTTCTTTGTTGAAATCTATAAACATTGCGGAGCGCTGCGGGCTAAGCGGAGAGCAGGCTCCATGGATCCTGTCAGGATAATCACGAAATGATCGCAACCGAGTTGCAGGAACAGACCGAAGAGGCACTCGAGCCCAGCCCCACGGCTGTATCAGTCGTTGTTCCTTCCTTCAACCACGCCAGGTTCATCGGCGCCACACTGCGGTCGATCATGCAGCAGACGCTCTGGCCCACAAACCTACTGGTTATTGACGATGGTTCAAGCGACGACTCGCCGGCGATCATTGAACGAACGCTTAACGAGTGTCCTTTCTCGTGTGAGTTCATTGCCAGAGACAACCGTGGGCTCTGCGCAACCTTGAACGAAGGGTTTGAAAAAACACGTGGGGACTATTTCGCCTACCTCGGTTCGGATGACTTGTGGCTGCCGAATTTTCTAAAGACCCGTGTGCGGCTTCTCGAATCGCGGCCCGACGCTGTGCTCGCCTATGGTCATACCTACTTTGTCGATGAAGAGAATCGTGTAGTTGACTGCACTGCCGACTGGGCGAACTACGCCGATGGCGATGTGCGCGAGATGTTGCTGGCGACCACCGCTCCCATGAGTCCGACCGTGCTGTATCGTCGCAGCGCGCTGGGGCAGCAACGATGGGACGAACGATCTAAATTGGAAGACTACGATCTTTATTTGCGTTTGAGCGCTGAGGGCCCGTTCGCGTTTGACCCGCGGGTGCTGTCGGGGTGGCGCCGGCATGGTTCCAATATCAGTTGGGACCAAACAATGATGCTGGAAGAACAATTGAAGGCTCAGCGCGAAGCGGCGTTGAGATTTGGTTTCACTGACAAGCAAGTGGATGAACTGCAAACAACTACCAGATTCCGCCGCGCCGAAGACTTTCTTCGCGTTGGGCAGAAGTCGCGGGCCTTGAGCTTGATGGCAAATAACTGGCGCGGAGCTAATTCCCCGTTCGTGACAACTCGAATGCTTCTGCGACTGTTGATTCCAAACTCGTTTATGCGTGGACGCGCCCGCGTTCGACAGCGGCGAGCGCACGAGCGATACGGGAAGCTTGACGTTTAGAAATGCCAGGAACGCAAAGATTTGAATCCGCAGATTACGCAGATTTCACAGATAAACGGCAAGAGAAATGAGAACGTCTTTCATAGGGGTACCCACCCTCGTCGTGCAATGGGCTTGATCCTTGATCTGTTTGATCTGTGTAATCTGCGTAATCTGCGGATGGTCACTCACGCACGAAACCAAAAACATCCTGATGATTGTCCCAGCCGCGTTCGTTAAAAAATACTTCTCGTAAATCTCCCAGCTCGCGAACGCGCATGCGTATCCATTCAGCCGAAGTCAGCGAAACGCCGTAGTCTTTGTTATCTGGATAATCTTCAAATCCGTAACCAGTAGCGGGGTAGCCGCTGCCAATTCTATCGATCTGTTCCGGGGTCAGTCCGTAATCAAAATCGCGCGTTGGTAATCTGCGCGCCACGAAGTCTCCATGTGTAGTAAAGATCATCAGACCACCTGTCTCGAGGTGCCGGTGAAATAGGCTGAGCAGCGCGGTGATTCCGACTTCGGTCAGATGAGTGACGAGGGAGCCACACCAGATCAGATCAAACTTCTTTTCGAATGAAACTTCATCAAGGTCGAGCGACGAATATGCCGGCCGCGCGCCAAACGTGCGCGCGCAAAATTCCACTGGCCCGCGTTCAAGTTCGCAAGCGGTAATATCTGCTTCCGGAAATCGCTGCGCCAAGAATCTCAACACGCGACCACTGCCGCATGGCAGGTCAAGGATCGTACGCACCGTCTTCAGGCCGGCACCTTCAAGCGCTTCGTTAATGCAACTGATTGCCGACAACCCAACTTTCAAGTAGTGCACGCCATCACCGTCGTACATGCCGTCGTTGTAGTAGATGCGGCTGCTTACGCTCTCGAGCAACGCGCGTTCGTATTCGCTCAGTGAGGAGTCGGATAACAACCGCCGCTTGTCCCTGGACGGTCGCGGCGGAAGGGTACGCACCCAGCGACGCACTGCCCCCAGATAGGGCCAAAGCGGACGGGGAACCACACGTTTGAGTCTTTGTACGTCCATTCCGAAGACAACCGGATCGACTTGAGCTTTGCTGATCTTAAGGCCTTCCTTGACGGCACTGTTTGGGGGTCTTTAGACTGGCCATCTTGATCGCAAGCAACATAAGCATCCTGAGTTTCGATTGCAAATGAACCGATAAGCTTCGGTTTCCGATCCAGCAGCAAAAAGAGTTTGAATGAATTTTGAAACCGGCAATCGTACAAGCAGCGAGCTTCCCAAAGCTACAACAGAAGCGGTTCGATCATTGAACACAGAGCCGCGTGGTGTAGCGGAAATCACCCCTCATGACCTGCGCACATTAATCAAATCAGAAGAGAGCGGCGTTCAACTCAACCTCGGCGAGCTGTGGCATTATCGCGAGCTGCTCTACTTTCTCACTCTTCGCGATATCAAGGTACGTTACAAGCAAACGGTGATGGGTCTGGCCTGGGTAATAATCCAGCCGCTAACGACCATGCTCATCTTCACGCTCGTGTTTAATCGGTTCGTGCGACTCGACGCAGGAGCGTTGCCCTATCCGCTCTTCGCTCTTTCGGGCTTACTGCTCTGGCTGTTTTTCGCTAATGCCGTCACCAACAGCACTCACAGTTTGGTGAGCAACGCGAATCTGATAACCA
>Ga0070697_100005099_pt1 | contig 10089 bp, 9 predicted proteins | sample KBSK1501metaG_FD_65475 | JGI IMG/M metagenome (GOLD analysis project Ga0070697, IMG submission 65475) | Corn, switchgrass and miscanthus rhizosphere microbial communities from Kellogg Biological Station, Michigan, USA - KBS K1-50-1 metaG | ecosystem: Host-associated > Plants > Roots >... | reverse complement strand
GGATGATCGACTGGCTCGGCCGCGAGCACGGGATCGCGGCGATCGACGCCTACCTGCTGACGAGCGTCGCGATCGACCTCCGGATCAGCGAAATCGTCGACATGCCGAACTTCGTCGTCACGGCGCACTGCCCGCTGGCGATCTTCGACTGATCGAGAGGGCGCGCCGCGGGTGGCGACGCGCCCGCCCCACGGGTCACGCCTCGGCGACCGCGTCTCCGAGTGCCTGCAGCCGGCTCGCCTCGCGGACGTAGAGCACGAGCCCGAGCACGATTCCGGCGACCATCCAGATCGCGACGAGCGGCGGCACGACGTCGAACGGCGACGCGAGCGGGTCCAGCTTGATGTCGAGAATCGGAATGGTGAGACCGCCGAGGACGCCGAGGAACGCGGGGATCAGCAGGATGACGCCGACAACGGGGACGACCACGTGCTTGAGCACGTTGAACTCGTCCCGCATCTGCCGATAGTAGAAGCCGATCACCGCGATGTTGACCGCGACATACATCGCCGCGAACAGCAGGCCCAGGGCGTATCCGATCCAGATGTAGGTCGTCAGCGGTCCGCCGTTCTTCTGGCCGGTGAACAGGAGACCGAGTCCCACGGCCAGCACGATCCCGAGGATGCCCTGGAGATGGACCGCGTTGGCCGGCGTGCGGAAGGTGGGGTGGATCTCCGCCAGGGCCTGGGGCAGGAGGCGCGTCCGGCCGAGGGCGAAGATCACCCGCGTCGAGGCGTTCGCCCCCGCGCTGGCATTCGCGAGCGAGCTGTTGATGATCGCGAACGTGACGAGGAGACTGCCGATTCCAGGCAGGACCGAGTCAGCCATGCCGCCCCACGGGTTGCCACCGTTCGCGTTGAGGAAGTCCTTGGCCATCTTGTCGGGGCCGAAGAAGACGGTCGCCGCGTAATAGCAGAAGACGTAGAAGATCCCGATGAGGATGGCCGACAGGAGCACGGCTTGCCGGATCGTCCGGCGTGGATCGCGCGTCTCCTCGGCCAACGGCGCTGCCGCTTCGAACCCGACGAACGCGAGCAGGCAGAACACCATGCCCTGGAGGGCCGGCTTCAGGCCGTCGGCGCCGGGCAGGAACACGGACAACGTGTTGCGCGAACCTGCGTTGATGACCAGCAGCAGCGAGACGGCGAGGAAGATGCCAATCTCGATCAGGCCGAGCGCGACGCCGACCCGCGTCGAGATCGCGATTCCGCGGTAGACGAGGTACCACACGATCAGGCCGCAGATCACCGCCAGTGGCAGCCACGCGAGGTCGTTCTGGAAGCCGGTGATCGTGTGGATGAAGTCGGCCGCGAAGAACCCGAACGAGGCGTAGAGCGCGGCCGGGACGATCGGCTCGGCCAGGAGGAAGGCCCAGGCCATGAGCCAGCCCGCGAACGAGCCGAGGCCGCGTGCCACATAGGTGTACATCCCGCCGGCGGACGGCAGGTGCCGTGCAAGCTCGCCGATCGAGTAGGCAGTGAAGAGCGCCGCGATCAGCGCCAGGACCACCGCGAGGGGTGTCGATCCGCCCGCGAAGATCGTCGCCGCGCCGATCGAGAGCGCGGTCGCGACCGCCGGCGCCATGTGGGTGATGGACTGGAACAGGACCTCGGTGAGCCCGATCGCGTTCCGTTCGAGGCCACCCTGGGCAGACGAAGACGCCACGGATTCCTCCTCCCCCACCCAACGATCCGGCGGGTGCCCCCGCCGCGATGTCGCCATTCTCCCCGGCGACGCAAGGCCCAACTCCCCTCGTGCAGATCGGCGAAGTCGCGACTGGCGCGCCGTCGGTGCGCCGCCCGCCCACCACCCGTAGCATCCCGGGGTGACCCCGCGGACCGAGCGCTCCTACCGAGCCCTGCTCCAGGTGCCCGGCCTCGGCCGGATCCTCCTGTCGATGCAGCTCAGCCGGATCGCCCAGTCGATGGTCGGCGTGGCGCTCGTGCTCTTCACCCTGAACGAGTACCACTCGCCCGCGTTGACCGGCGCCGTGACCTTCGCGAGCGTCCTGCCCGGGTTGATCGTCGCACCAGTCGCCGGCGTCCTCCTCGACCGTCACGGCCGGACCCGGCTCGTGATCCTCGACTACGTCGTCGCGCTCCTCGCGATGACCGCGATCGGTGGGCTGGCCCTCGCCCACGCCCTGCAGGTCCCCGTCCTGTTCGCGATCACGATCGTGAGCTCCCTGACCGCGATCCTCAGCCAGACCGGGCTCCGGAGCCTGTTCCCGCTGCTCGTCCCGGAGCGGCTCTGGGAGCGGGTCAACGCGATCGACTCGAACGGCTACCTCGTCGCGACGATCATCGGGCCGCCGCTCGCGGCGGGGCTCGTCACCCTGGTCGGCGGTCCGGCGACCCTGATCCTCATCGGCATCGGATTCGGCGCGGCGGCGATCGCGATGATCGGCGCACCGGATCCGGACACCCGATCAGCGACGAGTGGCAGCCTGCTCATGGACGCCTGGGACGGCGTCAAGTACACGTGGCGGAATCGGACCCTCCGCGGTCTTGGGTTCTCGATCTCGCTGCTCAACCTGTCGGGCGGGATGGTCACGATCGTCGTCCCCTTGATCGTGCTCGATCGACTGCACGCGCCGGAGGTCGCGGTCGGGCTCGTGTTCGCCGCGTCCGGCGTGTCGGGGATGATCGCGGCCCTCGTCGCGGGCCGGCTCGACAGCCGCGGCCGCGAGTGGAGCCTCCTCGTCCTGCCGATGGGCGGGATCGCGGTGGCGGACCTGTTCCTGCTCGGTGGGAATCACGCCGGCGACGTCGTGACCGGGCTCCTGTTCGTCGGGTTCGGGCTCGCGCTGGGCGGGCTCCTCAACGGGCCGATGGATATCGGGCTGTTCACGATCCGCCAGCGCCGGACCGATCCCGCCTGGATGGGCCGGGCGTTCGCGGTGTCGATGGCGTTCAACTTCGTCGGCTACCCGATCGGGGCGGCCCTGGCCGGGGCGATCGCCGCCGTCTCGATCGACGCCGCGATCGTGGTCGGCGTCGTCGCCTGCGTCGTCGCGGGCGTCACGGCGGCGGTGATGATCCCGCGGCGCGAGGCGCCTCGGTCGCGGCCGGCCGTGATCGGGGTCGCCGCTGACGGGGCAGCGGTGCCCGATCGGCGGGAAGGGGCCGCCCCGGACGGCCCCTGAGGGCAGATCAGGCCCGGGTCAACACCGCCCCGGGGTCGGCCCGGCGTCAGCATCCCGTGGCCTCCCGTCAGCTTCCCGTCGGGACGATCGTCACCGACCGCGCCGCCCCAAGGCCCACCGCCGGGGCGCCACTCGCCTCGGGCGCGCCACTCGCCTGCGGGCGGCCGCCGAAGCCGCGCCCGTCGAGCTGGACGAGGACCGTGGCGCCGGTCGTCACGTCGGCTGCGGTCGCCGGGGCCTGCTTGTGGTAGGTCGTGGTCCCGTTGAGCGCGAGGGTCACGGTCTGGCCCGAGGCGAGCTTGATTGTCAGCGACGTCGCGTCCATCGCCTCGACGGTGCCCTGGATCGAGATGCCGCCGGCGGCGAACCCGCCGCCACCGAAGCCGCGACCCGGCGCGCCGCTCGCCCCGGGTCCGGCGAACGTCCCGCCGTTGCCGCCCTGACCGCCGAACCCGTTCCGGGCGGTGGTCGCGGCCGCGACCGGCGCGGTTGCCCGCCCGACGGCGAAAGCGACGCCGCCGATGGCGACGACGAGCGCGAGGCCGAGGAGGACGTTGACGAGCAGCCCGCCGGCGCCGCGCCTGGGCGCGACGGAGAGGGGCTGCACGGGGACGGTGGTCCCAGGCGTCACCGGCGGCGCCGGCGCCGGGGAGGCGGGGCCGGTTGGACCGCCGACCGGAGCGAACGGGTCGTGACCCGCATCGGCCGCGGCCGGCTGGAACGGATCGCGTGGGGTCGATGGGAACGGATCGCCGGGATTGCTGGACACGAACGGAGACCTCCTATTCGTAGCGAAGGGCGTTGATCGGATCGAGACGGGCAGCCTGCCGGGCCGGCCAGACGCCGAAGACGACGCCGACCAGCAGGCTGAAGACGACCGCCGCGGCGACGGTCGACGGGCTGAACTGGAATCCCCAGCCGGCTAGCTGGCCGATGAGCGCAGAGACCCCGAGACCCACGGCGATCCCGATCAACCCGCCGAGCAGGGACAGGGTCAGGGCCTCGATGAGGAACTGGGCCAGGATGTCCCGGCCTCGCGCCCCGACGGCCTTGCGGATGCCGATCTCGCGGGTCCGTTCGCGGACCGACACCAGCATGATGTTCATGATCCCGATCCCGCCGACGACGAGCGAGATGCCGGCGATCCCCCCGAGGAGGAGCGTCAACGTCCCGCTGATCGACGAGGCGGCGTCGAGGAGCTGGGTCTGGTTGAAGATCGAGAAGTCCGCGGTGTCGGTTGCGGCGAGCTGATGGCGGTCGCGGAGCAGCGCGGTGATCGCGTTCGTGACGCTAGTCATCTCGTCGTTCGACGCGACGCTGACGCCGATCGTCCGGACGGTGTCGCCCGCGACGAAGTACTTGCTGACGGAGGCGAGCGGGATGAGGACCTGGTCGTCCGGGTTCTGGAAGCCCGAGCCGCCCTTCGGCTGGAGGATCCCGATGACCTCGAACGGCAGGCCGCCGATCGAGATCGACGACCCGATCGACGTGGCGTCGAGGCCCAGGTCGGAGGCCGTCGTCGCCCCGAGCACCGCGACGCGGAGGCCGCGCTGGACGGCAGCATCGGTGAGGAAGGAGCCCTGCCAGACGTCGTAGGCGCGGACCTGCGCGTATTCGGCGCTCGTACCGATGACCGAGGTCGTCGTCGATTTCGTGCCGACGACGATCGAAGTCGAGGTCTGGAGCTCGGGCGCGACCGCGGCCACGCCGTCGACCTTCGCGACTGCTGCCGCGTCCTCGAGGGTCAGGGTCTGACCGCTCGTCGACCGACCGGTCGGGCTGATCGTCAGGAGGTTCGTCCCGAGGCTGGCGAGGCGGGTCGTGATGTTCGCGGTCGTTCCCTGCCCGACGCCGACGAGGGCCACGACCGAGGCGACGCCGATGACGACGCCGAGCATCGTCAGCGCCGCCCGGAGCCGGCTCGTGCGCAACCTCGACAGCGCGAGGCGTAGCAGCTCGAAGGCGTTCACGCCGCGATCCGTCCGTCCCGGATGTGGATCTGGTGGGAGGCCGCCTCGGCGACGTCCGGGTCGTGGGTGATCAGGACGATCGTGCGGCCGGCGGCGTGGAGCTCGCGCAGGACCGCGAGGACGTCGCGGCCGGACGCGCTGTCGAGGTTGCCGGTCGGCTCGTCGGCAAGGATCAGGGCCGGGTCGGTGACGATCGCACGCGCCACCGCGACGCGCTGTTGCTGGCCGCCGGACAGCTCGTTCGGCTCGTGGTCGAGGCGGTCGCCCAGTCCGAGCCGCTCGAGGGCCGCCGTCGCCCGGCGGACCCGCTCACGACGGCCGACCCCCTGGTAGAGCAGGGGCGTCGCGACGTTGTCGAGCGCCGACGTCCGCGGCAGGAGGTTGTACGACTGGAAGACGAAGCCGATCGTCCGGCTGCGCAGCTTCGCGAGACCGTCGTCGTTCAGCGCGGCGACCGGCGTGCCGGCCAGCCGATAGGTGCCCGCCGTCGGCCGGTCCAGGCAGCCGACGATGTTCATCATCGTGCTCTTGCCCGAGCCCGACGGCCCGACGATCGCGACGAACTCGCCTTGCCCGACCTCGAGCGACACGTCTTGGAGGGCGTGGACCTCGACGCGGTCCATCGCGTAGGTCCGGCTGACCCGATCGAGACTGACGATCGGCTCCATCTCAGTTGCCGGGGCCGCCGCGGAACCCGCCACCGCCGCCGCCCGGGACAACGAACGTGCCGCCGCCGCCGTTGGTGCCCGTTCGCTGCTGGCTGCTCGTCCCGGTGACGACGACGTCGCCGGCGTTGAGCCCGGACTTGATCTCGACGAGGGAGCTGGTCATCAGGCCGACGGTGACCGGCTGCGCCTGGGGAGTGCCGGCGGCGGTGAGGACGAGGACCGTATAGGCGTCGCTCGTCCCGCGGATCGCCGCGGCCGGCACAGCCAGGACCCCGCTGGCCGACGCGGTCGTGATCGTGATGTCGGCCGTCATCCCGGGCTTCAGGTTTGCCGGCGGCGCGTTCAAGGCGACGGTCACCGCGTAGGAGACGACGCCATTGCTCGTGGAGCTCTCGGCCACCGGCGCGATCGCGGTCACGCTGCCGGTCAGGTCGGCATTGATCGCTCCGACCGTGACCGACGCTCCCTGCCCGAGCTGGATCGTCGCGACGTCGCTCTCGACGACGTTGGCCGTGACCTGGAAGGTCGTCGATGCGAGGTCGATCGCCTCGGCGGTCGGCGCGTCCAGGCCGACCGTCACATTCACGACCGTGACGATCCCGTCGGCCGGGGCCACGAGCGAGCCGTGGGCGAGCTGGGTCTTCAGATCGGTGAGGGCCGATTTCGCGTCGGCGAGACCGTTGCGGGCGTTGAGGAGGCCGATCCGGGTCTGGCGGAGCGCGTCCGTCGTCGTCGCCGCGTCATGGGCATCCGTCGCCGTCGCGAGCTGGATGGTGGCCGTGGTGACGTTGTTGCTCGCGGTCGCGATCGCTGCCTGGAGACTGGCGTTCGTCGCGGTCGCCAGGACCTCGCCCTTCTTGACGCGGTCGCCGACCTTGGCCTTGACGGTGGTGACATGCCATGTGGCGGGCGATCCGTTCTGCCCGCTCGGGGTCGCTCCGGCAACGGCGCCGAAGACGAGCTTCCACGAGGTGCTCGAGGCGATCGCCCCGGTCGCGGCGATGTCGTCGGTCACGTCGGCGACGGCGGCTCGGGCCGTCAGGTAGGTCGTCGACGCCGCGGCGTTGCCGGGAAGGCCACCGAGGGTCACGAAGACGGCGAAGCCCCCGACCACCAACAGGCCGAGGATGGCCACGAGCTTGAGTTTCATTGCACGCTGCCACTCCGCTGGGGCAGCCACAGCCGCTGCCCGACGGGCGAACGCTCGGCCGGAGAGGTGAGAACTCGCTGAGAGCGCTGGACGGAGCGATGGCCGGGGTGACCGGCCGGGGGTTCAGCTGTCCCGGGCGGCCTCGTGGGCGCGGCGGTACTCGTCGCGGAGACGCTCGACGAGGGCCTCCGCCTCCGCCGCTTCGCCGGAGCCCGCGAGCGCGGCCTCGACCCGTCGCTCGGCCTCGCGCCACTGCGTGAGGATCTCGGCAATCGGCCGGGGCGTGTCCTCGATGGTCCCGCTGGGCGCGTCGGGCGATCCCGCCTCGACCTGGCCGTTGACGACCTCAGTCAGCTGTCGCTGGCGGACGCTGCCGACAAGCACGCGCTGGGCAATCACCTCGATCCGGCTCGCGAGCTCGACGAGCCGCGGGTCGCCGGGCTCGAGGGACCGCTTCTCCTCCTCGATCGTCGAGAGGACCTCGAGATCACGCAGCAGCGCATCCGACGTCTTTCGGAGTGCCTGTCCGCTCTTGCCCATCTGTCCTCCCCTCGCGGCCCACCCGCGCCCGGCGAGCATAGCCCACGCCATCCGGAACGTCGCGGGAGCGATCGTCGCTGCAGGACGGCCGAGCTCGAGGGGTCAGCGCTCGCCGGCGAGATAGGCGTGCCAGAGCAGCCGGGCGGCGACGGCACGCCACGGTCGCCAGCCCTCGGCGAGCCGCCGCTGCGTCGCCGCGTCCGGGAGTGCGTCGAGGCGCTTCGCCCGCCGCATCGCCACGGCCAGGGCGAGGTCGCCATCCGGCCAGACGTCGGGCCGGCCGAGCGCCATCAGCAGGTAGATGTCGGTGGTCCAGCGGCCGATCCCCGGCACCGCAATCAGGGTCGATCTGACGTCGTCGTCGGTCGCCGTCGCGAGCGTCGCCGGATCGAGCCGGCCGTCGACGATCCGCTCCGCGAGGCCGACCACGTAGCGCGCCTTCTGGCGGGTGAGCCCGGCACCGCGCGCTTGCTCCTCGCCGAGGAGGGCGATGTTCGCCGGCTCGAGGCTGCCGGCCGCCCGGACGAGACGATCGAGCGCGGCCGCGCCCGAGGACAGCGAGACCTGCTGCTCGAGGATGATCGCGACGAGCGTTCCGAAGCCCGGCTCGCGGGCCCACAGGGGTGGCGGCCCGTGACGGGCGAGGATGCCGCCGAGGTCGGGGTCGACGGCCGCGAGCTCCACGGCGGCGAGGCGCAAGGCGGCCTCGTCGAGGGGTTCCAGGCCTTCGGTGGCTGGCGTCGTCGCCGTCATCCCCGAACGGTACCGACCGGCGCGAACCGGCGCCGCCCGCCGCCTTTCATGACCCTCTCATCGTCCCTCGCGAGGCTCCGCCGCAACCACCGGGCTCGTCCGGCACCGCCACGACCGCCGGGCAGCCCCCAGACCATCGCCCGAGCCCACGGGCAGCGGAGACCTTCGTGACCGACCCGATTCGCGAGCCGCGGCGGACCGCCGCGGCCAGCCCGATCCCGACCGCCGATCCCCGGACGGGCACCGTCCGCCGCCCCGTCCGCGACCAGATCGACGACGCCGTCGATGCCCGCGAGAGGGCCGAGGCCGTCCTGTACGAGATCCGGCGGGTGATCGTCGGACAGGACGCGATGCTCGAGCGGGTGCTCGTCGCCCTCCTCGCCGGCGGCCATCTCCTCCTCGAGGGTGTGCCGGGGCTGGCCAAGACGCTGACGATCAAGACGCTCGCGGACGTCCTGCACGCCTCGTTCCGGCGGATCCAGTTCACGCCCGACCTCGTCCCGGGCGACCTCGTCGGTACCCGGATCTACCGACCCGACCGGGGCACGTTCGACACGGAGCTCGGACCGGTCTTCTGCAACTTCCTCCTCGCGGACGAGATCAACCGGGCCCCGGCCAAGGTCCAATCCGCGCTCCTCGAGGTCATGCAGGAGAAGCAGGTCACGATCGGCCCGGAGAGCCACCCCGTCCCGCGGCCGTTCCTCGTGATGGCGACCCAGAACCCCATCGAGTCCGAGGGCACCTACCCCCTTCCGGAGGCCCAGGTCGACCGGTTCATGATGAAGGTCGTCGTCGGCTACCCGACCGGCGAGGAAGAGGCCGTCGTCGTCGAGCGCTCGCTCCGGCCGGCCGCCACCGTCAGCCCGATCCTGAGCGCCGAGTCCCTCGCCGTCCTCCAGGCCCTCACCGCGGAGGTCTATGTCGACCGGCCGATCGTCGATTACGCGGTCGCCCTGACCGCCGCAACGCGGTACCCGGAGCGGGTCGGACTGCCGAACGTCAAGCCGTACATCGCGTTCGGAGCGAGCCCCCGCGGCTCGATCAACCTCGTCCACGCCGCGCGCGCCCTGGCCCTCGTCCGTGGCCGGCGCTATGTCATCCCCGGCGACGTCGTCGATCTCGCCCGGGACGTCCTCCGTCACCGGATCGTGCCGAGCTTCACGGCCCTGGCCGAGGAGGTCACGCCGGACATGATCCTCGACAAGCTGATCGGGGCCGTGCCCGTGCCGCGCGTCGCCCACGAGGCGCTGATCTCCCGGCAGGAGGCCGCCGATCGCGGTGCCCTGGTCGGCAGGCCGGGACGTCGCGACGCCGACGAGCGTGGCGAGCGTGGCGAGCGCGACGAGCGCGACGACGACGATCCGTTCGCGCGTCGCGAGGGGGTGTCCGCGTGACGTTCGCGACCCTCCGCCAGCCGCGGACGCCGGCCCGGCCCGGGCCCGGCCCGACGCCGGAGGCCCTCCTCCGCGCCCTCGACCTATCGGTCGGTCGGCGAATCCGGGGCCTGCTTCCGGGCGAGCACCGGGCGCACGACCTCGGCGGCGGCATCGAGCTCGCCCAGGTCCGACCGTACGAGCCCGGTGACGACGTCCGCCGGATCGACTGGAACGTCACGGCCCGGACGACGATCCCGCATGTCCGCGTTCACGTCCCCGAGCGGGCGCTGACCGCCTGGTTGCTGCTCGACGTCTCGCCCTCGATGACGTTCGGGACCGCCGACCGCCGCAAGGCCGACGTCGCGGAAGGCGTCGCCGTCGCGATCGGCCACCTCGCCACCCAGCGCGGGAACCGGCTCGGCATCGTGACCTTCGGCGGCTCACGCGATCGGCGGGTCCCGCCGGCCGCCGGACGCGCCGGGCTCCT
>Ga0070697_100005096_pt1 | contig 10093 bp, 4 predicted proteins | sample KBSK1501metaG_FD_65475 | JGI IMG/M metagenome (GOLD analysis project Ga0070697, IMG submission 65475) | Corn, switchgrass and miscanthus rhizosphere microbial communities from Kellogg Biological Station, Michigan, USA - KBS K1-50-1 metaG | ecosystem: Host-associated > Plants > Roots >... | reverse complement strand
TCGCGAAGCGACTTCGCCATCGCGAGCTGCTTGTCCGCCTCCTCCCTCCGGCCCGTACGCGCCAGCAGCAGGCCGAGCTGGTAGTTGGCCTTCACCGACTTCGGGTTGAGCTCCACCGCCCTTCGGAGGAGCCGCTCCGCCTCGGCATAGCGCCGGCCGTTCATCATCAGCCCGCCCAGAGCTTCGCACGACGAGGCGTGGTCCGGATAGCGCCGGAGCAGGTCCTCCAGCCGCTCGATCGCCTCGGCATCGCGACCCTGGTCCCGGGCGACCAGCGCGAGGTAGTAGGGGGACGCCACCTGGTCGGGGTCCAACCGGAGGCTCTCCCGGAGCCGCGCGTCGGCTTCCGCCAGGTGCCCCTGCATGTAGAGCACGGACCCCAGCGCGTACTGAAGCTGCGCATCGCCCGGCCGCTTCTCGACGAGCGGCTCGAGCAGACCCTGGGCGGCCTCGTATTGACGCTTTCCCACCCTCGCGACGGCAAGGGTGTACTGATAAGCGGGTTCGCCAGGCCGAAGGCCGGCGGCCCGGATGAGCGCGGGCTCGGCGTCCTCCAGCAGATCCATCTTCAGGCACACACGGCCGAACCCCAGAAGGATCTCCGGATCGTCCGCCGCGAGCTTCTTGGCTCGCATCCAGTACGACAGGGAGCGCTCCAGCTCACCCTGGCGCTCGGCGGTCGCAGCCGCCTGCCGAAGCGCCGTGACCGAGGCCGGCTCGAGACCGAGGGCCAGGTCGTAGGCCTCGAGTGCCCGCGCCGGGTCACCCTTCACGAGGAAGGCACCGCCCAGAGCGAAGGCCAACTCGTACGACGAGGGATCGGCGTTTCGGGCCCGCTCGAGAACGTCGATGCCCTCCGCGACGAGGCCGCCCTTGACGAGCAGCTCTGCGAAGCTGAGGGGCCAGCCAGGAGGAACGTCCCGGAGGCGCTTCGAGTCCTCGACGAGTGCTTGGGCCGAGGACCGATCGCCCGTCTTCAAGAAGTCGGCCGCGAGTACGAGCAATCCCTCGGGAGACTGCTTGAACGCGGCGAGAGCCGGCTTCGCCACCTCCAGCGACCGCTTGTACTTTCCCTGAAACGTATAGAGCTGCGCGAGGTTCAGCTGGGCCCCGAGAAGGTGGGGATCCAGACGGATGGCTTGCTGGAGGAGCTCGGCGCCTTCCTCGAGCCGGTCCTGCTGAATGCGGATGGCGCCCAGCACCGAGCAGGCCGCGGCCCGCGTCGCGGGATCGGAGAGCGCGAGCTGGGCCTGCTGGTCGGCCTCCTGGAGCCGCCCTTCCTGGACCAGGGCGGCCGCCCTCTGGAGGGCCGCTTGCGCCTGGGCGTCGAAAGTGGAGACCGGCGGCGGTACGCCGCACAAGAGCATGGCAAGAGAAAGGGCGGCGCGCCCCCGCCGCCCGCCCGACCCGCTCTCTAAGGTCCCCACTTCGACACGACTACCACTATCAGTAGTCGAGCCGCAAGCCGAACTGAACCGATCGCGCCTGGTTGCACTGCGTGTTGACGGTGCCGAACGCGGGGGAGCTGAAGTTCGTGTTCGGGGTGCAGAATGTCGTCCGGTTGAAGATGTTGCCGACCTCCGCCACGAACCGCATCCGGAGGTCGCTCCTCAGGTTGAAGCTCTTCGAGACGGTCAGGTCCTCGTTGTACACGTGGAAGCCGCGTACCGTCCCGTCCGCTCGGGGCGCGTTGCCGAACGTGAGCGGACCCGGATCCTGCCAGGCGCTCCGGTTGAAGTAGTTGTCGGTGGTCGGGTCGAAACCCCCGCCGGCGAGCACGGCACCGGTCCCGGTGCGGTTCGGACGCTTCTCCGTGTTGAAGAGCAAGCCGCCCATGTCGTTGGCCATGGTGATCCGCAGGGGACGGCCGCTCTCGTACCGGAGCACGCCGCTGAGGTTCCAGCCGCCGAGGAGGGCCTTCCTCGCCCCGCTCCAGCTCTGCCAACTGTCCTTCGCGACGTCCCACGTGAAGCCCACCAGGAACACGTGGGGCGTGTCGTCCAGGCTGAGACCGTAATCGGCCGTGTTCCAGTTGACGGGATCCTGGACGCCTCCGTTGATCCCCTCGTTGCCCTGCCCGCTCTCCGCGCCGTTGTTCTTCAGCCGGGAGAAGGTGTAGCCGACGCGGTACTGGAGCCCGCCCGAGAGGTGCTGCTCGAGGACGACCTCGAGGGCATGGTACTGGCTCCGACCCAACGGGAGACCCCGCCATTCGATGTTCTGGTACTGGGGGAACTTCCGTAGCGCCTGCGCTACGGTTCCGTTGAAGCCCGGGTAGGGAGATCTGATCCCGGCGGCCTGGGCGGCGGGCGAATTGATGTTCGAGTTCAGGAGCGCGGCGCCCAACGACAGGACGCGGGGATCGTTCATGTTGTAGTCGAGCCCCGCGCGCTGTCCGTGGTGATTCAGACGGCTTCCGTGGTTCCCGATGTAGGAGATGTCGAGCATCATGTTCTTGGTCAACCGGCGCTCGAACGTCAGGGACCAGTTCTGGAAGCGCGGCAGCGTCTCCCCGTTCGGCGCCACGGCCGGCACACCGCCGCCGTTGGCGATGGTGGGGTCGATGAGTGGCGGGAAGATTATCTTGTTCCGGGGGAATCCGGCGTCGAGGAGGAACGCGGGGAACAGTCCGTTGGTGAGGTTCGGCGCCGAAGGGTTCGACGCGAATCCCAGGTTCGGATCGCCGGTGAACTGGGAGAAGGCCACCCCGGCGTAGTAGATCCCGTACCCGCCGCGGACCATGGTCTTGTCGTTGACCCGATAGGAGAACCCCGCCCTCGGTCCCCAGGCGTCCCACTTCGGGTGCTCGAAGGTCCGCGTTCCCGCACGACCCGGACCATTGCCCGCGAAGATCACGGCTCCGGGTATGTTGCCCGCGCCGGGATTAGGGGTGTTCGGATCGAACGTCGAGTACGCGTCGTCCTGCTCGGTGCGGGCGGTCTGGTAGTCCAGCCGCAGACCCGCGGTCAGGGTGAGCTTGCTGTTCACCTTGAACTCGGTGTTGACCCACGGCGCCAGGTAGTTCTCGTACCAGGTGGGCTGGGCATAGATGTACTGATTCGACGCGTGGACCTGTCCCAGCAGGAACGAGGCGAAGGGGTCGCCGGTCTGGCTGAGGTTGTTGCCCGCGGCGTCGTAGCCGCCGGTCTCGAGCCGATTGAAATCGAAGTTCCCGGCGGCGCCGCCGACGCCCCAGCCCTTGTGCGGGAACTTGTGATGCCGGTACTCGAAGCCCACCTTGATGGTGCTCTTGCCCCTGACCCACGCCAGGTCCGTGGAGAACTGCCAGCGATCGTTCTTCTCGTACCCGAAGGACGGCCACGAGAGACCGAGGGTGTTGTAGGGGATGTTGCCGGCGAAGTTGATCTGCGGCGGGCCCGCGTCCCCGATGAGGAGGCCGCTCGCCTGCTGGGAACCCCACATCCTCTCCGGCCATTTGGCGCCCGCCGAGAGGCTGGCGCCACCCATGTACCAGCGGTCCCAGGCCACGACGGAGTGGCTCATCAGGTTGTTGTTGATGATCCAGTCCCACTGGGTGTGGGCGTGCGTCGTGTAGATGCGCTGGGTGAAGCCCTCACCGATGTAGTCGGTGTTCGCCGCCGAATCGCTCAAGGGGGGGTTGGAGACCGTGCAGCCCTGGGCCCCGCCGCAGTTACGGACCGAAGGGCGGTTGTTGTAGTAGCCGCTGAACATCGCCTTGAACCTGGGCGAGAACGAGTGGTCCAGGCGGAGAAGGATGTTGCGCGCGTCCAGCACCCACGTCTGATCGCCCGCCGGGTTGCCGGCCACGTTGTTCGACAGGCCCGGCCGGTCGGGGTGCACCATGAGGGCCGCGTATCGGGAGGCGACCAGGCTCCGCAGGGGGTCGCCCGCCGGGATGACGTTGCCGGGATAGGGGTCGCGCACGGGAACGCCGTTGACCAGGCGTGTCGTGGCGGGATTGAAGATCTGGCCCCCGAAGATCGGCCGGCCGAGCGCGTCGGTGCCGATCCGGTTGGTGGTCAGCAGCGCGCTGAAGTCGCCGGCCTTGAAAGCGTCGATGGGCGTCGTGTTGCCGAAGCCCTCCAGCGTGCCGGAGCGGAACCGCGTCCAGTCGGCATTGATGAAGAAGAACGTCTTGTTCTTTATGATGGGCCCGCCCACCGTCGCCCCCCAGTTCTTGTTGTCCACCGGGGTCTTGGGAAGCTTGAAGAAGCCCTGCGAGTTGAGGGCGTCGTTGGCGAGATAGCTGTATGCGCTCGCGTGCAGCTTGTTGGTGCCCGACTTGGAGGTGTACTCGATGAAGCCGCCGCTCGTGTGGCCGTACTGGGCGGAATAGGTCGTGGTGACGATCGTCACCTCCTGGACGGCCTCGACGGGAGGAGCGCTCTCCTGGCTCCCCTGGTGCCCGGAGGCGTATCCGAACGCGCCGCCGTCGAAGAAGTTTTCGGTCGCCCGGGCCTGGCCGCCGTTGATGCGGGAGTTGAACTGGCTCCCGCGGAACATCGGGTCGCCGTTCGGCGTCATCGGCAGGTAGCCCGGCTGCATCTGGAGCACCGACTCGGCCAGGCGGACGTCGGCGGCGGTGACGATCGGGAGGTCCTGGTAGTACTTCTCGTTCACGCTATGGCTGACCTCGGGCTTGGTGACGTCCGCCGACGCCCCGCTGACTTCGACCGACTCGCTGATGTTGCCGAGCTGGAGCACGACGTCGTGGCGGACCACGTCTCCGGGCCCGAGCACGATCCCCGAGGCCACGGACTTCTTGAACCCGGTGAGATTGACCGACACGGTGTAGGTGCCCAGCACCAGGGGAGCGGTCGTGTAGGCTCCCGCGGAGTTGGTCACGAGATTGGTCTCCACGCCGGTCGCCTCGTTCCTGACGGTGACCGTCGCGCTCGGGATCGCGGAGCCCTGGGCGTCGCTGACGACGCCGCCGATGACCGCCCGGTCCGATCGCTGGGCCAGGAGCGGACTGCCCAAGCAGAGGATAAAGCAGAGGACGGCAAGTACAGGACGGATGGGCGCAAACTGGAGCCTCGTCATTTCAGCCCCCCGACGAGAACTCAAGCACGGCCGTTGTGAGCTGAGCTGTAGACCCCCGGAAACAACTCTCGTCATGTTCAACCTCCCTGCCGGCTTCACGATCCTTCCGGGTCCTCGCGTCCATGGCCTAGACGGCGGCGCATCGGGTTGCTCCGAGCCTGTCGCCGCGGGGTGATTTGTGGGAGCGTGTACGGTACCACCTTGACCGTGTACGTTAACGGCAACATAATACGAGACGGTCGGACGCTGTCAAGAACTTTTTTTGATCGAGCTCATCCGGCAGGTCCCACGGCCGCGGCATCGTCGGGACCGTGCGGCGCCGTGATACTAGAGTCCGCAATGCCACGTCCAAATCGCGGTCGCGAAAGCAGCCGGCGGGAATCCGCGAGATCGCCGGGGCGCTCAGCACCTCGATCGGAACGGTCGACCGGGCCCTGCACGACAGGCCAGGCATCAATCCGAAGACTCGGAAAAGGATCCTGGAGATGGCGAAGAAGCTGGGATATCGCCCCAACCTGGCCGCCCGATTTCTTTCCTCGCGGAAGCAGGTCCGAATCGGCATCAACATTGACGTGCGGCGAAGCGACTGATTTGGGGCCTTATAGCCCCAAGAAGGAGCGGGGTCAAGAAGAATCTTGCATATAGTCATATGATATGAGCGTACGGGCGGCCCGGCCGAAGTGTCGCCGCCACAATGCTTTATGCGTGGGCGCGACCTCGTGCGCCCGTCGCCGAGCGCCGCCGGCGTCGAAAAGTTATGCGAGATGGAACGACGCGGCGACGACCGCCTGTCTCGGGATCGTGAGGGCCGCGGTGTCCCCCGACACCGGCGCCGCCAGGGCGATGGGGACGACCTCGTCGGGCTTCTCGAACGTGTTGGTGGCGCGCATGTCCTCGTGCGTCAGTAGGGTTGCGCGGGCCTCGCGCAGGCGCGCGCCGCCCGTCAGCCGGATGCGCGCCAGCACCGGTTCCCGCAGCGACGGGTTCGTGAGCGTGACCGTTAGGCTCTGGTCGCGGACGGAGGCCGAGCCCGAAAGGGCCGGCAGCCGGCCCGAGCCCTCGAGCAGCGGCACCGTCACCTCGGGCAGGCCGATCCGGACCGGCACCCGCCGCCCGCCCATGTGAGGCCGGTACATCTCGAACGTGTAGTACGCCGGGGTACGAGTGTACTTGTCTCCCACCGCGGCGAAGAGCGAGTGCAGGCAGTTGATCGTCTGCGCGACGTTGGCCATCTCGATCTTGTCCGCGTGGCGGTTGAAGACGTCGAAGGTCATCGCCGCGTGCAGGGCATCTCGCAGCGTGATCGTCTGGCTGAGGATGTACTCGGGACCGAGCTCCGTTCCGCCGCGGTACCAGTTGCCCCACTCGTCGATGACGAGCTTCGTGCGGTGCTGCGGATCGAACCTTCCCATGATGGCCCAGTGATCCTGGATCACCTTCTCGATGTGCGCGCCCTTGTGCAGGACGGAGTACCAGCCCTTCTCGTCGAACTTCGCCCCGTCTTCGGCGGTCTGACGGAAGTCGGTGTAGTAGTGCAGCGCGAAGCCGTCGACCCTGACGCCCAGCCCGCGCACGTTCTGCAGCCCGCCGAAGAAGCCTTCGGTCCATTCGACGTCGCCGTCGGCGGAGTGGCCGCGCGGGCCCGTCGCGACGAAGAACGGACGCACGTAGACGGGCACCTGCGAGATGAACTTCCGGTATTCGGTGGCGTACTCGCCGCCGGTCATGTTGCCGCCGCAGCCCCACGACTCGTTGCCGACGCCCCAGTACTTGACGTCGAAAGGCTCCGCGTCGCCGTTGGCGGCGCGCTCGTCGGCGAGCGAGAGCGTCCCCGGCGGAGCGTTGCAGTAGGACACCCAGTCGTGGAACTCCCGCGGGGTGCCCGAGCCGACGTTCGCCGCGACGTACGGCTCGGCGCCCACGAGCCGGCACAGGCGCATGAACTCGTGGATGCCGAACGCGTTGCTCTCGATCGCGTGCCGCCCCGGAGGCATCCGGTGCTCCCAGTAGTTGTAGGTGCGCGGCCGCCGGGGCAGGGGGCCGATGCCGTCACGCCAGTGATAGCCGTCGGCGAAACAGCCCCCGGGCCAGCGGAGGTTCGGCGCACCGATGCGCTTCATGTCCTCCACGAACTGCTTGCGGATGCCGCCGACGTTGGGGACCTTTGACTCGCGCCCCACCCAGATGCCGTCGTAGATGACGCCGCCGAGGTGCTCGATGAAATGGCCGTAGACGTGCGGGCTGATGGTCGGCCCGGGCCGCGACGGATCGATCTCGATCTCGGCGTCGGCGGCCGGCAGCGGGCGCAGCCCGGCCAGCGACGCGACAGCGGTCGCGGCCGCGGTCTTCAGGAAGCGACGCCGGCCAGCGGTCATGGGGTTGCCTGGGGGCGGGAGTAGCGATTGGTCATATTGTATGATTCCTGCCGCGACCGGTCGAGCCCGCGGAGGTTTGGCATGAAGCACGTTCGCCCGGCGTTCCTCGCCGCCGCCCTGACGCTGGGCCTGCCGGCGTCGTCGGGGGCCGCGGCGCCGGCGGCGGCGCGCGACTATCCGGTGAAGCCGGTGCCCTTCACCGCGGTGCACTTCACCGACGCGTTCTGGCTGCCCCGGATCGAGACCAACCGCACGGTGAGCATCCCCTTCGCGTTCGAGAAGTGCGAGGAGACCAAGCGCGTCTACCACTTCGAGCGCGCGGCCGCCGCGCTCCGCGGCGAGGCGCTGAAGGACAAGACGCCGCCGGGATATCCCTTCGACGACACCGACGTCTACAAGGTCATCGAGGGCGCGGCGTACACGCTCAGCGTGCGGCCGGATCCGAAGCTGGAGGCCTACCTGGACGGGCTGATCGCGAAGATCGCGGCCGCCCAGGAGAAGGACGGCTATCTCTACACGACCCGCACGATCGACCCGGAGAACCCGCACCGCTGGGCGGGCAAGCAGCGTTGGGAGCTGGAGAAGGTCAACAGCCACGAGCTGTACAACCTGGGCCACCTCTACGAGGCCGCGGTCGCGCACTACCAGGCGACGGGCAAGCGAACGCTGCTCGACGTGGCCCTGCGGACGGCCGAGCTGCTCGACCGCACGTTCGGCCCGGGCAAGCAGTCCATCTTCCCCGGCCACCAGATCACCGAGATGGGCCTCGTGAAGCTCTATCGCGTGACCGGCGACCCCCGCTACCTGAGCCTGGCCAAGTTCATGCTCGACGCGCGCGGGCCGGACGGATCGAAGGGCGCGGGCCAGAAGTACAACCAGTCGCACCAGAGGGTGGTGGAGCAGAGCGAGGCCGTCGGCCACGCCGTCCGCGCGACCTACATGTACTCGGGCATGGCCGACGTGGCCGCGCTGACCGGAGACGAAGCCTACGTCAAGGCCCTCGACCGCATCTGGGACAACGTCGTGGGAAGGAAGCTCTACGTCACGGGCGGCATCGGCTCCACCAGCTCGGGTGAGGCCTTCGGGCTCGACTACGAGCTGCCCAACATGAGCGCCTACAACGAGACCTGCGCCGCCATCGGCAACGACTATTGGAACCACCGCCTGTTCCTCTTGAAGGGCGAGGGACGCTACATCGACGTGATGGAGCGGATCCTCTACAACGGCCTGCTCTCCGGCGTGTCGCTCGACGGCAAGGCGTACTTCTATCCCAACCCGCTCGAGTCGGCGGGGCAGCACCAGCGCAGCCCGTGGTTCGGTGTCGCCTGCTGCCCGGGCAACATGACGCGCTTCCTGGCCTCCGTCCCGGGCTACGTCTACGCGCAGAGGGACGACACCCTCTACGTCAACCTGTTCGTGGCCAGCACGGCGGAGGTCGCGATGGATGGCGGCACCGTCACCCTCGTGCAGGAGACGCGCTACCCCTGGGACGGCGCCGTCAAGATCACGGTCCGCCCGGCGAAGAGCCGCGCCTTCGTGTTGAACGTGCGCGTGCCCGGCTGGGCGCGCGGCGAGGCGGTGCCCAGCGACCTCTACCGGTTCGCCGACGTGTCGAACGACCCGGTGACGCTGAGGGTCAACGGCCGCGCCGTCCCCGTCGCGGTGGAGAAGGGCTACGCGCGGATCCAGCGGGAGTGGAAACCGGGCGACGTGGTCGATCTGTCGCTGCCCATGCCGGTCCGGCGGGTCGTGGCCAACTCCGCCGTCGACGCCGACCAGGGACGCGTGGCTCTCCAGCGGGGGCCCCTCGTGTTCGCGGCGGAGTGGCCGGACAACCCCGGCGGCCACGTGCGGAACCTCCTGCTGGCCGACGAGGCGCCGCTCGCCACCGAGTTCCGGCCCGACCTGCTCGGCGGCGTGCAGGTCATCAAGGGCCGGGCGGCGACGCTCGCCTACAACGAGCGGGGAGAAGTGGAGCGCCGCGAACAAGAGCTCACGGCGATCCCCTACTACGCGTGGGCCAACCGCGGCCCGGGCGAGATGGTGGTGTGGATCCCGAATCGCCCCACGAGCGTGCGGCCCCAGCCGTTGCCGACCCTGGCCTCGAAGGCGAAGGTCGTCTCGTCGGCGGCCGGGCACAACCCGCGCGCGGTGAACGACCAGGGCGAGCCCCGCTCGTCGCGCGACGGCACCGACTCCTTCTTCCATTGGTGGCCGGAGAAGGGAAGCACGGAGTGGGTCGAGTACCAGTTCGAGGCCCCGAGCTCCGTCTCCGAGGTGGAGGTCTACTGGCTCGACGACACGGGCAGCGGCGAGTGCCGGCTGCCGGCCTCGTGGCGGGTCCTCTACAAGGAAGGCGACGTGTGGAAGCCCGTGGAGCCGACCGGGCCCTACGGCACCGAGAAGGACCAATACAACAAGGTCGGCTTCAAGCCGGTGACGACGAGCGCGCTCCGGCTCGAGGTGACGTTGCAGCCGCAGTGGTCGGCCGGGATCCAGGAGTGGAAACTGAAGTAGCCGTCGCCCGCGGTTGTTGTAGTATTGGTACTATCATATGCCGCGTCCGGCGTCCCTGCGGCTCTCCGAAGACGGCTACCCGCGTGGCGGCCTCCATGGCCAGATCGTCCACGCCATCGGCCGCCAGATCCTGAGCGGCGAGATCCAGCCCGGCGAGGTGCTGCCGCTGCGATCGG
>Ga0070697_100005095_pt1 | contig 10094 bp, 5 predicted proteins | sample KBSK1501metaG_FD_65475 | JGI IMG/M metagenome (GOLD analysis project Ga0070697, IMG submission 65475) | Corn, switchgrass and miscanthus rhizosphere microbial communities from Kellogg Biological Station, Michigan, USA - KBS K1-50-1 metaG | ecosystem: Host-associated > Plants > Roots >... | reverse complement strand
GGCATTTTCTCAGTGATGTGGTCGGAACATTGCTCGTATAAATCTTCGCGCATTCACCTGCGCCGGCTTCCCACCACTGGCGAACGCATCATCGTGCCACCGGGAGAGAATGCCGGAATCGTTGATGTGGGCGACGGCTGGTGTGCTGCTTTCAAGATCGAATCGCACAATCACCCTTCTTTCATCGAACCTTTTCAGGGCGCAGCGACCGGCGTTGGCGGTATCCTGCGCGACGTTTTCACGATGGGTGCGCGACCGATTGCGGCGATGAACAGCCTGCGTTTTGGCTCGCTCGATCACCCTAAACACGGGCGGCGAAATCGTTCTTTGCTCGCTGGCGTGGTGGGCGGGATCGCTCATTATGGCAACGCGTTCGGCGTGGCTACAGTGGGCGGCGAAGTAGCTTTCGACGATGCTTACTCGCTCAATCCCCTGGTGAATGCGTTCGCGCTCGGCCTGGTTAAGCGCGACCAAATCTTTTTCGGCAAGGCAACCGGCATTGGTAATCCGATCCTTTACGTTGGGGCAAAAACCGGACGCGATGGAATTCACGGCGCGACCATGGCCTCAGCTGAGTTTGATGACGCGGCACTGGCCAAGCGACCCACCGTCCAGGTTGGTGATCCTTTTCTTGAGAAGTTGCTGCTCGAAGCCTGTCTCGAGGCAATGCGCAGTGGCGCGATAGCGGGAATCCAGGACATGGGCGCTGCCGGTCTGACATCATCTTCCTGTGAAATGGCGGCGCGGGCGAATACAGGAATAGAAATAGATTTGTCTTTGGTGCCACAACGCGAGCAGGGCATGACCGCCTACGAGATGCTGTTGTCTGAGTCGCAGGAGCGCATGCTGATCGTTGCGCACTCGGGACGCGAACGAGAAGTGATTGACATATTTCGCAAGTGGGATCTGGACGCAGTAGTTATTGGCAGAGTGCAGGAAGGTCACAACATGCGCGTGATCCACGAGGGCCAAACTGTTGCCGATATTCCTGTCTCGGCGCTCACTGACGAAGCGCCGTTGTACGAAAGACCCATGGAAAGTCCAAAGTCCAAAGTCCAAAGTCCAAAGTGGGAAGACGAAAGCCCAAAGGCCAAAGACCAAAGACCAAAGACCAAAGATCAAAACCACAACGATTCGCTACTCAAGCTGCTCGCATCGCCGAACCTTGCTTCAAAACAACTCGTCTACCGCCAGTACGACCACATGGTCAGAACCAACACCGCTGTGTTACCGGGCGCCGATGCTGCAGTAGTGCGAATCAAAGAAACTCGCCGTGCTCTGGCAATGTCGCTCGACGGCAACGGTCGCTACTGCGCCGCGAACCCGCGGGCAGGTGCAAAGCTAATTGTCGCTGAAGCCGCGCGCAACGTTGTTTGCGTTGGCGCGCGACCGCTCGCCGTCACAAATTGTCTAAACTTTGCCTCGCCGGAACGCCCTGAAGTGATGTGGTCATTTTCAGAAGTCATCGACGGCATGGCCGAAGCCTGTCGGGCCTTCAATACACCGGTCGTTTCCGGCAATGTCTCCTTCTACAACGAAACGGAGGGGCGCGGAATTATTCCGACCCCGGTGATCGGAATGATTGGCCTCGTGGAAGACGTGCGCCGAGTTGTGCAACCGGGATTCAAACTAGCGGGTGACGTGATCGCGCTGTTGGGAAACACCGCGGACGATCTTTCCATCAGCGAATTCGCGGCGACGATTGAGGGTGTTTCCAGTGAGGAGATGATTGCCAATGGCTCGGTGCCTGCGATCGATCTTCAACTTGAGTGCGCGGTGCAGCAGGTATGTCTCGAAGCAGCCGAGGCGGGCTTGCTCGCCTCAGCTCACGACTGTGCCGATGGCGGCCTGGCCGTCGCGCTCGCCGAAAGTTGTTTCTCTTCGCTTAACCGGATCGCCATTGGCGCCGAGATTGATGCCTCGGAAGTTGCGATCGCTTCGCTCGCTGCCAGCTCCGTGCTCTACAGCGAATCGCCTTCGCGAATCATTCTTAGTTTCCCGCGGTCTTCGTTGGCTCTCGTCGAAGATCTTGCCTCGCGCGCGAATTGTCCTATCACGATCCTTGGTCAGGTTGGCGGCGATCGGCTGCGAATAAGGATCGGCGCTGAAGAAGTGATCTCGGCTGCGGTCAGTAAACTGGAAAACGTCTGGCGCGGTTCGCTTGCGAAGAAACTCGAAGCCGAAGCAGTGGCTGCGAGTTAGCAATGGAAAACTAACCGCCAAGACGCAAAGACCGCCAAGAGAATAATGCGGACGAGTTGAACAATTTCTGTTGTTTTAGTTTTTGGCGCTCTTGGCGCCTTGGCGGTTCAGCTAATTAATGCAAGGCACTCAACCATGCATCCCGTAATTTACCTCAACAAGGTGATGCTCGAAGCCACGAAGGCGCGCGTGGCTCCTGTCTCGTCGGCGATGTTGTATGGCAGGGGAGTTTTTACGACCGTCGCAATCTACAACAGTAAGCCTTTCCTCTGGCCGGAACATTGGCGACGAGTTAGCACCCATGCCGAAAAATTAAATGTCGAATGCGCCGGCCTAAATGAACGTAACGTTGGCGAAGCTCTCAGGAAACTTGTTTCAGTCAATCAGGTTAAAAGCGGGCGGGCACGCGTGATCCTGTTGGCGCGCAGCGGTCGTGACGTTTGGAGAACGAAAAAGGAAGAGGCCCGCAAGACTGACCTTTTGATCCTGACTGGTGAACCGCAAAGAGTATCAGCCACAGGAGTGTCGCTGGCTGTTTCGCCTTATCGCGTTAACACCATGTCGCCGCTTGTCGGGATTCGCAGTCTGAATTATTTAGAGCAGGTGCTTTCCTGGGAAGAAGCGCAGACGAGAGATTTTGATGAAGCAGTTACGCTCAATGAACGCGGTGAAATCGTCTCGGCCACGATGGCTAACATTTTCTGGCTTAAGGACGGCACACTCCACACGCCCGCTCTCAGTACCGGAGCCATTGCCGGCATAACTCGCGCCGCGGTTATCGAACTCGCCGAAAAACAATTCATCCCGGTGATTGAGGGCATCTATGAGTTGGCCGATCTCGCCGAAGCTGATGAAATCTTCCTCACCTCAGCCAGTTATGGCCTGGTTCTCGTTAACACCTTCGATTTCCGGCAGTACTCCGTTGGAACCGGAAGCGTGGGAGCCCGGCTTGCCGATGCATTCAAAGAGTTAACCTCCCAAAAAGAAGTAATTTCTTTGTAATAACCGCGTTTTTCGCGGTACTTCTCAGAAATCTTCATTGCTTCGGGCACTTTCGTGATAGTAGAGTACCCCTCGTTCTGTTGATGCGCCTATTTGCCGACCAAACCGTCTCGTGATCCATGTTCTCGGTGGCTCCCAGTCGACAAGTGCAACCTCGATATTGAAGACTGACAGCGACGACGGTGGCTGGAAGCTGGTCCGCACAGGAGACATTTAATGCGCGTGGAACCAGACCTGCGAAAGAGCTCAAAGGTTAATCTGCCGCGCAAGCGTGTGCTTGTCGTAAATTGCTACTTTGACGATTCGCGACAGCCGCTACGCCGGACAACAAAAGTTCCACAGGCTGTCGGTCCGATCTATCTCGCGGGGGCATTCTCCCGGGAGCGATGCGACGTAAAGTGTTACACCGAAGTCGCCAGCGGACCACTTGAAGACGAGCAGTTACTCTCCTGGCCTGACGTGCTGGTGTTAACGGGCCTGACAAACAGCTTCGATCGCATGCTGCACCTCACTGCGTATGCCCGCACGAAGAATCCAAAAGTCATTGTTATCGCTGGAGGTCCAACGGTCCGCGCGCTGCCGCTGCTGTCGAGGAAAGTATTCGACTACAGCTGCCTAGGCGACATTGAAGAACTTTGTGAGGCGATTGCAGAGGCGCTCGGTTCTGAATACGTGGCCGAAACCATGATGCCGCGCTACGACCTCGCTTACTGGTTGAACCGAATCGGCTATGTGGAAACAACCCGCTATTGCAACTTCCGCTGCTCGTTCTGCTCCTTAACGGCGGAAGGACACGCTTATCAAACCTACGACCTTGATTACATCCAAGGACAGATCCTCGCCTCGGGAAAACGCCGGCGCATGTTTTTCCTCGACAACAATTTTTATGGCAGCGATCGAAGTCACTTTTACGCGCGCGTAAAACTGATCAACGAGATGCGCCTGGCAGGCTACTATCGTAAGTGGGGGGCGCTGGTAACCAACGACTTCTACAGTCGCGACGAAAACCTGAAGCTGGTTAGCGAAGCAGGCTGCGAGTTGCTCTTCAGCGGGCTGGAGTCGTTTGATAACGACTGGCTGCGCAATTTCAACAAGCTGCAAAACACGAAGGCGCCGCAGGTGGAAATGATCAGCAAGTCACTCAATGCCGGGGTCGTTTTTTATTACGGGTTGATGGTTGATGTGACCACGCGCAGCGTTGCTGACTTACGGCGCGAGCTCAATTTCATAACCGGCACGCCTGAAATCACGATTCCGGCGTTTGTGACTCTGTCGATTCCTCTTTTGGGCACGCCTTATTTCTATGAATGCCTGAGAAATCGTTCGCTTCTTCCTGAGATAAAACTGCGCGACATGGATGGGACGACAATTCTGCAGAAACCAGTCGACCCAATCAGCGAAGTTGTTGAGTTTATCGATGATCTGCAGAGTTTAAAGGGATTTCAGGGACGAGTGCTGAAACACGCGGTTGGGTTTTCCAGGCTTTATCGCTCGAAACTGACCAAGATGCAGATGATCCTCGCTCTGGGAAACGGACTGTTGGTTTGCGCCCAGCCGTTCACTACTTCGTTCGCGACCGGGGGATGGCTCAAGAAACGTCCGCAGCCGCGCACCTACATCAGCACCACTGAACCGCTCGACCACATGTACACACCGGCTTTTCGCGTTGACTCACGCTTCGAAAGCTACTTCAAGCCGACCATGATTACAGACAAGCAAGGCGAGTTGCACGAAGACATCTTAAACTCCGGCCTGCTTCGAAATGCGACTGTTCCAACGAAGGCAGTCGCACGGGCTGTCTGATTCCTATCTATTAATAAATGTCCTCGCTAACCGTTCTTGGTAGAGCTATTGTTGCCTTTGCCGCCACCAACATTGACGACGTATTTGTTCTCACCCTTTTCTTTGCCCAAAAGAATTTAAGACGCTGGCACGTAGTAGTGGGTCAATACCTGGGACTTGCGGGATTGATCGCTATCAGCCTCGCCGGTTATTTCGCTCGCTTTTTCATTCCCCACAGTTGGATCGGTTTACTTGGCCTGGCTCCGATCGGAATCGGCATAAAGAAGCTGAGCGACTGGAAACGAGGGGAAGATCAGCTCCAAAAAGAGAAGCCAAGCGCGGCGTCTGCTCTCACCGTGGCAGCGGTTACGTTCGCCAATGGAGGCGACAACATCGGAATCTATATTCCTCTGTTTGCGAGCAGCGATCTTTCGTCACTACTCATCACGCTAATCAGTTTTGGCGTTCTAATCGCGGTCTGGTGCTTTGTAGGCTACTACTTAGGTAATCATCCGGCTGTGAAACGGATTGCAGGCCGTTATGGTCATATCCTTGTTCCTTTTGTCTTGATCGGACTGGGCATTTACATCATCGCCTCAAGCCGCTAAATAGATATGACCTATGCCCGTTTCTAAAATCCCGGGGCGAGCATTCTCGTAATTGCTTCCGGCTTCTTTATTTTTTGTTCCACCATCCATGCATCAGCTTCGGCGATTAGTCGTTGACCCTGTTCGCCGCCAAGTTTTTCCCCGAGCCGCCGCCGCGTTGCCGCTGCGTAGAGATGCATCTCAGCGCGCTCAAAAATCTGCTCCGCTTCCGAGAGCAAGGCTGTGGCCTGCGTTGCTTGACCGCGCTGGTGGGCCACTGCCGCTCGCACCAGGGTTGCAAACGGCCTTGACCATGACATATTTACTTTTTCCATTTTGCGCGCCATCTTTTCAGCGAGTCGCAGCTTACCAGTGTCGCGTCCCTCACCGCTGGCCAGGGCCGTCCGTGCGCGCAGCTGCATTGCTTCAACTCGCACTGCCGGTGTACGCAACAGCAGAGAATCCTCCAGCGCCGCCCATTGACCTTCAACGTGTTTCCAGGCGACTTCATAGTCGCCCGTATAGAGCTCGATTTGTGTGAGCGCGTGCAGCGAGGTGTAATGCTGCAAATGAAAACCTTCACTCGGCCACGACTTCAGGGCTTCAATCACTTCAGCGCGCCCCCGGTCAGCATCATCAGCCGCCAGCCAGATCAAATTCAAACGCGTGCGCAACTCCATCGCTCCGAATAGATTTCCCTGTTCAAGGGCCGCTGAAAGCAGAGCCGGAACGCGCCGCGAAACTTCGACAAGCTGGCCCATATGCAGTAGTGCGCTCAGTTTATAACGATTCGCGATTGTCAGTTCCCAGGCCACACCCGTACAACGGTCGCGCAAAACTTCCGACGCTTGTTCACAAAGATCCGCAGCTTTCTGCCAGCGCCCTCCCAGGTAAGCATCGACGCCCCGCGCCCAGACCGAAAGTCCAATCGCATGAGGGTGGCCAACTCTCTGCGCCAGCTCCTCGGCTTGCCTGGCGATCTGCATGGCACGTTCGCTGCCGGCGCCGCCGCGCGCTGCTGTCCACGCCGCCTCGAAAGCCAGCGCTCGGGCGACGCGATAGGGCTCGCCCGCCTTCAAGGCCAGCAACAGATGGCGACTTTGAAAATCAGCACCGCGGATAAGATCAACTGCGCCCAGACCCGCAGCGACGGCGAAACAAGTATCAAGGCGCACCAGCTCGAATTCCGGTATCTGGCTCTCCCCGCGTTCCGTAAACTGCAGCCCACGCACCCAAACCTGGAGACGTTTCAGTAGTAGCGAAGCCAATGCACTCTTAGGACCCTCGGGATAAGACAAGCCGACAGCGGCGAGCACGGAGCGAATCAGTTCCAGACCTTCGTTGATGTGACCACCCATTAATAACTGTTGGGCGGCGCGCCGTTTGAAATCAAGGCTATGACGCGCCGAAGTCAGCTGTGCTACTTCCAGATAAGCCTGCGCCGCTTCGGCCGGCCGGCCTGCATTGACCAGTGCCTCTGCAAGGCCCCGCTTGAGATCGACGAGTTCAGCGTCGCGGGCCGGGGCAAGTTCCAGGGCCCGACGATAAAAGGCCGCCGCTCGATCAAATGCGAGCGCACTCGCGGCTTTCCTGGCAGCGACGGCGGCGTGAGTGGCGGCACGCACTCTTTCACCTGCTCCCAGGTAGTGTTCAAAGAGTGCTTCGGGGTCGTCAATGCCGCGGGCTTCGAGGGCCTGGGCCAGCCGGCGGTGAATTTGTGTAACTCTGGTCGGGCTGAGTTGGTTGGCGAGAGCTTCGCGGATGCGATCGTGATACAGCTCAAGCGTGTGCCCGGCTCCGCCAGTGCGCAGAAACTGCGCGGCGCGCAAGGTAGTAACCAACGGCAGCTCGTCACCCGAGAGTTCTGCGGCCTGATAAGCCACTTCCGGATTAATCGGGCGTCCGGCCACTGCCAGCGCGTCAATAAACTGGCGCGCGCCTTTTGGTAGATGCCGCAAACGCTCGTCGAGCATTACTGCCAAAGTGATTCCGGTGGTTGCAGTTTGATCGCTGCTCAGAGCGTAACGAGCAAGCTGTTCGAGCAAGAAAGGATTTCCGCGCGCTTCGCCGAGAATGGCGTCCGCGAAGGGCTCGAGAACGGAAGCGCTCGAACCAAGCAACTCATGTAACAGCGTGTAGGATTCGGACTTTGAAAGAGCACCCACCAGAACTTCGCGACAGCTCTGATTGCCAGTCTTTTCCAGCAAGGCCTTGAGAAACGGTTTCGTCCGCACATCTTCACTGCGAAAACTCGAGAGCAGGAGCAGCGGCGGCGAATCAGGCGGACGAAGCAAGTCTTCCAGCAAGCTGGTGCTATCAGCGTCAGACCACTGGAGATCGTCGATGTAAAGCACCAGCGGTTGACGGTCACAAATGCGTCCCAGGAGTTCGCGAAGCGCCGCAAATGCTTTGCGGCGCAAGCTGAAGGGATCCGGAACCTCCTGTTCGCGTTGCGGCGCATTGAATACAGAATCCACTTGCAGCATCACCGGGAATAGTCGCGCCAGGGCCAGGACCTCACGCGGCATCAGAGCTTCCGCCCTGGCTTCCGGCAGCGACAGCAAATACTTCGTCAGACTGTCTACCACTCCGTCGAGCGCTTTGTAAGGGACTGACTCGCGTTCATAGCAACGCCCTTCAAGAATGACCACCTCCGTCTTCGACTCCCGCAACTGATCCAGGAAATTGCGTGCAACCGCGGTCTTCCCCATTCCTGAGCTGCCGTGCAGGTAAACAGTGACCGTTTGTCCGCTACGGGTGACATCGAAAGCGTCTTCGAGTTCGCGCAACTGTCGTTCGCGGCCCACAAAGGGAGCTGCCTGCGCCACCGATGTTGTGGGCGTGGATATCGGCCGATGCAAAGGTCCCGTCCTGCCATGCCCCAGTATCCGTAAAACTTCTCTACCGCCTGGTCGCTCTTCCGGCTTTCGGCGCAGCAGGCCGACGCACAGATCGTTGAGCTCTTGCGGAATATCGGTCACCAGTTCGCGGGGCTCCGGCGGATCGAAGTTTTGTTTGTTCATCATCACTTCGTAAAACTTGCCGGCAAAAGGAAGCCGCCCGGTAAGCGCTTGATAAAGCATTACGCCGACGCTGTACCAATCGCTGGCGCGTGAGAGCGGAAGTTGCGCTCCCTGTTCCGGAGACATGTAGTCGGGCGTGCCCGCGAGGGTCAAAGTATCGGGCTCTTTGCCTTCGACTTCAGCTACCAGCCCGAAGTCAAGAATAACTACTCGCCCTTCTTTGGTTACCAACACGTTTGACGGTTTGATATCGCGATGAAGTTTTCCGGTTTCGTGTAAACCGTAAAGGCCCTCGGCAAGCTGCCTTAGGGCGACGTGAAGAGCACCAGGGTCCAGTCTTGATAGCGAGAGCGCTGGATCCTCGAGAGTCTCCGGCTGGTCGTCCCCTGACCGCAGACTCTTGATGGAATCCAACTGCTTCGTTTCCGCCTCGTAGTTGGCTAATAACTCCTTATCGGAATCGGAAGCGCCTGGAGACTTGCGAAGAGTTGGAGTTTTCGACGACTGAATGTGTTTGGCGTGATAGCCCGGCCGGACGTATTCAAGAAAGTTCAGTCCCTGCACCAGCTCCATCGTGAAGAACCAGTACTGGCCGTCAGACATGAATTCGTATAGCGCTGCCAGATTTGGATGAGATACATCAGCAAGCGAGCGAAACTCGTTTTTGAAGCGCGAGATGTGTGAAGCTTCGGCGCGGGTGAGCGTTTTTAACGCCACTACCTTGTCAGTTTCGCGATCGTGCGCTTCGTAAACGACACCCATGCCACCGGAACCCAAGCGGCGACGAATGCGGAAACGTTCAGTGCCGAGAAAGTCGTTAGAGTGTTGAGTCATTCACCCCTTGATTTGAACCAGCTAAACCAGCGCGAGCCATCGTCAGATGTAAGTTAATATAGATTAGTCTAAGCCATAACCTCGTGGCGGCATAGATCTAGTTATTCAAAGACGAATCGACAAGATTAACAAAGATGAAGTGGCACTGGTGTTCTTGCAATCCTTTCATACTACTATGAAGTTCTACCTGATTTGTTTCTGACTCAAGGAGACTGAAATGGACTGGCGCGTTTTTCTAACAACCTTTGGCGTGATATTTCTGGCGGAGATGGGCGACAAAACTCAACTTGCCGCGATGACCATGGCGGCGCAATCCAAAAAGCCCTGGGCCGTATTTATCGCCGCAGCGCTCGCCCTCACGGCCGTCTCAGCGATTGGCGTTGTAGCTGGAAGCGTGCTCGGTAATTATCTGCCGCTCGACTGGATCAAGCGCGTGGCTGCCGTGGCCTTTATCGTCATTGGCGTGTTGATGCTTCTCGGCAAGTTTTGAAAGATGACAAACAGAACATTTTCCATTTGTCATTTCTCATTTGTCATTGGTGGACACTACTGTCCCAACGTTAGTGGAACAGGATCAATTGTTTGCCAGCGGTGGTTAGCTGGATTTCGTAATCTGATAATGAAAGAGCTTCTAAAATCGGGGTTTTTTCGAAGAGCGAGACGC
>Ga0070697_100005094_pt1 | contig 10094 bp, 7 predicted proteins | sample KBSK1501metaG_FD_65475 | JGI IMG/M metagenome (GOLD analysis project Ga0070697, IMG submission 65475) | Corn, switchgrass and miscanthus rhizosphere microbial communities from Kellogg Biological Station, Michigan, USA - KBS K1-50-1 metaG | ecosystem: Host-associated > Plants > Roots >... | reverse complement strand
TAATGGCTGCGGTGGAAGTCAAGCCATGGGCTTGGAATGTTCTGACAGTACCCGTGTCGTTCAGGGTGATTCTGGAAAGATTCTTGTCATCAACGGCGTGGAGCGTGATAGTGAAGTTCGGATAGTAGAACGGGACGTTGCCTCTTGGCCATTCGATCTTGCCGGTGATCCGGATAGTTGTCTGGGGCGGTTGATTATCGGTTGATTGTGCACAGTTCAAGGTGCAGGGCGGTGTTGTGCCTCCGTTTCCACCGTGATTGTCTCCTCATGGAGGAGGCGGCCGGGTTTTTGCGGGCTGGATTCTAGGAACGAATAGCAGCGGGATGATCAGGGCGACTAGGATAGCCGTGACAAGTAATCCTGCACCGATTTTCTTCCGTTTTGACGCCACGTTTTCTTTCCTTGCCGTCGTAGGCTCTTCTTCCTTGAAGACGCGCTACTTGGATAAGTACCAGTAGGACAATAGCTGATCCGAATTACAGCCGTAGAAATGCAAAGATTCCCAGAGATATCGTACTGCGATATCTCGGAAGGCCGCTAATAAGGAACAGGGGTTTCGAGAGCGACAACCAATATAGCGGCCGGAATTGTGATCTGTCAAAGTATAGGAATCTCAATCAACTTCATGCTAATTCTGTCTAGGCCCTAGTCTCCTCCTTGCAGGTTCTCTGCAAATGACTCTCTTACAAGTTCAATGACCAAGACGCCACGCCTTGGTCATGATTGTGATCCCTGTAGACCAAAAAAAGAGACGACCTAGACAGGGAGAGTTACCTTGGATGCCCCGGTCACGAGGGCTCGTTCTGTAGAGTGAGAAGAGAGGATCATTTTTGGCCAAGATTTCAAGGAGAAAAAGAAGACCCGCGCAGAACGGGGTTCAAGCAATCTTTTCGGGAGGGGATCAAGGAAGAGATAGGCCTCACGCTAGGTTTTCGTCCTATGAGTTCGAGAACGAGATCGAATCGAACGGTCATCGAGATTGCGTGTCCTCAAGATCACCGAATCTTTGGGAAAAACTCGAAACCCTTTTGCCGTTGCGCGTCTCCAGGATCCTTGTGGTGGCGGTCCTTACGATGATCATGCTGACGACTGTAGTAGGCTTCAGCGATAGCAGCTTGAGTCTTCAACATCGTACTGACAACGGCACTAGCGGTACTGGTACGAGTCCGCCTGTCAGAACTTTTAGGACCGTTGCTCCTAGTTTCTACGCTGTCTCCAACGTACCGGAGGCAATGGTCTCGAGCAATGAGAGTTACACTGGATTGATCGCGACCACCTCGGATGACTTCATCATTGTACAGATCGCCTACTCTCAAGGAACCGGGGGGAATCTTCCAGACATTGCCAGAGTTACAGACACTCAATCCAGTAGTTACGCGAGAGTAGCTAGTGCCTCTCCGGGGGTTGGGGAGAATTTCTGGGAGCAAGTCTGGGCTGGCAGAGCTTCTGTGACAAGTTCTACAAAGATAACCGCGAGCCCTGACTGGTTGGCCTGTCAGAACCCATGTGTGGGATCGATAATAGTCGCGATGACGATTGGCCGGTATCGAGGGGTCTCGGGTGTTGGCTTCTCGACCAGTATAGCGCCGAGTACTTCTTCCACTTCTCAATCCGTGAACGTGACCTCGACTCAGGTTAACTCGATTCTTGTTGAGCTTCTCAGTCATGGTGCCTACAGCGGCTGTAATATAGATGCCCCACAACCTGATACTGGCCAGACGTCGAGAAACTGTTTCACCGCCACAACCGAGAGAACAGAACTCTTCGACCATTCGGTATCGGCTACTCAAACATACATCGAATCGTACAGTTGGAGCCAGGTCGAGGTCCAGAGAGGAATATACCTAGAACTGAAAGGCAGCATTATTCCCAACCTGGTTTAGTGGGATTCGGCCCTAGGACAACAGTTGCAGTTACAGGCTTTATCTGGGAAGAAACCTCTGTCCATCTGACACTCATTGCCGGATTCTGGCGGGCTCAAAGGCTGGCTTAGAGGACCAGCAGGGCCTAGCGAGAAGGTGAAGAAAGGGCCCTTGAGGCTTGACAGGCGCAGAATCGCTGTCCTGCCTTTCTCGAACATGAGCCCCGACCCGAACGACGAATATTTCGCTGACGGGTTAACTGAGGAACTTATCGTGACTATCTCGAAGATCAGGGAGGTCAGCGTTGTCTCCCGGACCTCTGTCATGCAGTACCGAAAGAATCCGAAACCGATCAGGGACGTTGCTGAGGAGCTCCAAGCAGGGACGATTCTCGAAGGAAGTGTTAGGAAGGCCGGGAGTAAGGTGCGTGTCACGATCCAACTGGTAGACGCTGCCCAGGACAAGCATGAATGGGCCGAAAGCTATGACCGTGGCCTTGAGGACATTTTTGCAATACAGAGCGACATCTCCCAAAACGTCGCGGAAGTTCTCAAGATCCAACTTTTCGCTAACGAGAAGAAGAGGATGCAAAACATTCCAACTCGCAGTATTGACGCTTTCACCGCTTACCTGAAAGGCCGCAAACAACTCAACGAGAGAACAGAACAGGGATTTCAAGCGGCAATACGCCATTTCGAAGAGGCGATTAGAATAGACCCGAAGTACGCTGCGGCCCATGCTGGACTGGCAGACTACTACTTTCTCCTCGAGAATTGGAGCTTGATGAGTCCCAAGGACGCGTTCCCGAAGGCCTTGGAATACGCGGTCAGGGCCCTCGAATTGGACGACGGTCTGGCAGAGGCGCACGTGTCCATGGCAACGTGCCTAGCGAATATGAAACGGGACTGGAAGGGAGCGGAGAGAGAATACCGACGTGCGCTCGACCTCAACCCTAGCTATGCGACCGGTCATCACTGGTACGCGTTTACTCTCTTGCAATTGCAAGGGAGGTGGGATGAAGCAATCCGGGAGCTCACGGCGGCCGTGAAGCTCGACCCTTTTTCACAGATTATCGCCCTGAACAAGGCAAAGATTCTCTTCTGGGCAGGCAGACGTGAGGAGGCGATGGTACAATTCCGCCTGGCGCTGGATCTGAACCCGGACAGCGCATTTGCCCGCGCTGAGCTTGGAATGGCCATGGTCTACAATTCATCCATTGATGAGGGGACGGCGGAGATCGAAAAGGCCTTGAATCCAGAGCATCAAGGCCCGATTTCGGCAACGCTCAGACTGGCTCTCGCCTACGGGATGGCTAATCGGAAGACCGAGGCTAAGAACCTACTGCGAGAGGCGAAAGAAGTGCCGAGCGGGACGTATGTTCCTGGTACGATTATTGCCATGATATACGCTGTCCTCGGCGATAAGGATCTGGCGTTTGAATCGTTGAACAGGGCCCTTCGAGACGGCACGAGTACGATCGTCGTCCTGAGCGAGCCGATATTCGACGACCTCAGGACAGACCCACGCTTCCACGAGATCCTGGAGAAAATCGGCTTGCGCTGACAGCGGGTTCGAGCTCGGAATCCTCTCTCGAGCGCTGAAACGAGGGATCAAGAGAAATACTGCCCCGGGTTGCGCGGGAGATACTCCTAATAGCCGCATGATGGCCTCTATGTGGTGAGAACAATGAGGATTACACCCATCGATTTCTCCCAAAATCTCTTGTTCACCGGCTTCAAGAGTCCTATAACGCGAGTCTTGGACCAAGCGAGGATTGTAGGAAGTGTGGAGCAGACCGTGTCCATGCTCTCCGAGGCCACGAAACTTGACCTCGAAACAGTTCAATCCGCTCTGCAACACCTAACAAAGCTCGGCCTGGTGCAGCCGACCCGGAAAGATGGAAATGCGCAAGCCTACAAGTTCAGCCTAGGGAACAAGCTTCACTCGCGCCTAGACTGAATCAGCCAGCTAAAGGCTGTCAGGCGAAGACAGCTCCTCGAACAGGGACAAACCTGACGCTCACTGTCTTGAGTGTCATGCCGTCTAGAAACCCTCCCGGTATTTCGCCAAGCGTAGTGCAAATGTTCCGCATACTGTTCCAAGAAACGCGCCTGCGATAACGTCGCTTGGAAAATGTAATCCTAGATGGACCATTGAGATGCCTGTACCGAGTGCGATTCCGAGGAATAGGTATCCCCAGTTGCGATACCGGCCAAGTATGACTGTGGCTGTTGTGAACGCGGTTGTCGTGTGTCCTGATGGAAAGCCCGGGTTTATCGGGGATGGAGTCTCGAACTTTGGAGTAATCTGCGGGACGACAGGGGCGTTGAGGGGCTGGTATGGTCTGGGAAGGTTGAAGCCTGCTTTCAATAGCTCAACCAGTGCCATGGCCATGACTATGGCGACTGCAAGGACAATGGCGCTGTGCCAGCCATGCTTTGTCTTGCGGAAAACGTACATCCAGAATATCAATGGAACCCAGGCGAAGTAGCCGATAGACGCCAAGTATCCAGTAATATCGTCTAGTGCGCTGTTCGAGGCGCCGACATTGTATATTGGGAGCGCCCATGCCTTGTCAATATTCGGGAAGGCTATGCGCAACAATAGCAGCGCAAGGAGTATTCCAGCGATGCAGACTAGAATGATCTCCGCGGATTCTCGGACGCTGTGCCACCATGAGCCCATATCCAGCTCTCTCTTTCCGAACAGAGACATGTGGCTTGAAGGACTACAGCCAGCCTCCTAGGCTTATTAGCTTGGCTTCGCGGCCCCGCTTTTCTCGCATTCAAAGAATGTGGGTTGCCTCGCCCAGGGCCAATTCTAAGCCGCGTGTGACCATCCCAGCCTCTACAACTACGTGTGCCTGACGGGGAGAAGCGCTAGACCAGCTGACACGATTAACATTGCCAGGAATAGAAGTGGCGAGAGTCCCGGACCGGCTCTCAACGCTTGAGATGCCCCTAGGACGGGACATGATTACTTAGTATCTTCTCCCTCCTGGCTCCGTGTCCGATGGCGGCGTAGTTCAGTTCGCGGTATTCTTCAGGGTCGTAGATTCTCCTTGCGTCAACGAGATTCGGCGTCTTCATGTACCCCTGGAAGTCTTTGGCTTTGATCTTTCGGAACTGGTCCCACTCGGTCATTATGATGGCGCAGTCCGCTCCCTTGAGAGCAGAGTGGGGGTTTTCTGCGTAATCGATTTGTTCCGAGAACACCTTCTTCGCATTGGGTATGGCCATAGGGTCGTATGCAACGACGCGTGCCCCCATCTTCTTCAACTGATTGATCACTCGCAGTGACGCGGCTTCGCGAATATCATCCGTATCCTTCTTGAACGCGAGACCTAGAACTGCGACTGTCTTATTGGAAAGAGAGCCGAGAAGTTTCTCTGCCATCTCTACAACTCTGTTGGCTTGTTGCTCGTTAGCATCCTCGGTCGCCCGGAATAACATCGGATCATACGCGTTGTTCTGGCTGTAGTTGATGAGTGCTTGGAGGTCTTTGTGGAAACAGCTCCCTCCATACCCAGGTCCGGCTTTGAGAAATAGCGATCCGATTCTAGGGTCTAGACCGATCGCCTCCGCTATTGTGCCGACGTCTACGCCTGGCATTTGCTGAGCGATGTTTGCGACTGTGTTGATGAAGCTCACCTTGGTTGCGAGGAAGGCGTTGCTGGCGTACTTGACCAGCTCAGCGCTCTCAGGATTAGTAACGATGATAGGCGGGAGCTTGCGCCCGTAGAACCGTCGGTAGAGTTTTGAGAGTTGACTCGCTGATTTCTTGTCATTGGACCCGATGACGATCTTGTCAGGATGGAGGGCGTCGTTGATCGCGGTTCCTTCTTTCAAGAACTCAGGATTCGCACACAAGCCCAGCTTGGGTCCCACGTTTTTACCGCTGGACTGTTCCAGGGATGACTTTACCGTGCCGTTGGTGGTGCCGGGGACGACTGTGCTTTTGACAACAACAAGATGGTAGCCTCTCTTCTCTCGCAGTACCTTTCCCAAATCTTCGCTGGCGTTCTTGATGTACGAGAGGTCGATGGATCCACTTTGCTGACTTGGCGTTCCAACTGTCAGAAAGGTCGTGTCTGTGCCTGTAGCCCCGGAAATGTCGTTGGTAGCGCCTAGAAGTTTCCTCTTGACGGCGCTCTTCAGCATTCTATCGAGCTGCGGCTCGTAAACGGGAGCCTTTCCCTTACGAATCTGTTCTACTCGCGCCTCGTCAATATCTATGCCTACTGTCCGGATCCCGCGGTACGCGAAGGTCGCGGCAGTGCACAGGCCGACATAACCTAGTCCGATTATGGAGATGCTGTCCGTGCTTCTTTTCATGGATAGCATTGGCTTTGAAGGGTAGAAATTATAAAGCGTGAGGCCCAGACAGCGCCTCTGTTTAGGCGCTGATTCTCGAGTGCTAAAGAAGGCTGTGATTCCGGCGGCAGGACTAGGGACGAGACTCTTGTCAGTAACGAAGGAGCAGCCTAAGGAGATGCTGCCGGTCTTTTCCAAAGGAAAGAATGGGGAGCTGTGTCTGAAGCCTATTGTTCAGCTGGTCTTTGAACAACTGTACCAGGTGGGCTTTCGAGAGTTCTGCTTCATAGTGGGACGCGGAAAGAGAGCGATAGAGGACCATTTTACTCCCGATTTCAACTTCGTATCCATGCTCGACAGTAAGGGGAAGGATGGACCGGCAGCTGATCTGGAAAACTTCTACAAAATGATCGGTGGCTCAACCGTGTCCTGGGTGAACCAGCCTGAGCCTCGGGGTTTTGGTGACGCGGTGTTGAAGGCGAAATCTTTTGCCGGAGGGGACAAGTTCATGGTCCACGCTGGGGACAGCCTGTTCATTTCGGAAAATGTTGATCATCTGCGAAGGGTGATGAGGATGAGTGAGGGGTCGAAGGCAAATGCATTGTTTCTGTCGATGGAAGTTGAAGATCCAAAGAGGTTCGGGATTGTAGAGGGTGCGAAGGTCGAAAACGGGCTTGTTAAAGTGAAGCATGTCGTCGAGAAGCCGGTGAAACCCGCGTCAAAACTGGCCATAATGCCCGTCTATGTGTTCGACTCGAACATCTTCAGAGCACTGGAGGCTACAAAAGCAGGATTCGCGGGGGAGCTTCAGCTCACAGACGGTATCCAGAAGATGGTGGACTGGAACCTCAACGTTTACACGACAAAGGTAGAATCAAGCGAGATTTGGCTTGACATTGGCTCGCCGGATCTTTACTGGCAGGCCCAGAACCTGTCACACAAACACTGGTCGCACGAGCCGTCCAGCTAAAAAGGCAGAGACTGCTAGGGGTAGACCGGGCCGCGTCACATAGTTCTCTCTACCCATACCTTAGGTGCCCCCCTAGTGATCTCAAGTGGTAGGGTGTAGGTTGGTTGTTGGGGTCCTACTTGTCTCGCCCACGCGACCATCTTCGCGAGCCCGTCCTTCAGACCATGCTGGGTTTCATACCCAAGCAGGTCGATAGATTTCTGGATGGTACAAAATGCGTGCTTAACCTCTCCAGGACGAGCGTCCTGGAACATCGGCTTGAACTGGGACCCCATTACTTGCAATAGCAGGCTGCAGGCTTTGCGGATCGTAATGGTTTCATCGCTTCCGACGTTGATTATCTGGCCTTTGGCTTTCGATGTGAATCCAGCGTTAGCAATCGCGGGTGTTACGTCTTCGATGTAGCTGAATGCTCGGGATTGTTCTCCGTCTCCATAGATGATCGGCGGCTTTTGTCGCAGGATTCTGTTAATCCATATTCCCAGCACGTTACGGTAGGGATCAGCGACATTCTGCCTCGGGCCATAGACGTTGTGCGGACGGATGATTACGTGCTCGAAGCCGTGTATCCGAGCGAATATCTCAAGTACATTCTCGCAGTAGGATTTGGCGGCGCCGTACGGGTCCTCGGGCTTCCTAGCCAACCTTTCGTCAAATGGAGGGTTCTGGTCGCCGTAGACAGCCATCGAACTGGTGAAGATGAAGCGATCGATATTGTTGTTGACTGCTTCAACTAGAAGGTTGTTCATCGGGATCAGGTTGATCTCGTTTATCGATATCGGAGAGAAGATCGATTGGCCCTCTGCGGCATAGGCTGCGAGGTGGAATATGATGTCCACGTCTTTGACGAGCGGTCTTACCTCTTGTCTCTTGATGAGATCGGCTTTGACAAATTTGCAGTCAGGGTTGATGTTCTCTTTTTTCCCGCCAAGCAGGTTGTCGGCGGTTGTCACTTGGTGTCCGGATTCGATGAGATTGTCGACCAGCCAAGAGCCCATGAACCCCGCTCCACCCGTTACCAAAACCTTCTTGGTTTCCAAAAACGATTCTGTCCTTTCTTAGTGTCTATTTTTTCGATGTGCCGTTCGCAAAGTCGATGATTGATTCTGCGATGTATTCTCTCTCTCGTTCTCCTATGCCTGTGTGGTTTCCGAAGAAGAAGGAGTTTCGCATTATCATCCGGGAATTGTCGAGGGGTCCGGCTACGCGGTGCTGTAGATGTTTCATGACCGGTTGTTCGGCCATGTTCCCCGCCATGACTGGTCTAGTCTCTATCAGTTTGCTCTCAAGGTGATTTACTAACTGTTCTCGGTTGAAAGGCGCGTCTGGGGCGACTGTTAGGTGGTAGCCGAAGTAGACATGTTTTGTGCCGAGTTGCTCTTCGGGTAGAATGAGCATATCGGAATACGGTGATAGTTGCTTTGACCAGAAGGCTGCGTTTCTTCGCCTTGTCTCTATGAACTTGTCCAGCTTCTTGATTTGGTGTATTCCGAAGGCGCCCTGTATCTCCGTCGGTCGAAGGTTGTATCCGTCGGTGATGAATAGAAACCGGGAATCTATCCCCTTGTTCTCGGCCGCATATCTGTTCTTATCTTGGAGGTCTCGGACCCAGCCGAAGGCCCGCATAGCCTTCAGATACTCGTAGAGCTTGTCATTGTCGGTTACTATCATGCCGCCTTCGATGGTCGAGATGTGGTGGCTGATGAAGAAGCTGAATGTGCCCATATCGCCGAAGCTGCCGACTTTCTTCCTTTGAATCTCGGCGCCGGTGGACTCGCACGCGTCTTCCAAAAGATACAGGTCATGGTCTTCTGCGATCCTCTCGATCTTGTCGATCTGGCATGGGCCGCCTAGAAGATGGACCGGGACGATGGCCTGAGTCTTTGGGCTGATTGCTTCCTCTACGGCTTCTGGGATTATGTTGAATGTTCGCGGATCAACATCGACCAGGACTGGTGTGCAGCCAACGTTAGCGATTGGGTAGACGGTGGTTGCCCAGGTGACGGCGGGCGTTATGATCTCACTCCCTTTTTCGATATGGTCTGAGAGAATGGGGTTGGTGAGGGCTGCTAGGGCGAGGAGGTTGGCTGAACTGCCTGAGTTGACCATTACAGCGTGCTCTGAACCGTTGTACCGGGCGAAGCTCTCTTCGAATTTCCTGACCTTACTTCCCATGGTCACCCATGTCGAAAGGAGGCTGTCAACGGCCTCCTCCACTTCCTCGGAATCGTAGGTGGGAATTGTGAGGGGGATCTTGGTCTTGCCGGGGACGAACTGGGTACTAGCTAGCTGAAAGTGTTTCCGGAGGTAGGGTCTTATCAGGTCAAGCGTTTGGGACATTGATGATCTCAGGACTTCTTGATTCGAGCTGGGACCGGTACCATGCTATAGTCTTCTTCATGCCCTCTTCGAAGCCAACGCGTGGTCTCCAGCCTAGTTCCTTCGTCGCCTTGGAGTGGTCTCCGACACTACGTGAAATGTCGACACGCCGAGCCTCGGGATTCCAATTGACGTCGGTCTTGACACCGCTAATCTTCATAATGGTCTCGACTATCTGTTGCACTGATCTTTCGACTCCGCTGCTGAAGTGGTAGATTTCTGAAGATCTCCCTCTTTCGGCAAGTAGAGCATAGCCGTTGACAATGTCGTCAACGTAGGAGAAGTCTCTGGTTGGAGATCCGTTGCCCATGGCCAACTTCTCGCCTCGCAAGAGCTTCAGGACGATCGAGGGGATCAGGAAGTCAGGTCTCTGGTAGGGTCCGTAGTGGTTGAAAGCGCGGCTGATTGTGATGTCTATTCCGTACATTTCAGCGAAAGAGAGTGCGAGACTCTCTCCCGCGAGTTTGCTGGCGGAGTAAATGTCAATAGGTTTGGGAGCAGTTTCTTCCGTTATCGGGAGCTTGTCCTGTTTTCCGTAGACGTGACATGTGCTGACGTAGACTATCTTTG
>Ga0070697_100005093_pt1 | contig 10096 bp, 9 predicted proteins | sample KBSK1501metaG_FD_65475 | JGI IMG/M metagenome (GOLD analysis project Ga0070697, IMG submission 65475) | Corn, switchgrass and miscanthus rhizosphere microbial communities from Kellogg Biological Station, Michigan, USA - KBS K1-50-1 metaG | ecosystem: Host-associated > Plants > Roots >... | reverse complement strand
TTCCAACGGATTGAAGGAATTTCTCTGGAACCTGGATGGATTGGGACGCGGAACATTACTGGATCTGGGACCAGCCTGGCAGACGACGCTGAACTTTTTCATCGAGCGCGGATTTCGGGTCACTTCAGATGACTTGTTGCATTCGTGGAAAGACTTTCTGGCTGAAGAGGAAAAACGTCTGCAGAAGGCTGCGACTTCAACCGAAGCGATTGATTTGACGCCGGCGGGGCGCGCGGCGCGATTTGTTCAGGCCAATCTACAGTATTCGCCGTCGTCGTTCGATGCAGTTCTGCTATGGGACAATCTGGATTACCTGGAACCCGCGGTTGCCAAACAGACGGTGGCCTGCCTGACGGAAGTTCTGCGGCCTGGCGGTATTGTTTTTGCGATGTTTCACAGCAAGAAACCGGAAAGTTTTCAGCGCTACCGGGTAGCCGATTCGCATACGCTGCAAGTGATCGGCGCAACCGCGCCCTGTCCCGCGCAACGTGTTTACCAGAATCGCGAAATCCAGGATCTGTTCGGAAGATTCAGGACCGTAAAGTCTTTTGTAGGCCGCGACCAGTTACGCGAATCGCTGTTCGTGAAGTAAAACCCGCGAACTAACCATTCGGTCTTTTTCCACATCGCGAAAACCAGCCCGGATTACCGCGCTGTTATTCCTCTTGCATTCGGCATCGCATGGGCGTACACGGTAGCCGTGAGCTCACTTGCCACGGAAAGAGGCGGTATGACTCCACCGGGCTTAGAGCGAAACACAAGCTAATCACACCGCGCATGCGGTGCGCGTCGGCTGCGAAACCTGGCCAATCGTAATCAGCAAGAACCAGCCGGTTTTGCGGACGACCAAGCAAAACAGCAAAACGGGGAGCCGCCTGGCTCCCCGTTTTGCATATGCAGAATTGTTTTGCAATGCGCGGTAATTAGTTCGCATGAAGAGTTTTCGGCGCCACGGAGCAACCCGCGCGCGGTGTTCGGCGCCGCGATTATTGCGTCTGACTATGCTGCTTTGTGGCCCGGTGATGCTTAGCGTGGTGCGAATTCCTGTTCCGTTTGTGATGACGCTGCGCATGATGCGAATTCGCAGCCTTCGAACCGGTGTCCGGCGTTGCTTGCGGATCTTGCGAAGCAAACGCGACCAAGGGCGTCGCCGCCAGCAAAATGGTGATCAAAATCTTTTTCACAGAAAGTCTCCCCAACGAGAATTCCCCTGCTAGGGAGAGCCTACACCAATGCGAGGAAATGTCTAGACCGCGTTGATGCAAATTGTGCCGAAAAGTTGACTGCTGGTGTGTTGCCGATGCCAGCGGCGCGAGAGGACAATCGATCTCGGATCGTCCCGTTGCCGCACAGAGCTGAGTTGCAAACGGCTGATTCGACTCAGCCGAACTTGGCCCGCCGAACTTAGCTGCCGAAACTCTGCCGGCAAATCAACTGCCGAACTTCAAAGTCTCCAGAAAGCGAATTGCGTCGCGCTGATTTGCGATGATCTGCGCCTGCCAGATAAGAGCGACCGACAATAGACCCATTAGAAATACGCAAAGCGCGAGAGCGAGATTTGTGTGCGACTCGGCTGCTGGGAGACGAAGGGTACGAACCAACCAGGCCATGAAGGTTTCTCCTAGTACCTCTAGTGCTGCACTACCCGCTATGCCGCTTCGTACACGCTGCGAAGCTGTCGGCGAGGACGAATTCATAGGAGCAATCTAAGTTCCACGGAGTGCGGCGTTCGGGTGAGCTCGGGCGCGCTGCCAAAGTGCGCATTTTCCTGCTTTTCCGTGAAGATTTTCTTCCTTCGCCGTAGGCTTGATGCTGTTCCACGCGAATCCGCATCCGCATCAAGCCTGGACTTTAGGTAACGGAGTTTCCTTTTTGTGTGCGGTCAGCCAGGACCTTGACGGCTGCGAATCGCAATCGAGTCCTATGGGTACTATCAAAAACGCGAGCCACTAGAGCAGAAATTCAAAGCTAGCGTCGGGACAGAATGGCGGCCAGAACGTTCTCCCAGACGTCCGGTGAATGGAGTTGAAAGGAATTGCGGGAGTGGCGCTCGGGACTTGCTGCCTGAGATGCAGCGGCGGTTTCTCTGGTGGATGAATCGTCTTCGTCTTGATCGTCAGCAACCTCTTTGTCAGCTTCGTGAGCGACTTCTTGTTCTAGTTCTTCATCAACTTGTTCCTGCTCTTCCTCATCATCCACCGCGTCGGATGCTTCGATCCTGGACGGGGAATGGCGTTCCGACAGGAACAGAGTTCGATCGCAGGCTGCTGCCAGGGACTTGAGCCGCAGGTCGGAATTTACCGCGTGCGTGGAGTCGGCGGTTGGCGTTACCGCTACGCCTACGCGGAAGGCGTGGTAGCGAAGCGCGCGGTCGTAGAGGGCTCCGAGTTCGCGAATGCATTTGGCGTAGTCCGCGCCAACGGAGAATGACCAGAAAGCACCGAGACGTTGCAGTGTATAGCCGCAGGTTTTTGCTTGGGCAGTGAATTTTGCGATGTCGGCTTCGGTGGCTCCGGCGAAGAAAAAAAGTTCATCGAAATCGCGCATGCGAATTTGTTCGGCTTCGCTGGCGGGCAGTCCGGTGTTTTGTGCCAGTTCGCGCGGGGAGAGGCTGCGAAGAGAGACGGCTGCGATGCCGAGATCGCTGGAGAGTTCTTCGAGAGCTTCGGCGGCGGCGGGCTGCGGCTTGGCGACGGGAATACAGGTGAATCGTCCGAGACGAATGGTGTTACCGGATTTCAGATGGAAATAGTCTTCCGGTAGATAAACTCCGCAACCGCTTTCTCCGATGAAGGGATCGTCGTGGCCGAGGCGGCGGCGCGGCTCATCGAGCTGCGCGCGGGTTCGGCCTGTCAGCCAGATGCAGGGGAACTGCGCTTCGTCCAGCCCTTCCAAAAACTCGTTGAAGTGATGAAGGACAGCGCCGCGGGTGGAGAGAAACGGGTCGAGAGTGACGTAAATGGTTTGTGTGCGGCGAAGTGGCGGCATGGGGTATGGGAATCATTGTACGGGAGAAAGGAGGAGACCAGAGACCAGGGACCAGGGACCAGAGACCAGAGACCAGAGCCACATCACTCGGATATTCAATTTTCAAAGAGCTACGGTGAGCCAATCCAGTTGGCTCACAACACACAAAAACGATCGTCTCACAAATAATTTACTGATTTGGTATCGGTTCGAACGGACGGGCGCATTCCTGTCCCGGCGTATGCTTGCCTTTGCTGAGTTCAGCGCTTGCGATGAATTCAGCATAGCGAGGCTTTCCGGGGCAAGCTGTTCTGGGGCAAGTCATTCTGGACGAGACGAACTGCGGTCAGTGGAAATTATTGACGAGCATGATGTCGGAATTGTTTTCGTCGAGTTGGGAGTAGAGAATGTAGCGGCGATCGTGAGAAATCGAGATGCCCTCGTTGATGTCGCGATCTGTTTTAAGAATTTCGCGAGTTTTGTGTGTGGAGAAATCGTAAAAGCTGATGGTGTGGGGAGCGGATTGGGGAACGAAGTAGATTCCGTCTGACTCGAGCGCCCGCTGATGTTCATATTGGACGTTTGGCATTTCCGCGACGGGCTGCGGCATTGCGCCTGGCTGATCCAGGGGAAGCATCATCATGGTTGCGTTGGCTTCCCGTGATAGAAAATACAGAACTCTGCCGTCCGTGGATTCAGAGGGTTCGACCGGGTCTTGGGACGCGGCGAGCAGAAGAGCATCGCCACCTCGTATGGGGCACCGATACAGCTGATGGCCAATACCCTCGTATCCGCGAAAATAAATCCACTTGCCGTCCCACAATCCTGGTGAGTGGGTCGTTTGGCATGAGTGCGTTCGAGGCCCCACTCATTTGCAAAATTCTGGCTCGTCATCTGCACCTGCAGCTCGAACAGAATCGAAGCCGGTCCTTCCAATCGGTATTGGATCTTCTGGCGGAAGAAACGGCTCAGCCAGGTATAGCTTCATCGCGCTTGATCAGTTGTCTTTATGAATCACTGTTTGTCTACGCGATTCGAGCTTATGCAAGCACCTCCGCGGCTCCGCCGAAGGGTTGGCTGGCGGCGATGTCAGACCAGCACCTCAGCAAAGCCATACAGGCAATGCATTCGTACATTAGTAGAAGCTGGTCAGTTGCCTCGCTGGCTCGCGAAGCACGCATGTCCCGGTCTGCCTTTGCGTTGAAATTTAGGACGGTTTTGGGGCAGACGCCACTCGAATACCTTACGCACTTGGCGGATGCACAGAGCGGGGGCGATGGCTCGCTCCAACGATATGCCCTTCTTTGAGGCGGCGTCGGTCGTTGGATACGGATCGGAAAGTTCATTTAGTCGCGTTTTCAGGCGAGAAATGGGCGCAGCTCCTAGAAAATATCGACGAAATACGGTTTAGGAATCCTAAAACAGCTCCTCGGCGGCTGGAGCTGCGCCAAGTTCGCCAGTGCTGGCATGGTCGAAGTCATCGAAGTCAATCGAAGTCATGGCCTCGTTGACTTTTGTAGGGTTGGTCCCTAGAATGGATCTTTGCCTCTACAGGGAAAGGTGTGACTGATTGCGATGAGGACGTACGTAGCCAAGGGTGAAGAAGCCGAAGCGTTGAAAGTCGGCAAGAATTGGTTCGTCGTGGATGCTACGGACCAGGTATTGGGTCGTCTGGCCACAAAAGTGGCGCGGGTGCTGATCGGCAAGGACAATCCGAGTTTTACGCCGTATCTGGATTCGGGCGATCACGTAGTGGTGATCAATGCGGACAAGATTCGCTTGACTGGTAACAAGGTTGAGCAAAAAGTGTATTACTCGCACAGCGGGTATCCCGGCGGATTGAAGGAAGTGCCGGCCAAGCGGGTGCGGGAAGCCAAGCCGGAATGGATGGTACGGGAAGCGATTATTGGGATGTTGCCGAAGAACAAGCTGCGCGCGCGGCGGCTGAAGAAATTGCGGATTTATCGCGATGCGGCGGGACTGGCTCGGCATAATGGGCAGAAGCCGACGCCGATTTCGGTTTGAGGCGCAGAGAGAAGAAGTAAGGAAGTAACGAAGTAAAGAAGCGACGACGAGATTTTGTAGGGTTTTGTAGCAGGGTAGTTCAGCGAACTTCCGCACGTTGGTGTTCCGTAGCAGGGAATCATCCGATCGCGAAGTTTGAAAGAAGTTGTTTTTGGAGATTCGTGATTTTGTCTCCGGGTGCCGAAGGCGCCAGTTGAGATCCTTCGCGTTCCGGTAGGAACCGGAACGCTCAGGATGACAACGCGGAGAAGGGAAAGTTCGAACGGTTTGGAAGTTTAGGAGGAAAGTTGAGCACTGAATCGCCAGCAACGACGAAGACCTGGTTTCACGGAACGGGACGCCGCAAGGAATCGGTAGCGCGGGTGTTTTTGCGCGCGGGAAGCGGCAAGTTCACGATCAACAAGCGGACGGTGGATGTGTATTTCCCGAATTTCGCGTGGAAGCATGACGCGACGGAGCCGCTGAAGTTTACCAGCCTGGCGGATCAGGTGGATGTGGTGATTACGGCGCATGGCGGCGGAGTTGGCGGGCAGGCTGGAGCGGTGCGCATGGGATTGGCGCGCGCGATTTCGCGGTTTAATCCGGAGCTGCGGCCGGTTTTGCGGACGAATGGATTTTTGACACGTGACTCGCGCATGAAGGAACGCAAGAAGTACGGGCAGAAGGGCGCGAGGAAGAGATTCCAGTTCACGAAGCGGTAAAGGGTGGCTAGTGACTGGTGATGGGTGACTGGTTAAAACCACGGACCGATCAGGAAAGCTCTGGCGATCCGGCGCAAGCCGGATCGCCAAGATCACGGCCGGCAAGAAGCTGGCAAGAGGCTGTTCTGGGGCAGGTCGCCCTTAAGAAAGAGCCGGGCTAAAGCCCGGCACTACGCTAAGAGCGAACGAAACCGCGAAGGCGAAAAAGCCGCGACGGCGGGAAAACCGCAACAGCGGAAAAGGTCGCAAGAGCGGAGGCCCAGCAAGCAGCTATTCAATAAGGAGGAATAGTGGCAGTAGAAATTACGATGAAAGAGTTGTTGGAGGCCGGAGTACACTTCGGTCACCAGACGCGGCGCTGGAATCCAAAAATGAAGGAATATATTTTTGGCGAGCGCAACGGGATTCACATTATTGACCTGCAGAAAACCTTGAAGATGTTCCGCGAAGCCAGCCGCTTCGTGAGCGATCTTTCCGGACAAGGCAAAACGGTTTTGTTTGTCGGCACCAAGCGCCAGGCGCAAGAAGCTGTCTCCGAAGAGGCGAAAAAGTGCGGAGCGTTCTTCGTTAACCACCGCTGGCTGGGCGGCACGCTGACGAACTGGGCGACACTGCAGAAGTCCATCAAGCGGCTGAAATTGCTGAAAGCCATGACCGAAGACGGGCGCATGGAACAACTTTCGAAAAAAGAACGCGCGCGGCTGGACCGCGAAATGAAGCACCTCTTCCAGAACCTGGAAGGCATCGAGAACATGACGCAGCTTCCCGATGCGATGTTCGTGATTGACTCCAACGCGGAAGAAATTGCCGTGAAGGAAGCGCGCCGCATGGGCGTGCCGGTGGTTTCGGTGGTGGATACGAATTGCGATCCGGACGTGGTGGACTGGATCATTCCGGGCAACGATGACGCGTTGCGGGCGATTCGTTTGTTCACATCGAAAATTTCGGAATCGGTAGCCGAGGGCAAAGCCGCTTACCAGCAATCGCAAGTTGGAGAAAGCAAAGCGGCGGCGGACCAGGCGTTGGCGGATGGCGTCGAATACGTGGACACCAGCGCCTACGAGCAATACGAAAAGCAGGAAGGCGACTTCGTCGAGGCAACGACGGAAGAAATCGCGCTACCGGCGGAAGCCACAGTCCCTCCGGACGACGGCAAAATCTAGGCAAAATTTAAGAGAAGCCTACGGGCAGGAATGAAAGACGGCCCGTTCCAAGGCGACTTGGGGCGGGCCGTTTTGCAAGCAGCCGGAAAACCACCGCGCAAATCGAATTTAGAAAGAGACAAAGGATGAGTACACCGAATACAGCCATGGAAATTCCAGCGAAGCTCGTAAAGGAATTGCGGGACCGCACGAATGCGGGATTCAATGATTGCCGCGCAGCTTTGGTCGAAGCCGGCGGCGATATCGAAAAAGCGATCGCGGTTTTGCGCAAAAAGGGACAAGCGGCGGCTGCGAAGAAAGCCACGCGCGAAGCTACGGAAGGGCTCGTGGGAAGCTACATCCACGCCGGAGGAAAGATTGGCGTGCTGGTGGAAGTGAACTGTGAATCGGACTTCGTGGCGCGCACCGAAGCTTTTCAGCATTTGTGCCACGACATCGCGATGCACATCGCGGCGCTCGATCCGAAGTATGTGCGGCGCGAGGAAGTGACATCGGATATGCTGGAGAAGGAGCGCGAGATTTATCGCGCCCAGGCTCTGGCGATGGGCAAGCCAGAAGCGATGGTGGAAAAGATCGTGGCCGGCAAGATGGAAAAATTCTACGAAGACAATTGCTTGTACGAACAGCACTATATCAAGGACGAGGGTACGACGATCCGCGAGATGGTGGCCAGCGCGATTGCAAAGTTGGGGGAAAACATCAGCATCAAACGCTTTGCGCGGTTCAAGGTTGGCGAAGTGACGGGAACGAGCGGGCCGGAAGCGGCTCCGGTTCCGGCGCCAGTCAAAGCTTGAAACTGATTCGAACGAGATAGCAGCGCCCCGGTTTTAGGCTGGGGCGTTTTTTTTTGCCGCACGCTTTAGCGTACAGTGGGGAATTTCCGGCGCGGCGATGATAGTTGTCGGCGAGTTTGCTACAATTCCGAGGATTTAAGTGGGCGAAAAGAACGGAGCGACATGGTTGCGCGAAAGAGCGAGAAGAAAAGCTCCAAGAAAAGGCCGGCGTACAAAAGAATTCTGCTGAAGCTATCCGGCGAATCGCTGCAAGGGCCGTTGGGGCTGGGCGTGCATGGTGAGACGCTGCAGTCGATTGCGCGCGAGCTGAAAGAGGTGCGCGAACTGGGAGTGGAGATTGCGGTCGTGGTGGGCGGCGGAAACATTTTCCGCGGCGCACGGCAAAGAGGATTCGAGATTGATCGCGCGACGGGCGACTACATGGGGATGCTGGCGACGGTGATCAATGCGCTGGCGCTGCAGGATGCGCTGGAAAAGGTTGGCGTGTTTACTCGCGTGTTGAGCGCGATTGAGATGCACGAAGTTTGCGAACCGTTTATCCGGCGGCGTGCGATACGTCATCTGGAGAAGGATCGCGTAGTGATTTTCGGCGCGGGCACGGGGAATCCGTACTTTTCGACGGACACGGCGGCAGCGTTGCGCGCAATGGAAATCAAGGCCGACGTGATTTTGAAGGCTACGCGTGTGGAGGGAATTTACGATTCCGATCCGGAGAAATTCGCAGACGCGAAATTCATGGCGCAGATTACCTATCGAGATGTGCTGCACCAGGACTTGAAGGTGATGGATTCGACGGCGATTTCGCTATGCATGGATAATGGCATGCCGATCGTGGTGTTCAACATGAATCAATACGGAAATATCAAGCGTGTGGTGATGGGTGAACGAGTCGGTTCCACGGTGCGGCCGGCCTAGTGCGGCAGTTGAAGTGCAGCTGAATCGAGTTGAAGAGGATGAGATGACGACGATTGCGACGACGAAAGAAGCGATAGCGGCAGCCAGAACGCGAATGGAAAAAGCGGTGGACGATTTCCGCAAGGAGCTGGCGACGGTGCGGACGGGCCGTGCGAATGCGGGTATTCTGGAAAGCATACGTGTGGATTTTTATGGCACGCCTACGCCGGTCAATCAGCTTGGCACCGTGACCGTGCCAGAGCCGACGATGCTGGTGATTTCGCCGTGGGATCCGAGCGTGGTTGGTGCGATTGATAAGGCGATTCGCGCGAGTGATTTGGGATTGAACCCTACGAATGACGGCAAAGTGGTGCGGATTCCGATTCCTTCGCCTACCGAAGAGCGGCGCAAGGAATTGGTGAAGCACATTCACAAAGTTTTGGAGAATCACCGGACCGCGGTGCGGAATATTCGCCGCGATATTAAAGAAGCTATCGATAAGCTGGAGAAAGATAAAAAGATCAGCCAGGACGAGCAGAAGCGTTCGCTGGAAGAACTCGAGAAGGTTTCGCACTCGGAGACGAAGAAGATTGAGGACTTGAGCGCGATGAAGGAAAAAGAAGTGATGGAGATTCGGTAGAGCGTTTGCCGTTTACCGTTTGTCGTTTACACCCTTTACATCCTCTTGCCTTAGCCCGGAATCTTGCAATTTATGATGTGGAACTGTTGTTTACTGTGTTTTTTAGCACAGAGGACGCGGAGTGCGCAGAGATTCGGAGTGAGCACGAGTTGGAATACGGTTTGTATGTTTTGCTTTTGCTGCACCGGAGATCCTTGCCGACAGGAATCGGAATCTTCGATCGGTTGACTTGGTCTCCCTCAGGTTGACATGGCAAGAGAGTTTTGCCTTAGGGTTAGTGGCAAACGGCGAATCTACTTTAGACGGCAAACGCTTAATGATTGGCGGGCGGTTGCAGCGTGAAGAGTTGCGCTTGGTCGGCTTGCACAGCATGGAGGAAGGCGTTCAGGTCGCCTGCACGTGCGGCCGGGATTTCGCGTGAGATAAAGTGGAGTTTGCGCGTCGCGTGAACCGTGTTTCCTTGTACGGAATACTTGGAAGAAAAGGTCGCGTAGTCGCGTTCGACTGAAGTACCGGTAGGTGCTTGCGCCGACGTTCCTTCGGGCAGAGTTACAGTCGCGTCGAGATCGATTTCCAGCGGCGTGCCAAGATCGATGGATTTTTTCCGTGTTGGATCGTGCGAAGAAGATGTGGGGTCGGGAAGTCCTGGCAATGGCAAGAGCGCTGGAACGCGGACTGGTTTCTTCGACCAGTCGACAAATTTTGCTTGCGAGATTTCGTACTCGACGGTGAACGGTTCTTTGGTGGCGTAAGGATCGGAAGCCGTCACATTCACAATCTGCCCGCGAAAACCATCCGACAGCGCCAGCATCTGCGCCACATCTTTCCATTTTTCTTTTTCGGTCTTGTGAAACGCGACACGCAACGTGAGTTCGTTTTCCCCTCGCATTGAGTAGCGAACCTTGGCAGACA
>Ga0070697_100005092_pt1 | contig 10096 bp, 12 predicted proteins | sample KBSK1501metaG_FD_65475 | JGI IMG/M metagenome (GOLD analysis project Ga0070697, IMG submission 65475) | Corn, switchgrass and miscanthus rhizosphere microbial communities from Kellogg Biological Station, Michigan, USA - KBS K1-50-1 metaG | ecosystem: Host-associated > Plants > Roots >... | reverse complement strand
AGCTCGAGCGGCGGCATGATGCCCGGCAGGCAGCGCGCCAGCATCGTCTTGCCCGCGCCAGGCGGGCCGCACATGAGCACGTGATGGCCACCCGCCGCGGCGATCTCCAGTGCGCGGCGCGCCTCCTCCTGCCCATGCACCTCGGCGAGGTCGTGGTCGGTGGAGCGCAGCGGCGCAAGGTCCGGCGGGCGTGCCACCACGGCAGGTATCGGCTCGACGCCGGTCAGGTGCCCCATGACACTCGCCAGGTCGAGGCACGGGATCACCTCGATGCCCTCGACGAAACCTGCCTCTTCCGCGTCGGCGTGGGGCACGAAGATCCGCTCGTATCCGCGCCTGCGCAGCCAGCGCGCGGCCACCAGCACACCGTCGACATGGCGCACGGTCCCGTCCAGCGCGAGCTCGCCAAGAAACGCTGATCGGTGAGGCGGCGCGAGGCCCTGATGCGCCAGCAGGATCGCGACGGCGATGGCCAGGTCGAGGCTGCTGCCTTCCTTGCGCATCTCAGGGGGCGCCAGGTTGACCGTCAGCCGGCGCTGCGGAAACGGCATACCGCTGTTGCGGATCGCGGAGCGCACGCGGTCGCGAGCCTCTTTCACGGAAGCCGAAGCCAGGCCCACGAGATAGAAGTGCGAATCGCCATTGGCGGCGTCCGCCTGCACCTCCACGAGCCTGCCTTCCATCCCGGCGAGCAGGCACGAGTCCACGGCTGCGAGCATCGAAAGGGAAGCTACCGGCCGGCCGCGCTGAGCGCAGCCCAGCCTGTTAAGAGGGGTTCAGGCCAGCCGCGGCTCCGGCCGCCACCTGCCGTCGGACTCGATGTAGCCCGCGGGCTGGTCGCCCTCGTGGCTCAGCACCAGCAGCCAGCGATGCTTCTGCGCCTCGTCGAGCAGGCGCGCCTTCTCCTCCAGCAGCCGCAGCGCGTCCAGGTCCGCAGACATCGTCCACGGCACGCGCAGGTGTGGCGTCATGCCGACGACGTCGCCGGTCACGACGCACGCGAACTCGCCCGAGCGCAGCATCACCACCTGGCTGCCGGGCGTGTGCCCACCAACGTGGCGGACTTCCACGCCCGGCAACACCTCGGCGCTCCCATCGATGAACTCCACCAGGTTGTGCCCGTCCATCAACGGCGTGAAGTCATCGGGAATGTAAGCGCTGTCGCTGCGCACATCGGGATGCAGCGCGAAGTCCCACTCGCTGTTCTGGATGAAATGCCGGGCTTTGGGAAAAGTGAGCTCGAACGATCCGCCCTCACCGCGCCTCGTCAGCCCGCCTGCGTGGTCCCAGTGCAGGTGAGTCGTGACGACTGCGTCCACCTCATCGGGCCGGATGCCAATGCGGTGCAGCGAGTGCAGCAGCCCTTCCGGCTCGCGAAGCACGACCTGCAGGGCGCGCTTCTCGCTCAGCTTGGTCCCGATGCCCGTCTCACACACGATCACGCGACCGTTGATGCGGGCGATCACGCAGACGCAAGCGCAATCGATCATGTTGTTCCCGTCGGGAGGCTTGTGCTTCTCCCACATGACCTTGGGCACCACGCCGAACATCAGGCCCCCGTCGGCCTTCCAGTGCGAGGCGATCAGCAGATGCAGCTCGAGGTCGCCCAGGAACATGCCGGCTTATATGCTGCGCCCATGGCAGTCGCGGCGCTGAGCACCTCCCGCTTGACGAAGGATTACGGCGCCGGCCACGGGTTGTTCGACCTCGACCTTGTGATCCATCAGCAGCAGGTTTTTGGCTATCTCGGGCCGAACGGCGCGGGCAAGACCACGACCATCCGCTGCGTCATGGGCATGATCCGGCCCACCTCCGGATCCGCCCACGTTTTCGGCATCGACTGCATGCGCGACTCCGTCGAGGTCAAGAGGCGGGTGGGTTACCTGCCCGGCGACATCCCCCAGTTCGGCGGCATGAGGGGGCAGGAGATCGTCGCGTACTTCGGCGGGATGCGGGGCGGCGTGGACGCGAGGCGAGTCAGTGGCCTGTGCGACAGGTTCGACCTCGACCTGGGCCGGCGCTTTCGCGAGTACTCGAGCGGCAACAAGCAGAAGCTCGGCATCGTCCTTGCGTTCATGCACGCGCCAGACCTGTACATCCTCGACGAACCGACCGGAGGGCTCGACCCGCTCAACCAGCAGGAGTTCTACAGGCTTCTGCGCGAGGAGCGCGACCGCGGCGCCACCGTCTTCCTCTCGTCACACGTTCTCTCCGAGGTCGAGCATGTCTGCGACCAGGTCGGGATCATCCGCGCGGGGCGGCTGGTGAAGGTGGCCGACCTGGCGGAGCTGCATCGAATCCGCTTCCATCGTGTTGAGCTGGAGTTCGCCGATGGCAGCGCCATTCCGGACAAGGCCATGCGCCACGCCGAAGGAGTCACCGACGTCAGCGTCGACGACCGCATCGTCACGTGCACCGTCCATGGCAGCTTCGCGCCTCTTCTCCGCGCCCTGCACGGCGCCGAGGTGACGAACCTGGTCAGCCGCGAGCCGAGCCTCGAGGAGATGTTCCTCGAGTACTACCAGGAGCGCAGTGGGCTTCCTCTACTCCCTTAGGCTCACGCGCTGGGGCATCGCGGGGTTCTCGGCGCTCGCTTTCACGCTCACGCTCCTGCAGTCGATCGGTTTCTACCAGCTCGTGGGTCACACGCCCGCGGAGCGGGCCGCATTCGGCCGGTCGATGGCGCAGCTCGCGGCGCAGTTCACAGTCTTGATCGCCGCGCCCATTCGACCCGACACGGTCGGCGGCTACGTGCAGTGGCGCGCCTACGGCTTCTTCGCGATCCTCTTCGGCATCTGGGCGCTCGTCTCCGCTTACGGCGCCGCGCGCGGTGATGAGGAGCGCGGACTGGTCGAGCATGTCCTGGCGACCGGCACCGCGCGCACAGACGCTCTGGTCGTGCGGGTCCTTGGATTCGCAGCGGCATGCACGGTGGCGGTGATGGCCGCGGCGCTCGGGGTGGCCGTGGGCGTCGCCGGTGCGCATGAATCGATAGGCATCGACTCGCTTGCGGGTGCGAGCGTCAATCTCCTTGGCCTTGCGCTGTGCTGCTACGCGCTCACGCTGCTCGTCTGCCAGTTCACGGCCAGCCGGTACGCGACCGCGGCGTCCGCGATGGTGATGCTCGGACTGTTTCTTCTGAACAGCCTCAGCCGGCAGCTCGATCAGCTCTCCGGCTGGCGGTGGCTTTCTCCGTTTCGCTACTACGACCTCAGCCGGCCGCTCGCGCCCGGCGGCGCGTTTGACGCACGCGGCGTCGAGGTTTTGTTCGGCAGCGCCGTCGTGATGACCGTGGTCGCGGCCGTGGCATTTTCATACCGCGACGTCGGATCACCGCTCATCAGAGTCTCAGTGGCCGCGCATCCGGATGTGCGCGAGCCCGACGGAAATCCCGTCTGGCGCGTTCCGGTCGTGCGCGGCCTTTACGACCGGCGCGCAGGCCTCATCGTCTGGACGATCGGAGTCGCGCTGCTCGGGGCGTTGATGGTCATCCTCACCAAGAGCATCGTCGAGCCGCTGCTCGGGCTCGCCCAGCTGCGGCCCTATCTCAACCTCCTCATCACCGGCGGCATCTATCCGTCGTTTCTCAGCTTCATATGGTTCGGATTCGCTCAACTGCTCATCGCCGGCTACGCGATCGCGCAGGTCGCGCGATGGTCGGCCGAGGACACGGACGGCCGGCTCGAAGGTGTTCTGAGCAACCCCATCTCCCGTCGCAGCGTTCTCCTGGAGCGGGCAACGGTCGTGACCATCGGTGCGGTCCTGATAGCGGCGGTGAGCGGCGTGGCGGTCGGCATCGAATCGCACGCGCAGTCGATCGACCTCGACCTGGGCCGGCTCACCGCGGCTTCGCTGCTGCTCGTGCCGATGGCCATGTTCTTCGCCGCGATCGGCGCCATCCTTGCGTCTCTGGTGCCTCGCGCCACCGTCGGATTGCTCGGCGGATTCGCGTTCGTCAGCTACTTCATCGTGCAGCTGGCCCCGATCTTCCACTGGCCCAGCTGGACGCTGAACCTTTCGGCGTTCCACCTGTACGGCCAGCCGCTCAGCTCGGGCGTGGACGTCACCGGGCTCGTGATCATGCTGCTCGTCGTGGCGGTGGGCTTCGCCGCGTCGGCGTTGATGATGGAGAGGCGCGATGTCGGCGCCTAGCGGCACGGCCTACAAAAAGTAGCCGGGCGAACCGCCGCAGGAGGTAAACTCCCCGTCATGCCGCGATCGATGTGGAAAGGCGTCGTCTCGTTCGGAATGGTCTCAATCCCGATCCGTCTCTACAACGCGACCGAAGCGAGCTCCAAGGTCTCGTTCCGGCAGCTCTGCCCGGAGCACAAATCGCCAATCAGCTACAAGCGGTGGTGCCCCGAGGGCGAGCACGAGGTCAGCTACGGCGAGATCCTCAAAGGCTTCGAGGTCGGACGCGACCGGTACGTGATCATCGACGACAAGGACCTCGACAACCTGCCCCTCGCGACCGCGCATTCGGTCGACATCCAGGAGTTCGTGCCAGCCGAGGACATCGAGCCCGGCCTCTATTTCAAGAACGCCTACTTCATCGAGCCCGAAGAGCTCGGCAAGAAGCCGTATCACCTCTTGCGCAAGGCACTCGAAGCGACGGGGCGCATGGCCATCGCCAAGATCGCGCTGCGCGATCGCGAGCATCTCTGCGCGCTGCACGCCAACGGCGACGGACTGCTCATGAACACGTTGAACTGGCCGGACGAGATCCGCTCGACCGAAGGTCTCAAGGGCCTCGAGGGCGACGTGAAGATCAACCCGAAAGAGCTGGAGATGGCCAAGGCGCTCATCGAGAGCCTGGCCGACCGCTTTGACCCGCAGCGCTACAAGGACGAGTATCGCGAGGCAGTCATGCGGGTGGTCCAGGCCAAGATCGACGGCGAGGTCATCGAGGCGCCGCCGGTCGCGCAGACGGCCAAGGTCATGGACCTGATGGAAGCTCTGCGTGCATCTGTCGAGGCGGCAAAGAAGAGCCGGTCCGCACGCGGCAAGGAAGCGCAGCCGGCGGAAGCGAAGAGGGCGCGTCGTAAGGCCTCCTGACGGAGGGTCTTGGCCGGTCGGGTCTAATCTCGTTGGCGGAGATGGCTGAGGCTCCGCCTGACCAGCTGCTGATCGACGTCGAAGGTTTCCCGAACGAGGTGCGGCCTATGCAGGCCGCATCCGCGGAGGCGCCGTTCAGCTCCGTCGATTACGTCTTCGAAGTCAAGTGGGACGGGCTGCGCTGCCTGCTGTATCGCGACCCGCATGGCCATGTCCACATTCACGACCGAGGCTTCAACGACCTGACCGCGATCATGCCCGAGGTCACGGCCGCGGCGTCACGAGTGCCGCCAGGCAGCGTGATCGACGGCGAGGTCGTCGCCACCGATCGCGACGGGCGGCCCGACTATCACCGGCTGCGCCAGCGCCTCGCCGGCGGCGCCGCCTTGCGCGAGCAGATCCCGGTTGCCTACCTCGCGTTCGACGCTCTGTACCTCGAGAAAAAGCCGCTGGTCAAGCAGCCGGTGATCCGCCGTCGCGCGCGCCTGCAGAAGTCGGTCGAGGCCGGCGGACACATCTTTGTCCCGGATCACATCGACGAGGACGGAGTGGAGCTTTTCGAGGCATGCCTCGAGCGCGGCCTCGAAGGCGTTGTGGCCAAGCACAAGCAAAGCCCGTACGTGCCGGGACAGCGGAGCCCGTTCTGGCTCAAGGTCAAGGCGGTCAAGTCCGACGACTTCGTGGTCGTCGGGTGGATGGGCGAGCGGCCATACGACGCCCTGGTGGTCGGCTTTTACGAAGACGGGAGGCTGCTCCCGTGCGGAACCGTGGGCGGCGGTTGGGACGACGAGGTAGCCCAGTTCGTCAGGAGCCGGCTCGCCGAGCTGGCGAGCGAAACATCGCCGCTCGACCCGCCGCCGATCATGGTCAGGCCGGTCCACTGGTGCCGGCCTGAGCTCGTAGTGAACGTCCGCTACTCCGAATGGTCGCCCGACGGCACGCTGCGCTTCCCGATCTTCAACTCGCTGCGGCCCGAGGTGCATCCCGCCGAAGCGGTGCGTCACCGTCCGCGAGTCGTGATCACCGGGCACGTGAAGCCTGGCTCGCTCGCATACGACCTGACTCGCTTTCCTTTCTGATGCAGGAGCCGCAGCAGCAGCAGCCGCCGCGCGTCGATGCGGTCACCGGGGCGTTCAGCTACACGGGACGGTTCATCGCGCGCCGGCTGCTCGAGGACGGGCGGCGCGTGCGCACGCTCACGAATCACCCACACCGGCCCGGTGCCGAGGATGTGGAAGCCGCGGTGGAGGTCGAGCCGCTGCGCTTCGACGATCGCTCGCGCCTCATCGCCTCGCTGCGCGGCGTCGACGTTCTCTACAACACCTACTGGGTGCGGTTCCCGCATGGCGGACTCGATTTCGACCTCGCCGTCGCCAACACGCGCATCCTCATCTCCGCGGCCGAGGCGGCCGGAGTGCGCAAGTTCGTGCAGATCAGCGTGAGCAACCCGTCGGTCGACTCTCCGCTGCCCTACTACGCCGGCAAGGCGCGCGCCGAGGAGCTCGTTCGCGAGTCGACGCTCGAGTGGGCGATCGTCCGGCCGACGCTGGTGTTCGGACCTGGCGACATCCTCGTCAACAACATCGCGTGGATGCTCCGGAACATGCCGGTGTTCGGGATACCAGGGCTCGGCCACTATCGCCTCCAGCCGGTGGACATCGAGGACGTGGCCGACATCGCGGTCAACGCGGCGCGGCACGAGGGGAACATCACCGTCGACGCCGCGGGTCCGGAGATCCTCACCTACACGGAGCTCGTCGATCAGATCGCCATCGCGGTCAGGCGCAGGCCCCCTTACGTGTACCTGCCTCCGTCGCTGCTGATCTTCTCCGGCAAGGTGATGGGCCTGTTTCTGCGCGACGTGATCCTCACGTCGGAGGAGGTGGACGGCCTGATGACGGAGCTGCTCGTTTCAGATGAAGCACCGCAGGGCTCGCGACGTTTCGACGACTGGCTGCTCCGTCAGGCGGAGACCATCGGCCGGAGCTACGCCTCGGAGCTGGACCGGCACTTCCGGATGCCCGGCGCCGTCACTCAAACGGGTCCTCGACCAGCTCGGCCGTGAATCCGCTCGCCGGGTCGCCGGTGAGTCCGACGACGGCGAAGCGGATGCGCCCACGCCAGCCGGCCAGCGCGCGGTACTCGGCCGCCGCCGCCCTCAACGCCTTTCGCTTGCGCACGCCGACTGCCTCGAGCGGCGTGCCGAAGGCGTCGCTGGTCCGCGTCTTCACCTCGACCACCACCAGGTCGTCACCTAGCCGGCAGAGGAGATCGATCTCGCCACGCCGCGCGGTGAAGCCCGCGCCGACGATCTCGTAGCCTCGCCGCTTCAGCAGCTCGGCTGCGGCCTTCTCGCCGGCGTTGCCTAGTTGGCGGCGCTGATGAAGGCGCGGAACGGGGCCCATGTCGTGCGGTGGATCGGGCTCGGACCGAGCCTGAGGATGGCCGACCTGTGGGCCCGCGTGGCGTATCCCTTGTGGCCGGCAAAGCCGTACCCGGGATACATGCGGTCGTACTCGATCATGGCCCGGTCGCGCGCGACCTTGGCCACGATGCTCGCCGCCATGATCGAAGCGCACGTCCGGTCGCCTTTGACCACCGCCATCTGGGGCAGCGGCGCGTAGGGAACGTCGAATGCGTCGACCAGCAGGTACTCGGCCGGCACGCCCAGCCCTGCCACTGCGCCCGCGGTCGCGAGGTGGCGCGCCCGAGTCAGGCCGAGGCTGCACACCTGGGCGTGGTCGACTGCGCAAACGGACACGGCGACCGCCTTGCGGCGGATGATCGCGTCGAGCCGCTCGCGCTCGGCGAACTTGATCAGCTTGGAGTCGTCGAGGCCCGAGATCTTCACGCCGATCGGCAGCACAACCGCTCCGCCGACGACCGGGCCCGCCAGCGGGCCCATGCCTACCTCGTCGACGCCGGCCACGACCTGGTAGCCCATGGCGCTCGCCATCCGCTCGTAACGCCAAAGCATCGGCCTGCCCATCGGACCCGAGACTACACGCGAACCGGTCGCGATCTCAAGACGGCGTTAACAGCCGTCAGGACTTTTCCTGCTCGTCCTCGGTGCTTTCTGTCGCTTCGGGCTCTTCGGCTTCCGGTTCCTCGGCCGCTGTCGCCACTGCCCCGCGCCGCTCGCGGATGCGCGCGCCCTTGCCGATCTTGCCTCGCAGGTAGTAAAGCCGGCCCTGCCGCACGTCACCGTGGCGGAGCACGTCGATGCGGTCGATGCGAGGCGAGTGCACGAGAAACGTGCGCTCGACGCCGACACCGTGCGTGACGCGCCGAACAGTGAAGTTCTGGCGCAGCCCGCCGCCTGTGACGCGGATGACGATGCCCTCGAACACCTGGATGCGCTCGCGCGTGCCCTCGACGACCTTGGCGTGCACCTTCACGGTGTCGCCGGCGCGGAGCGCGGGCACCTTTGCCTTCTGTTGCTCTTTCTCGAGCTGCTGGATGACGTTCAACTCAATGTCTCCTCGTGGATTTATATCAGTGACGCTGAGCGCTCTGTGCGTGGCGCTGCGCGGCCTGCTGCTTGCGCCACTGGCGGATTCGCGCGTGGTCGCCTGACAGCAGGACCTCTGGAACTCGCATTCCGCGAAACTCGGCGGGCCGCGTGAACTGCGGGCAGCCCGCCAGCTCGCCACCGAAGGTGTCGTTCTCGAGCGAGCCCGGATCCCCGACCACGCCGGGCACCAACCGGGCAACCGTGTCGATCAGGACCATGGCGGGGATCTCCGCTCCGCTGAGCACGTAATCGCCGATCGAGATCTCGCGTGCGGCCAGGCCCGTGCGCACCCGGTCGTCGACGCCCTCGTAGCGCCCGCACACGATGATGAGTCCTGGTTCTCTCGCCAGCTCCGCGGCCAAACGCTGGTCGAGGCGATCGCCCCACGGTTCCATCAGGACCACGGGGCCCGGGTTGCTGAGCATCAAGCTCTCCACCGCTGCGAAGATCGGCTCCGGCTTGAGCACCATGCCGGGGCCGCCGCCGAAGGGCACATCGTCGACCTGGCGGTGCCGGTCGTGCGTGAAGTCGCGGAGGTCGTGCGCGTGGAGCTCGAGCACGCCGTTGGCCAGCGCCCTGCCGACGACCCCCTGGTCGAAGACGGGCCCGAACATGCCTGGGAAGATGGTCACGACGTCGAACCTCATTGCGCTTCTTCCACCGTGAGCAGCCAGTCGGCCACCACGATCCGGCCCGCGTCCAGGTCGACCGTCAGCACTGCGTCCTTCGTGGCAGGGATCAGGTGCTCGACTGCGCCCTCGCGGCTGACCCACACATCGTTGGCGGGCTTCTCGAGCACCTCCTCGATCTGGCCAAGGCCGCGGCCCGAAGCGGTCACGACCGCGAGTCCGATCAGCTGGTGGTGGTAGAAGCGCCCCTCGCCGGCGGGTCTGCCGGCATGCTCGCCGACCTCCATGTACTTGCCCCGGAACAGCTCGGCGACGGCGCGGTCGTCGATCCCGGCCAGCTTGACGACCAGGCCGCCGGTCGCGGGCCGGCTCCATTCGACTCGGTGCTCGGCGCCATCGATGACCAGCAGCGACCCTCGGTCGAACCGATCGCTGAAGTCTGTCAAGGGCACGACCTTGACAGCTCCGTCGAGTCCAAAGGCAGCACCGATCTGTCCCACCCGGATCACCTCGGCGGGTTCGCCAGGTCCACGAACACGCGCTTGTGGTCTCGCATCGATGCCACACGCACCAGCGTGCGGATCGCCTCGATGTTGCGGCCGGCCTTGCCGATGAACCTGCCGACGTCGGCATCCGCCAGCTTCACCTTGATCGCCACGGTCCCGCCGCCACGCTCGAAGGACTCGACGTGGACCTCCTCCGGCTTCTCCGCCAGTGACTTCGCCACGTACTCGACGAGCGCCCGGTAGTCGATGCTGGGGCCAGACGGGCCCTCCCTTCTGTATCCGCCGCGGTTGTAGCCACCGCGGCCGCCGTCACGCCGAGGCGGTCGACTTGCGCGTCTCTGCAAATCGCTCAAGGATCCCCTCCCGCTTCAAAAGGCTGCGCGCCGCCTCGC
>Ga0070697_100005091_pt1 | contig 10096 bp, 11 predicted proteins | sample KBSK1501metaG_FD_65475 | JGI IMG/M metagenome (GOLD analysis project Ga0070697, IMG submission 65475) | Corn, switchgrass and miscanthus rhizosphere microbial communities from Kellogg Biological Station, Michigan, USA - KBS K1-50-1 metaG | ecosystem: Host-associated > Plants > Roots >... | reverse complement strand
CGATGGCGGGCGAGCGCCTCGATTCATGTCTCATCACGGAGCACGGTCTGGAAGGAGACCGGCGCTGGGCGCTGATCGACTGGTCGCCTAACCGCGCAGGCAAGTGGTTCAACATCAAGCAGCACTCGGCGCTGATGACCTACCGCTCGCGGTTGGTGGACGGCGCGGTCGAGGTGGTTGCGCCGGACGGGTCGAGCATCCCCCTGGATGGCGCCCTCGTGCGGCGTTTCGAGGCCGAATCGTCCCGCCCCCTGGAGCTGCGCGAGCTGGCGGGAGGCAACTTCGACGACTCGCCGGTGCTGATCGTCAACCTGGCCTCGGTCGAGGCGTTTGCGCTCGAGGCCTCCATGCCCGTTGACCACCGCCGGTTTCGAGCCAACCTCTACCTGGACGGGTTCGCGCCCTATGAAGAGCTGTCGTGGCTGGGTCACCGGCTCCGGCTGGGCGACGCCGAGCTCGAGGTCAGCAGTCGCTGCGAGCGTTGCAAAGTCATCACGATGGACCCCGATACGACCGAGGCCACGCCCGAGCTGTTGCGCCTCCTGGTGGAGCGCCAGGACGAGCGGTTTGGCATGTACTGCCAGGTGGTCCGGCCAGGCGGGGTTGCGGTGGGAGATTCCGTTGCGCTCTAACCTTCACGCAGGGCTTCAGGTAATCCCCAGGAGGACGTAGATGGCGGTCATGTTTTTGTCTGACGAGTGGGCCAAGCAGTTCGAAGACGAGGTCAATCGGTCCAGCGTCTACAAGGCCGCGGCCAAGGGCTGGAAGTGGACGGTCGGTCTCGTGGTCGAAGCCGAGCCCGACAAGAGCTTTCCCGATTCGCGCGGCGTCGTGATGGACCTGTTCGATGGGTCCGCGCGCTCGATCAGGGTCGGCTCCGCGGCGGACGCGCAGAAGTGTGACTTCGTGATCACGGCTCCCTACTCGCGTTGGAAGCAGGTCGCGACCAAAGAGCTGGACGCCACCAAAGGAATGCTGCAAGGCAAGCTGAAGCTGAAAGGCGACCTGCCCACGATCGTTCGCTACACGAAGGCGTCGCAAGAGATGACCGAGTGCACGACACGGGTGCCGGTCATTTGGCCGGACGGCAACTGAGCAACACGACGAATAACGCGGTTGAGTACGCCGACGAGGAGCCGAGCGCGTTCGCCACGATGCTCGGCGGCTTGATCGAGGCGAACGTGGAGAGCCGTCCCGAAAAACGGAAGGACTTCGACTCACTCGCCGCTCGCGTCGGGATCTGGGTCACGGACATCGACGAAGGCGTGACGCTCGAGTTCCGAAAGGGGTCGCTTGTCGTCCACAACGGCATGCAGCCCAAGCGCGACATCACGATTCGCGCCGAAGCGGAAACGGTGATGAACCTCAGCAACCTGAGAATCGGTCTGTTCGGTATGCCGGTGTACTACGACGGGGTGGGCCGCGGCGTCGCGTCGAAGCTGCTGCAGGGCAAGCTGCGGATCGAGGGTTTGCTCAGCAACATCGCGACGCTGAACACCGTGACTCGCATCTTCTCCGTCCAATGACGAGGCTCGCTGTGGTCGGCGCCGGCAGCATGGGTGCGCAGATCGCCCAACAGGCCGCTTTGCATGGTGTCGAGGTCACCCTGCAGGACAAGGACGAAGCACAGCTTCGCAAAGCGCGAGACTCCAATCGCGGACACCTGGCGAGACGAGTCGAAAAGGGCCGGTTGTCGCAGGCCGCGGCGGATGCGTCGCTGGATCGCGTGCGGACGACGAGCGACCTCGGGGAAAGCGTGGATGGCGTCGATGTCGTCATCGAGGCGGTGTTCGAAGACATCGACGTGAAGCGCGCGATCTTCGTCGAGCTCGACAGGCTTGCGCCCCAGCAGGCTGTGTTCGCCAGCAACTCTTCGACCATCGGCATCAGCAAGCTGGCGGACGTCACGCGAAGGCCCGAGCTCTGCCTCAACATGCATTTCTTTTTTCCCGTGCTCGTGATGGATCTCGTCGAGGTCGTGCGCGGGCCGAAGACCGCGGACGCGACGGTCGAGCGAGCGCTGGCGTTGGCGCGCGAGATGGGCCGCACGCCGGTGGTGCTGAACAAGGAGATCGACGGGTTCATCGTCAATCGCATCCTTCACGCCGCGACGCAGGAGGCCTACCGCCTGCTCGACGCACAGGTGGCCTCGTTCGAGGACATCGACACCGCTGTCGAGAAGGGTCTGAACTGGCCGCTAGGGCCGTTCCGGCTTGGCGACTTCAGCGGCCTCGACGTCACCTACAACGCGCGGCTGCATATGTACAGGTCCACGGGCGACGAGCGCTACAAGCCGTCGCCGCAGCTCGAGGCCAAGGTCAAGGCCGGCAAGCTGGGGCGCAAAACCGGACAAGGCTGGTACACGTACGAGCCGTGAGGATCCATCACGTGGGCGTTGCGGTCGACGATCTCGAGGCCGCGATCGAGCTGTACACCGCCGTCTTCGGCGCGGAGCTGACGCATCGGGCGTCGAGTGAGAAGGATGGCCTGGCCGCGGCGTTCCTCCGCGCGGGCGATGCTGAGGTCGAGCTCCTCACACCCTTGCGCGAGGACACCCCTGTGGGCAAGTTCCTGGCCAAGCGAGGCCCCGGCCTGCATCACATCGCGGTCGCGGTGGGCGACATCGACCAGGCTATCGCCGAAGCTCGCGCCAAAGGCCTGGAGATGATCGACCAGGAGCCTCGCATCGGCCTCCACGGCACGCGCATCGCCTTCGTCCACCCGAAAAGCGTGGGCGGCGTGCTGACGGAGCTCGTCGAGGCGTGAGCGTCCAGAACGACAGCGGCCTGCCGCTCAAGCCCGTGTATTCGGTCGAGGACCGGCGCGCCGAGGAACCCCTCCCAGGGGTTTTTCCCTTCACGCGCGGCATCCACAAGGACATGTATCGCGGCCGCCTCTGGACGATGCGCCAGTACGCGGGCTTTGGTACGGCGAAGGAATCGAACGAGCGATATCGCTTTCTTCTGAAGCAGGGTCAGACAGGTCTCTCGGTCGCGTTTGATCTGCCGACGCAGATCGGATACGACTCCGACGATCCCATGGCGAACGGCGAGGTGGGCAAGGTCGGCGTCGCGATCGACTCGCTGGAGGACATGGAGATCCTGCTGCGTGACATCCCGCTCGAGAAGGTCTCGACCTCGATGACGATCAACGCCACCGCCGCGATGCTCCTCCTCCTGTACGAGCTCGTGGCCGAGAAGCAAGGATGCCCCCCGGACAAGATCACGGGCACAGTCCAGAACGACATCCTGAAGGAGTACGCGGCCCGCGGCACCTACATCTTTCCGCCCAAGCCGTCGATGCGCTTGATCACGGACCTGTTCGCTTACTGCGCGAAGAACCTCCCGAACTGGAACACGATCTCGATCTCGGGTTACCACATGCGCGAGGCGGGATCCACCGCGGCAGAGGAGATTGCGTTGACGCTAAGCCACGCGATCGCTTACGTCGAAGCCGCACAAGCCGCCGGCCTCGCCGTGGACGAATTCGCACCGCGTGTCTCCTTCTTCTTCGCCTGCCACATGGATTTCTTCGAAGAGGTCGCGAAGTTCCGAGCCGCACGCCGGATGTGGGCTCAGATCATGCGCGACCGGTTCCACGCCACTGATCCGCGGTCCCAGGCGCTGCGCTTCCACACCCAGACGGGTGGGGTCACCCTGACCGCGCAGCAGCCGCTCAATAACGTCGTGCGCACGACGCTCGAGGCGTTGAGCGCGGTGCTAGGCGGCACGCAGTCGCTGCACACCAACGCCTACGACGAGGCCCTCGGGCTTCCCTCGCAGACCGCGGCCGAGATCGCTCTGCGCACGCAGCAGGTCATCGGCTATGAGACGGCGGCACCTCTCGTCGCTGATCCCCTTGGCGGCTCGTACTACGTCGAGAACCTGACCGACCGGGTCGAGGAGGAGGCACTTGCCATGATGGCCGAGATCGACGAGCTCGGTGGGGCGGTCGCGTGCATCGAGTCGGGCTGGACGCAGAGACGGATCGCCGACAGCGCTTACCGGCTGCAGCGCCGCGTCGAGTCAGGGGAGCGTGTCGTCGTGGGCGTGAACAGGTACGTCGAGACGGACTCGCCGCCGGTAGAGATCATGAAGGTCAGCCCGCGCCAGCAGGTCGCCCAGGCGCGCGCGCTCAAAAAAATGCGGTCGCGGCGCTCGCAAGACGCCGTCGCCGGCCACCTGGCCGGCCTCGAGCGCGCGGCGCGGGGTACGGAGAACCTGATGGGGCCGCTGAAGGCGGCGTTGGCCGACTACGTGACGATTGGTGAGTGCTGCGCCGTGCTGCGCGGCGTGTTCGGCGAATACCGCCCAGGGGAGGCAGCGTGATGGCCCAGACAGTGATCCCGATGCTGGCATACGAAAACGGCCCGGCCGCGATGGACTGGCTCGTCAAGGCGTTCGGCTTTCGCGAGCTCGACCGCAGGGTGGAGGCTGGCCGCCTGACCCATGGCGAGCTCGATACCGGTGGCGGAGTGGTCATGCTGGCCACGCCGTCGGTGCATTACCACGGCCCGAAGCACCACCGTGAGGAGTGCGAGGTGGCGCGCGGCTGGCACGACGTGCCGTACATCATCGACGGGGTCCTGGTCTACGTGGATGACGCGGCCGCTCACTTCGAGCGGGCGAAGTCCGCCGGCGCGCCCATCCTCTCACCGCTCGAGGGCGACGGCGAGCTGGGCAAGCGCTACCGCACCGAGGACCTGGAGGGTCACCGCTGGATGTTCGTTCAGCGGTGAGCTCGCGGAAGGTCGACCCGCTCAACGAGCTTCGCCAGCGCAAGTACGAGGCGGGGCACGGCGACGCCGAGGCCTTCAACCGCCAGCACGCCAAGGGAAAGCTGACGGCACGGGAGCGGATCTCCCGCCTGGTCGATCGCAACTCGTTCGAGGAGATCGACCTCTTTGCCAGGCATCCTGGTGGCGTACCCGGCGACGGCGTGGTGACCGGGATGGCGAAGATCGATGGACGCGACGTGATGATCTTCAGCCACGACGCGAGCGTTTTCGGCGGATCGCTCGGCGAGGTCTTCGCCGAGAAGGTCATCAAAGTGATGGATCTCGCCCTGACCAACCGCATGCCCATCATCGGCATCAACGACTCCGGCGGTGCCAGGATCCAGGAAGGTGTCGTTTCGCTCGCGGGGTACGCCGAGATCTTCTGGCGCAACGTCCAGGCGAGTGGATTGGTCCCGCAGCTGAGCCTGGTCCTCGGGCCGTGCACTGGGGGCGCCGTGTACTCGCCGGCCATCACGGACTTCACCTTCATGGTCCACGGCGTCGGCTACATGTTCATCACCGGGCCTGAGGTGATCCGCGTCACGACCGGTGAGGACGTCACCTTCGACTCGCTTGGCGGTGCCGAGGTCCACAACACGAAATCCGGCGTCGCGCATTTCCTTGCCGAGAGCGAAGAAGAATGCTTCGCGCAGGTGCGCAAGCTGTTCAAGTACATCCCGCAGAGCTCTGACGAGTCGCCGCCGGCCGGACAGGCGGATGACGACCCCGAGCGAACCGCGCCCGGGCTCGCGTCGATCATCCCTGACAACCCCAAGGAGCCCTACGACATCAAGGACGTCATCGCGATGGTGGTCGACCGGGGCGACTTCTTCGAGGTGCAGCCCTACTACGCGATGAACATGGTGGTGGGGTTCGCGCACCTCGACGGGCGGCCGATGGGCGTCGTGGCCAACCAGCCGAAGGTGATGGCGGGCGCGCTCGATATCAACGCGTCGGACAAGGCAGCGCGGTTCGTCCGTTTCTGCGACGCGTTCAACATCCCGCTTCTCACCTTCGTCGACGTGCCGGGCTTCCTACCGGGCACCTCGCAGGAGTACGGGGGCATCATCCGACACGGCGCCAAGCTGCTGTACGCGTTCAGCGAGGCGACGGTGCCGAAGCTGACGGTGATCACGCGGAAGGCTTACGGCGGTGCCTACTGCGTGATGTGCTCGAAGCACATCCGCGCCGACTACAACGTCGCATGGCCGACGGCGGAGATCGCCGTGATGGGGCCCGAAGGCGCGGTGAACGTCCTGTTCCGCCGCGAGCTGGCAAGCGACCCGGATCCGGCTCGGCGCCGCCGCGAGATGGTCGATGAGTACACGGAGAAGTTCGCCAATCCCTACATCGCGGCGGAGCGTGGATACATCGATGACGTCATCGAGCCGGGCCGCACGCGCCCCGAGCTGATTCGCGCGCTGCGCATCGCCGCCCGCAAGGAGCGCAACCGATCCCCGCGATGGCACGGCAACATCCCGCTGTGAAACCATCGGTCTGACGTGAAGCTCCTCGAGTACCAGGCCAAGGAGGTTCTCTCCACGCTTGGGATCGCGATCCCGCCGGGCGTGGTCGCCCGCAGCCCGGACGAGGCAGCCGCCGCGTTCGACAGGCTCGGCCCCATCGCCGTCAAAGCTCAGGTGCCGGTGGGGGGCAGGGGCAAGGCCGGAGGGATCAAGCTCGCGCGGACCGCGGACGAGGCGCGCCAGGCGGCCCAGCAGATCATCGGGATGGACATCAAGGGCTTCAAGGTCCCGCTGGTCTACTGCGAGTCGGCGCTCGAGATCGAGCGCGAGATCTACGTCGGGTTCACCGTCGACCGCGACGCACGCGCCAACATCCTGCTGCTGTCCGCCCAGGGCGGGATGGACATCGAGCAGGTCGCCGAGGAATCGCCCGGCTCGCTCGCGCGCCTCTATCCGAACCCGTGGCGCGGACCTCTCGACTTCGAGCTTGCGCAGCTCGTCTACGACGCGGGTCTTGGCGAGCTCGCCCGGCCGCTGACCACGCTGATCAAGAGGCTCTACCGTGCGATTCCCGACTACGACGCGCTGATCGCCGAGATCAACCCGCTGGTCGTCACCCGGAACGGGAACGTCGTTGCCGGCGACGCGAAGCTGGAGATCGACGAAAACGCGGCGTGGCGGCACAAGGACCTCGAGGACCGGTACGGCTCCGTGCTCGAGGGCGATCCGTACGAGAGGGAGGCGAAAAAGCGCGGGCTCACGTACGTGTCGCTCGACGGCGACGTCGGGATCATCGGCAACGGCGCGGGCCTTTGCATGGGCACGCTCGACCTGGTCCAGCGCGCGGGTGGAAGGCCAGCGAACTTCTGCGACATCGGCGGAGGGGCCAAGGCGGAGGTCGTGGAGAACGCCCTCGCGGTGATCCTCATGAACCCCAAGGTCAGGGGCGTCGTGATCAATGTGTTCGGCGGGATCACTCGCGGTGATGAGGTCGCCAAGGGCGTGGTCACGGCGCGCGACAACCTGAAGATGGAGCTGCCCCTCGTCGTGCGCCTCAGCGGGACGCGAGAGGAGGAGGGGCGCGAGATCTTGAGGCAGAACGGAATCGAGCCTGGGGTCAGCGGCTGGGAGGCCGCGAAGAAGATCGTCGAGCTGACCAGCTCCTCTCCTCTAGTTGGGAGGTCCGGCCAGCAGGGCCGGGGAGTGGCCGAGTGAGCATCCTCCTCGACGGCTCGACCAGGGTCATCGTTCAGGGCATCACCGGGCGGGAGGGCGGCTTCCACACCGAGCAGATGCAGGATCTCGGCACCAAAGTCGTCGGAGGCACCAGCCCCGGCAAAGGCGGGATGACGCACCTCAACGTGCCCGTGTTCAACACGGTGGCCGACGCGGTCAAGGCGACGGGCGCCACCGCCTCGGGGATCTTCGTCCCCGCGCCGTTCGCGGCCGACGCGATCATGGAGGCCGCCGCGGCGGGGATCACGTTGATCGTTTGCATCACCGAGGGAATACCGATCCAGGACATGATCCGGGTCAGGGACTTCCTTCGCGGTTACCCGCAGGCTCGGCTGATCGGCGCGAACTGCCCGGGCCTGATCACCCCAGGCCAGGCGAAGATCGGCATCATCCCGCAGCGCATCACGTCGCCGGGGCCAGTCGGCCTCGTGTCGCGCAGCGGCACGTTGACCTACGAGGTCGCGTCCGCGCTGTCCGCGGCGGGGCTGGGACAGTCGACCATCGTCGGCATCGGCGGCGATCCCGTGCTCGGCCTCACGTTCCGCGATGTGGTCGAGCTCTTCGAGAAGGACCCCGCGACCACGCACATCGTCCTGATCGGGGAGATCGGCGGGAGCGATGAGGAGCACGCGGCCGAGCTGCTCGCGCGCGGCAGCCGGCTGAAAGCGGTGGCCTTCATCTCCGGCCGCACAGCTCCGGAAGGCAAGCGAATGGGCCACGCAGGCGCCATCATTTCTGGCAACCGTGGCACAGCCAAGAGCAAGGAAGAGGCGTTTCGCAATGCTGGGGTCGCGGTCGCGGAAACCACCGACGAGATCGTCGGCCTTTTGACATGAGCTCCCTGCCCCTGGCGATGACTCGGGCGCAGGTGTCCGAGCGCATGCGCGACCTTGGCATCCTCCTTCCGCTCGTCGGATGGCTCGTCTACACGCGGCTCTACTGGGTGCTTCACGCCGCTCACCTCACCGCGCCGCCCTGCCCCTTCTATTACTTCACCGGGCACCCGTGCCCCTTCTGCGGGGGCACGCGGGCATTCGCCTACATGTGGGAGGGCGATATCTCCGACGCGGTCAGGCTGTATCCGCTTGGTCCGGCGATGTTCGCGGGCACGATCGTTGCGGTCGGAGGGCTCGCGGCGGGCATCGTAAGCGGCCGTACCTGGACGCCGCGGCTGAGCGCCATGCAGTGGAAGCTCGTCGGCGTCTTGGCCGTCAGCTCGATCCTCGTGAGCTGGGCGCTCAAGGTCTTCGTCCTCGGCAACTAGCGTTCGCCGCCTCGGCGCGGAGGACTGGCAGCTGTATCGGCGTGTTCGCCTGGCCGCGCTGCAGGAAGCTCCATATGCGTTCGGCTCGACCTACGAGCGTGAGGCCGAGCTCGACGACGGCATCTGGCGGCGGCGGGTCGTCGAGCGAACCCGGTTCATCGCCGAGGTGGATGGTGTCGTCGCCGGAACGGTCAGCGGCGGCGACGGCGAGGTGAACGGAGCGGCCGCGATGACCGCGATGTGGGTCGATCCCCGCTTTCGACGGATGGGTGTGGGGGAGACGCTGGTCGAGACCATCCTGGAGTGGGCCAGGCGCGCGGGCTACGCGCAGATGTTCCTCTGGGTCACCGACGTGAACACCACGGCCGAGCATCTGTACGCGCGCCTCGGATTCGTCAGCACGGGCGCCGGCCAGGAGGTGAGGCCGGGCGAGCGCGAGCACGAGATGTCGAGGTCTCTCTAGCCGCCCTCGATCAAGCGCGTGACGATGGGGTAGACGTAGGCCGTTTTCTGGGCGGCGTTGCCGGGGTCGATCAGGTCGTGGGTCAGGCCATCCGCGGCCGCGAACTCGAACGTCTCGACGGAAGCCCCGTGCGCGCGCCACGAGTCGACCAGGTGGTACGTGAAGCGGTTGTCAAGACGCGGCTCGGCCGCGTTCGTGATCACCGCGATCGAGCGCGCTTTGGGCGCGTCCCGCCGAGCCGACCGCACCAGCGTGAGGCCACAGTCGAAAAGCGCCGCGTAGGCGTGGGTGGCGAAGCGCGGATAGCCGTAGGCCGGCCCGAGGCCGTCCTTCAACGCGTTGTTCCACCACACATAGAAGTTGGGCAGAAGCGTCGCGAGCTTGCTCATCGCGCCCAATACCGGCCCTGGGATGGGCTTGAGGCCGAGCATCGGCGCGATGAGGACCGCGCGCTCGATTCCCTCGCGGGTCTGTGCGAGGTATCCGGCGAGGATTCCACCCAGCGAGAGTCCGGCGATCGTGAGGCGCTCGCCCAGCGCGGCGCCGGCGATCGCGGCGCGATTCGCCAGCGCGATCAGGTGATCGGCCCGCAGCTCGGCGATCGAGGTGTTCAGGCGGTCGGCGTATCCGTGCCGCGGGTAGCGTGGGATCAGCACGTTCCAGCCGCGTTCGTGGAACTGGCGGCCAAGCTCGTCGAACTGCTGTGGGCAGTTGGTGAAGCCGTGGAGGAGGACGAGCGAGCGATCGACCCGCCTGCCGTGCGTGTAGACGCGGGTGTGGCAGAGCGGGTTGACGTTGGGACCGTCCAGGTCGCGGAGCGTCGCAGCGATCCGCATCCCTTCCGAGTAGAGATCGTCAGTCATCGCATGTAAGGATTGGTGCAATGGATT
>Ga0070697_100005089_pt1 | contig 10099 bp, 8 predicted proteins | sample KBSK1501metaG_FD_65475 | JGI IMG/M metagenome (GOLD analysis project Ga0070697, IMG submission 65475) | Corn, switchgrass and miscanthus rhizosphere microbial communities from Kellogg Biological Station, Michigan, USA - KBS K1-50-1 metaG | ecosystem: Host-associated > Plants > Roots >... | reverse complement strand
CCGGTTCGACGTTCCGCCGCGCCCGCGCCCTGGCCGCCGTCGATCAAGGCGATGTGCTGATGCCCTAGAGCCGTGAGGTGCTCGACCGCAAGCTCGGCGCCGCGCAGGTCATCGTCCACGACCACGTCGACGTTGGGCAGGCGCAGGTCGCTCCCGACCACGGCCGTGGGCACCGCGCGGGCGGCCGCGGCCACCGCCTTGGCCGGCAGCCGCGCACCCGCGATCACAAGTCCATCCGCCCGGAGCTCGAGGAGCTGGTCGAGAGCGCGTTCCTCCGCCGCGGGATCGCGGTTTCCCGTCGTGATCAAGGCGCGATAGCCGAGCGCCGCGGCGGCTGTGTACAGACCATCGAGCACCTCGGCGAAGAAGATGTTGTGGAGGTCGGAGACCATCACCCCGACGTTGTAGGTCCTGCGCTGAACGAGACTTCTGGCCATCGCGTTGGCCCGATAGCCGAGCTCCTCGGCCGCGTCCAGGACCGAGGCCCGGGAGGCCTCGCTGACCGAACGCTCGCCTCGCATTACGCGGGAGACGACCGACTTGGAAAGGCCCGCGCGCCGGGCGACGTCGATGATCGTCGGCGCCCTTGACTTCATGTGCAAGCGAACTATACTTGCGGGAACGTTCCCGTGGGAACGTTCCCAGATTATTCGGGAAAGGCTAGGTGCGAGGGGCATGCACGTCGGGCTCATCGGCACGGGACGGATCGGTGCGCTTCACGCGCGAAGCCTCAAGGCGAGCGCGCTCGTGTCGAAGCTCACCATCTTCGACGCGGATTCCGGCCGCGCCGCGAAGGTCGCGGCGGAGGTTTCGGCGAGCCAGGCGGAGAGCCCGCAGGCGCTCCTTGACGATGGTCTCGACGCGCTCGTGATCGCTGCGGCCACACCCGCCCACGCGGGCCTGCTGCACATGGCCGCGGACGCGTCGGTGGCTACGTTTTGCGAGAAGCCGATCGCGCTGGACCTCGCCGCCACCGATGACGTGATCCGTCACGTCGAGCAGGCTGGGATCTTCGTCCAGATCGGCTTTCAGCGCAGGTTCGATGCAGGATACAAAGCGGCGAGGGAGGCCTACACGTCGGGCGCCCTGGGCGACGTGCACGTCGTCCGGCTCGCCACGCATGACCCGGCGCCGCCCCCCGAGTCGTACCTCGCGGACTCGGGCGGCATCTGGAGGGATCTCGCCATCCACGACTTCGACATCGCGGCGTGGGTGCTCGGCCGCCCGATCGAGGAGGTTTATGCGGACGGCCAGGCCAACCACGCGATGTTCGCGAAGCACAGCGACGTCGACGCCGCGTGCGCGACGCTGCGCCTCGCAGGCGGCGTCATGGGCGCGCTGACGGCGACACGCAACGACCCGCGCGGGTACGACGTTCGCATGGAGCTGTTCGGCCTGCGCGACAGCGTCGCCGTCGGTTGGGACGAGCGCACGCCGCTGCGTTCGCTCGAGCATGGGATGGAATCCTCGAGAAAGCAGGGCTACCGCGATTTCCTCGATCGGTTCGAGCCGGCCTACCGCGCGGAGCTGCAGGGGTTTCTCTTCGCCGTGCAGGAAGGGGGCGAGAGCCCCTGCCCGGCCGGCGACGCCCGCGCCGCGCTGGTGGTCGCTCTGGCCGCCGACTGCTCGCTGCGCGAGCACCGGCCCGTGCGCGTCGTGGAGTTCATGTGAAAGTCGCCGGCGCCCCGATCTCGTGGGGCGTGAGCGAGCTTGTGACCTGGGGTCACCGGATGGCTCCGGAGCGCGTGCTCGCGGAGATGCAACAGCTCGGGCTCGACGCGACCGAGCTCGGACCTCCGGGTTATTTGCCCGCGGACGCGCGGATAAGGGCGGAGCTGCTGCGCCGCCACGGCATGCGCATCGTCGCGGGCTTTCTCTCCATCGTCCTGCACGAAGGGCCGCAGGCTGCGCGCGTCGAGATCCAGCGAGAGGCGACGATGCTTGCGGAATCGGGGGCCGAGGTGATGGTCGTCGCCGCCGCTCTCCCCGGCGATAGCTACGACTCACTTCGTTCCCTTGATGCGGATGGGTGGACGCGCCTGGTCGAGAGCTTGAGCGAGGGGGATGCCATCGTTTCGTCGCAGGGCATGACGCTCGCGTTTCACCCCCATGCCGGGACCGCGATCGCAACCGCAGAAGATGTGCGGATGCTTCTGGAGCGCACAGGCGTCGCGCTTTGCCTCGACACCGGCCACCTGTTCCTCGGCGGCCTGGACCCGGCGGAGATCGCGCGCGACGCCGCGGCCCGAATCCGGCACGTTCACCTCAAGGATGTGAGGTCGAAGATCGCGGGCCAGGTGATGTCGGGTCAGGTCGGCTACGCCGAGGCGGTGAGGCGCGGCCTTTACGCGCCGCTCGGCCAGGGCGATCTCGACATCGAAGACGTCGTCACCCGGCTGCGCTTATCCGGGTACCAGGGCTGGTTCGTGCTCGAGCAGGACACGGCGCTTACTGCTGAGCCTGAGCCGCATTCCGGGCCTTCGGCCGCGGCGCGGGAGAGCCTTGAATACTTTCGTCACATCGCCGGCGCCATGCAGACCACCAGCGCATCCAAGGAGGAGTAAGCGATGAGTCGCACTCGGTTAGTGATCGGGCTGGCCGCCCTGTGCCTCACGGCGGCCGCATGCCAGAGCGGGACGCCGACCTCCGGCACATCGCCGACCGTCTCTGGCTCGGGCAGCAGCGCATACCGGTTCTACTTCGTCACCCACGGTGACAACGGCACGTTCTGGTCGGTCGTCCAGAAGGGCGAGAGCCAGGCCGCGAGTGACCTCGGCGTCTCGGTCAACTACCAGGGCAGCAACAACGACGACAACCAGGAATGCCAGTTCATCAGCGCCGCCGTCACGGCCAAGCCCGACGGCCTGGTGGTCTCGCCGCACAGCCAGACCGTGCTCGACTGCGCGAAGCAGGCCGCCGGCCAGGGCATCCCGCTGATCCTCATCAACAACTGCGGCACGACGACCAGCGGCCAGAGCTACATCGCGTACTCGGGCGCGCTCACCTGCGTGGGCCAGCCGGAGACGGCGGCGGGCCAGCAGGCAGGGGTCAGGCTCAAGGCCGATGGCGGCCACAAGCTCCTCTGCATCATCCACGAGGCGACGAGCACAAGCCTGCGCGACCGCTGCAACGGCGCCGCGGCCGGGTTCGGCGGCTCGACGTCCACGCTGGTCCTCGACAACGCCAAGGCGAATGTCTCGTCCGCGACGGCCACGCTGCAGGCGCAGCTGACCAAGGACAGCTCGATCGACTCGATCCTCGCGCTTGACCCGGATGTGGCCACCAACATCGTCGAGGCCGCCGTGACCGGCGCCGGCTCGAAGGCGAAGATCGCCACGTTCGACATCAGCACCAAGGTCGTGACCGACATCCAGTCGGGCAAGATCGACTTTGCGATCGACCAGCAGCAATACCTGCAGGGCTACCTGCCGATCGTCTTCCTCAAGCTCTACAAGCAGAACGCCAACACCGTGGGCGGCTTCGACACCGTGAAGAGCGGGCCGGGAATCGTGGACAAGAACAACGCGTCCACTGTTGCGAGCCTTGCCGGCAAAGGCACTCGATAGACTGAGATCGACGACCGGGCCGGTCCTCCGGCCCGGTCTTTTTGGGGGGACCAACACAACATGACCGTCGCCAGCACCGAGCCTCGGCCGAGTCGCGCGCCACAGGCGGCTCGATCGGGCGACGAGCGGCTTGCCGGTGTCGGCTTCGTGGCCCGGCTGCTGCAGCGCCCGGAGCTGGGCGCGCTGATCGGCGCGCTGGCGGTTTACCTGCTGTTCGCGACCGTCGACTCAACACCGGGCCACCTCTTTTCGACGATCGCGGGGATGCAGAACTGGACCGACGCCGCCTCGACCTACGGGATCATGGCCGTGGCGGTCGCGCTCCTGATGATCGGCGGCGAGTTCGACCTCTCCGCCGGCGTCATGACCGGCACGAGCGGTTTGCTCCTGGGCATGCTCATCACGCGGTCGGAGCTCAACGTGTGGGTGGCGATCGTGATCGTGATGGCGTTCGCCGGGATCATCGGCGCCGCCAACGGGATCCTGGTCGTCCGGACCAAGCTGCCGAGCTTCATCATCACGCTGGCCACCTTTTTCGTGCTTCGCGGGGTGGACGTCGGAGTGACGCTGCTGCTGACCAACACGGTGCGCTTCGACATCTCGGACACCGCCCCGGGGTTCGCCAGTGCTCGCGCCATCTTCGGCAGCACCTTTCTCGCGCCGTACAACTTTCAGGATGCGGTGCTGTGGTGGATCGCCATCACGGCGATCGCCACGTGGGTGCTGACGCAGACGACCTTTGGCAACTGGATCTTCGCCGTCGGAGGCGATGCCAACGCCGCCCGCGCCGTCGGCGTCCCTGTGGCGCGCACCAAGGTGATCCTGTTCATGTACACCGCCATGTCTGCGGCTCTGGTCGGGATCATGGTGGCCCTGCGGTTCAAGGGCATCCAGTCCGGGCAGGGTATCGGGCTCGAGTTCTTCTACATCATCGCCGCGGTGGTTGGAGGGTGTCTTTTGACCGGTGGTTACGGTTCGGCGATCGGCGCCTCGCTTGGCGCGTTGATCATCGGCTTCGCCCAGATCGGGATCATCTTCGCCGGCTGGGATTCCAACTGGTACTTCACGTTCCTCGGGGTGATCCTTTTCGTTGCGGTCGGCGTGAACACCCTGGTTCGGCGTCGTGCCGCGAGCGCCAGGCGATGAGCGAATCGAACAACGGCGTCTCTCTCCTCGAGGTCCGCCACGTCGGCAAGTACTTCGGCAGCGTGATCGCCCTGCGCGACATCTCGATGCAGGTGCACGCGGGCGAGGTCACCTGCGTTCTCGGCGACAACGGCGCCGGCAAGTCGACGCTGATCAAGATCCTGTCGGGCGTGCATCCGCACGACGAAGGCGAGCTGCTGGTGGACGGCAAGCCCGTGCGCTTTTCCGGACCTCGCGACGCGCGGGCAGCCGGCATCTCTGTCGTGTTCCAGGATCTCGCCACGGTGCCGCTGATGTCGATCTGGCGCAACTTCTTCCTGGGTTCCGAGCCAACCGTCGGCATCGGCCCCGCCCGGAGGCTGGACAGCGCGTTCGCCAAACGCGTGATGCGCGATGAGATGTCGAAGATGGGCATCGACGTTCGCGATCCGAACCAGGCGGTCGGAACACTGTCGGGCGGCGAACGGCAGGCGGTCGCGATCGCGCGCGCCGTCTACTTCGGGGCCAAGGTGTTGATCCTCGACGAGCCGACGTCCGCGCTGGGCGTCCGTCAGTCGGGAATCGTCCTCAAGTACGTCGTGCAGGCGCGCGAGCGCGGCCTCGGCGTGGTATTCATCACTCACAACCCTCACCATGCGTACCCGGTGGGCGACCGATTCGTCCTGCTGAATCGCGGAAGGCTGATGGGCTCGTACAGCAAGAAGGAGACGTCGCTCGACGAGCTGACGAAGATGATGGCGGGCGGAGAAGAGCTGGAAAGGCTTTCTCGGGAGCTGGAAAAGATGGCGAGCGACCCGGAGATGAAGTTGGTGGCGAGGGAGATGGCCAGGGAAGTCGCCCGGCCCACGGAAGGGGAACCGAGATGATCCGCAACTTGATCGGCGCGGAATGGAAGCTGCCGGCGGACGGCGCCGCGTCCCTTCCCGTCTTCAATCCCGCGACCGGCGAGGTCATCGAGCAGGTGCCGCTGTCGGGCGCCCGCGAGGTCGACGCCGCGGTCGCGGCCGCCTCCAGGGCATTTCCGTCCTGGTCGCGCACCGCGCTCATGGAGCGGGTGCGCCTGATGTTCCGTTTCAAGGCGCTTCTCGAGGAGCATTTCGAGGACCTCGCCGCGATCACCACGCGCCACCACGGCAAGACCCTCGACGAAGCCCGGGGCGAGGTGAGGCGCGGGATCGAGGTGGTCGATTTCGCGTGCGGCGCGCCGACGCTGCTGCAGGGCAGGACGCTGCGCGACGTGTCAGGTGGGGTGGACCAGGACCTTTACCGCTACCCGGTCGGCGTCTGCGCCGGCATTCCGCCTTTCAACTTCCCGGTGATGATCCCGCTGTGGATGTTCCCGCTCGCCGTCGTGGCCGGGAACACGTTCGTCCTCAAGCCGTCCGAGCGCACGCCGCTTGGCGGGCAGCGTCTCGCCGAGATCTTTCTCGAGGCGGGATTTCCGGACGGAGTCCTGAACATCGTCCACGGCGCGCGCGAGGCCGTCGATGCGCTGCTGCAGCATCCCGCGGTCGCGGCGATCTCGTTCGTGGGCTCGGCTCCCGTGGCCAGGCACGTCTACCAGACGGCGGCCGCCAACGGAAAGAGGGTGCAGGCGCTCGGCGGCGCGAAGAACCACATCGTCGTCATGCCCGACGCCGACCCGGAGATCGCGGTTCCGGCGATCCTCAACTCCGCGTTCGGCAACGCCGGCGAGCGGTGTCTCGCGGGCTCGGTTGCGGTGGCCGTCGGCCGAGCCGCCGACTCCCTTCTCGACCCGCTTCGCGACGCCGCGGTGAAGATGGTCGTGGGGCCGGGCGACGAGGCCGGCGTCCAGGTTGGCCCGCTGATCCGGGCCGACCATCGCGACCGGGTCGCCGGCTATGTCGAGAAGGGGGTTGCGGAGGGCGCGGACCTGATCGTCGACGGACGCAGCGAGATGAAGCGGCCTGGGTTTTTCCTTGGGCCGACGATCCTCGACCACGTGACCGCCGAGATGACCGTCGGCCATGAGGAGATCTTCGGGCCGGTCCTTTCGCTGTCCCGCGCCGCGACTCTCGACGACGCGATCCGGCAGGCCAACACCATGGCGCTCGGCAACATGGCCACGATATTCACGCAGTCGGGCCGCGCGGCCCGCGAGTTCCGCGAGCGGGTGGAGGCGGGCATGACCGGCATCAACGTGCCGATCGCCCAGCCGTTCGCTTTCTTTCCCTTCAGCGGTTGGAAAGGCTCGTTTTACGGCGACCTGCACGTGCACGGCAGCGATGGCATCGACTTCTACACTCGTAAGAAGGTGGTCGTGACACGGTGGTAGCCCGGCGCGAGGTCACGTACAAGAGTCCGCTGCACGAGATGACGCAGACGACTCCCACTGCCCTGTGGAACGACTCGGCGGACATCGACGAGCTTAGCTACGCGATCGACAACGGCGCGGTCGGCGCCACGTGCAACCCCGTCATCGCGGTGACGATCCTGAAGAAGCACATCGCCGAGTGGCGTCCGCGGATCGAAGCACTGCTGCGCGAGATGCCTGGCGCGACCGAGGACCAGGTCGGTTGGAAGCTCGTCGAAGAGATGTCGGTCAAGGCCGCGAAGCTGCTCGAGCCGGCGTTCGCCGCGCACCGCGGCCGCGACGGGCGGCTCTCGATCCAGACCGATCCCCGCTTTTACCGAGACACCGGCTCCATCGTGGACAACGCGATGGATTTCAGCCGCCTCGCGGAGAACATCGTCGTGAAGATCCCCGCGACCAGCGCCGGCATCGGCGCGATCGAGGAGGTCACGTATCGAGGCGTGAGCATCAACGCGACGGTCAGCTTCACGCTGCCGCAGTGCGTCGCGGTGGCGGAAGCGGTTGAGCGCGGGCTGCAGCGCCGCGAGGCTGAAGGCAAGGACATCGCGTCGATGGGCCCGGTGTGCACGATCATGGTCGGCCGCCTCGACGACTGGCTGAAGGTGCAGCTCGACAAGCGCGAGATCAGCGTCGATCCCGGCTACCTGGAATGGGCCGGGGTGGCCGTCTTCAAGAAGACCTACGCGCTGTTTCGCGAGCGCGGATACAGGCTGCGGCTGCTCTCCGCGGCGTTCCGCAATCACATGCACTGGAGCGAGCTGATCGGCGCCGACGCGGTCATCTCACCACCATTCGCGTGGCAGAAGCGTTTCAACGCGAGCGACATCGAGGTTCGCCGCCGGATCGACGACCCCGTCGACCCCAAGGTCGTGCGCGCGTTGCTCGAGCACTTCCCTGATTTCAATCGCGCCTACAACGAGGGCGGGCTGAAGGTCGAGGAGTTCGACTCGTTCGCGCCCACAGTGCGGACTTTGCGGCAGTTCATCGCGGCGTGCGCCGACCTGGACGCACTGGTACGCGACGTGATGCTTCCCGACCCCGCGTAGCGACGTGAAAACGGTTCGCGTGACGATGGCGCAGGCGCTCGTGCGCTTCCTGGGCGCCCAGCACGTCGAGCGCGATGGAGTCGAGCAGCGGTTCTTCGACGGGTGCTTCGGGATCTTCGGCCACGGCAACCTGACCGGGGTGGGCCAGGCGCTCGCCCAGCACAGCGAGGTGCTTACTTACTACCAGGCCCGCAACGAGCAGGCGATGGTCCACGCCGCCGCGGGCTTTGCCAAGATGCGCAACCGGCTGGCGACGTTCGCGTGCACCACCTCGATCGGCCCCGGCGCGACCAACATGGTCACCGGCGCGGCCGCGGCAACGGTCAATCGGCTCCCGGTGCTGCTGCTCCCCGGCGACGTTTTCGCGTCCCGCCGGCCGGACCCTGTGCTGCAGCAGCTCGAGACTCCGTCGCGCGGCGACGTCAGCGTCAACGACTCCTTCATCCCGGTGTCCAGGTACTTCGATCGCATCCAGCGGGCCGAGCAGCTGGTCCCGGCGGTCCTCGCGGCGATGCGCGTGCTGACCAGCCCGGCGGACGTGGGCGCGGTCACCCTCGCCCTGCCCCAGGACGTGCAGACCGAGGCGTTCGATTACCCGCCGGAGCTCTTCGAGCGGCGCGTCTGGCGCATCCCCCGCACGCCACCGGAAGCGGCCGCGCTCGCGCGCGCGGTGGAGCTGATCCGCCACGCGAAGCGGCCGCTGATCATCGCGGGAGGCGGGGTCCTCTACGCAGAGGCGAGCGCGGCGCTCAAGGCGCTCGTGCGCCGGACCGGCGTCCCGGTCGGCGAGACGCAGGCCGGCAAAGGTTCGCTGCCGTTCGACCACCCGGGCGCCTTGGGCGGCATCGGCGCGACCGGGACCCTGGCCGCCAATCGCGTCGCCGCCGAGGCCGACCTCGTGATCGGCGTCGGCACGCGTTACAGCGATTTCACGACCGCGTCGCACACCGCGTTTCAGAACCCAGACGTGAGATTCATCAACGTCAACGTCGCCGAGGCGGACAGCCACAAGATGGGCGGGTTGCCGTTGACGGCCGACGCGCGGGCCGCGCTCGAGGCGCTCGACGCCGGGTTGCATGGCTGGACCGTGACGGACGACTACCGAAGGCATGTCGAGCAGCTCCGCGCCGAGTGGGACCGCGAGGTGGCTCGGCTCTACAACCTCGGGCATGGACCGCTGCCGGCCCAATCAGAGGTGCTCGGCGCCGTCAACGAGCTCTCGGCTGCGCGCGACGTCGTGGTGTGCGCTGCGGGTTCGATGCCGGGCGACCTCCACAAGCTGTGGAGGACACGCGACGAGAAGGGCTACCACGTCGAGTACGGCTACTCAACCATGGGGTACGAGATCGCCGGAGGGTTGGGCGTGAAGCTCGCCGACCCGTCGCGCGAGGTCTACGTCATGGTCGGCGACGGTTCCTACCTGATGATGGCTCAGGAGATCGTCACGTCGATCCAGGAGCGCGCCAAGCTGAACGTCGTGCTGGTCGACAACGAAGGTTTCGCGTCGATCGGAGGTTTATCTCGCTCGAAGGGGAGCGCGGGGTTCGGAACGCGCTACCGGTATCGATCCGGCGGCTCGCTCGGCGATGACGCGGCGAACAACAACGGCGAGGCGCTGCCCGTCGACCTCGCGCTCAACGCGCAGGGCCTCGGGGCGCATGTCTTCCGCGCACGCGGCATCGAGGAGCTGCGCGACGCGCTGGTCGCCGCAAGGAAGATCGACCGCACCGTGGTCATTCACGTGCTCGTCGACCGCTACGAGGGCGTGCCGAGCTACGAGAGCTGGTGGGAGGTGCCCGTCGCGGAGGTCTCGGAATCGGCTGATGTCAAACGGGCCCGCCAGGAGCACGAGCGCGGCATGGCCAGGCGCCGCTGGTACCTGTGAGCAAGCTGGTCGTGCGCCGGCAGAGCACGTCGGCGGACGACGGGCACGTGATGACCGTCACGCCCGAATCCGCCGGGTGGTCGTACGTAGGCTTCGACGTCCACCGGCTGCGGCGGGGCGC
>Ga0070697_100005087_pt1 | contig 10100 bp, 6 predicted proteins | sample KBSK1501metaG_FD_65475 | JGI IMG/M metagenome (GOLD analysis project Ga0070697, IMG submission 65475) | Corn, switchgrass and miscanthus rhizosphere microbial communities from Kellogg Biological Station, Michigan, USA - KBS K1-50-1 metaG | ecosystem: Host-associated > Plants > Roots >... | reverse complement strand
CCACCAGGTCACTGATTACCTCCCACATCGCGAGGCGCCCGCGCGGATCAAGGCCGGTCGTCGGCTCATCGAGAAAGAGGATCGGGGGCGACACGATCAGGCTTGCCGCCAGGTCGAGACGCCGGCGCATGCCTCCCGAGTACGTCTTGACGACGCGCCCGGCAGCTTCTACGAGATCAAAGCCTGCGAGCAGGGCGCTCGCCCGCCGCTTTGCCCTTGAGCCTGGCAGGTGATAGAGTTGCCCGAACATCTTCAGGTTTTCGTAGCCGGTCAGGTCTTCATCGACGGCGGCGTACTGACCCGAGAGACCAATGCGCGTGCGCACCGTCTGGGCGTGTTTCACGACATCCAGCCCTGCCACCTCCGCGCGCCCGCTATCGGGCAAGAGCAGCGTGGTCAGGATGCGCACGGCGGTCGTTTTGCCCGCGCCGTTGGGGCCGAGGATGCCCAGGACATTCCCTTCCTCGGCAACCAGGTCAAGCCCGTCCAGGGCATGGATCTTGCCGAAAGATTTGTGCAGTCCTTCGGCCAGAATAGCCGGTGTGTTTGACATAAGATACTTCCTTGCAGGAGGAATAGAGCCAATCACGGAATCTGCCGGGATTTCCGCAGCAGACAGGTGGATGGCCGGGATCTGAAACGGATCGCAGGGCTAATCGACTTTCCCGCCCAGTCTCGTCAGGAGTCCAGCGTGAAAGGTGCCGGCCCTCTTGTGCTACCAGCAGTATAGTGTGGTGAAAGCCAGCTATCTTCCTCCCAAAGGGGCATTGCAGGGAGTATTTTTGCAAGGCGGCTAGAGCAGGTGAAGTTCGCTGGCGCGCATAACCGCCTGGGTGCGGTTGATCACGGCCAGCTTGGCCAGAATGTGTTTCACGTGGCGTTTGGCCGTATTGGGGGTAATCACCAGGCGTGCCGCAATCTCCTGATTCGAGGCACCTGCAGCCAGCAATGCAAGCACCTCCATCTCACGGGCACTCAATGGTTCTAGGAGCGGCAGGCTCGCAACGGACGGGGTCCGTCGTGGTTCTTCCTCGCGCTCTAGCGCGTTTCCAGGAGACGCGGCCTCCAGCAGGGTTCGAAGATAGGCCGCGGTGGTTGGCTTTTGTGCCGGCAAGCGAACGAGCAGGCGCGCCATAGGTTCACCCTCATCGGCAAAGATGCGTACAAAGCCCTCCGGTTCGGCCAGGGACACAGCTCGACCCAGCGTTGCCAGCGCGGTCTGGGTCTCGCCCTTGCCTTGGAGCGCCAGGGACATGAGCGCCAGGATTTCGATCACGCGCCCGGTGAAGCCTACCTGCTCATACAGTGCGCAGAAGCGTTCCAGCAGTTCCAGCGCCTGCGTGAGATGCGCCTCCCTGGGATACCTGCGCCCCTGCGCGATGAGCACACGTGCCAGGAGCATATATTTCGCAAAGAGCACATCATCTGGCGGCTCTTTCAAAGGATCGTCATACTCCAGGCCACTTTCACGGAGCCAGAGCGCTGCTTCATCTATCTTGCCCTGGCTCAGCAACCAACGCGTGCGGGCCTGCGCTCCGAAGCCAACCATCGGATGAGACGGTTGCATGCTGGACAGATCCTTTTCTAGCTCACGCAGCAGTTCCAGCGCTTCCGCGTACCTGCCCCTGGCCTGGCTGATCCAAAACTGGGTGAAACGACAGAGCAGCGTGAGTTCTTTGATCTGTATCCTTCGGCTCGCGCCCAGCGCCAGTTTGATATAGTCCTCAGCTTCGTCCAACCGGTTCCATTCAAGGAGTAGTTTGGCATACCCCGTACAAATCCAGGCTGTCAGTTCTGGCGGAGCCTCCTTGTGGGCAGGAAGCATCTGGAGAAGCCATTGATAGAGACGCGCGATCTTCTGCAATTCTCCCTGGGCCCAGTACATCTCATCCAGAGTAGAAATGGCAATCACGTTCGGAAGATGATAGTCCATAGCCTGGGTCCGCGTCCCGATCTCGCTCAAGACACGCTCGGCAGCAGCAAAATCACCGCTCAAGCGATGAGCAATTCCCTGCACAAGATCAAGGCAGAGCGAGGCCAAACTCCGCAGGTACGTCGCTTCCTCAGGAAGCACCTGGAGGGTCTGCCGGGCAAGTTCGAGAGCTTGCTCGGCTTTCCCCATCATTAGCGCCTGCAAGATAAAAATGAGGTTCAAATGCACGCGCGCCTCCGCCCATTCCGCCTGGTCCGTTTCTTCTGCATGCTCCTGAAAACGCCGTTGAAGCTGCGCGACTATCTGCTCCAGGCTCTCAAACTGGTAGTCGTCAGCAAGCAAGACCCAGCTAGAAGCAACACCGAGGAGCGGGCGGCTCGCAATGATGTCAGGCGGCAACTGCTCCAGCCAGCGCCGCAGCACGGAAAATTCAACGTGCCCAACCAGCTTGCGAACCTGCCGCTCCATCAAGGGAACTGCCCGTGGAATATCTCTGGCCTGCAAGGCATACTCGCAGGCTTCAAACAGCATCTCGTGCGCTTCATACCAGGCGCTGGAACGAGCGCACAACTGCGGGAAAAGCTCCGGCTCTTGTTGGACAAGCTGGTGGCGCAGTCCCTCGGCAAACAGCGCGTGGTAGCGATACCATTCATCCGTCTCGTCGAGCGCGCTCACAAACAGATTGGCCCGGCGCAACTCCTCCAACATGGCCTGGCTGCCGGTCCGCGCCATCACCGCGTCGCAGAGTGAACCGTTCAGGCGCTCCAGGATGCTGGTCTGCAGCAGAAAAGCGCGCACCTGCGGCGTCTGGCGCGCCAGGATCTCTTCGCTGACGTACTCCAGAATAAACCGGTGGTTCCCGCGAAACCCGCTCAGAAATGCTTCGGGATCATCACGACCACGCAGAGCCAGCGCTGCCAATTGCACCCCGGCCACCCAACCCTCCGTGCGCTCTTCAAGACTGCTCAGCGCGTCCTCAGTCAGTTCCAGTTCCATTTCGTGCAAAAATGTCTTCACTTCGGGAGTGGCGAAACGCAAGGTTCCGGCACGGATCTCGCTCAGATGTCCACGGGCGCGCAAACGGGCCAGGGGAAGCGGTGGATCAACGCGTGTGCCAAGCACCAGGTGCAGGCGTTCAGGCAAATGCTCAAGCAAAAAGAGGAGGGAAGTCTGCGCGGCCTCGCTCTCAAGCACATGATAGTCGTCCAGCACCAGCGCGGCATCAGCCGCAAGCGAGTGGGCCAGATCGTTGACCAGCGAGGACAGTACACCCTCCAGGTCGAGAACAGAGCTCGTGTCCAGCAGCGCCTCGGCCTCTTGCCCGATCCGCTCGTCCAGCGTGCGTAGCGCCGCGAGCAGATACGCCAGGAACCGCGCCGGGTCGCTGTCCGCCGTCTCCAGCGAGAGCCAGGCCACCGGCATCTGCGTTGTGCGTGCCCACTCCGCCAGCAGCGTCGTCTTGCCGGAACCCGCGGGCGCGGAAACCAGCGTCAAAGGGCCTGCAGCGCCTCTCTCCAGCAGCGCGACCAGGTGCGTGCGAGGAACATGCTGCACGGGCAGGCGCTGAATAGCGCATTTTGTGTTCAGGATCAGAACAGGAGTGAGAGCGTCAGATGAGGTTGTGGTCCGCGATACGTGCCCCTGCCCAGAAGCTTCTTTCCTGGTCGGAGTGCCCTCAGAACGCGCCGCCAGGCGGCGGGCCGCCTCACATAAGCATGGCAGCGTCAAATTTGCTGAAATGCCCAGGTAACAGCGGGAAAGCCGGCCATGCTGGCGGCGATAGGCACGCCAATACCAGCTGCCGCGCTGGTTACCCGCACGCGCCTTGTGCGCGGTAAATGTTCCTTCTTCGCATGCAAATGTGAAGGTCGTAGCGGTCTCCAGCCAGGCATACCAGGAAGGCGAATCAACGGTTGCCGTCACTCGCTTCCCATCTTGTTCGTACACCAGCCGCCCGTTCTGGACAACCCCGCTTGCCGCTGTTGGCTTCTCCATAGTACACAGCTCCAATGGAAAGATGACAGGTGTTAGGGTGTGCTCCTAACAGTTCCCTAACAGGGAGTATATCAGGTTGGTGCTGAAACCTCAAGGAAAGTTTGCCATTCACAGACATTTGGAGATAAGGCTTCCCGTGAGTGGACTTGAGCGCTGTCCTGGCTGTCATCCTGAGCGCAGCGCAGGATCTCTTTGTCCGGCGAGCCAGACCCTGCGCTGCGCTCAGGGTGACAGGCGTTATCTCCAAATGTCTGTGCCATTCAATAAGTTGCACCGATATGCATATAATAGAGGTACCCAATATCATATTTGTTTAACACAAAGGAGCCAGCGCATGGCAGGATATATCTTATTAGAAGGCGGCGCCGAATTCGGCGGGCTGATGTCCGAACCGGACCTGCGCGCCATCGAGCTTGCTGGCGGGCCGGATGCACCAATCAGCATCATCCCAACGGCAGCCGCCCCCGATAATAACCATCAACGTGCGGGCCGCAACGGCGTCAATTGGTTCAAAAGCCTTGGTGCCAGGCAGGTTGAATCGCTTCCACTCATCGACAAGGCTTCTGCCAACGACCCTCAAATAGCCAGCAAAATCAGCCAGTCGCGTCTGATCTACATGCTGGGAGGCTTCACCGGCTACCTGGGTGAGACACTGAAGCAAAGTGCAAGCTGGCAGGCCATGCTCGCAGCTTACGCTCATGGAGCAGTCATAGCCGGTAGCAGCGCTGGCGCAATGGTCTTGTGCCAATATTACTACGATCCTGGCAGATCACAGGTCCTAGAAGGGCTCTGGCTGGTTTCCAATACCTGCGTCTTGCCCCACCATAACACGTTCGGCAAAAACTGGGCAAAACAGATGGCGGCCAACCTGCCCAACGCACTACTGCTCGGCATCGATGAACGAACAGGCATGCTCGATGACGCTAATGGAGACCGCGAGACCGCCTGGCGTGTCTACGGGCAGGGCGCGGTTACAATCTATCGCCATGGTCAACCCACGGTATACAAAACGGGCGAAAGTTTCAACATTCTGGACATGCAGTGATGACCCCTTGTATTTACAAAATTTCTTTGGTATACTTCCAACTATCAGTTAGTGTATAAAAAACACCACACATTCTTTTTTGTCTTTGGACAATGTGTTTTTTTTGCACTTAAGTAAGTGTACTTTGTACACTTATTAAGGAGAAAACACAATGGCTTACAGTCAATCATACGATGTCGCAATCATAGGTGGCGGCATTGCAGGCCTCTCGGTTGCATTGCGCCTGCCGGACCACCTGCGCGTGGCCCTCTTCACCAAGGGACAGCTTGGGGAAAGCAATACGCGCTATGCCCAGGGCGGCCTCACCGTCGCATTAGGCGCTGACGATAGCCCCGAACTGCATTATCAGGATACTGTCGCTGCCGGGGCCGGTCTGTGTGACGAGGCAGCCGTGCGTATCCTGGCAGAAGAGGCGCCCGCAGCCGTACGCTGGCTCATCTCGATGGGCGTGCAGTTTGACCGGGCACAGCCCGGCATCGATACATATGCCACAGAGGATGGCTTGCTGCTTGGCCGTGAGGCAGCGCATAGTCGCTGGCGTGTCCTGCACGCGGGCGGTGATGCCACAGGCGCCGAGATAGAACGGGCGCTCATGCACGCCGTGCGTGAGCGTTCCTCGTTAGTCTTGTATGAAGAGACGTATGTACGTAGTCTCCGCGTGATAAACGAAGCTTGTATAGGCCTGGAAGCTATCGATCGCTCAGGTCAATCCTTCGTTGTTCATGCACAGGCCACGATCTTGGCCAATGGAGGCGCGGGTGGCCTCTGGTTGCATACTTCTAATCCGGCGGGAGCGACCGCCGATGGCCTGGCCCTGGCGTGGCGCGCCGGAGCCGCCCTGACCGATCTCGAATTCATGCAATTCCACCCGACCGTACTGGCGGTCGGTGGTGGTTCTCACCTGGTCTCGGAGGCTGTGCGCGGCGAAGGGGCTTACCTGCGCAACCACGCGGGAGAGCGTTTCATGCCGAAATATCATCCCCTGGCCGAACTTGCCCCGCGCGATGTCGTTGCCCGCTCCATTCTCAGCGAGATGTTGTCCGAGGGCACTGAGTACCAGTATCTCGACTTGCGTCATCTCCCCGCCGCCCGCATGCATGAACGTTTCCCCTCCATTTCCGCCATCTGTCGCAACTATGGCCTGGATCTGGCAGCCGACCTGCTCCCGGTAGCGCCTGCCGCCCACTATTGTATGGGCGGCGTGATGACCGGTACCCTTGGTCGCTCGACCCTTCCTGGCTTATACGCGGTTGGAGAAGTAGCCTGCACAGGCGTGCATGGAGCTAACAGGCTGGCAAGCAACTCGCTCTTAGAGGGCCTCGTTTTCGGTCTGCGCCTCGCCGATGGACTAGCAGGAACGCTTGCTGAAAAAGATGTTCCCTCCTCCAGGCGACCAATTAGCATTCCCGTTTATGACAACCCATCGTCGGAAGAAGCGTTATTGCGCGTCGAGCTTGACCAGGAGAGCATGCTGCAAACGCGGCGCAAGTTGCGGCAGATCATGTGGCAATACGTCTCCCTCTGTCGTGACCAGCAAGGGTTATTCGAGGCCAGGAGTCAACTCCATGAACTGCGTAGCACCATCCTGGCAAAGGACACAGCGAAGCCAGATAATCAAACTGAAACAGTAGAGTGGCTGGAAACCGTGAATATGCTCAAAGTAGCCGAACTCGTCATAGCAGCCGCCCTCCAACGACACGAAAGTCGCGGCAGCCACTGGCGGCTTGACTATGACACTCCTGATGAAATCCTTGCCGGCAGCCACTACGTTTTCCACCCCATACAAACTTCTCCTGACCCCCGTAGAGACGGGAGCGGTGTGGAGCTAGGTGGGGACCCTTGTGGTCGTCCTGGAGATCATTGTCTGCAGGAGGTGCCTTCCAATGCCTAACCCACCACTTAACCTAATCCGGCACGCCCTCGCAGAAGACGGCGCTGAAGCCGATATCACAACCCTTTGCACGGTTCCGGCAGAACAGCAGGCCCAGGCCAGCATCATCGCTCGCCAGGCCGGTGTAATTGCCGGGCTGACCGTCGCCGCTGCAACCTTTCGCGAACTGGACCCACAGGTCTCCTTTGAGCCGCTGGTAGAGGACGGCGCAGCTGTGCAGGTAGGTCAGGTGGTAGCGCGTGTCAGCGGACCCGCCCGCTCGCTATTAAGCGCGGAACGAGTCGCCTTGAATTTCCTGGGGCATCTCTCCGCTATCGCGACCGTCACAGCGCGCTGTGCGCAGGCCCTGGAAGGAACGAAGGCTCGTATACTCGATACACGCAAGACCACCCCCGGTCTGCGCAGCCTGGAAAAAGAAGCGGTTCGACTGGGCGGAGGTCACAATCACCGTTTCAATCTGAGCGATGGCGTGCTTATCAAGGATAACCATATCAAAGCCGCAGGAGGCATCGTGCAGGCTATCGTCCTTGCACGTCGTACCGCTCCCCACCTGCTCAAAATCGAGGTAGAGTGTGAGACACTTGCGCAGGTACAGGAAGCAGTAGAAGCGGGAGCAGACGTGATCTTGCTGGACAACATGCCCATAGAGCCCATGCGTAGTGCAGTAGAGTTAGTACACCGTAATGCACCAAAGGTGCTGATCGAGGCTTCCGGCAACATCGGCACCAATACAGCGAAACTGGCTGCGGTTGCAGCCACCGGGGTAGATTTCATTTCGCTCGGAGCCATCACACATTCGGCTCCCAATTTTGACGTCTCCCTGGAGTTCGCCTGATTTTAAAGGAGTAAAACCATGGCACTACAAACAGCGTGCGCATCAAGTAAGGAAGAGCGCATTTTGCCGCTCTTATCCCCAACCTCACGCGCTCGACACAATCAATTGAACCGTGTTGATAGTATTCCGCAATACTACGCGGAGATGTCGGGCGACGAGTTAGATCAGCGCATCGCCGAGGCTCGGGCCGCTCTTGGCGAGAAGCTTGTCATCCTCGGTCATCACTACCAGCGTGACGAGATTATCAAGTACGCGGATTTTCGCGGCGACTCATTCAAACTCGCCCAGTTAGCAGCCGCGCGTTCCCAGGCTGATTACATCGTCTTTTGCGGCGTGCATTTTATGGCTGAGAGCGCGGATATCCTTAGCGCGCCTCACCAGCAAGTCATCCTGCCCAATCCCGCCGCTGGCTGCTCGATGGCCGACATGGCGAACATCGCCGAAGTGGAGGAATGCTGGGAGATGCTCCTTGATACACTGGGCGATGACGCCGCTATTATTCCCGTCACCTACATGAACTCTGCCGCCAACCTCAAAGCCTTTTGTGGGAGCAATGGTGGCATCGTTTGCACCTCGTCGAACGCTCCTGCCGTGATTAAATGGGCTTTCAGCCATGGCAAGCGCGTACTCTTCTTCCCCGACGAACACCTGGGCCGCAATACCGCCCTCAAGTACGGCATACCAGGAGCACAGATGTTTGTGTGGGACCCCAAAGATCCCATGGCCTCTGATAACGCCGATGAGGAGATAGAGCGTTCCCGCATTATACTCTGGAAAGGCTACTGCACAACGCACATGCGCTTCAGCGTGCAGCAGATCGCCAAGGCGCGTGCCGAATATCCAGGCATCAAAGTAATGGTACACCCAGAATGCCGCCGCGAAGTCGTCGAAGCTGCCGACCTCTACGGCTCGACCGAATACGTCATCCAGCAGATCGAAAGCGCCCCTGCGGGGACTCAATGGGCTGTAGGTACCGAGATCAACCTTGTGCATCGCCTTGCAAAAGAACATCCCGAGCAGTTCATCTTCTGTCTCGACCCCATCGTCTGCCCTTGCTCAACCATGTACCGCATCCACCCTGCCTACCTCGCCTGGGTGCTTGAAGGGCTTGTCGAAGGCAAAGTCATCAACCAGGTGAAAGTGGACGAGGAAACCGCCCACTGGGCCCGTGTCGCCCTGGAGCGCATGCTCGCGTTGTGACATCCTTGTGATACCGTAACTGATCGCCAGCGCTGGAAAGATTGCAAAGCCTGCTTGCGGGGGTAAAGATGAGCCGCTCAACGAAGAGCCCTTTGCACTATCTCAACGGCCTATATCGTGTGACTTCGTTAGTGACACTTACCCTCTAGCGCTGGCGTCAGCACTGGTTTCTCCTCCTGGTGACGGGTGTAGGTATAGTAACCGCCGTCACGATTGTATGTACCGTTCCTCTGCTCACCCTGGTCATGCAAACTGCTGGGCTGCGCAGCGTTCTAACCGCGTCTCCCTCGAGTTCTGAAATAACTCTTCGTGCGACGGCTGTGGGGTTGTCCACACAAACCCTATACTTCCTTTTAATCATGTTTGGCTGCGTACAATCAATGACCCGGCAGCACTGGCACACGTGCGTGCTGCACTCGAAACAAAAGATCTACTTCTCGACAACCTCTCTGATCGACGGATGCTTAGCAATGCCCTGCGCAGTGACCCGCTGTTTCGCAATCTCATGGCCTTCTTTACGCTTGGAGCAATCACAGCCTTACTCCTGGCATTGTTGGCAGACCTGCTGGCGTGTTGGTTGAGTGTGCGCACCCGTTTGACTAATTTTGCCGTGTTGCGAGCGCAGGGTGCGACACCTCAGCAAACTGCCAACGTGTTAACGTGGGAGCAGGGGATTGTCCACGCAACAGCACTTCTTCTTGGAGGTGCTTTTGGCGCAGTCCTTTCGGTTACAACTGTGCCCGCTCTGATCTTTACGAATATTCCCGTTGGTGGTGTACTGAGCAATGTAAGCAATAGTGAGTTTTACATTATCCAGCAAGTAGTGCCACCGCAGATTATCGTACCTGCGTCGCTCGGCATTGTACTCCTTATGTTGCTGGTCGTTTTTGTCGTTGCTCTTGTGACGATGGTGTGGATTGCTTTGCGCCCACCGCTGGGTCAGGCCCTGCGGCTGAATGAGGATTAAAAATACGCTGCTCCAAAAGAAGAGCAGGTACGAGAAGTTTTTTCTTCTCAACATGTTATACTGATCGAGTGAAGCGTGTGGGTGATACCTGTAGCCTGGCAGGCTGTCAGGCGGCGAGGCCGAATATCTTAGCAATGGAGGAGATAAACATATGACAGACAAAAAGCTCTTCACGACTGTTGACGACTACATCAGTACCTTTCCGGAGGATATCCAAGCCATCCTTGAAAAAGT
>Ga0070697_100005085_pt1 | contig 10101 bp, 7 predicted proteins | sample KBSK1501metaG_FD_65475 | JGI IMG/M metagenome (GOLD analysis project Ga0070697, IMG submission 65475) | Corn, switchgrass and miscanthus rhizosphere microbial communities from Kellogg Biological Station, Michigan, USA - KBS K1-50-1 metaG | ecosystem: Host-associated > Plants > Roots >... | reverse complement strand
AGCAGCAGTCCCGGGAAACCCAGGTCCGTGGCGCTCGTCAGCGGTGCCGGCGGATTGAGGGAGTAGCCGTGATTCCAGAGCACGAGCTGGCCCTTGTAGTTCTCCGGAATGGCGATGAGATAATACGCTCCGTTGTCGTCACGCCCGGAGTAACAGGTCGTGTTTGGGGGAAGGCCTGCCGGGCACTGGTTCTGAGCCTGGGCCGATACGGCGATACACAACAACGACAGAAAGCCGAATGTCTTGAGACTAAGTTTCATGGAGAGTCCCCCTTATTCTGCTCAACAGCGAACATACGCGTACGTGTGAAGACGCCCGCGCAGCCCCCCTCCCCCTCTGGCGAGGCGGCAGACTAGGGCCCGACTTTTGACCTCGTCAAGAGATCTTCGCTGAATCCAAATCCCTGATTTCCAGAATTCCCTGCGTGATCTTATCTGCACACACATGCACGCGGGTCCGGATGACTATTTCGTTCGAGAGGCTTCGCGCGGCGACGTCCAGCAGCTCGTCGATTTTACCGTAGCGGAGGCAGCCGAGGCGGAAGGGCGCCAACTGGACCACTCGTTGGTTGAACGAGCCGTAACTGCCAGCATCGATGATCCTCACCTCGCACGTTACTGGATCGTCGAGTCGCCCGATCGGCAAATCGTCGGCGCCATCGCCGTGGTCTCCGAATGGAGCGATTGGCGAAACACCGCATACTGGTGGATTCAGTTCGTCTTCCTGCTTCCGGAGGTTCGCGGACGAGCGCTGCTGTCCAAACTCACCTCGGAGCTCGAGCGCATCGGTAGGCTCCACGGTGTGCCGGAGCTGCGACTGTATGTGCATCCGCAGAACGCTCGCGCCATTCGCGCGTACCAGAAGCTCGGATTTGTCCGATCGCCCTACCGGATCATGGCGAAGGAACTTCCCGGCACGACGGAGCTCGGCACCGAATCGGATCAGCCTGGTTAGTCCCTCACCCGGCATGGCGACGTGAAGATCAACGTCGAGAGCTCGTACGCTCTCACCGCTCCTCCGCTGAGCGGACGGGCCTGCGTGCGATCGGAGTTTCCGCGTGCCAGCCCTTGAGGCTGGCATCAGCCTTCCTACCTTCCGGTCAACAAGGAGGCATCCATGCTGCTCAAAAGATGGGCTGTGCTGACTGCGTTCGCCGCGAGCGCTCTGATCGGCACAAACACGCAGGCGAAAGAATCAGCACCAACAGGCCAGGTCCAGTGCAAGGACGGAACGTTCTCGTCTGCCAAAGGCAAAGGCGCTTGCTCCGGACACGGCGGCGTACTGAAGGAGTCGAGCGCCGCCGAGGATGCGAAGGCGAAGGCATCGAGCGCAGCCGATGACACCAAAGCCAAGGCGTCCAGGACGGTCGATGACACCAAGGCCAAAGCGTCCAGGTCGGTCGACGATGCGAAGACGGCGGTAGATAACACCGTTCTTTGCAAGGACGGCACTACCTCGAAGGCTGGGCAGGGGGCATGCTCGCATCACGGCGGCGTAGCCAGTGCTCAGCCGGCGCAGTCCGGCCTCCCGCCGCCGCCTTCGGCTCGGACCGGCCAGACGGGAACGGGCGGATCGCCGATCGAACCTGGTCCTCCGCCTGGCATACCCTCGGGGACTCCCGCTGCGCCGTCCACCAAGTCTGCTCCGAGTCCAACGCAGGGAACGCCGACCGCCAAGTGCAAGGACGGAACGTTCTCCTACGCCAAGCAACACGAGGGCGCTTGCTCGCACCACGGCGGCGTCGCCCAGTGGCTGGACGCGAAGTAGCGCTTGCAGCGGCAAGGCAATCTGAGCGCGCGGCCGCTGGCTCCGGCGCTACTACGCGAAATGGGCAACCCGCTGCCCTAGTAGCGGTACCGGATCCCGAGGGTGATCCTCCGTGGTCCCTGCCGGGCCGACGGCGTCCCAAAGCTGTCGTTATCAGTGCGGTTGAACACCGTCTCGTTCGAGAGATCGAGCAGATTGGTGATCGATCCGGTCAGTACCACGTGCTGCCGTACGGCTGCATACAAATCGTAGGAAAGCGTCAGCCCCAGCGTGAACAGGTCCGTGTCCCGGAATGCAGACCAGGACCGGACATCGTTGAGCGGACTGCCCGGGTCCAAACCAAACGGTGCTCGGTACCGCGTGGGGAGGTTCTGCCCGGCGATCGGGTTGTATGCTTTTCGATTGGGTTGACCGCTGTTCCAGTTGAACAGCAGGCCCACGGTTATTCCGGCGTAAGTGTATGTTGTATTGGTCTTGATGAAGTGACGGACGTCTGTATCCAGCGCGTACCCATAGTAGAACTGCTGCTGCCGAGGGTTGGCGTACTGATTCGAAGGCTGATTGTCATCGAATGTCGGGCCCCATGTATACGACAGCGTATAAGAGCCCTGGAAGTCCAGGTTGGGCGTGGGTCGGGACTCGAATGCGAGGCTGACCCCCGAATACTTGGTGTAGCTCCCGTCCGGGTACGTGCTGTAACTGACTGCTTTTCTCAGGTTCGGGTCCTCAAAATCAATCACCCGATTGCCGGAGGGATCCCAGATTCGATTTATCTCCTGCAATTCGAGAATGTTTGAGACGCGCTTGTAGTCGTAGTCCAGCTCGACGACGGAGTTGGTGAAGACCTCACGGCTGAGGCGGAGCAGGATTTCATCGCCGTGCGCCGGCGTGTGGTGGGTCGTGTCCAGATAGGCCGTGCCGGGGCCGCCCGCCTCCACCGGGTTGCCGAAAGCCCTGCCGGTGCTGCTCCAGGTCTCGGTGACTTGTCTCTGATTGTTGGCGATGTAGACACTGTTCACGGTGGCAGCGTAGATGGGCTGCGTGGCTCGACCATATGAGACCTGGAAAATCGTCTTTTGATCTCCGGTGAGGTCGGTGATTACAGCCAAGCGGGGCCCGAACCCGTAAAGCAGCGCGCGATAGCCGTAGAACGGATTTGGATTGCTGGGGTCTGTCTTCATCCTCTCGTCGTAGCGGTCCCAGCGAATTCCCGGGACGATCGTCAACCATCGAGTGGGCTTCCAGCGGTCCTGGATGTAAACACCCATGTTGTAATTGTAGGTGGCGGTTGAATATCCGGTGATCGTCGTCCTCGAGCTGCAGCCATTGCCTGTCACCGTATTGGGGTCCGGCCGAGTGGCGCGAACGAACGGATCGTCATCGCACAATCCATCTTTCAGCGGCCCGCCGTTGTTGTCGATATAGGAAACTCCGTTCCCAGTCGGAGTGACGCTCACCGTCGGATGGCTATAGGAACCTTGGAACCCTGCCTCCGCTTCGTGGAGGCCCAAGAACCGCGTCCGATAGGTGAGCGACGCGTCCAGCTGGAACTTGGGCCGGCTGTCCGTCGAGTACGTCGCCTGATTGCCCCAGGCGGAGCCGTCCACATTGTTCACGTGCCGGGGTCGGTCGAAATCATAGACGCCATACTTCGGATCCAGCTCGTTCACCTTTCCCTGTGCTCCCGCGTCGATGCCCGACTTCTGGAACCCCAAGAGAATCTTGCTGTCGATGTTTTGCGAGATGAAGTAGTCCCACTCGCTCATCACATGCCATCCGCCTTGATTCTGGGTGAAGGCGGCGAGCGGCTCTGTAGTGTTGGCCTGGCCGCCATTGTTATTGGCGAAATCGATCTTGGTCGGGTCGGCGATGAACATCGCCGAGAACTTGTGGCGCGCCGAGGGAGCCCAGGTCAGCTTCAAACGGGGTTGATACAGCTGAAACAGGCGATTGGGAGCCTGGGTATTCAGCGGAGGCGCTGCGGGCTGGACGGTGGTTGTCCTCGAATAACGGAAGGAGGCCGAATACCAGAGCTGGTGTTTGAGGATCGGCCCATCGACTATGAAGCCCACTTCGTAGTCGCCCAGCGGCGGCTTGGCCTCATCGGCGAACGGTCGCTCGTAATCGAATACCTGCCGGCCTGCTGTGGAGAAGGACTGGAGGAAGTTGGGGCGGATGTAGAAATTGGCATCGAAGTGCAGCTCGTCCGAGCCGGACCGGGTGATGATGTTGGTGATCGCGCCGATGGCGTTGTATTTGGCCTCGAAACCCCCGGTGATGGTTTGGATTGTATCAGCGGCCTCGAACTGCCAGTTCCCGCGAAATGTATTGGTGTTGACATCGGTGATATCCAGCCCGTCGATCATGAACTTATTCTGTCGCGTGGTTGCGCCTCGCACGTTCGCATTTCCCGTGCCGATCACTCCCGGAGCCTGCCCCAGGACGGACTGATAGGTTCGCGCCAGTGGCAGGTTTTCGAACTTGCGCACCGAGAAGACCGATCCCGTCATCGGGCTGTCCGGATTGGTCGGGTGGCGCTCGACCACTACCGCGGTGGTCGGCGTTTCGGCGAGCTCCACGGACCAGGGGATATCGAGCGGAGTGGCCACGCTGGGCTCCACCCGCACGCGCCGGCGAATGGGTTTGACGCCGGAGAAGCTTACCTCCAGGTCGTAGTCGCCCGGGTCGAGGTTGGGCACTTCGTATGCTCCGTCCTCATCCGTGGTCGTTTGGCGGGGTGGGCCGATCAGAGGCGCGCCCGTCACGACGATCGAAGCTCCCGGCACCGGAGCATTGGTCTGCGCCTCCGTCACCCGACCAGTGATTCTTCCCACTTCCTGGCCAACCGCGAAGGCCATCCGCGGGGCGACGAGCGAAAGGGCAATCACCAACCAGACCCTGACCGAAATCCGATTGATCCGAGTCATGGTTATTCCTCCGCCCGGCGAGGAATCTGGAGGCAAAACACAAACGGGGGAACTGTCGTTCCGGATACGATGCTGCCCGCCGGTGGGTTTGCTGGCGCATTAACCGGCGTCATCGCGGCCGCGGCCGCGGCGCTCTTGGGCAAACTGGCCTGCGTGGTGGTGGCAGTCGTCGTATAGACCTGCACCTCGCAAATCGGCGAGTAGCCGGGATCGCCCGGACTGAACTCCAGGACGTCGTATCCGGCGCCGACTCGGCCTGGACCGACGGGCGGCGTTGGCGTCCCGGTCGGAATGACCTGACTGGGGATGTAAAGCTTCTGCGTTCTGAATTGGGTGGCGGAAGCGAGCGGGATGTATCCACCATCGAGGTATGCAACGAGAAATTGTTGATACCAACCCCAGCGCTGGATGGCGACGCCTTGACTGGTCGCCGACGTCTGCCCTGCGCGGTAGACGGCGGAACCGGGATCGAACAGCGCCCACGCGAGGAACTTGCCGTCAGGGACGCCTTTCGAGCCGTCGTCGCTCTTCTGAACGCTCACGTCGCTGCGGGTCAGCAACGTCTTTTCGCTCTTGATGTCTTGGCAGGGCTCGCCGTTCGAGGTGACGGGAACCTCCTGCACGATTGGCACGTAGGTCCACGTCGGGAGGCCGCCCTGCGGAAAATTGGCGTTCGGCAGGCCGATGAAGATGTTGCCCTGGTCGTCGTAGCGAACGTCGTCGGTCCGCCGGTTGTACACGTAGCCTGAAGCGGCGTTGCACTGCGGCGTGGCGGGGAACGCGGTATTCGTCCCCGGTGGATCAAAGACGTAGGCCAGCGGCAGCGTCCGACTGGCGTTCAGCGCGGTCGTCCGCTGATTGCTGATCTGCGCCGCCGTGTACGTATAGCCAGGCGTCACCACCTGCGAGGTACCGTAGGGGAACAGGAAGTATCCGATCCCGTTCCCGCCGACGAAGGCGCGCACCTCGGTGATTCCGCTTCCGGATCCGGCGATGTTGCGGGTGGCGCCGACGCCCCGATAGGGAGGTGGGTAGTTGAATGGATCGGCCGAGCCCGCGTTGAAGTCGCCCGTGAAGTGGTCCTTGTAGACGTCGCAACGGACGAGCGCGGCGCAACAGACAGTCGCCAACAGCGTACAGCGGAGTGTGCGCATCGGTTCTCCCTCGAAAATCTGTCCCCCAGCCGCCTTCTACTGGCGAATGTTTTCTCAGACAAGCAGGTTTTGCGAGGTTTTTCTGTGGGAGAACTGGGCCGTACTCATAGTCAGCTCTGGCAAGTTTGTGGAAGCCGCCGCGACGCGACCTCGCGTACGCTGCGCTGCGGCACGACCCGTGCCGCTGTCGGTGAGGGAGCAGATGAAGCAGTTCCTGATTGAACCGATGACGGAGGACGACTGGGACCAGGTCGAGCGGATCTATGCCGAGGGGATTGCCACCGGACAGGCGACTTTCGAGACGGAGGTACCGCCGCGGGACCGCTGGTTCGCCGCGCACCGACTACCGTGCAATCTGGTCGCCCGCGCCGGCGAGGAGATGCTCGGGTGGGCTGCCCTGACCCCCATCTCCAGTCGCGCCTCCTACGCCGGCGTCGCCGAGCTGAGCATCTACGTCGCCGCCGCGAGCAGAGGTCAGGGCGTGGGCTCGAGCCTGATGTTCGCGCTGATCGAGAGCTCCGAGCAGCACGGCATCTGGTCGCTCCAGGCGGGCGTGTTCCCCGAGAACGCCGCCAGCATCGCCCTCCACCTGCGCTGCGGATTCCGACAGATCGGCTACCGCTCGCGCATTGCCCGCCTCCACGGCCGCTGGCGGGACGTCGTGCTGTTCGAGCGGCGCAGCACGCGCGTCGGCGCGGAGTGAGCCGCGCTCACTTGGATTTTCATAATTTGCGTATTTTCCTGCATGAGGATCCCGCCGGCTCGATGGGCAGCGCTTGTCCGCTCGATACGCACTGGTCTCGCTTTGAGTGCGTATTGCGGCTTCACCGAGAGATCCTTTTTCCTTGACCCGCGTGACACATCCTGGCTAGCTCCCGAGTCGCCGCACAAGATCACTTGCTGCCGGCACAAGGGGGAGCTCATGAAAGCATCGTGGAAGTACACCGGGCAGGGCCCCTGCTTTGCTCAGGGGAGAAGTTGTCATCGACCAACAACACGCTGGCTGGGGATCGTCTGCAGCGCTGGGCTGGCGGCAGTCTTGGCTGCCTGTTCCGTGGCGGGTGTGCCATCAACGGGAAAAGTGCAACGCCAAGAAGGTGCAATATCGTTTAACGATGCCGCGCGGTTCTTGGACCAGGCGACGTTCGGAGCAACGCTGTCTGATATCCAGCACGTGCAGGATATTGGTTACAGCGCCTGGATCGACGAGCAGTTTGCGATGGGTATTTCGAATTATCCCAACGTTTGCTGTTCGGGGGCAGTCGTCACCTGCAGTCCCGTAATTGAGTGCCAGCCGGGTGATGTCGAGGCGTATCCGAATAACGCCCCAGCTGGTTGCGGGGCTGGGACAGCGTGCGGCCGGGACAACTACACCATGTGGCAGCTGCAGAACATCTTTTATCAGAACGCGCTCGGAGCACCGGATCAGCTCCGCCAGCGTATCTTCTTTGCTCTGAACCAGATCCTGGTGACGTCTGGTCAGGATGCGATGATCAACCGCACCCATCAAATGTCACCGTATCTAAGGGTGCTGGAACAAAATGCTTTGGGCAATTTCCACGACGTGCTCCAGGACATCAGTCTCAACGGAACCATGGGCCGGTACCTGGATAACATCGACAACACTGCCAGCCAGCTGAACGAGAATTATGCCCGAGAGATCATGCAACTGTTCTCAGTGGGCCTTTTCATTCTCAACGACGACGGGACATCCACCGGTAATCCAACCTACGATCAGCCTGGCGTCGTCGAGCTGACGCGCGCCCTGACCGGATGGCAACTGGCCGCACAGTTCAGCGCCGGGGTGCCCAATTACAGAGACCCGCTGCGCCCCAAAGCAGCAGCCCAGCACGACAGCGGCAGCAAGACTTTGTTTGTCAACACGCCCTACGCGCAAACCATCCCGGCTGGCGGCACGGCTCAGACTGATCTCGAGGCAGCGATCAACATCATCTTCAATCATCCCAACGTCGGCACGTTCATCGGCAAAGGTTTGATCCAGATGCTGGTCACCAGCAATCCGAGCGGCGACTACGTGCGCCGCGTCACTCAAGCCTTCAACAATAACGGCTCAGGAGTGAGAGGCGACATGCAAGCGGTCGTTCGGGCCATCCTGCTGGATCCCGAAGCCCGCAATCCGAGCCCCAACGCAACCTTCGGCAAGCTGAAGGAGCCGGTCCTGCAAGTCACCAACCTGATGCGCGCACTGCGAGGCGGCTTCAGCACCGACTACGGGCTGTCCGACTTCTCACTCGTCGGTTTGAATGGGAGCTTCAACACCGCCTATCTGGCGCGGGGGGAGGACGTGTTCCGCTCGCCCACGGTGTTCAACTTTTTCCCGCCGGATTTCCCGCTGCCGGGTGACACGACCGGTTTGGTCGGCCCCGAGTTCGGGATCCTCTCCACCACCACGGCGCTGGGCGCAATCAACCTCACCTACCGACTCGTGGTCACGGACTTGCCGCAGGTACTTACTCCGTATCCCTACCGGCCCAACGGAACCCAGTTTGATCCCACCACTTTGGACGGAAGCGATCCGAACGCGCTGGTGGAGAACCTGAACCAGATCCTGCTCCACGGAAGCATGACCGATGACCTTCGGAACCTGGTCGTGAACCAAGTTTCGGGAGTCTCGGACGTGAATCAGAGGGTCAGGCAAGCAGTTTTCCTCATAGCGAGCTCACCCGCTTACCAGGTACAGAGGTGACAACCATGGCACACACTAGAAGAGAGTTCCTGTTCGGCTCGGGGTGTTTGGCTCTCAGCGGAGCGGCCTTCGCCTCCACATTCAATAAATTGTCACTGATCAACCTGCTTGCTCAGGCAAACTCGGTCAACGACGCCAACTACAAAGCTCTGGTTTGTATTTTCATGTTTGGCGGCAACGACTCGAACAACATCGTGATTCCGTATGACAACTACGCAGACTACTCGGCGGTTCGTAGTGCTGCGGCGTTCAACATTCCCCAGGCTGACCTGCTTCAGATCTCTGCGCCGAGCCAAGGAGCAAACTTTGGTCTGGCGAACCGACGACCGCAATATGACCTGACCGGGTTATTCGACCTGTATCAAAACAATAAGCTGGCGATCGTCTGCAACATGGGGAACCTGGTGGTTCCGTTGACGCGGGCAGATTACCTGGGGCGCACGCTGCCCATTCCGAGCCAGCTGTTCTCGCACTCGGACCAGCAGACGCAGAACCAGACCGCTGTCTCGAGCGGCTCGAGCCAGACGGGATGGGGCGGGCGGCTGGCGGACAAGATCCACAGCACCGAGCTGTTCCCGATCCAGACCTCGGTGGCTGGGGTGACGGTCTTCACCGCGGCCCAGGCCGAGCGTCCCCTGGTTCTGCCTCCGACAGGACCCCTCAATCAGGGACTGCGCGTCGATGCGCCGGCCGGAGTCGCTGCCGTGGTCCAGAACATCCTTGCTCTGGACGACGGAACCACGCTGCGGCGCACCAGTGCCAACTTCGCGAGCCAAGCCTTTGCGACGCGCGATCAGTTGAGTACGGACCCCGTGGTCGGCACGTTCCCAGCAACCAACCTGGGCAACCAACTCAAACAGATCGCCAAAATGATTACGCTGCGCGACACGATCAGCGCCGGCCAGCCCATGCGGCGTCAGATCTTTTTTGCCTCGCTCGGCGGATTCGACACGCACACCAATCAGCTCGCTGGCCAGGGTGGGCTCATGACCCAGGTGTCGAACGCGGTGAGCGCGTTCTACGCCGAGATGGTCAGTCAAGGGATCGGAAACCAGGTGACTACGTTTACCCTTTCCGATTTCACGCGCACCTTCAAGATCGGCAATGGAGCCACCGGCACCGATCATGCCTGGGGCGCTAACCACTTCGTCGTGGGGGACGCCGTCAACGGTGGGAACTTCTGGGGGACCTATCCGACGCTGGCGATCAATGGTCCGGACGACGCCGACAGTGGCGGCAACGCGAGAGGTCGCTGGATCCCGACGATCGGGACCAATCAGTATGGATCCACGCTGGCCAAGTGGTTCGGCGTTGCCGATGCTGACATGAGCCAGGTATTCCCCAACATCGGTGATTTCCCGACGGCCGATATCGGCTTCATGAATAATGGCTAGGCCTTAGATGGCCGGGCAGTCCCAAGTGGGCGCCCGGCCGTCCTTGGGAATTGCGCTCGGGCCGCCCGTCTCGGAGGTTCTTCCGAACGGTGGGCGGTTCCGGGCGCATGTTTTTTAACCCCGCCTTGGGGCTTTGGGTTATGCAGGGGCCT
>Ga0070697_100005084_pt1 | contig 10102 bp, 7 predicted proteins | sample KBSK1501metaG_FD_65475 | JGI IMG/M metagenome (GOLD analysis project Ga0070697, IMG submission 65475) | Corn, switchgrass and miscanthus rhizosphere microbial communities from Kellogg Biological Station, Michigan, USA - KBS K1-50-1 metaG | ecosystem: Host-associated > Plants > Roots >... | reverse complement strand
AGTGCACTCGGATCGAACTGGGGAGACACGAGTCATCCAAAATTCACCGTGTACGCCAGGCTCTTCATGTCCGGCATGCGGTCCAGGTAGACCAGTCCGTCCAGGTGATCGATTTCGTGCTGCAGAATACGCGCATGGTATCCCGACGCATCGAACTCGATCGGCTTGCCCGACCGGTCGAGGGCGCGCACGCGGATCGTCTGGAACCGGGGCACCTCCCCTCCCCACAGGAAGGGAACGGAGAGGCAGCCCTCCGAGTCCACCTCCCGTTCTTCACCGACCCCCTGGTAGGAGGCGTTGAAGAGCGCGGTCAACGGGACCTCCTTCTCCGAGCGCTTGCGCTTCTCCGGATGGACCTCGTAGAGAAAGATGCGCAGCGACGTGAAGACCTGGGGCGCCGCGATGCCCGTTCCGTCGTACTCGCGCATCGTGTCCTCGAGGTCCGTCAAGAACGGCTCGTAGGATCCGTGCGCGACGTCGCGGGGATCGACCGGTTTCGAGATGGCTCGCAGCGTTTTCACGCCGAGCTTGGCAACTTTGAGAATCATGAGAACAAGTTATCAGTTGTCAGTCTTCAGTTATCAGTGAGGTCTGCGCAGATGGCGAATCGAAACTGAAGACTGACCACTGACAACTGACAACTCGTCATTGGTGCCCAGGGACGGAATTGAACCGCCGACACACGGATTTTCAGTCCGTTGCTCTACCGACTGAGCTACCTGGGCTCCGCCTGCGGACAGGGCGCGGAGTGTAGCCAAAACGGTAACAGAAGTCCAAGAACTCGTTCGCGGGCGTCGCGCTCAAAGGTCCCGCGCGAAAAGTCGTATCAGCGGAAGCGAATGGACCGCGCTCGGGAAGGGGGCGGAGGCGATTCCAGAACGCGCGCAGGGCTCCCGACGACGAACAGTCGACCGAAGTTCTGGGAGTAGATTCGACCGGCCGAGTCGAGCGAAAGCGGCGTGTAGGCCGCCCCGATCGCCCGATCGAGAAACATCTTCTGCCGCAGCTTTCCATCCGGCCCGATGGCGTAAAGAAAGCCGTCTTCGCTGTTGGCGTAGACCACGCCGGCCGCGTCGACCGCGGGTTGATTGACGCACCACTCGAATCCGTCGGGATGATCGGAGACGCAGGCGACCGAGCCGTCCGCCTGCCGCGTACAGCTGGAAGTGTTCGTGTTGGTGAAACGCCATTCGGGAACGAGGTCCGCGTCGAGGGACGTGAGGTCGTACTGCCCCGTCTCCGCAGGGCAGACCGGAGACCCGCAATAGGAACCGACCTCGTAGTGGTTGTCCTTGAGGAGAATCGAATAAGTCCCATCGTGCGCGAATACGGCCGGAGTGATGTCCCAGCCAAAATCGTAGGTGGCCAACGGGACGCCGGCAGCGCTGAATTTGAAAAGATGCCCCCTCAGGTAGTTGTAACTCGACGTCGTGCCGAGAAGAACCGCCCCGTCGGGCAGAACCACCGGGGAAGCCGTCGAAAGATCCGAAACGCGACCCGCCGGCCGCTCGTTCGTCGCGGGATCGACGCCGCGGTTGGCGCCCGCCCGACAACCCCCCGGCGTCCCGCTCGGCGGCAACAAGACATCGCAGCCGTCGTTCAAAATGTCACGCAACGAGGCCGCCCAAAGCGGCGTCAGGTCAGGACGCACCGCCACGAGATACGAGTATCGGTTGTTCAGATGCGCGTGGCTGACCGTGTAGATCGTGCCGTCGGAAGCGATCGCCGGAATCGCGTTCAACCCGGGGCGTTGCGACCCGCAGGGACTCGATGGAGGGACCGCGGTCGGCGACGGAGGCCAGGGAAGGTCGGTGGTGAATTGTCCCCGGCACGGTGCATCGGCCGCCGGAGCGCCCGGCACGATCGAGGCGAACGACACGGCCGAGGTCGAGCCGTCCGACCCGATGCGGGCGAGCCACCCTCCCCGCGAATCGGAATCCCAGGGATCGGAGAGGTTCAACCGGAGCGCGTTGTAGTACACGTTTCCCGCCGAATCCGCGGCAAGCCCCCCCGCTACGAAGAGGCTCGAGTCGGAAGGGAAGGGGCGGGCAATCGAAAGGACCTCCCCCGTCTCGCGCGACAGCTTGAAGACGGTGCCGCTCGATCCGGGGACGTAGAGAAAATCCCCTGCCAGGACGGGATGGAAGACGGGCTCCCAGCTGCCGGTGGGCAACGGTTTCCAATCGCTCGAGAATCTCCACACCTCCGCCAGGCCGGTCTGGCCCCAGACGAGTTTCTTGACGCCCCAGACCTGGAGGTCCAATGCTGTCGGGACGTAGCTCCCGCTCTTGAACTCCATGTAAATGCCCGTGTCGTCGATGAGCGGCACCGCGTAGTGGACGGTCAAGTCTCCGCCGGAGGCGGCGGATTCGAGCTCAGCGAAGGGGTCGTAGACGACGTCGGCCAGGATCGCGGTCAGGGGCTGTCCCGCGACCGAGGCGTCTCCCCGGTGCTGCGGGCTTCTTCCCCACTGCGGCCAGTCCTGCCCGCGGGTGACCGTCGTCGCCGTAATCAGAAGGGCGCCGAGTGACCACCTTCCGGCAAGGACCCCCGCACTCCTCAATGGAATCCGACCGTGCGCGGCGGGCGGCGAGAAGTTCCGGTCTTGACCGGCACGCTCTTCTGCGCGCTTCCGGGAGGCACGGCTGACCAATTGGCGACGAGCGCGTTGACGTCGACTGATCCCAGCCCCGTCGTCTGGTCGTATCCGACCCCGGCCAAGAACCCCGTCTGCCCGGGAACGGTGTTGTCTCCCTGCGTAATGTCGTGGAAGACGGCGGGACCCCCGCTGGAAAACTGCGCCGCTGCGAGCTGATAGAGGCGCGGGTTCGGATTCCCCTGTCTCCCGAACCGCTGGACTACGAGCGCCATGATCCCGGCAAAAGCCGGCGAGGACGCGGAAGTCCCTCCGAACGCGGACAGGCTCGTCGAGTTGTTGATGTACGTCAGATAGCCGACATGCGTCGCGCCGGCGATCGAAACATCGGGAACGTACCGGTGCGTGATGTCGCTCGGGACTCCCGGCGCGACCTGCCAGGACGGACGCGCGTAGAGAGTCGAGGCACCGCCTCCGGAGGCGCAGAGGGCTCCGCAGGCGCCGCCGCTCTCGTTCCAGCTCATCTCGGGGATGTAGCCGAGGGCGGACGCTTTCGTCGTGGAGTCGTTGGAGGGTCCCCAGTACGTGCTCGGACTATCGGTGTCGAGAAACTGGGTCCCTCCGACACACACGTCCGACGGCGAAGAGCAGAGCCCATTCACCCAGGGCCCGTTCTTGGCGACGGTGGCGTTAGCGTCCTCGCAGCCGGCCACGCCGTCGTCTCCAGAGGCGACAAAGACCGAGATCCCTTGCGCGGCCGCCTGCGTCCAGAGACTGTTGAAGACGAAGGTCTCCGAGAACATCTCGCAGAGACCGAAGCTGACCGTGATGATCGGAGCCAGGTTGTTGTCCACGACGTATCTCGAGGAGTCGGTGACTCCATCGGTCGCGTCCGAGTCCGCCGTGATCACCAGATCGATCTCGGCTCCGGGGGCGACGGCTCCCGCCCACTCGACGTCGAGCTGGGCCTCCGACTCCTCGTCGGCATTCACGACGCCGGGGTCCTTTCCGTTCAAGACGATCACCGGATCCTTTGCGGGAAGGCCGAAGAAGCTTCGGAACCGCTGGACATCGCCCGGATGAATATTGGTCCGGCCGACAACGGCGATCTTGACGCCCGAGCCGTCGACTCCCGCCGCCACGAGCGGGGTCGAGTTGTAGATCCGGGCGAAGTCCCCGGGTGCCAGGTAGTGAGCGCTCGCGCCGCTGTTATAGAGCGGCAGCGGGCCGTTCGCCGCCTCGGCCTGGGCGGCAGGCGGCGCGATCCGGTGATGGAGCGGACGGCTCCGGAAGTTGTGCAGCGCCACGGGCCCGGCGGCCCACCGTGCGATTCGGCTCGGCAGAGAGATCTCGAAGGCGTTGGATTGGTAGAGCTCGCCTCTGACCTCGAATCGACGGATCGCCGTCTGAAACGCCTCTTCGACCTGTCGCACCGTTCCGGAGAACTGAATCCACCCGCGGCCCCGCCCGACGGAGTCGAGTCGGAACCCCTGCTCGGAGAGCCAGTCTACGACCTCCTGGATCTTTTCGTCGGAGAGGCCGAAGCGGTTCCCGAACTCCTCCGGTGTCAACCAACGGTGATAGTCGGCGGAAGCGGGATCTTGCAGTCGGGCGAGCAGGGATTCGATTTCCACGTCCCCACCCGCGCGCCGTTGGAGCGGCAGGAGCATGCGCTCCATCGGGGCGTCGGGGTCGGCCGGCCCTCGATCCCGCTCGGGTCTGGCCTGTGGGGGGACGCTGCCGGGAAACATCACCGAAACGTCCTCGGAGGGGCGCAGGGCGAAGGCGGAGGACGAAGGGAGAGCCCAGAAAGCCATGGCCAGGACAACGGCTCCCGTGGCGCGGCCCCGGATCGAGCGCTGGATTCGATTCGCCTCCGGTTTCATCCCTTCGATGATAAGGGCGTGGCCCGGAAAATTCATTCCCTCGGAGACTGCGTTTAAGATTTCCCCGAGGGAATTCGGGCTATGGCAGGCAGGTTCTCGACACGAATGCAACAAAAACGGCTCCGGCTCTCGCGGAGGACCGCCTTTTTCGTCCTGGCGGCCCTCGGCAGCGGTCTGCTCCGAGCGCAGCAACCCGACATTCAACCCAACCCGATCGTCAACAGCCCGGGCAATGCCCAATGGGCGACGTCTCCGGCCGAGGCCAAATCGCGCGCGGCCGCGGAGGGGAAGCTCATCTTCTACGAATTCGATCGGCCTCAGTGCGGTAACTGTGCGCGGATGGACGCGCTGCTCTACCCTGCCTTCGATTTCGAAGCGTTGCTCATCCAGATGGTTCCCGTAAAAGTATCTCTCAATTCTCCGGAGGGTGTGGAGCTGGCGCGCCGTTACAACCTCACGGACGCTCCCGCCCTCCTCGTCACCACTCCTCAAGGACGCGCGGTCTTCACCATGGTCGGTTTTTCGAGTATCGACGACTTCTACCCGCACATCCGTACCGATCTGGAGACCTACAGGAAGTTCGCTCGCAAACTGGAGACACAGGACATCGCCAAGCTGCCGGCGCGGGAGGCCTACGAGACGGGCGCCGAGCTCTACCAGCGCGACGATCCGGCGGCGGCGCTGCCGCGATTGCGCCGAGCGGTGTCCGCGCGCGACGCGACCGCTTCGATCCGCGAGGAAGCGCGCGAGCTGCTCGCAGCCGTCGAGCTGGATCTGGGTCAGGTCGCGTCGTCTCGCGCCACCATCGAACGCCTGATCGCGACGACGCACGACTCGCTACGCCGGCAGAGGGGAGAGCTCTTTCGCGCCCAGCTGCCGCTCGCCGAGAACAAGCCCGCCGAGTCGCTCGCGCTCTTTCGAAAATTCCTGAAAGACCACCCCAACTCCCCTTACCGAAAACAGGTCTCCGACATGCTGGAAAAAGCCTCGACAGCTTCGACCAGTCGATGAGGCGCGCGGACCCGGTCTCTTTCCTCGGCCTCTGTTTCTTTCTCCTCCGCGTTGCCTGCCCCGCGGCCGCCCCTCCCTCTCCCGGAGAGCTGCTTCAAGTCTCCGCGCAGCTTCGAGCCGCCGCCGGCTCCGGCGCCGCGACACTCGTGATCGAGGCTCGCGTCGCCTCGGGCTGGCACGTCAACAGCCACAAGCCCTCGGAGGACTACCTGATTCCGACGCAGATTCGGATCGATCCGAATCCCGCGGTGGCCACGGGCGAGCCGCGCTACCCGGAGGGCAAGTCGATCAAGTTCGCTTTCGCCGACAGGCCCCTCTCCGTCTACGAGGATCGCTTCACGGTCGAAGTCCCGGTGACTTTTCACGGGACCGCGCCCGGGCCTCTCAAAGGCGCAGTCGAGTTCCAGGCCTGCAACGACAAGCAGTGTCTCGCCCCGGCGTCGGTGGTGTTCGAGACTTCGGGAGTCCCGCCGGTTTCCGGCGGCTCCGCGGCGCCTCTGGCGGGCGGCGCCATTGCTCTCTCGCAGGCGCCCGAGAATTCCAGCGGCGCAGCACCGCAGGCGGAATCGAACGACTTCGGGAAGCTGATCGAGCGCCGCGGTCTGTTCCTGGCTCTGCTCGCTGTTTTCGGCTGGGGGCTCGCTCTGAACCTGACTCCCTGCGTCTACCCCGTGATTCCCCTGACCGTCAGTTTTTTTGGGGGTCAGGCCCAGGGCCGCTCGCGGCGCGTTTTGGGTCTCGCGGCGCTCTACGTGCTTGGAATGGCCACGATGTACTCCGCTCTCGGCGTGGTCGCCGCGCTTTCGGGCAGGCTCTTCGGCGTCGCCCTGCAATCCCCCTGGGTCCTCGCGGGAGTGGCCATCGTGCTCGTCGCTCTCGCGCTCTCCATGTTCGGTCTCTACGACATCCGAGTCCCGACCGGCCTGATGCAGAAGGCCGGCGCCAGAGCCGGCGGCGCCGGTGCCTATGCGATGGGATTGCTCGTCGGGGTCGTCGCCGCGCCCTGCATCGGCCCCGTCGTGCTCGCCCTCCTGACCTTCGTTGCCTCGCGGCAAGACGCGGCTTTCGGCTTTCTGATCTTCTTCGTTCTCTCTCTGGGCCTCGGTCTCCCCTACCTCTTCCTCGCGGTTTTTTCCGGAAGTCTGGCCCGCCTGCCCCGCGCCGGCGAATGGATGGAGGGGGTCAAGAAAATCTTCGGGTGGATCCTGCTGGCGATGGCGGCCTACTTCCTGAAGACGGCGCTCCCCGCGCCGCTCGGAACCTGGCTGCTTCCCGCGGTTCTGCTGGTGGGGGCGGTCGCGCTGGCAGTCGCCTCACGGTCGCTCAAGCCCGCGTTGCGCGTCGGCGCCGCCATTCTCTTTCTCGCGGCCGCCTTCTTCTTCGTTCCCCGAGAGGCGCCGGCCTCCGAGGGCCCGAGCTGGCTCCCATACTCCGAGAGCGCGGTGCGCGGCGCGGGAAGGCCCGTGGTGATCGATTTCGCCGCTACCTGGTGCGCGCCCTGCCTGGAGCTCGACCACAAGACCTTCGTCGACCCGCGCGTGCGGGAAGGGCTTTCGCGCCGAGCGCTGTTCAAGGCAGACCTGACGCGGGCGGCCTCACCCGAATCGATCGCGTTGACCGAGAAGTATCAGATCCTGGGCGTGCCGACGGTGATTTTTCTCGATGCCTCGGGAAATGAGCGCCGGGATCTGCGTCTCGTGGGTTTCGAGGGGCCGGAGGAGTTCCTGGCGCGGGTGGCGAAGGCGCCGTGAGTCGTCTAAGGTCTCAGGTCTAAGGTCTAAGGTCTAAGGTTCGCCCTGATTCACGTCTGAACTTTAGACTTTAGACTTTAGACCTTAGACCCTAGCCTCCCTACGCGGGCAATCGTCCGAGTTTCTTCAGCGCCTCCTTCGCGGCCTTGCGCTGCGCCTCCCGCTTGGAAGCTCCCCGTCCGAAGGAGAACGCCTCGCCGTTCCAGAAGACCTCGATGACGAAGGTCTTTTCGTGATCCGGCCCGTATTCGTCCACGATCCTGTACTCCGGGAGCGGCAGCCCGAGGGCCTGCGCGGACTCCTGCAAGGCTGTCTTGTAGTCGTGAAAGGAGAGGTCGCCGATGTCGATGCCTCCCACGTCGGCCGCGAAGACGCGCCCAATGAAGGCTCCGGCAGCCGGGAGTCCGCCATCCAGATAGATCGCGGCCACCACCGCTTCGAAGCCGTCGGCCAGAAGAGAGAGCTTCTCGCCGCCGCCCGAGCGCGCCTCGCCGGTGCCCATCCGCAGAAAGCGGCCGATCTCGAGGGCGCGCCCCTTTTCCGAGAGCGTCGCGGCCGAGACCAAGTGCGCCTTGATCTTCGAGAGCGCGCCCTCCTGCAGATTGGGGAAGGAACGGAAGATGAGCTCGCCGATCAGGAACCCGAGGACCGTGTCGCCAAGGAACTCCATCCTCTCGTTGTGCGTTGAGGGGGCGTCGCGCCGCTCGTTCGAGAAGGACTTGTGCGTCAGCGCGCGCCCGAGCAGCTCCGGGTCGCGAAAGCGATAACCGATGCGGTCCTGAAACTCCGCCAGAGAATCGAGCAGCCCGCGGCTCACAATGTCCTCGTCCTCAATGGTGCCGGAGGCCGGAGTCGAACCGGCATGGGCCTTTCGGCCCTCGGGATTTTAAGTCCCGTGCGTCTACCCATTCCGCCACTCCGGCCTTCTCCGGGAGACGGAAGACGGGAGACGGCAGACGAGGAAGAATCGTGACTCCGTCTACCGTCTTCCGTCTACCGTTTACCGGCTTTTCGTTCTCCCTGGAGGCGACGGGCGGATTCGAACCGCCGAATAAAGGTTTTGCAGACCTCTCCCTTAACCACTTGGGTACGTCGCCTCATTCTTAAACGCGGCCATTTTAACTCGGTTGAGCTCCCCACCGGACCCAATCCGTGAATCCGAGAGCCCTCTCGCATCGTCCACCCAATCACAGTCCGGGTCGCGGCGCGCGAAGTCTCCCAGAGGGGAGGAGGCGCGCGCCGCGGGAGCGTGGGCGAGTGAGGGATCAGGCGCGCGGTCGAGCCCCTTGGGCGAGCGGCGAGCCGGTGGCGAAGCCAGATCCCGAACGAGCGGAAGCGACGTGCAGGCGCGCGCCGCGGGAGCGTGAGCGCGCGAGGGACCAGGCTCGCGGTCGAGCCCCTTTGGGCGAGCCACGAGCCGGTGCGCCGAAAGGCGCAGGGCCCGAGTAAGCGGAAGCGACGTGTAGTTACGCGGTCGTGTACGCGCGGATGAGCCCGGTCACGACCCCTTGAAGCGTCACGTCGCGCGCATCCACTGTCAGCGGCTTCATCGCGGCGTTGGCGGGCTGAAGCCGGACTCGCGATCCCTCCGCGTAATAGCGCTTCAACGTGGCTTCGCCCCGGACGAGCGCGACCACGGTCTGTCCATTCTGCGCCGTCACGCGGCGCGCGACGACCACGTAATCCCCGTCTCGGATCCCGTCTTCGACCATCGAGTCCCCGCGCACCCGTAGGACGTAGTGCTCCCCTTTGCCCAGAAGCGACGAAGGAACTTCGATGGACTCTTCATCCGGAAAAGGCTCGATCGGCCGGCCGGCCGCGACCATGCCCAGCAGCGCCACCGATCGGGAGGTGGGTTGTTCGTCGGCGGGCGAGATTCCACGGCTGCGGTTCCACTGACGAGAGAGTGCCCCCTTCTCCTCCAGCCTCTTCAAATGCTTCTGCACGGTGCCAAAGGAAGAGAGGTGAAACTTCTCTCGAATCTCCCGCTGGGTGGGCGAAATCCCCTCTTCTTCACGATAGGCACGTATGAAGTCGAGGATTTCCTTCTGCCGTTTTGTAAGGTTCATATAGCGCCTTACTTTGTTAGGTATAAATTCTGTTTACACTAATAAAAGTAGGCCGAGGGAACCACCGCGGTCGCACCGTGGCCTTCGGAACGACCCTTCGGCCCGGACGCAGAATAGGCGTAATACAGGCGCAAGTCAAGATCTAACTTCACCTCCCGGCAAGAAGAGTTTCCGAGTCGCGAGCGACGCTTCGGCTTCTCATCCGATGAATCCGACTTTCCCTTCTCAGAAATCCGCGTGGCCTTCGGGAAGACCGATTCTAGCCTCGCTGGACGACAAATCGGCTTGCGAGTTGCTCGGTCAGCCGGACGGCCGTTGCCCATGCTGAGAGAGAGAACTGGTCGGGGCGAGAGGATTTGAACCTCCGACCACTCGGTCCCGAACCGAGTGCGCTACCAGGCTGCGCTACGCCCCGAGGGGGGAAGGGTTATATCGATTTCCGGAACGCGTTGCAAAGGGAGAAGTCGACAGCGGACAGTCGACAGTCTACAGGTAATAAGCGGTGTGTCTTCCTGGCCTGTCGACTGTCGACTGTGGACTGTCGACTGTCGACTGTCGACTCCCTTATTGGATGCGCGCCGCCAGGCGTCCGTTCGTGTAGTCCAGCCGCAGGACCCGTGTTTCACCGCCGGTGATCTGTCCATTGACTTGAGCCAGAACCGAGGCGGGCACGTCGGGGCCCGAGAGCCAAGCTTTTACAGTGATCGATCCCGGCTTGACGGGAAGAGAGACATCGACCGTCCCGGTTCCCGTGGATTTCTTGAATAATCCTTCCTTGCGCCGGAAATC
>Ga0070697_100005083_pt1 | contig 10107 bp, 6 predicted proteins | sample KBSK1501metaG_FD_65475 | JGI IMG/M metagenome (GOLD analysis project Ga0070697, IMG submission 65475) | Corn, switchgrass and miscanthus rhizosphere microbial communities from Kellogg Biological Station, Michigan, USA - KBS K1-50-1 metaG | ecosystem: Host-associated > Plants > Roots >... | reverse complement strand
GCTCGCGCTCTGGCTCCTCGGCGCCTCTCTCGAGCAAGCGTGGGGGACCCGCCGCTTCGTCACCTTCTACTTCGCCACCTCGGCCCTGGCGGCGGTGGCGACCTCGTTGGTCGGGCTCGTGGCGCGGGGAACGGTCTGGGTCTGGCCGTACGGCGGCAACTGGCCGGCGATGGAAGGATTGATCGCCGCGTTCGCGGTGCTGATGCCGGACGCGCAGATCTTCCTCTACTTCGTGCCCGTACGGGCACGCTGGATGCTGCCCATCTCCGCCGGCATCACCGTCCTGTACATGCTGATGAGCGGCCCGTGGTGGGCCTACCTTCCGCACCTGTTCGGGCTCGGGGCCGGGGTGCTGATCGCTAGCGGCGCCGCGCCCCGGAACGTGCTGCTGCGCATGCGCGTCTGGTGGATCGACCGCCGGCTGCGCCGCGGCCGGCTGCGCGTGGTCCGCGGCAAGGACGACAAGTCAGGTCCCTTCGGCGGCACGGGCCGCGGCTCGGACAAGTACCTGCACTGAGGTCTGGCGCTCAGCCGTCCTTGATGTCGCTGGTCGCCTCGCGCGCGATGTAGATCCGGCGCGTGTTGGTCCGGGCGGCGTCGAAGGGGACGAGGAAGAAGCCGTGCTTCGCGTCGGCGCCGTCGCGAATTCCCTCGATGACCCGGCCGTCGGCGAACGTCACCCGCACCTTGCCGCCGTCGCCGCCCCTGGCCTTCTCGCCCGGCGCCAGCATGAAGAAGATCGCCTTCACGTCGGAGTGGTAGATGGTCTCCGCTCCCGTTCCACCCTGCGGCAGGAGCGCGAACTGCGACTTGGACAGGTCGACGTCGCGCACGCTGCCGCGCAGCGTGCGGCCTCCGCGGGTGTGAACCGCGACGCGATGCTCGCCGCGCACCTCGAGCGCCGTCTGTGCCGGCGGGCGGAAGGCGGCTAGTGGCTTCGCGTGCGGTTTCGGCGCCGCGCCCTTTTCGTCCACCGCCTCGGGAAGATCGGGGTCCCCATGATCGATCGTCACGGCAAACGACTCCTCCTCGGGCGACGCGAGATCCGGGCCTGCGCCCATCCCGTCGTCGTCGCCCGCCAGCATTCCACCCGTCGGGACCGTACCGAACAGCTGTGCCGCGGCGCCCGGCTCCGCCTCGACGGGCTCGGACTCCAACTGCTCCAGCGCGCTGGCGCCCAGCGCCGGCGCATTCCAGGCGGGAGCGGGCGCCGACGGCGGCGCTTCGGCGGCCGCCGGCGACTCGGGAGCAGTCGGAGCGGACCAGTCGGGCGCGGACGCAGCCTCCGGCGGTGCCCATTCCGCTGCCGCGGACTCGGGCACGGCTGCGCTCCATTCGGATCCGGACGCCGCCGGCGGGGGAGCGCCCCAGACATCCGCACTCGGAATCTCTACATCGGCGGCGGCTGCGGAAGTGGCCCAGTCCGGGCCGGTGCTCAGCGTGCTCCAGTCCGCGGCGGCGCTGGGCACGTCCGGGTTCTGCGGCGCTTGCACTTCCTCGAAGTCGGCCGCCGGCTCCTCCGCCTGCCATTCCTGGACAGGTTCCGCGGGAGCGGCCTCGGACCATGGATTTTCGGGAGCCGCGACGGCCTCGGGGGGCGGCGCCGCCTCTGCTTGCCACGGCGCTTCGGGGGAGGGCGCTGCTTCGGGCTGCCAAGTCACTTCGGACGGCGGCGCTGCTCCCGACTCCCAAGATGTCTCGGACGGCGGCGCCGCCTCGGGCTGCGACGCTACTTCCGGCGGCGATGTCACTTCCACCGGGGAGAACGAGGCCGGCGGAGTCTCGCTCGTGGCGGCCGGCGGCGAGGGAACCGCCGTCACCCAGTTCGCGTCCGCGACTTCGTCGGACGGCACTGCCTCGCTCCAAGGCGTCGGCGCCGACTCCGGAAGCGGCGCGGGGACGGGCGCGGGCGGAGCAAAGTCCGCCGGCGGGGCCGAGTCCACGGGCGGGGCAGGGTCCGCGGGGGGTGGAGCAGGCGTCGCTCCGTTGAGAACGAGCAGCGTGGGCTGGCGAATCCCATGCGGCCGCCGCGGCCCGGGCAGTCCCTGCGACCAGTCTCCGGCCAGCGGATCCGCGGCTGCGCTCGATGGCGCCGCGGTCTCGGCGGGACCTGGCGTCGCCGGCGCGCTGGTCTCGGACATGGCCCGGTCGAGAATAGCAGGGGCCGGATATTCCGCGCGAAACCGGCAGGGGATCCCGCGCGCCGGAATTTACCTACATGGGCGGGGCCGTTATAAAAGGCCGATGCCCCGCCTCGTGCAGCTCGGCTCGCGCCGCAAGGCGCGGGCGCCGGAACGCCCGGGGGCGGGAGCCTGGCTGCCCGTCTCGCTCGAGGACGCGAGACGCCGCGGATGGGAGCAGTTGGACGTCGTCTTGATCAACGGCGACGCCTACGTGGACCATCCCACCTTCGGAGTCCCCCTCATCGGCCGCTTGCTCGCCTCGCGAGGCTTCAAGGTCGGGATCGTCAGCCAGCCCCGCTGGGACGAGGCCAGCGGGCTCGCCGACTTCGCCGCCTGCGGCCGCCCCCGCCTCTTCTTCGGCGTGTCCAGCGGCAACATGGACGCGATGGTGAACCACTACACCGCGGCGAAGAAGCGGCGCGGCTCGGACGCGTACACGCCCGACGCCGAGGCGGGGAGGAGACCGGACTACGCCGCCGCCGTGTACGCGAGGAAGCTGAAGAAGCTGTTCCCGGACGTGCCCGTCGTCCTCGGCGGAGTCGAGGCGTCGCTGCGCCGGCTCGCGCACTACGACTACTGGAGCGACCGGGTCCGGCACTCCATCCTCGTCGACTGCCCCGCGGACATCCTGGTGTACGGAATGGGCGAGCAGCCCATCCTCGAGATCGCCTCCCGGCTCGCGGCGGGCGAGGACATCTGCGGCCTCGCCGACGTGCGCGGCAGCGCGGTGCGTTTCAAGGACGACCCGGAGCAGAGCTGGCGGTACCTGGCGGGTCCGCGCGATCGAGAAGAGGTCTGGCTGCCGTCGTACGAGGAGATCGCCGCGGACAAGCGCGTCTATGCCGAGTTCTCGCGCCTGTACCATCTGGAGCACAACCCGGACAACGCGCGGATCCTGATCCAGAAGCACGGCCGCGAGCTGATCTACGTGAACCCGCCCGCGCCGCCGCCGTCCACCGAGCTGATCGACGCCGAGTACGAGCTCCCCTTCACCCGCCTGCCGCACCCGATGTACGGCGAGGCGAAGATTCCCGCCTGGGAGCAGATCCGCTTCAGCGTCACCATCATGCGGGGCTGCGCGGCGGGTTGCAGCTTCTGCTGCATCACCGAGCACCAGGGGCGCGACGTGGTCTCTCGCAGCGAGGCGTCGGTGCTCCGCGAGATCGAAAGCCTGAAGAACGTACCCGGCTGGACGGGAGTGGTAAGCGACATCGGCGGCGCCACCGCGAACATGTGGCAGATGGTCTGCACCGACGAGGAATGGCACCGGCAATGCCGGCGCGCGTCCTGCGTCTACCCGACGGTGTGCGAGAAGTTCGGCACCGATCACGCGCCGCTCATCCAGCTGATGCGCAAGGCGCGCCAGCTGCCCGGGGTCAAGCGGGCGTACGTCGCCAGCGGCGTCCGCTACGACGTCGCCTTCGCGGACCAGCGGCACGGCGACGAATACGTCCGCGAGCTCGTCCAGCACCACGTGGGCGGACATCTGAAGATCGCGCCCGAGCACATCTCGCCCGGCGTGGTCCGGGTGATGAAGAAGCCCGGCAAGGAGATGTTCGTCCGCTTCAAGGAGATGTTCGAGCGGTGCTCGGAAGAAGCGGGCAAGGAGCAGTACCTGGTTCCGTACTTCATCTCCGGCCACCCCGGCTGCGAGGTGAAGGACATGGTGGAGCTGTCCGATTACCTGGCCGAGAACGGCTGGCGTCCCCAACAAGTCCAGGACTTCACGCCCACTCCGATGACGCTGGCGACGGACATGTACTACTCGGGCTACCACCCGAACACGGGCAAGCCCGTGCACGTCCCGAAGGACGCGCGGGAGAAGGAAATGCAGCGCGCGCTCCTGCAGCCGCACCTGCCGCGCTATCGCGAGCTTTCGCTCCAGGCACGGCGGATGGCGGGCGCGCCGCCACCGCCAAGGCGCAAGGTGCCTCGGCCGGGCCGCGCGCCGCGTCCCAGCGACAGCTTCGAGGATCGCTGAGAAAGCGATCCTCGAAACAGCGAGGGACGCCCTCGGGCAGGGCCGCGCCTACCTCCGCTTCGACTTGCGCTTCGAGCCGCCGCGCTTCTTGCCGCGGCTCGCCGACGAGCGCTTCTTCCCCTTCTTCGCGGCGCGGCCTTTCGCTGCCGCCTTGCGGCCGCCGCGCTTTGCCGCGGACTTCTTCTTTCCGCCCGACTTCTTCCGGGTGGCCTTGCGCCGCGTGGAGGGACGTCGGGGCGCGGCCATCGGCCGCTCCGTGCCCATGCCGCCTTCGCCTTGCTCCCCTTCCGGCATCGGCTGCCCGGGTTGCGCGGTGGTCTGGTCGCGCTGTTCGCCAGGCCCTGGCGATCCGTACACCGGCTCGCCGTAACCGCCACCGTGCTGGGGGCCCCCGTTCTCCGGGCCGTTGCCGTCGCCGTTCTTACGCTCCTCGTGCATTTGCGCGCCTCCGTCCGCGGCGCAGCATCGCTCGCAACGCTCCGTTCGCCAAGGGGGGGACCCCGAGCGACGCGCGGGGAGCTACCCGCTGCTCTTCCGTGGGGCCGGAAATTTCTCTTCCAGCTCTTCGATGGTCCGAGGCCAGTCGTCGTGGAGCAGACGTGCAAGTGACCGATCGGACAGGAGTTTTCCGCCAGTCTGGCAGCGCGGGCAGTAATTCGTCTCGTTGTCGGCGTAGGCGATGCGCTGCACGGCGGTGCCGCAGACGGGACAGGGCTGCCGGTACTTGCCGTGGACGGCGAAGTCCGGCCGGAAAGCGGTCACTTTCTCCGGAAAACCGGTCCTCGCTTCTTCGCGCAACCGCTGCGTCCATTCCGTCAGCACCGTACGGGTCGACCGATGGAGCGCGGCCACGTCGTCGGCGGACATCTTCTGCGTGAGCAGCGCGGGCGACAATTTCGCGCGATGCAGGATCTCGTCCGAGTACGCGTTCCCGATGCCGGAGAAGAGGCGCGGATCGGTGAGCGAGCGCTTGAGCGTATGGTTCTCGCGCCGCAGCGCGGCCTCGAACTCTTCCCGCGTCGACTCGAGCGGTTCGATTCCCGATCGGCGGAACTCGTCGAGCGAGCGCGCGAGGTGGATCGAGGCGCGCTTCTTGGTCGCCGCTTCGGTGAGCAGAAGCGTGCCGGAGGGAAAATCGAACGCAGCCAGTCCGACCTTGGCGGGGATCTTCGCGCCGGCGTCCAGCCATTTGAACCGGCCTGCGATCATCAGGTGGACGACGAGGAAGAGGCCGTCCTCGAGCACGAACACGATCCGCTTCCCCAGCCGGCGAACCTCCAGGACCCGCTTCCCCGCGGCCGCGCTCAGCGGTGGATCGAAGGTGCGGACCACGAACGGGCTCGCCACGCGGACCGCGCGCAGGGGCTCGCCTTTGACGCGCTCGGCGATCGATTCCACGTAGACGGTGACGTCGGGCAGCTCGGGCACGGCAGGGTCATTTAAGCCGGAGGCGTCATCCGCGCATTTCCACCAGCTCGAAGACGTAGCCCTCCGGATCCTCGAAGTCGCGGGAGACCCCGCCGGGAATCTCCTGGGCGGTACCGAGCGCGCGGGCGCCGTGCCGCAAGACGAGCGCGGACATCTCCTCCAGGTTCGCGACCTGGATGGCGAGGACGGGGCCGCCGCGGTCGTACCCGCGCTTGATCATCGCGTTCGGATAGAACACCGGATGGAGGGCGAGCAGCAGCCCGGGGCGGAGCTCCAGCTCCACCCACGCCGGCGTGTACGTCTTCTCCGGAAGGCCGATGACCTCGCGCCAGAACCTTCTCGCCGCCTCCAGATCGTAGACCTGGAGGCTGACCCAACAAAGCTCGTTCACGGCGCGCACTTATCACGCAGCTCCCGAATCGCCCAGATCGCCTCCGCATCGATCCGGCATGCGCGTAGCGGTGGCGGGATCGAGCGGCCTCATCGGGACGCATCTCGCGGCGGCCTTGCGCAACCGCGGCGACCAGGTGGTCGCGCTCCCGCGCGTGGGGACCGCGCCGTGGAACGTCGAGGGCGCGGACGCGGTGGTGAACCTCGCCGGCGCGAGCGTGGCCGGCAAGCGCTGGACGCCCGCGTACAAGAAGGAGATCGAGGACAGCCGGGTGCGCGCCACGCGGGCGGCGGTCGAGGCGATCGCGTCGGCGAATCGCAAGCCCCGCGTGCTGGTCAACGCCAGCGCCGTCGGCTACTACGGCGGGCGCGGGGACGAGCTTTTGGAGGAGAGCGCCGGTCCGGGCGCCGACTTCCTCGCCCACGTCTGCCAGAAATGGGAAGCGGAAGCGCAGAGGGCGCCGGTGCGCTCGGTCCAGATCCGCACGGGCGTCGTCCTCAGCCCGAAAGGCGGCGCGCTGGAGAAGATGCTGCCGCCCTTCAAGGCGTTCGTGGGCGGACCGGTCGGGAACGGCAAGCAGTGGTTGCCCTGGATCCACATCGCCGACGAGGTCCGGGCGATCCTCTGGGCCATCGATCACGACCTGACTGGACCGGTCAATCTCGCCGCGCCGGGCATCGTCACCATGAGGGACTTCGCCAAGGCGCTGGGGCGCGCGCTCCGGCGGCCATCCTGGGCCCCCGTACCGGCGGCGCCGCTGAAGATCTTGCTGGGCGAGTTCGCCACCGTGTTGCTCGAAGGGCAGCGGGCGGTGCCGAAGAAGCTGCTCGACTCGGGGTTCCGCTTCCGCTTCGAGGACGTCGACTCGGCGCTCCGCGACGTGCTGGCGGCGGAATAGCGGCGGCCACCGAGGGGGGGGTTGGGGCGGGCGCACTTTTCCGGCTTCGATGTCAGGGGGTCGCGCTACAGTGGCCGCGATGCCGGCCGAATTCGCCCATCTCCATCTGCATACCCTCTACAGCCTCCTCGACGGTGCCATCCGGCTCCCGGATCTGATGCGCTCCTGCGCCGAGACCGGGATGAAGTCGGTGGCCGTGACCGACCACGGGAACATGTTCGGGGTGGTCAACTTCTACCAGGAGGCGAAGAAGCACGGCATCAAGCCGGTGATCGGCTTCGAGGCCTACGTCGCGGGCGAGAGGGGGATGGGCGACAAGAGCCAGCGGGTGGGCAACCACCTCGTGCTTCTGGCGCAGAACGAGGTCGGCTACCGCAACTTGAGATATCTGAGCAGCAAGGCGTTCACCGAGGGCTTCTATTACGACCCGCGCGTCGACAAGCCGCTCTTGCAGGCGCACAGCGAAGGGCTGATCGCGCTCACCGCTTGCATGGCGGGGGCGGTGCCGCGCGCGGTCCGGCGCGGCGACATGGACGAGGCGCGCAAGGAGGTGCGCGATCTCAAGGCCATCTTCGGCGACCGGCTCTATCTGGAGATCCAGAGCAACGCTTTGAAGGAGCAGTTGCCCGTCAATCACGGCCTCTGCGAGCTGGCCCGCGAGGAGGGGCTGCCGCTCGTCGCCACCGCGGACAGCCATTACGTCAAGCGCGAGGACGCGAGGGCGCACGAAGTGCTGATGGCCATCGCCTCGGGGCGGACGTTCGACGACCCGAAGCGGATGCGGCACGACACCGAGGAGCTGTACATCAAGTCGCCGCAGGAGATGTACGCGGCGCTGGAGGCGGTCACCGGCGTGGGCGCGGAGTGGAAGGAGGCGGTGCACAACTCCTGGCTCATCGCCGAGCGCTGCAACGTCGAGCTCAATCTCAAGGACAAGCACCTGCCGAAGTTCCAGGTGCCCGAGGGCGAGACGCTGGACAGCTATCTGCAGAGGCGGGCGCGGGAAGGGCTCGACCAGCGCTTCGAGGAGATCGCGCGCGCGGGACGGCGCGTCGATGCGGATGGCTACCGCGAGCGGGTCGAGAGGGAGCTCGGCGTCATCATCAAGATGGGGTTCTCCGGGTACTTCCTCATCGTCCAGGACTTCATCAACTGGGCGAAGCGGAACGGGATCCCGGTGGGCCCCGGGCGAGGCTCCGGCGCCGGCTCGCTGGTGGCGTACTCGCTGCGCATCACCGACATCGATCCCATCCCCTACAACCTGCTCTTCGAGCGCTTCCTCAATCCGGAGCGCGTGTCGATGCCGGACTTCGACATCGACTTCTGCCAGGACCGGCGCGGCGAGGTGATCGATTACGTCACCGGCAAGTACGGCAAGGAGAACGTCGCCCAGATCATCACCTACGGCGCCTTGTCGGCGAAGAGCGCCATCAAGGACGTGGCCCGGGTGATGGGCGTGCCCTTCGCCGAGGTGAACGAGCTGACCCGCAACATCCCCAACTTGATCGAGGGGCATCCGGCGACCATCGAGAAGGCGCTGGAGGTCGAGCCCAAGCTCACGCAGATCCAGGAGCAGAAGCCGGTCTTCAAGGCCATCATCGACTACGCCCGGGCGCTGGAAGGGCTCACGCGCTCGACCGGCATGCATGCGGCGGGCGTCGTCATCGGGGAGAAGCCGCTCTGGGAGTACGTGCCGCTCTGCCGCGGGCAGAACGGCGAGCTGGTCACCCAGTTCGCCAAGGACGAGGTGGAGCTCGCCGGGCTCGTCAAGTTCGACTTCCTCGGGCTGACGACGCTCACGGTGATCAGCAACGCGGTCAAGCTGATCAATCGCGGCAGGAAGCCGGAGGAACAGCTCGACCTCTCCCTGCTTCCCCTCGACGACAAGAAGACGTATCAGCTGATCTCGAGCGGAGACACGGCGGGCATCTTCCAGATGGAGTCGAGCGGCTTCACCGAGATGGTGAAGAAGCTCAAGCCCAGCGTGTTCGAGGACGTCATCGCCGCCGGCGCGCTGTACCGGCCCGGGCCGCTCGATTCCGGCATGGTGGACATCTTCATCAATCGCAAGCATGGCCGCGAGCGCGTCGCCTATCCGCACCCGAAGCTCGAGCCCATCCTGCGGGACACTTATGGCGTCATCGTGTACCAGGAGCAAGTGATGCAGATCGCGCAGGTGCTGGGTGGGTACTCGCTCGGCCGAGCCGACCTGCTCCGCCGCGCCATGGGGAAGAAGAAGGCCGACCTGATGGCGCAGGAGCGCAGCGGCTTCGTCGAAGGCTGCACCAAGAATGGCGTCGATGCAAAGCTCGCCACAGAGCTTTTCGACACGATGGAGCAATTTGCGGCCTACAGTTTTAACAAAAGCCATTCCGCCGCGTACGGATTGATCACCTATCAAACGGCCTGGCTGAAAGCGCATCACCCGGTCGAGTTCATGGCGGCGCTGCTCACGTCGGAGAAGGACAACACGGACAAGGTGGTCGCGCATATCGCCGAGGCGCGTTCGGACGGCATCACGGTACTGCCGCCGGACGTCAACGACTCGGACCTTGCCTTCGGCGTCGCCCCCGACCCGAACAAGCCCGGCAAGCAGCTCATCCGCTTCGGGCTCGGCGCCATCAAAGGCGTGGGCGAGAACGCCATCGAGGCCATCGTTGCCGCCCGCACCAAGCCATTCACGGGCTTGTTCGACTTCTGCGGGCGCATCGACACCCGCAAGATCAACAAGAAGGTCGTCGAGGCGCTGGTCACCGGGGGCGCCTTCGACTTCGCGGGCAAGCCTCGCAAGGCACTGTTCGAGTGCATCGAAGCCGCCGTGCAGCAGGGAGCGTCGGCGCAGAAGGACCGCGAGTCGGGGCAGTTCGGTCTTTTCGGCGGCGGACCGAAGGCGGCGGACAAGCCGCCCGAAGAACGCGTCTTCGGCAAGGAGGAGTGGAGCGAGCGCGAGCGCCTCGCGCTGGAGAAGCAAGCCCTGGGCTTCTACATCACGGGACATCCGCTGGCGCGCTATGCGGAGGACGTGAAGCGCTTCGCCACGCACACCTGCGCATCGCTCGCCACCGCCCGCGGATTCGAGAAGGTGGCAGTGGCCGGCATCATCCAGGGCTGGCGCGAGCGGTTGACGAAGACGGGGAAGAGGATCGCCTTCGCTACGCTCGAGGACCTGAGCGGCGCACGCGACCTCGTCATCTACGAGGACATCGCGCAGAAGTACGAGTCGCTG
>Ga0070697_100005081_pt1 | contig 10108 bp, 11 predicted proteins | sample KBSK1501metaG_FD_65475 | JGI IMG/M metagenome (GOLD analysis project Ga0070697, IMG submission 65475) | Corn, switchgrass and miscanthus rhizosphere microbial communities from Kellogg Biological Station, Michigan, USA - KBS K1-50-1 metaG | ecosystem: Host-associated > Plants > Roots >... | reverse complement strand
TTATGAGCAACATTGTCTCCGGACGCCAAATTCGGGCCGCTCGTATGCTCGCCGGGCTCACGCAAGCCGATCTTGCCCGCGCAGCGGGATGTCACCCTCGGTCGGTTCGATATTGGGAGAACAAGGGCAGCAACCCGCCGACCAATGTCGCCTCTACGCTCGACAGCATCGAACAGGCGCTCAATCGACATGGCGTAATTCCGTTTTCGACGCCGACACCAGGAGTCCGATGCTCCAATTGAATTTAAATCCGATTGCCATTTGCCGCTGAGGGGCAAATCACGGATGTTATTCTTGTTAAGTCGTGGTCATGGCTGGCCAGCACAGGCGCTCAGAAAATCTGCTATAAAGACCGAACGATCACGCTGGAACATCAAAGATCATCAATGCCCGCCCTCCAAAACCCACGTCACGAACGTTACGCCCAACTCATCTTCACAAGCCTATGCAACGGTGAACCTAAAACCTACAGCCAATCCTATATCGAAGCTGGATACCGCGCCCGAGATACCGACCGTACCCATCGATCAGCCCAGGCATCCTCCAGCCGCCTGTTATCCAAAGTTATCCATCGCGTCAGAGAACTCCAAGAACTCGCTGCCAGAAACGCAGCCGAGTCCGTCGAGAAAATGGTCAAAGAACTAAACGAGATCCAAATGGAAGCACGCAACGATAAAGCCCACGCCGCAGCAGTTTCCGCTATCGCAACCAAAGCCAAACTACTCAATTTACCCACCGAACAAAGCACCCAAAACATCGACTTCAAGCAAGCACGCAACATGCAAGATGTGGGGCGCAAACTGCTTCAATCGGTTGGTTTCCGTGAACCAGATGACGTCTCAATTGCCGAGGCGATTGCGGCCAATGACGAGTTTATCAAGGTGCTCTGCAAGATTCGTGATGACGCTCAACAGCTTACGCTTGAGCACGATGAGTGACTTTGTGCCGCTTGTGCTGATGTTTTTAGCACCGCAGCTGCTATTGCTACTGCAGTGGGCGCTGGCGTCGCTGCTGCGGTGATAGAGGCTGCTGCGGTGACGTTGCAGGCACTCACCGAACAGACAAATCGGTGCTTTCGTGCAGCCTACGCTCGCAATTCCAATAAGTTAGCAATGGTCTAGTGATTGTCTGCTACCGCATTTGCTACCGGCTTTGAGCGTCAAGACAAATTGAGAGATCGGAAAAGACAAGGAAATCTGTCTTTGTCTCTTTCGCAATTTTCTGCAATTTGAAATTGGAGGTAAGGAACTGCTACCATGGCCCCGCTGGGGGAAGGGGGGTCGGTCGAAAAGACTGCTTCGCCTGTCTTCAATACATCCCTGTTTCCAGAAACGGGACCCCCAAAGACCAGAGGCAACTCCAGAAATGGGACCCGCAATCAGCCGGCAATCCAATAACAACCCCATATCCTTTAATAAGCTAAGTGTTGCACCTATTATAGTTGCTAAGGTTCCTTCTGTGCAACTTGAGCTGTAATTTGCCAGAACAACGTTCCGGCGGCTCTCTGTGCGATAACAGCGCCTTCCCCGGCAAGTGTTCGTAATGCTCTCCGGCCTGATTGAGCCCGTGCATGGGTAAGATCATCGCCGTCGCAGATAATCTGCAGCAACGACACAGTGTCGATCGCCTGCTGCTGCTTTCGCAATTCGGCCAGCAATGCCCGCTGAACGGCGCCGTGTCCCCAGCTCATAACGTCTTGGCCTGCTCTCGCAGCATCCGATCCCTATGATGGACAGGCACGATCTGTCAGAGCACAAAACCGTCGCTGCTCCTGTGTCCAAGGTACCCGCAGCGCCCGCCGAGCTAATCCATGTTCGGATCAAATTTACAGCCACGCCAAAGTGACGATGCGTTCTGTTCGTCGATCTGACGCGCGTTCTCAATCGAAAAGCTTTTGCCGTTCACCCAACAATAAAGCCGCTCGACAATCGGTATTGACAGTTCCAGCGCCGCGGTTTCATCGCCGTACTTCATCGGCGCGATCGGCCCATATTTCTCGCGCCGAGTACTTTCGAGCGAATGCGCTAGATGCCTGTCCCGAATATTCATGATTGAGGCAAGCTGTGGCGATGCTAAGAAGGAGCGCGCGTCGTCGATGGCGAGCCGCAATTCCGTTCTCGCCCTCTCGGCTTCCTCGTCAGCGAACGCAAGCTCGGATCGTCTCAGGGCGTCCCGTTCGGCGGCGTTGAGCATCGGCTCGACTGATGGGTTCAATAGGGCCGACGATTCGTTGGCCCGTTGGCTCCGGGTTTCGTCGGCAAGCGTGTCGATGATCGAGGGGTCATTGATCAACTCGATGACTGTCAGAATGTTCTCTTTGTCAATGTCGGCCGAGTCCCACAGCGCACACAGGCGGACGATTTCAAACTGGTGCATGCTGCGCTGGAGCACGTTGAAAGCGTTCGCGGCAAACGACTGCGAAATTTGAGACGACAACAGCGGCGAATAGACTACATGCGCATTGTTGGCGTGAAGCTCTAGCAAATAGAGAAAGTGATCCAGCACTCTGGTCATCTTGGCTCTGGCTAAGTTGATGCGCTCTTGGCTTCCTAAGCTCCCAAACATCCCGATCCCCCGGTTACTTGCCGGCCATTGCTGCAATCCCGTCATCCCAAGATCGATCTCGGCGCTGCCCAATAGGTTCCGTCCACAGTGCAGCAGCCGTTGCGACCGGGACACTTCTCCATGCCCTATAGACACTCAAGTGTCCCGCAGAAGTGTCCCGCACGAGTTTTGTGCTGCCTGACCAATGGGTTAAGCACAGCGGGACACTTGAGCGGGACACTTGTGCCCCTATAAAAGGAAGAGAAGTGTCCCGCTTTTAGTTTTCCGGTTCTTCCTCGTCCTGAGACATCGGCCGCAGCCATAGGTAGGTCGCACCGTCGATTTCACTGACGCCGATCAGCTCCTCGTCCTCGGCCCAATCCAGGGCTCGGCTAAATCGTTTGCGCCGGAATTCGGTTTTCTGTTTTGGGGTGCCTTCCTCCGTTGGCGTGCAGGTATAGAAGGCTTTCCGCACGAGCTTCTGATCGATCATCCGCACCACCGGGCCATCCGGCGGAATCGGCAGATCGACCCCTTGCTCAGCCAAGATCGTCATCAGCACCCGCTTGAGCCGCAGTGCTGCTGTGCGTTGGTCCTGACGTTTAGGCTTTGCCCAGGGATCATCCGGCGCCGGTGCAGCCTATACTGATCCGGGCGGCAGCCAATCGATCACCATCGTGGTGATCGCGTCGCCGTCCTCGTCCTTCTCCGGGGTCTCAACCATCCGCAGGCTGAACGGGTATTCGAGGCCTTGTTGCCCACCTCTGTGCTTGCGCACGGCGAGGCGTGTGTTGGTGACGCTGCCGCTGAGTTGCTTATCCCCCAGACACGCCAGGACCACGTCGCCGGAAGCTTCCTTGCTGGAAGCGCCCCGCGTGCCGGCTTCTAGGTTCTTACCGAAATGATCAATGCCTAGAACAAAACACTTGAGCTCCTGTGCCACCGTCTTCAGCGCATTCATGACGGCTTGGCCGACTGCGTTGTCATATTCGTCGCCGGCTTGGCGGTAGCCGGCACAGGCAGCGATGGTGTCGATCCCTATCAGCCCCAAGGGCAGTCCGAATTCCTTCTCCAAGGATGCTTCGGCCTGCCGCGCCATCGCGATCAACTTCTCGACCGCACCCTTGTGCAGCAGCAACGGGGCGCTCTCGTACCAGTAGAAGGGGGCGCGAATCATATAGCCGCACTTCTCGCGCACCACCGCATCGAGCCGCAGCCGTACTTCATCCGCGCCTTCCGCAGCGATCAGCAGCACCCCACATTGCCGCTTCACCACGTGCTCGAGCCACGGCTGTCCTGTGATCAAGGAAGCTGCGAGGTCGAAGAAGGCGAAGGTTTTGCCGGCGCCCCATTGGCCGGACATCAGACCATGCCCGACGTGCGGGATAAGGTGTTTGATCAACCACGCCTTGAGCGGCCGCGGATCAGGACTGCCGTGGGAATGAAGCCGGGGGAGATTGGGGTCCTGCTCGGGTATGTCTTCATCTAGGTCTTCATCATCGTCCAGATCATCATCTTCAATATCCGACGCAGGCTCCGGCTCGGGCTCATCCAACGCCGGATCATCATCGATTGCCGGCGGCTCCTTCTCCTGCGAAGGGGCTTCCGGTTGCGGCGCCTCTCGCCCGGTCCAGCCATCAAATAAGGGCAGTTCGGATTTGGCGTATTTGCCGGCGCTACGCTCGATCTCCTGCCGCAGTCGATCTTCGGCCAGATAGCGGCTACCGATGCCATCGGAATATTGCTGCAGGTGTTCGAGGATGCGATCGACCTGCCATCCGCAGCCAACATAATGGCCGACGATGGCGTGAAACACGTCAGAGCGGTTAGCTCCCGCCGGCGGTCCCTTACGTACAATCTGCTCGATCTGATCGATGCTGTATTTGCATCCGCTGCCGTTGAAGTCGTTAGCATTAAGCGGCGTTTCTTTCTGTTCCTGTGCTTTACGTTGCTCACCCCATACAACGGCCCAATCAAAAACTTTATCGATGTTGGTGAGTTGCTGGACGGTGTTGAGCCGATAGCCGGTGATCGTCAGCGCTTTGTTGGTGCGCCGAAACAGCTCAGCTGCGATCGGCTTGTTATTAATATCCAGTGTGAATTTGCGATTGAGGGGATCGCCGTCTGCAAATCCCCAGATGCGAACGCCTTCGCCGCCTGGGGTTATTTCTTGATAAGTATTGACGGCCGCTTGCATGAAATTCTGCGCCCACACATCGATGGAGCACAGCTTGTCGCGGCAATGATCCAGATCGATCGCCCCGAACGGATCATCTTTAGTAAGAACGTAGCTAATCCCGTCTGCATGGCCGGCCTGTACTGCCGCTAATGCCGTGGCGTAGTCCGTCCAGGTGTTTGGATCGTTCGTGCTGGCATGCCGCCCAGGCTGTGTCGACATAAATTGCGGCTTCTGCCACGTACCGTCGGGCTTCTGTGTCCAGCACCAGTTGCACCATTGCCGCCGCTCGATCAGCGGCGCCAATGTCCGCGGCAATTTTGCAAGATTGCCTTGCACTGTGGTAGGTTTTGCATCGCTGTGCATCACACAGCCCCCTCTCATTGCCTTTGAGAGACGGCGGCGGCTCCCCGGACTTGAACCACTCGGCGAGCCGCCGCTACTGGTTTTAGATGTTGATCTCGTCGTTAAAGTCTTCGTCGCCGTCGACCATCTCTGTGAGCTCGTCCGGCGCATTAGCCGCTGGTTGAGCACGCTTGGGGGTTCGTCTCAGGGATACTGGGATATCGAGATCGTCGTCCGCCGGCGATTTTGACGGTGTTGCCACTGCAGCCGGTTGCCCGTTGCCTTTCGGCGGCGGGATGCGAACCCGAAGCGCCGGCTTCATCTCGCCGCGGAATTCCGCCATCGTCGGAAACGCGACGATGATTTTTCCGGTCCAGCCATCACAAGCATCACCAAAAGCTCCGCGTATTGTTCTGTTGTTGACGCGGTTGAGAACAAGGCCGCGGGCATCGTTTGTGAACCACACAACGAGTTTTCGTTCCTTGTCTTTTCCAACGCCAACGTCTTCTTCGGTGACGCTCTTGATCTTGAACTTCTTTTCAGCCGTCAGGTCTTGAGCTTTGAGAAACCGCGACTGATCGTAGGCGCTTGCTAACAGCACCATAGGTGCCTCCTCTGTGTTTGCAGTTGTGTCGATCAACTCGGTTGTTAGCCGATGCAGAACGGTGATCCCCCTATTTGGTATAACGCTTCCCGGTCCAAGCCTTGGCTGCGATCGGCAGATCGAGAGCCCAAGCCGGCTTGCGGATCATGAGGTGGGCGAAGTCGTCCATGCTGCCGAAGCCGATCGGCACTTCGGCTACGATCTCGTCGTGCACGTGCAACACGATCGGAAAGCCGGCGGCTTCAATGCGAAGCATCGCGTCTGCGAGTAGATCGCGTGCAATGCCGGACACAACATTCTCAGTCCAAGTGCCGCCGTATGCGCCTTGTCCGTGTCTGCAATCTTGAAACTGCCCGGCAGCATTATCAGCAAACACAACATGCTGTTCACGTTCGTCACCAATAATGCGAGGTTCTGGGTAGGATATTTTGCGGCCGCTCGGCAGTATTAGTTGAAGGAATATGCCGTCGCATTGGAACCGAACAACACCACAACGAGCAACTCGGCCACGTTCCCGTACAGCAGTCCAGGCGGCACGATCCAGTCGATCCCAAAGGCGCTTAATTTCAGGGTGAGCGTGGCGCCATCCACGAATGAACGCTTTGACTTCATTATCACTGAAACGATCAGGCTCGAACTTGCGCCAAGCTCCTAGTCCGCCGGCATAGCCAAAAGCGAGATCGGCAACTTTGCCGATGCTGCGCTCTGGATCGTCCTTCGTGTAGGTGCCGTTCGGCTTGCCGAATATCTTGCAAGCGGTGACGCAATAAGGTTCATCACGGGGGGTGGCATCGAAGCGGCGATAGCTGTCGAGTTTCCAGTTTTCACCGGCAACCCACGCGAGCACGCGGCTCTCGATCGAGCTGAAGTCGGCGCCGATCAGTACATGCCCCGCTGCTGCACAGATCATCGCCCTGGAACAGTCGCCCACTACCGCAAGCGGCCGCGGATACAAGGATCGAACGTGTTGATAATCCCCGGTAGCGACGGCAGCTATGGCAGCGTCAAGATCATCAACGACGGGGCGCTTTAGGTTTTGGGGCTGGAAACCTTCACCTCCCCAACGACCGGTTGCTGCACCGTGGTAACGGAAGCCGCCACGGATACGATCGTCAGCTCCAGCACGAGCTAGCAGAGCATTGATCTTCTTTGTCGCTGCTTGGGCTCCGCCTAGCCGTAGTTCTAGAACACGTCGGAGAGGCGCAGCTAGTTCATCGTCTCCTTTTTCAAGCTGTCGCTGGATTGCTTTCCGATCGAGCTTCTGCAGGCCGCAGCCGTGGTCTTGAAGCCATGCCGTCAACTTGGCGATCTGGCTGATGCTGACAACGTCTCCGGCGGTGATTTCCGTGATTTCCTGGTCGATCTCCGGTGCTGCCGCCTCAGCAATTTTGCGGGCAGCTTCAGCAAAAGCACGATCTATATGGAAGCCGCGGACATTGATTTGGTGGCTAAGCTGCCAGAGCTTTTGTTCTGCCGATGACAGCGGCGGCAGTCGATTGAAAAGTTCGCGTTCGACTCGAACATCTTGGGCGCAATAATCATATAACCGATCAAGCCGTTCTTGATCTTCAAACCAATAAACTCCATCCGGATTTTCATCTTTATGTGGACGCCTCGGCTTCGAGGTTTGATGCATCAATCTTTCGCCAGCAGTATCCTTCCGATTACTAAGTTCCAAGGCATCAGCGGCAGCGCTCAGCCGTGCAGGTAGTCCAAGGGCAAGACACATCGCCTGTGTACATCGGTGCCGTTCGATCGGAATCACCGGCCAGCCATAACGCGGCGCCATGATTTGCTTTTCGATCGCAGCCTCGAATGCGTCGTTGAAAGCGGCAACGATCCAGTTTGGGTTCTGCGCGGCTACAACAAATTCGGTCGGCATTGGATCGCCGGGACGCCACAGTTTTATGGGATCGTCGTCAACTGCATAACAGGCACACAAGATTTCAGTGCTGGAATCTGCAGCGTAGCGTTGAGCTCCGACGGTTTTCAGAACGGCCTGAGATCGTGTCTCGTAGTCGCGATGCAATACTTGCACCGTGCTGCTACACAGCCTCGCCTCAAGACTGGTGTTCTTAAGCATCGCCGTTAAGCCCGCGATGAGCGACGGCTTCACGCTCGATGTCGGTAAATTCGTCGCGGAGCGATTTCTCGATGTGAAGCCGCCGTTCCTGCTCGGACATGGACGAGGCAGTGGTGATTTGGATCACTGCTGTAGCAACGACAGCGGCGCGGTCGCGGGGCGGCATATCGGCGTGCCTTTTTCAGTCGCGATTTGGATCAACGCCGAGTTTTGCGCAGGTCTTGTGTACAAGACCCAGTCTGCCGCGTGCGCCCGTTTCGATGGTTTCGATGATCCCTTTGCGTGCGAGATCGTAACTTTTCTGCCAGTCGACCTCGAACAGCGTCAGGCCGATGTCGGGGATCTTCGCTATCGCTGGATACGGCTTTTTAAGTCGCTGAGCTTGGCGTCGCATCTGAATATCCTCAGTGGGGCGGTGTTTCCTCTAGATTAAATCTGGGGGTTGCGTGTATCCAGGTGTTTTGGTATGACGGTACATCAAATGTCATACCAAAATTAGGGACCATTGAATGGCGCGGAAAAAGAAGGCGGGCAGGCCGCCTGGCCGAGCGAAGCCGCGCTTGTTGTCGGTCCGGATTTCACAGCAGATGCGGGACCTGCTGGCGCAGGCGGCGTGGGAGAACAAGCGGACCTTAAGCGCCGAAGTAGAGCAGCGTCTCGATGATAGCTTGGGTCGCTATCAAAAATTCAGGGCTACGCTGCCGCCACACGTCAAAGGGCTTGTGGACGCGGTCGTATTCGCGGTTCCAATAATAGAAAGGGCGACGGGGCGACTGTGGAATGAAGATCAATACACCAGTGAGCATTTGGCTCGAGCGCTCGGACGTATCATCGCCGAGTACACGCTACCCGGCAAAAGTACTACTCCATCAAAGGTCCTTGAAAAAGCTAAAGAGCATTTTGTTGGGAAAGACTATCCCGCACATCTCGGCGAGACAGAAGCAGAGAAGATGATTGCCTGGTTTCGGCTTACGCCGCGACCGCAAGAGGGAAACCCTGAGTGGTATGCCGTGCCTTGGAAAATAGGGCGCGATCTAGAGCCAAGGAGGAAAAAGTGAAAGGCCATCTTAGAGAGCGTTCACCCGGCCGTTGGGCAATCGTCCTTGATCACCACGATCCCATGACCGGCCAGCGAAAACGTCGTTGGTATAGTTACAAAGGAACGAAGCGAGAAGCACAGATACGCTGTGCACAACTCATTGCCGAGCTAGAAAGCGGTGCTTCGATCGATCCAAGCAAGGTTCGTGTGACGGAGTTTCTTGATCGTTTCGATCGCGATTGGGCCGTTACCCATGTCAGTCCACGTAGCCGTGAGCGTTACCAATTTGCTTTGAACCATGCACGTCGGCATTTGGGCAACAAGCAGTTACAGAAAGTTCGCCCTGCTGATCTTGCGGCATTTTATGCAACTCTTGCTCGCACAGGTTTGGCACCACGCACAATCAAGCTAATTCACGTCGTGTTACATCGCGCACTTGGGCAGGCCCAAATCTGGGGGATCGTCCGCGATAATCCGGCGGAACTGGCTAAGCCGGCGCCGGCCTCAATTCAGGAAGTGGCAATGCTCCAGCCGGATCAGGCCGCCGCATTGCTTGAGCGTCTTCATGGCAAGCAGCCGCTTTATCTTCTCGTGTCGCTCGCTCTGGCTACGGGCATGCGACGCAATGAGATGCTTGGCCTACGTTGGCGGGACGTCGATCTCGACGCCGGCCGGCTGACGATTGAGCAATCATTAGAGGAGACTGCCGCTTATGGGATCAGGGTGAAGGGGCCCAAGACTAAACACGGACGCCGGACGATCTCGCTACCGGCACACCTTGTGAGAGAATTGCATCAGCACTGGCGGGAGCAGCAGGAGCAGCGTCTGCGGATAGGCCTTGGGAAGGCGCCAGAGGGGAGCCCTGTGTTTGCTGGACCCGACTGTAGGTATCTGAGCCCGGAAGCGCTCTCAAAGGCATGGCCCGGTGTCGTGGCTGCGGTCGGTATGCCGGGAGTTACGTTGCACAGCCTGCGTCACACCCACGCCTCGATGCTGATTGCGGCCGGCGTTGACATCTTCACCGTGAGTCGGCGACTGGGGCACGCTTCGCCCACGATCACCCTGAACACACACGGCCATCTGATCCGCGGCACCGACGAGCGCGCTGCCCAGATCATGGAGGCGGCATTCGGTAGCAAAATGGTAGCAGACAGCGGCAAAAGCCCCGGAAAATGAGGGTTAACTGCACTATTCCTCAGAACTGCGACTTCAGTCTGAGGACGAGGACGGCAGGCTGATCTCCCAGGTCGCGGCCGATCCCACCGGCGTGGACATGGATCGCGTCGCGTCCGCGGCAAGGCTCATCGAGGAGCTCGG
>Ga0070697_100005079_pt1 | contig 10109 bp, 10 predicted proteins | sample KBSK1501metaG_FD_65475 | JGI IMG/M metagenome (GOLD analysis project Ga0070697, IMG submission 65475) | Corn, switchgrass and miscanthus rhizosphere microbial communities from Kellogg Biological Station, Michigan, USA - KBS K1-50-1 metaG | ecosystem: Host-associated > Plants > Roots >... | reverse complement strand
CGTCCGAGCATGGGCTGGAGCCCGCCTTCCTGGACCCACAGGGGGAGCAGGTTGCGGAGCGGGTTGGCCGCGAAGGTGTACGGGTAGGCGTCGCAATCGACCCGCACGCCGCGGGCCCGCGCCGCCTCGATCACCTCGAGCAACCGGCCGGCGCGCCCCCAGTTGTCCACCCCCGAGAGCTTCATGTGGACGATCTGGACGTGGACCCCGGTGGCCTCCCCGGCCGCGATCGCCTCGCCGACGGCCTCGAAGACCGCCGCCGCCTCGTCGCGGACGTGGGTGGCGTACGTGCCGCCGTGACGCCGGACCACCACGAGCAGCCCGATCAGCTCCTCCGGGCGGGCGAAGGAGCCGGGGGCGGTGAAGAGTCCGGACGATAGCCCGATCGCGCCCGCCGCGAGCCCCTCGTCGAGGAGCCGGCTCATCGCGGCCCGCTCCTCCTCGGTCGGGGCGCGGTCGTCCATCCCGACCGTCATCAGGCGCAGCGTGTTGTGGCCGACCTGCATGATCGTGTTCACCGCGGTCACGGGAAACCGGTCCAGGTAGTCGGCGAAGCTCGTCTCCCGGATCTCGATCCAGGGGGCGAAGCCGGCCAGATACTCCTGGAGCAGCCGGGCGCGGCCGGGCAGCGCGGGCGCGACCGAGAACCCGCAATGGCCGATCACCTCCGTGGTCACGCCCTGGAACACCTTGCTCTCGGCCCCGGGCGCGTACGGCAGCGTGAAGTCCGAGTGAGTCTTCATGTCGATGAACCCGGGAGCCACGACGAGCCCACGCGCGTCGATCGTGCGGCGCGCCGTCCCCGAGTAGCGCGGCCCGATCGAGGCGATCGCCCCGTCGCGGATCGCGACGTCGCCGTGCACCGGGTCCGCGCCGGTTCCGTCCAGGACTTCGCCGCCGCGGATGACCAGATCGTCCAAGGCAACCTCCGGCTCGATGATGAGGTGGTTCGTGCTAAGGTCCCGTGGATACTAACCCGAGATGGCTCGAGAGCATCCGAGCGCCGAGGAGATCCGCCGTGGCCGACCGTGACCTGTGCTTCATGCCCGCCACCACCCTGGTCCGCCTCTACCGAACCCGCAAGGCGTCCCCCCTCGAGGTCATGCAGGCGGTCCTCGCCCGCATCGACGCGGTCAACCCGCGGGTGAACGCCTACGTCACGGTGGCCCGCGACCAGGCCCTCGCCGCCGCGAAGAAGGCGACCGCCGCGCTCGGCCGCAAGGGGGCCCGCCCGGGGCCGCTCCACGGCGTCCCGGTGTCGATCAAGGATCTGACCCCGACCAAGGGCATCCGGACCACCTGGGGCTCCAAGATCTTCGAGCACCACGTGCCGGACGAGGACGCGCTCTACGTGACGCGCCTCAAGGAGGCCGGCGCGATCGTGGTCGGCAAGACCAACACCCCGGAGTTCGGCGCCGGCGGCAACACCTTCAACGCGGTCTTCGGCGCCACCCGCAACCCCTGGAACACCGCGCTCACCTGCGGCGGCTCGAGCGGCGGCGCCGCGGTGGCCCTCGCCACCGGCATGGGCCCCCTCGCCCAGGGCTCGGACCTGGGCGGCTCGCTCCGCACGCCGGCCGCCTTCTGCGGGGTGGTCGGCTTCCGCACCTCGCCGGGCCTGATCCCGGTCTACCCCGCGGACCTCGGCTGGGACTCGCTCAGCGTGACCGGCCCCATGGCCCGCACGGTCGGCGACGTGGCCCTGATGCTCTCGGTGATGGCGGGGCCCGACGACCGCGCGCCGCTGTCCTACGACGTCGACACCCGGCGCTTCCCGGCTGCGGTCAAGCGGCCCTCGGTGAAGGGCTGGCGCGCGGCCTGGACGCCCGATCTGAACGGCCTGATCCCGGTGGACCGCGAGGTGGCCGCGGTCGCCGAGCGCGCCACCGCCGTGTTCCGCTCGCTGGGGGTCAAGATCGAGCACGCGTGCCCCGACTTCGGCGAGGTCAACGACATCGTGCTGGCCACCCGCGGGCTCGGCATGGTCGCGCGCCACGCCGAGAAGCTGGCGCGGTGGGAGCCGGTCATGCAGCGGGGCCTGGTGTGGAACATCAAGCAGGGGCTCTCGCTGACTCCCGAGCAGATCGGCCGGGGCGAGACGCTGCGCACCCGCCTCTGGCAGCGGGTGCGCGCCTTCATGGAGACGCGCGATCTCCTGCTCCTGCCCACCGTGGCGGTCCCCCCGTTCCCGGTCGAGCAGCCCTATCCGACCGAGATCAACGGCAAGGCCCTCGACAACTACACCCAGTGGTTCTTCCTGACCTACGGCATCACGGTGACCGGCCTGCCCGTCATCTCGGTCCCCTGCGGCTTCACCAAGAGCGGGCTGCCGGTGGGTCTGCAGATCGTGGGCCGGCGGCGCCAGGAGGCGGCGGTGCTGCGGGCCGCCGCCGCGTTCGAGGCCGCTCGGCCCTGGGCGGGCGTCGTCCCGCCGCTGGTGCCGGGTGCCTGAGCGCTCACTGCATGCCGATGCCCACCGCGAAGAGATTCATGATGAAGGGCAGGTCGCGGTTGGCGGACAGGGCCTTGGCGAGCTTCTTCTCCTCGTAGCGCTCCTCGCGACCCTCCGCGTCCCAGGCCTGGGTGACCACCTGCCGATCCCGCACGTCGATCTGGGCGCGCTTGCGCCCGTGCTCGTCGCGCAGGGTCAGGGTGCCGTTGTCCGGTCGCGTCTCCCCGATCGCGCTGGCCTCCCCGTTGTCGTACCAGGCCCGGATCGAGCCGCGCGGCGTGCCGTCCACGAAGGCGACCTCGAAGCTCTTCCGCCCGCTCGGGTAGAAGGCCACCATCGGGCCGTGCCGGATCGGCCCGCCGGGGTCGGAGCGCTCGCACCACTGGAGCTTCCCCCCCGAGCTCTCCGTGCTGCCGAGCCGGGTGCCGGGCGGGCACGTGATCTGGGCCGCCACGGGTCGGACGTGAGAGAGCAGCAGCGAGAGCAGCAGGACGGCGACCCACAGGCACGGGACGACGAGGCGACGCGGAGCCATCCGATCAGCGGGCGAGGCGGCGCAGCGGGGCCCCGGTGAGGCGCGTGAGGATCCACTGCCGCTTGAGCTGGGCGCCGAGGCGGCGGTAGAAGCCGATGGCGGGCCGGTTCCAGTCCAGCACCGCCCATTCCATGCGCCCGCACCCGCGCCGCACCGCGATGCGGGCGAGGGACCGGAGCAGCGCCTTGCCGGCCCCGGCGCCGCGCTCCTCGGGCAGCACGAAGAGGTCCTCCAGGTAGAGGCTCGGACGGGCCAGGAACGTGGAGTAGGTGAAGAAGTACAGCGCGAAACCCACCGGGCGTCCGCCGCGCCGGCAGATGAGGGTCTGGAAGTAGCGCCGCGGGCCGAAGCCGTGCGCACGCACGCGCGCCGCGGTCGCCTCCATCTGGTGGGCGAGACGCTCGTACTCGGCCAGGCCGCGGATGAGCGCGAGGATGGTCGGCACGTCCCGGGCGGTGCCGGCGCGGATGGCCAGCGGCGCGCGCGCCATCAGGCCGCCGCCATCTCGAGCAGCAGCTCGGTGTGGCACCGCGCCCCTTCGTGGAGGTTCTCCAGCGAAATCCGCTCGTCGTTGCCGTGGACGCGACGCCACTCGCTCTCCTCCAGGATGAAGGGGCTGAAGCCGTAGCCGTGCAGCCCGCAGTTGCGGAACACCCAGTTGTCCGTGAAGCCGACGAGAATGTCCGGCGCGACGACCGCTCCGGGGGCCCGGCGTCGGAGGGCCTCGCCGAGCGCCTTGTAGAGGGTGGTGTCGGGCGGCGAGGCGTTGGGGATCTTGGGCGGCGGGTTGATCAGGCTCACCTCCACCCGCGCGTCGGCGACGACCCCGCGCACCCAGGCCACGATCTCCTCCGGATCGTCGCCCCGCAGCATGCGGCAGTCGATGTCGGCGCTCGCCTCGGGCGGGATCACGTTGCGCTTCTCGCTGCCCCGGAGCATCGTGACCGCGAAGGTGGTCCGCAGCATCGCGGCCTGGTGCCGGTCGGCGAGGAAGGCGCGGCGGAACGCGGGGTCGCCGAGCGACCGGGCGAGGTCCTCGTACCCCTTCCCGGCCTCGCCCGGCATCACCGAGCCGAGCCGCGCGAAGTACTCCTGGATCTCCGGCACCACGCGCAGCGGCCGCTCCGCCTCGAGCAGGCGACCGAGCGCGCGGACCAGGCGGTTCGGCGCGGTGTCGGGCCACGGCATCGAGCCGTGCCCGGGCTCGCTCCGCGCGGTGAGCCGCAGCGGCAGGCCCGTCTTCTCGGAGGTCACGATGCTGGCGAACGGCGCGCGGCCCCCGGCCGGCCCGCCCTCCGGATAGATGCCGCCCATCTCGGACAGCGCGTACTCGGCGCCGGCGAGCCACTGCCGTCGCTGGTCGGCCACCCACTGGGCGCCGAACCGGCTGCCCGCCTCCTCGTCCGCGGTCGCGAGCAGGATCAGGTCGCGCTTGAGCCGTACTCCCGCCCGCTTGATCGCCAGCATCCCGGCGAGGTGGAGGATGCCGGTGGACTTCATGTCGAGCGCACCGCGGCCGTAGAGGAAGCCGTCCCGGACCACGCCGCCGAACGGCTCCACCGTCCAGTAGCGAGCGTCCGCGTACACCACGTCGATGTGGTGGTGGAGCACGATGCCGCCCTCGGAGCCGTCGCCCCGCAGGCGCGCCACCAGGTTGCCGCGGCCGGGAGCGGACTCCGCGGTCTCGCTCGCGATGCCGTCGCGCCGCAGCACTTCCTCGAGGAACCGCGCCCCGACGGTCTCGTTGCCGGGCGGATTGGTCGTGTCGAGCATCAGGTACTGCCGGAGCAGGTCGACGGTCTCGCGCCCGAGGGCGTCCCAGTTCATGACGCGCGCGCCTTCTCCCAGAAGTGGCCGGGATTGGGGCGCTTGGCCAGGCGCCGCGCCAGCCAGGCCACCGCGCGCGGCTCGGCCCCGCGCAGGGCCGCCGCGAGCAGGGTGTCGTGGAAGACCTCGCGCTGGGCGTGGCTACCGCCGACCTCCACGATGCGGCCCTCGACCGGCGCGATGCGCGCCACCGCGGCCGCGTAGTCGCCGCGGGCGAAGGCGTGGAGCCCTTCCATCAGCGGCACCACCACACTGGCGAGCGTGGGGTTCCTCGACTTGGCCCCGCGCTGGCGGAGCCGGTCGAGCTGGAGCTCCGCGCCGCCCCAGTCGCCCGCCGCCGCGAGCGCCATCCCCACGTGCAGGTCGTGGAAGAGGAGCAGCGGCATCTCGAGCCAGCGCCGTGCCGCCGCCCCGAGCTGGGCCCACCGGCGCGGGTCGGGGCGGCCGAAGAGGTCGAGCCGCCAGGCGAGCGCCACCGAATCTTGCAGGTCCGAGGCGATCGCGATCGGGATGCGCCCGAACACGCTCTCGAAGAGCCGGCCGCCCCGCTCGTAGTCGCCCTCGGCCAGGTGGAGCAGGGCCAGGTGCCAGAGCAGGTGGTTCCGGAAGTAGCCGAGGTGGTCGCAGGGGTGGATCCGGGGCGGCAGGCTCTCGATCCCACGGCGGTTGTCGCCCCGCTCGTAGTGGACGTGGGCGATCGCGTGCACCGCCCAGGCGTCGCGCGGGTTCAGCGCGACCGCCCGTTCGGCGAGCGCGAGCGCCTCGTCGAAGCGCCGGTTCTCCTCGAGCGCGAAGGCGTGGTAGCCCAGGGCGTAGCCGTCGTCGGCGAGGGCCGGCAGCACCGCGCGGGTCACCTCGAGCATCTCCGCCGAGCGCCCCTGCCAGAAGTAGATGTAGTAGAGACGCTGCATGAGCAGCATATCGCGCGGGAAGTCGACCAGGATCTCCTGCATGACCCCGATGGCGTCGTTGCCGCGCCCGCCCACGAAGAGGCGCAGGGCCTCCAGGTGCCGGCGCTCGCGCGGGGTGAGCGACGCGGCCTGGACCGCCCCGTCCGCGACGGCCCGCTCCATCTCGGTCCGGGCCGCCGGGATCTGCTCGTCGAGGTAGAGCGCGACCGCGAGGGCGGCGCGGGCCGCCACGAAGTCCGGGTCCTCGGCCAGCGCCTGGCGGAAGCACTCCACGGTGTCGGCGCCGAAGCCCAGGAGGGCGCGCACGCCCCGGTCGTGCGCGTCGACCGCGGCACGGGACAAGGTGGAGACGGTCAGACCGTACGCGTCGCGGAGCACGGCGGTCATGGTAGCAGAAGGCGTCGGAGGAAGGCGAGGGCGCGCCGCTCCGCCCACGACGAGCCGCCGAGCGGACCGTCGAGGAATCCCACGTGCCCGCCCTGCTCCACGAAGGCCGCCTCGAGCCATCGCGATCGCGCCACCGCCGCGACGGGCAGGTGCACCCCGGGCAGGAACGGGTCGTTGGCCGCGTTGATCAGCAGGGTGGGGCGCCGGATGCGCTCGAGGTAGGGCCCGCTGCTCGCCCGGCTCCAGTAGTCGCGCTCGTCGGCGAAACCGTTCAGCGGCGCGGTGAACCTCCGGTCGTACTCGGCGAAGGTGCGCGAGCGCAGCACCGCGGGCACGTCGATCCGGCCGTCGTAGAGGTGGGTCTTGGCCCGGACCTTGGCCTTCATGGTGCGCAGGAAGCTCCCGGTGTAGACCGCGCGGTTGAAGCCGCGGTCGAGCACCGCGGCACAGGCGGCCAGGTCGAACGGGGTCGAGATGGCGACCGCCCCCGCCACCGCGCCGGGCGCGGCGTCGCCCTGCTCCCCGAGCCACTTCAGCACCACGTTGCCGCCCAGCGAGATCCCGATCAGGCCGATCCGGGGATCGCCCTCGCGCTTCCGCAGCTGCTCGAGCACCCACTCGAGATCCCCGGTCTCGCCCGAGTGATAGAGCCGCGGCAGGCGGTTCACCTCCCCGCTGCACGAGCGGAAGTGCATCACCGCGGGGCGGCAGCCGAAGCGGCCCGCCCCGCGCAGCAGGCCGCGCGCGTAGTGAGACCGCGACGAGCCCTCGAGGCCGTGGAGGATCAGGATCAGCGGGCCGGACTCGGGAGCGCCGGCCAGCCAGTCGAGATCGACGAAGTCGCCGTCGGGGGTCTCGAGGCGCTCCCGTCGCAGCGGGGGCCGCCGCCAGTGTCGCAGCAGCGGCCCCCACAGCGTCTGCAGATGCCGGCCCCGGTACCAGAACGGAGGGCGGTAGGCGGTGTCGTCTGGCATTCTGGCGGCGGACAACCGTCTAGTGCTTCTGGCTTGGTTCTAGCCTTCCTGGCCCTTGAGAAGCAGTCCGACGATCTCGGGGGCGATGGCGCGGGCCCGCGCGTCGAGCTCCGCGTCGGTGAGGTTCGCGATCGGATGCGGCACCGAGAGGAACTTGTACTCCGGGACGCCCCACGACTGGGCCATGGCGTGGCCGGTGGCCTCGAAGACGTCGGTCACGATGGACGCGGCGGGGACGCCGACCTTCTCGAACAGGATTCCGTCGAGCACACTGCCCGACGAGCAGGACCCTCAGTCGCCGATGCCGGCGACGACGACGTCCACCGTCTGCTTGGCGTCGTCGATGATCTCCTGGTGAGCCGGCACGCTCGAGTTGTGCTTCCGCCACATCCGGGCCTCGGCGGCGCCGTACTCGGTCTTGAGGATGATCCCGATCCTCTGCAGGAGCTTGTCCGAGTTGAACTTGGTATTCTCCACGAGCCCGATGCGCTTGCCCTTCAGCGAATCCGGGCGTGGCACGTACGTGAGCGGCTGCCGCCGCGGCTCGACCGTGGGGTCGAGGATCTCGAATCCCGCCATCATGCGCTCCTCTCTTTGATGACCACCGTCACTGCCTCCGACGAGGTGCGGCTCGCCCAGCCCGGGATGAAGCAGGAGAAGGAGCCGGCTCGCCCGCCCGCCGCCACCACCAGGATGTCGTCCGGCGACTGCACCAGCGGCCGGGTCGCGGTCTCGTCCTCCGGCTTCACCGCGCCGGGCATCCGCGCCGTCCGCTTGAAGTGCGCGACCGTGTTCGTGGTGTTCTCGAAGATGAACTTGCGGATGTCCGCCTTGGACCAGCCGTCGGCCGCGATCGTGCGCATGTGCTCGCCGGCGAGCACCACGCAGTAGTTGGGCTGCCCGATCTGGCCCGGATAGCGCATGGTGTCGCAGAGCGTGCCGAGCACGCCGGCCGCGGTGCTCGAGAGCTGGTTGTAGAACTGGATCGGGGCCAGCGCGGCCATCACCGTCACCGCGCTGTCGGTCGGCCGGCAGCCGATCCGCTCGACGTGGAGCGGCGTCCACGGGCTCTCCGCCTCGTTCTCGGCCATCACGTAGGTATACCGGCCGGGATGGCCGAAGGTCCCGCGGTCGAGGCGGCCGGGAATCGTGCCGACCACGTTGCGCATCACCAGACGCACCGCGCGCCCCACGGTGGCGTTGGCCCGCCAGCCCGGCGCGAAGAGGTTGTCGCCCGAGTTGAAGTCGAGCCGCCGGGCGATGGGCCCGTTGACGATCGTGAGGACCGCCGCGCTCCCGGTGGACGTGGCCGGGCCGTGATAGCCCCAGCGGGGATCCGCGATGCCCTCGATCGCGGCCACCACCACCGGCATGTACTCGGGCCGGCAGCCCGCCATCACCGCGTTGATCGCAACCTTCTCGGCGGAGATCGCCACCTGCCGGTTGGTGATGAAGGCGACCTGCGCGTCGGGCTCGAGCCCGACCGCGTCGAGCATCGCCCGCACCGCCGGCTCGGTCGGCGGCACCACCGGGAGGCCGTCGGTCCATCCCCGGCTGTAGCAGAGGTCGAGCGCCTCCTGGAACCCCTCGACGGCGTAGCGCTGTGACGAGATCCGCGCGGTCATGAGCGACTCCTCCTGTGTGCGCTCACCCTAGGGCCAAGCCCGCGTCCTGTCAAGCCGTCCGGCCCCGCCGGATGGTCCGGTTGACACCCCGCGGCGCCCCCCGGAAGATGAGCCGGTGAGCGACCGCGACGGGCAGCCGCACGTGGTCATCGTGGGCGGCGGATTCGGCGGCCTCTACGCGGCCCGCGCGCTCGCGAACCGGCCAGTCCGCGTCACCCTCCTGGACCGGCGCAACCATCATCTCTTCCAGCCCCTGCTCTACCAGGTGGCGACCGCGGCCCTCAACCCGTCCGACATCGCGACGCCCCTGCGCTCGATCCTGCGCCGCGCCCCGAACGTCACGGTGCTCCTGGCCGAGGTCGTGTCGGTGGACCTGGCGGGCCGACGCCTGGTCCTCGCCGAGGGCGCGATGCCCTACGACGCGCTCGTGCTCGCCGCGGGCGCGGGCCACTCCTACTTCGGCCACGACGACTGGGAGCCGCTCGCCCCGAGCCTCAAGACCCTGGAGGACGCGCTCGAGATCCGGCGCCGGGTGCTGCTGGCCTACGAGGAGGCCGAGCGGGAGCCGGACGGCGCCGAGCAGCGCGCGCTGCTCACCTCCGTCGTGATCGGCGGCGGCCCGACCGGGGTGGAGCTGGCCGGGGCCCTGGCCGAGATCTCGCGCGAGACCATCGCGCGAGACTTCCGCCTGATCGATCCCACCAAGGCCCGCATCGTGCTGCTCGAGGGCGGCCCGCGGGTGCTGGCGGCCTTCCCGGACCCCCTGCCCGCCCGCGCCGCCGCCGCGCTCGCGCGCATCGGGGTCGAGGTGCGCACCGGCGCCACCGTCACGCGGGTGACCCCCGACGCGGTGTGGCTGGGCGGCGAGCAGATCCGCGCGCGCACCGTGCTGTGGGCGGCGGGCGTCGCGGCCGCGCCGCTCACCCGCACGCTGGGCGTGCCGCTCGACCACGCCGGGCGCGTGCTGGTCGAGCGCGACCTCTCGATCCCGGGGCACCCGGAGGCCTTCGCCATCGGCGACCTGTGCGCCTTCACCGGGGGCGACGGCCGCCCGCTGCCCGGCCTGGCCCCGGTCGCGCTGCAGCAGGGGCGCGCGGCGGCCCGCAACGTGCTGCACCATCTGGCCGGCGAGCCGACGGAGGCGTTCCACTATCGAGACCGAGGCAGCATGGCCACCATCGGCCGCGCGGCCGCCGTCGCGGTGGTCGGCCGGCTGCGCCTCTCCGGCCTGCCGGCCTGGCTCGCGTGGCTCTTCGTGCACATCATGTTCCTCATCGGCTTCCGCAACCGCTTCCTCGTCCTCTTCGAGTGGGCGTGGGCGTACGTGAGCTGGCAGCGCGGGGCGCGGCTCATCACCGGGCCCTGGCGCCCACGACGCTGAGGGCGTCCGAGCCGGCA
>Ga0070697_100005078_pt1 | contig 10110 bp, 5 predicted proteins | sample KBSK1501metaG_FD_65475 | JGI IMG/M metagenome (GOLD analysis project Ga0070697, IMG submission 65475) | Corn, switchgrass and miscanthus rhizosphere microbial communities from Kellogg Biological Station, Michigan, USA - KBS K1-50-1 metaG | ecosystem: Host-associated > Plants > Roots >... | reverse complement strand
AGCACCGTGAGCGTCCTGTACTTCATGTACGAGGAAGGCTTCAAGTGGTGGAACCTGGGCTCGGCCTCGGCCGTCGCGTTCGTGTTGTTCCTGTTCATCTTCTGCGTGACCGCCCTGCAGCTGCGGCTGGCCCGGTGGCAATCCGCCGCGTGACGCCCTCGCTGGCGGCCCTGGTCGTGAACGGGCTCTTGCTCGGTGCCGCCACGATCACGCTCTTCCCGCTCGTCTGGATGATCTCGGTGTCGTTGATGTCGCCCGGTGAGGCCAGCACGTTTCCGCCGCCCCTGCTGCCCGGGCCGCCGACGCTCGCGAACTACCGCGAGCTCTTCGCTCATGCGGGCATGGGACGCTATCTGCTCAACAGCGTCATGCTCACGACGGCGGTGACGCTCGTGTCGTTGTTCTTCAACGTCGGTGCCGGCTACGCCTTCGCCAAGCTGCGCTTCGCCGGCCGCGATCGAATCTTCAAGCTGCTGCTCGCGGCGCTCGTGATTCCGTCGCAAGTCGCGATGGTGCCGCTGTTCCTGCTGCTCAAGCACCTCGGGCTCGTGAATACGTATGGCGGCGTCATCGTTCCGGCCATGGCCAGCATCTTCGGGATCTTCGTGGTCCGCCAGTACGCCCTGTCGGTTCCAGACGACCTGCTCGAGGCCGCGCGCATCGATGGCGCGGGCGAGTTTCGCATTTTTCGCTCCGTCATCGTGCCGGTGCTCAGACCCATCATCGTGACGCTCGCCGTGTTCACGTCGCTGGGCGCCTGGAACGACTTCATGTGGCCGCTCATCGTGCTGGGCGACAACGACCTCTACACGTTGCCGGTCGCCCTCGCCAGCTTGTCGCGCGAGCATGTCCAGGACAACGAGCTCATGATGGCTGGGTCGGTCCTCACGATCGCTCCCGTGCTGCTTGTGTTTCTGGTATTGCAGCGGTACTACATCCAGGGTCTCATGCTGGGAAGCATCAAAGAATGATCCGCGCGCTGATCTCCCTGGTGCTCGCGCTGATGGTGTGGGGGATGGCGCGCCCGGCGCACGCGGCCGACGCGCCGTCCGCGCGCGTCCTCGATGCCTTCGAGGACATTGCGCCGTGGCGCGCGGGCGGGTCGGACGACGTGCGCGCCTCGGTGCATCCGGCGGAGGGCGTGCGAGGTCAGAGTCTCCGTCTGGACTTCGACCTCGCGGGCACGGCGGGCTATGCGCTGGCACGCCGCGCGGTGGCACTCGACCTGCCGCGAGACTACGAGCTCGTGTTCTATCTCCGCGGCGATGCGCCCGCGAACAATTTCCAGGTCAAGCTGGTGGACGCGAGCGGCGAAAACGTCTGGTGGGTCAACCGGCCCGACTTCCAGTTTCCGCACGAGTGGCAGCTGATCCGGATCAAGAAACGCCAGATCGAATTCGCGTGGGGCCCCACGAAGGACCGCACGCTGCGGCATGCCGCGGCCATCGAGTTCGTCGTCGCGGCCGGTCGTGGCGGCGGGCGCGGCTCGGTGTACGTGAGCCAGCTTGCTCTGCGCGAGCTGCCCGACGAGGCCCCCGCCGCGTCACCGCCCGTCGTGCGGGCCTCGTCATCGCTGCCCGGCGCCGGGGCGTCGCTGGCGCTCGACGGCTCCGTGGGGACCGCGTGGAAGAGTGACCCGGCCGCCGGCCCCGCCCAGGAGCTCACGATCGACTTTCACCGGCCGCGCGAGTTCGGCGGCCTGACCGTGCGCTGGCTCGCCCACGCGTATGCCTCGCGTTACGACGTTCAGTTCTCCGACGACGGAATGCGCTGGCGAACCGTGCGTCGGGTGGTCGGAGGCCGCGGCGGACCAGATGCGCTGTTCCTGCCCGAGGCGGAGACACGCTTTCTGCGCCTGGCCTTCCACGAGGGCCCGGCACGGGCGTATGGCCTCGCCGAGCTGGAGATCCGAGACCTCGCCTTCGGCGCCTCACCGAACGCCTTCTTCCAGGCCGTGGCTCGCGAGTCGCCGCGGGGTGCATATCCGCGCGGGATGTCCGGCGAGCAGACGGCGTGGACGATCGTCGGTATCGACGGCGGCGACGAGAGCGCGCTGCTGTCCGAGGACGGCGCGCTCGAGGTCGGCAAGGGCGGCTTTTCGATCGAGCCGCTCGTCGTGACCGATTCGCGCGTCGTGAGCTGGGCCGACGTCGAGGCACGCCAGTCTCTCGCCGATGAATACCTGCCGATGCCCGGCGTGACATGGCGTCACGCCCGGTGGGAACTGCGCGTGTCGGCGTTCGCCGCGGGGACGCGCGGCGATTCCCGACTGATCGTGCGCTACGCGGTCCGCAATCTGACCGCCCAGCCCCTGCCGCTGGACCTCGTCCTGGCCGTGCGTCCCTTCCAGGTGAATCCTCCATCCCAGTTCCTCAACCTGGTCGGCGGCGCCAGCGCGATCCGTCACGTGAAATGGGATGGCACGACGCTGTCGGTCAACGCAGACCGCACGGTGTTCCCGTTGCGCACCCCAGACCGCGTCGGCACCTTTTCGTTCGATGCGGGTCCGATTGCGAGCCTGATCAGCGCCCCCGACTGGGCCGGCCCGGCCGAGGTGAACGACGAGTTCGGCTACGCCTCCGCGGCGCTTGGCTACCGGCTCGCGCTGGCGCCCCACGGCAGCACGAGCGTGGGCCTCGTCGTGCCCTTGTCGGGCCCGGCGGTACCTCCGGACCTCAAGGGAGAGGCGCCCACGACGTGGATGGACCGCGAGCACGCCGCCGTCGCTAAGGCATGGCGAGAACGAACGAATCGCGTTTCCATCGATGTTCCCGCGCCGGGCCGGCCGTTGATCGCCGCGCTCCGCACCGCGCTGGCGCACATTCTCATCACGCGCGACGGTCCGGTGCTTCGGCCCGGGACGCGCTCCTACGCGCGCTCGTGGATCCGTGACGGGGCGATGATCGCGGAGTCGCTCCTGCGGGTCGGGCACGCGAGCGTCGCGGCCGATTACCTGCGCTGGTACGCGCCCTACCAGTTCGCCGGCGGCAAGGTGCCGTGCTGCGTCGATCAGCGCGGGGCCGACCCGGTGGCGGAACACGACAGCGCCGGCGAGCTGATCTTCCTTGCCGCCGAGATCTACCGCTACACGAACGATCGCCGGCTTGCCGAGTCCATGTGGCCGCACGTCGAGGCGGCCGCCCGCTATCTCGAGTCCCTGCGGCAATCAGAGCGCACCGACGCAAATCTGGCGTCCGCCACCCGTGCGTTCTACGGGCTGCTTCCCGCATCCATCAGCCACGAAGGCTACTCGGCCAAGCCGATGCACTCGTACTGGGACGATTTCTGGGCGCTGAAAGGCTACAGCGGCGCCATCGCGATCGCGTCCGCGCTGGGCCACAAGGATGCCGCGCTCCGATTCGAGCAGCAGCGCGACGAATTGCGCGTCGATCTCGCCGCCTCGCTTCGCCATGTCACCGCGGCCAAGGCGATCGCGTACCTGCCCGGCTCGGCGGAGCTCGGCGATTTCGATCCCACGTCATCGACGATCGCCATCGCGCCGGCCGGTGAGCTTCACCGTCTCCCGGCCGAGCTCGTCCTCGCGACGTATGAGCGGTACTGGCGGGAATTCGTCGACAGGCGGGATGGCCGCATTGCGTGGGAAGACTACACGCCGTACGAGGTCCGGACGGTCGGCACGTTCGTCCGCCTCGGATGGCGCCAGCGGGCCCACGAGCTGCTCGCGTTCTTCATGGCCGGCCGGCGTCCGGCCGCGTGGAACCAGTGGCCCGAGGTCGTCGGCCGCGATCCCAGGCAGCCGCGCTTCGTGGGCGACCTGCCGCATGGCTGGGTCGCCTCGGATTTCATTCGCGCGGTGCTCGATCTCTTCGCCTACGAACGCGAGGCCGACCAGGCTCTCGTGCTCGCCGCCGGCATCCCACCGGAGTGGCTCGAGGGATCCGGCGTCACCGTGAAAGACTTGCGGACGCCCTATGGGCTCGTGAGTTATTCGCTCAAGAACGACCGCGGGCGCCTCGTCTTGCAGCTGGCGGGATCGCACGTGCCGCCCGGCGGCGTGGTATTCGTCTGGCCGGGCACGCAGCCGCCGCCGCGCGATGTCCGCGTCAACGGCAAGCCCGCGCAGTGGCACGCGAGGGAGCTTCGTATCGAGGAGCTCCCGGCGAGGGTCGTCATCAAATGATCGAGTTTCCGCAGCACTTCCTCTGGGGGACCGCAACGTCTGCGTATCAGGTCGAAGGCTCGCCGCTCGCCGACGGCGCCGGCCCCAGCATCTGGCACCGCTTCAGCCATACGCCGAGCCTGGTTCGTGACGGAGCCACCGGCGATGTCGCCTGCGATCACTATCGCAGGTATCGCGACGACGTCGCGATCATGCGGAATCTCGGGACGAACGCGTATCGCTTCAGCATCTCGTGGAGCCGCATCATGCCTCGCGGCCGCGGCGCCGTGAACGCCGCGGGGCTCGACTTCTACGAGCGGCTCGTCGATGCGCTGCTCGGCCACGGCATCGAGCCCATGGTGACGCTGTACCACTGGGATCTTCCTGCGGCCCTGGACGACCTGGGCGGCTGGCTCAATCCGGACATCGCGAAGTGGTTTGCCGACTACGCGGCGGTGATGTTCAGGAAGCTGGATGGCCGAGTCAAGATGTGGGCGACGCTCAACGAGCCGTGGGTCATCACCGACGGCGGTTACCTGCACGGAACCCTGGCCCCGGGCCATCGCAACCGTTTCGAGGCGCCGATCGCGTCCCACCATCTCCTGCGTGCGCACGGGGAAGCGGTGAAGACCTATCGCACCGAAGGACGTCACCGCGTCGGCATCGTCGTCAATCTCGAGCCGAAATATCCCGCGTCGGACGATCCGGCCGATCGGGCCGCGGCGGTGCGCGCCGAGGCCTACATGAACCGCCAGTATCTGGACCCGATATTCCTCGGGCGTTACCCGGCGGAGGTGCGCGAACTGTTCGGCGAGGCGTGGCCGGAGTGGCCGGCCGACGACTTCACCCTCGTCAGACAGCCGATCGACTTCCTCGGCGTCAACTACTACACGCGCGGCGTCACGCGCTTCGAGCCGCACGCGCCGCTGCTGCGGGCGGCGCCGGTGCGCCAGACGCGTTCGACATATACCGAGACCGGCTGGGAGGTGTGCCCACCCGCGTTGACCGACACCCTCGTGTGGGTCAAGCAGCGGTACGGCAATCTTCCGATCTATGTCACGGAGAATGGCGCCGCGTTCTTCGACCCGCCCGCGCTCGAGGGTCACCGCCTGGCGGATCCCCTGCGCGTCGACTATCTGCGCACCCACATCAGGGCCATCCACGGCGCGATTGCACAGGGTGTCGACGTGCGGGGATACTTCGTCTGGTCGCTGCTCGACAACTTCGAGTGGTCGCACGGTTACTCGAAGCGCTTCGGGATCGTGCACGTCGACTTCGAGACCCAGAAGCGCACGCCGAAAGACAGCGCCCGGTTCTACGCGGAGGTCATCGCCTCGAAGGGACAGGTCTTGAACGACTCGTAGTTACGAGGCCTGGCCCAGCGTCGCGCCATCGGCGAGCACGTCGTCGGCCTGGGCGGCGCGCCAGCTCGGGTGAGCGGCCGGTGAGGTCGACACCTGCACATGCAGCTGGGACAGCGTGACCGGGTCCGTCAGGAAGAAGAGCTTCTGCCGGTCGTTCAGCGCGCTCGGCCCGTGCTCGACGGCCGTCGCGATGGCGCGCTCACAGCGCGACTGCATGCCAGGCGAACGCCGCGCGCGGGACGATGCCGCGGCGCAGGCGATCGCGATCGCGTTGACCACGGGATCCACCACCGCGTGGACGAAGCGCGGCGCGCCGGAGACGCGGCTGGCGTGCGCGCGCATGTTGCGCAGCTCGTGCGGCGGATCGGCCTCCTCGGGAATCAGAAAGAGCTTCGAGCGGCGCATCGCGCGACCGAGTGAGATGCGGCTCGAGTAGACCGAGATGGGTATCGACAGCGCCAGCGCGCCCACCACCGGCAGCAGCCACCAGGTATATGGAGGGTGGACCCAGTAGATACCGGCGCCCCACGCGACGCCGATCAGCGTGTGGACGCCATGACGCTGCATCGCCTCGCCCCACGTCGTCTCGGAGTCCTCGCGAGGCGGACTGCTCCAGCGAACGTGCAGACCGGTGAGCGCGGCGATGACGAACTGCGTGTGGAACAGCATGCGGATCGGCGCGAGCAGCGCCGAGAAGATCACCTCCAGCAGCACGCTGAGCGTCAACCGGAGCACGCCGCCGAAGCGATCGGCGCCGCGCGTCACCACGAGAATCGCCCCCAGGACCTTCGGCAGGAACAGGACGACACCCGTGCCCGCGGCGAAGCCGATGGCCGAGTGCACGTCCCACTCGGGCCAGATCGGGAAGAGCTGTCGCGGGTGGACGAAGTATTGCGGTCCGATCACCGTCTGCACCACGATGAACGCGGTCGACAGCGCCAGGGAAAGGAGCCAGAGCGGGGCGGAAACGTACGTCATGATCCCCGTCATGAAGACGGCGCGATGCGCGGGATTGAGCCCTTGCCACATGGTCAGCCGCGAGTTGATCAGATTGCCCTGGCACCAGCGCCGGTCGCGCTTGAGCTCGTCGAGAAGATTCGGCGGCATCTCCTCGTAGCTGCCGGGCAGGTCGTACGCCATCCACACCTTCCATCCCGCCCGGCGCATCAGCGCGGCCTCGACAAAGTCGTGGGACAGGATCTCGCCCGACAGCGGGCCGCGCCCGGGGAGCCGCCCGAGGGCGCAGTGACGCATGAACGGCGCGACCCGGATGATCGCGTTGTGGCCCCAGTAGTAGGACTCGCCGAGCTGCCAGAAATGCAGGCCGGCCGTGAACAGCGGCCCGTAGACCCGCGTGGCGAACTGCTGGACCCGGGCGTACAGGGTGTCGCGCCCGGCGGCGCGCGGAGCCGTCTGGATGATGCCGGCGCTCGGGTTGGCCTCCATCAGGCGCACCAGCGTTCCCACGCACTCGCCGCTCATGACGCTGTCCGCGTCGAGGACGATCATGTAGCGATACTGGCTGCCCCACCGCCGGCAGAAATCCGCGATGTTCCCGCTCTTGCGCTTGACGCGGTGCCGGCGCCAGCGATAGAAGATGTGCCCGAATCCGCCCACGGCCGTGCACAGGTCCAGCCACGCCTGTTGCTCCGCGGTCAGCGTGTCCGGCTCGTTGCTGTCGCTCAGGATGAAGAAGTCGAAGTTCGGCAGCTCGGCGGTCGCCGCGAGCGACTCGTACGTCGCGCGCAGCCCCGCGAACACGCGCGCCACGTGTTCGTTTCGGATCGGCATGACGATAGCGGTGCGGGCGTCTGGCGGAATCGGAGCTCCCGCCGAGGCGGATGCGGTGATCGCGTGACGATCGCCGCCGAAACAGAGCAGCACGAATCCGCTGAGCGCGGTCCAGAAGCCCAGCGACACCCAGGCGAACAGGATCGTGGAGACGCACAGGATCGCGAGCTCCAGCGGCTGCTCGCCGTGATACGGCAAGATCCGCGTCGTCATGTAGTAGGTGAACGCGACGGTCTGCGCCAGCGCGAGGATCGTGAAGATCGTGCGGCGGACAATGGCGGTTCGCGTGAGCTTCGCGTCCGAGGCGTGCGGCGTGTCCGTCGCCTCGCTCGTCACCGCCGCGCCGTCGGCAAGCCGCGGCCTCGCTCCACGCACGAGTGAGACGAGCATAGGGTCGCGCCACCCCGCCGGGCCCATCGGTGTCCGGCGGATGGGCGGCATGGTCACCAGCGGCCCGCGCTCGCGCCTGGACTCTACTCGGGCGGGACGATGTAGCTCCATGTCTCCGACACGATCTCGTTCTTGTGTTTCAGCTGAGCACGAACCTCCACGGGTTTGGCGGCGTCGAGGCGGCGCAAACGGGCCACGAGACGCCAGCCACCGGTGACGTCGTTGCGGCTCGCGCGGTGCTCCAGCAGCTCACCGTTTCCGTCGATCCACACCAGGGCCTCCACGGGAGCCGTCGCCGGCAACCGAGTGAGCGTCGGCCCTTCGTAGTCGACGTGGAACTCCATGCTGCCGTCCTCGGCCTTCACGTACCCGCGGCCGCGGCGGGTCTCGCGGACCCAGGCGCTCGGCGGTCGCGTTTCGCGCTCCTTCTGCCACAGCACGCGATACCCGAACGCGAAGGGCTGCTTCGGGGCGGGCGGCCGGTCTGGGACCCAGTACGCGACGATGTTGTCGTTGGTTTCATCGGGGACCGGGATCTGCACAAGCTCGAGCTTCCCCGGGCCCCACAAGCCCTTCGGCTCGATCCAGGCCGAGGGTCGCAGCTCGTACCGCGCCTCGAGATCCTCGTAGTGACCGAACCACCGCTCCCGCTGCATGAGGCCGAAGCCCGCCGGGTCTGTCAGCGCATATGACGTGACCAGTAGGCGCTTGGGATTCGTCAGCGGGCGCCAGATCCACTCGTCCGTGTTCGCGTGGATTGAGAGACCGTCGGAATCGTGGACCTGTGGCCGATAGTCTTCTCGACTGGCCCGCTGATTGGCGCCGAAGAAGAACATGCTGGTCAGGGGAGCCAGGCCGAGCTTGCCGCCACTTTTGCGCAGGAAGAGCCGGGCGTCGACGTCGAGCGCCGTCGTGGCGCCTGGCTTGAGGACGAACCGGTACGCGCCGGTGGCGCGCGGGGAATCGAGCATCGCGTAGATCGTCAGCTCCTTGACGGTCGACGACGGACGCTCGATCCAAAACTCGACGAAGCGTGGAAACTCCTCGCCGCCGCTCTCGGCGGTGTCGATCGCAAGCGCGCGCGCGGACAGCCCGTATCGCTGCCCTCGGCCGAGCGCCCGAAAATAGCTCGCGCCGAGGAATACGAGCACTTCGTCCCGATAGGCCGCCGAGTTGACCGGGAAATGAACCCGAAACCCGGCAAATCCCATGCCGCGGAGCTCGTCGCGTTCGAGCTTGGTCTTACCGTAGTCGAAGGCGTCGGGATCGAACGAAATCTCACGAGCCCCCTCTGGGCTCACCTCGTTGATCGTGACCGGGTCCTGATAGAACCAGCCGCGATGGAAGAACATGATTTCGAAGGGCAGCTTGGCGTTGCGCCACAGCGCCTGCTCGGGCCGGTAGCGGATGTCGCGATACTGGTCGTACGTGAGCGCCTTGATGCCCTTGGGAAGGCCGGCGTTCGGCTTCTGGTAGGGGGCGGCCGCGAGCTTTTCGGCGCGCCCCGCGACGTCGTCGAGACTGAACGCGCGCGCGTCCGCGCTGGTCAGCACCAGCACTACCAGGACAACGAGCGGGCCGAGCATGGCGAGCTGCCCGGCGCGTGTCATGCTGTTAGCAACAGAGTTCGGAACCTTTTTACAAGCAATGCGACCCCTGCGCGGCCCCCACCGGCTGGAGCGCCTGCCTGGAATTTATGCCGTGGCAAATGCCACACCCGCGAAAGTACGTCCTTGACGCTAACATGCGAGCCGAGGACGTCAAGCGCTCGCTCAAGTGAACCTGCAAAGCCTGGGCCCTCAGCACCTCGAATAGCCTACTTGTAGATCGTCAAAGTAGGAAGAGCGTAGTAGCCTAGGCCGCGTTTCAGCGGGAGGCCCCGATGAAGCGCAGCGCGGCTCGCATCCTGACGACCCACACTGGTAGCCTGCCCCGCCCGCAAGCGCTGCGCGACTTGCTCGTCCGCCAGGATCGGGGTGAACCCGTCGACGCCGCGGCCCTCGCGCGCGAGGCCGAGGCGGCGGTGCGCCACGTGGTCGCCCGGCAGCTCGAGGCCGGCGTCGACGTCGGCAACGACGGCGAGCAGCCGCGCGTCGGCTTCTCCACCTACCCGGCGCGGCGCATGCGCGGCTTCGGAGGCGCGAGCAAGCGGCGACTGTCGCGCGACATCGCCGAACATCCCGACTACGCGGCGCGCCTGTCCCGCCAGCGCGCGGGCGCCGCGCGCATCAACGACGCGCCGCAGGCGGTGGCCGAGGTCGCGTATACCGACCTCGGCGAGGCCACGGCGGAGTGCGAGCTGTTCCGGCGCGCGCCCGGCGCCGAGAAGTTCGCCGAGGCGTTCATGACCGCGGCCTCGCCCGGCGTCATCGCCACCATCATGCTCGACGCCTATTACGGCTCGCACGAGCGCTACGTGAAGGCCCTGGCGCGCGAGATGCGCCG
>Ga0070697_100005077_pt1 | contig 10111 bp, 11 predicted proteins | sample KBSK1501metaG_FD_65475 | JGI IMG/M metagenome (GOLD analysis project Ga0070697, IMG submission 65475) | Corn, switchgrass and miscanthus rhizosphere microbial communities from Kellogg Biological Station, Michigan, USA - KBS K1-50-1 metaG | ecosystem: Host-associated > Plants > Roots >... | reverse complement strand
TCTGTACAGCCACACTCGTCCTCTCCTCGGGTCGCGTCGCTCTACCCGATGGCCTGAGGCCGGAGCGGGTGGCCGATCATATCGGCCGAGTCGCTTGGAGCTACGAACCATTGGCGGCAGGTGCTGGGACCGGATTCCACACGGTCTCATGCGCCCGCGGCGGCCTGGAGCTCGCAGCCACTGCGCGCTTTACCGTCCCGTAGGAGCGGCGGGTTTGGTGTGCCGAGACTCGAGCGGGCTGCATAAGGGTGTCATCCCTTCTTGATTTCGCTCTAGAAGACGTTGCGACGGACCGCCGTTTGCGGCCCCTCTCCCAAGCGAAATGCCAGTCGTACACAAACAGTCGGTTCGTGTGCACGCGAAAGTGTCGAGCACTTCGTTAGGGAGCTGATCTGATTCTCAAGGTGACCTTGGCTCGGCCGCCCCCGTTGGTTCGAATCTGCTCGGTCGCCTACCTAAGCCCAAAGCAGGTCATCCTGGACTTGGCCACGGCCGAGGGCAGCTGATCTGAGGACTTAGAGGCGGTCAAGTGGCGCATCCAGATAACTCGTGGCGGCTGCGCTCCTGCAACCGCGCCGTGAATCCCGCACTGTCCCGCCAACTGGGGCGGGACCGGTGATCGGTCACCTGCCCTTTTACCGGAAGGTGGAGTTTTAGGCGCGGCCCTCCAGTGCTTCCGGTGACGGCTCATGCGCTACGACGTAGGCGGCGCGCGGGTGGTCGGGATCGGGACGTTCGCGACCTACGCAGCGCGGTCGTAGATGACCGAGCAGGCGCTACAGACGACGCTGCGACCGTCCCACAGCGCATCGCCCTTCTGGTAGCCGGGACGGCCCTTTTCGGCGAGCTCCCCCGTCGAAGACCGGCCGTTCGAGTCGGACATGTGGAAGTACCCGTTCTGCGAGCGCGCGCCGCAGAAGCAGGTGATCGCGCCGGGGATGAACTCCGGCGCGACATCTCCGACCCGCACCTCGCTGCGAGGCTTGGTCTCCCGGAGCGTCGTCGCCTCGGTCATCGCCGCGATCCAGCGGTCACGGGCGTCTGTGGGTTCCCTCAACTACGGTTTCTTTGCGAATCGTTTTTTACGCGATAACGCGCGCAGGGTCGCCAAACGCTCACCACCCCAGGCCTTGAAGATTCGACCCGCCCTCCCCCCAAACGGCCTGCGTGCGCTCGCCGCAATTGACGCCGGGAGTAACGTCTGCCGCGAGGCGTGCGAGCGCCTGGCGCTTAGCCCGTCCCGAAACGAGGTGGGGTGATGGAGTCCCTTCGTTGGTCTGCGCGCGGATTCCTCAGCAGCAAGGCCGGTATGGTCATCGCGTTGGTAGCAGCCCTCGTTGGGACGACCGCGATCGGATTCGCAGCCGCCACGACCGCAGGCGTCATCCATGCCTGCGTCAACAACAACAGCGGCACGATCCGGATCGTGAGTGCGACGACCGCCTGCACGAATAACGAGGTCGCACTTGCGTGGAATACCGAGGGTCCGGAAGGTGCGACAGGGCCTGTGGGTCCGAGTGACGGGTGGGACGCGAGCGCGGTCGGGACGGTGCCCATTGGTGGCTCGGACGTTGTGCTCGCGGGCCCAGGGATCGTGATTCCGGCGGGTAGCTATCTCATCAGCGGCCTGGTGACCTGGCCGGCGCTCAGCTCTGGGAGCGCCGACCTGCTTTGTCAGCTCCTGGTTACCGTCGCCGCAGGTACAGGGTCGTTTGCGGGCGGTTTTGGGACGGCCTCGACCGCAGGTGGTGGCACGGTCGCAGTGGCGGGGAGTGTGACGGTCAACTCGGGAACGGCGAGCGTGGCCGTCACGTGTCGGGAGTTGTCGGGGACCTCCAGCGTCGGCGTGGGCGCCAGGGTACATGTGATCCGGGTCGGGACTCTGCACTGATTCTCGCGCAAAAGAGACGAGGCGCCCACGAGAGCGGGAATTGGGGCCCGTTCTCTCTCGACCGTTTGCGTACGTCCGAAAACTAGTTCCGACAAGGAACATTGCCGGAGCCCCGCACCTCATCGCTTCTTCGCCTCAACGACGAGCTCGACGCGGTGCTTGTCCATCTTGTGCTCGATCGCGCAGATCACATCGCAGAGAGGCCGCTTGCAGATTCGACAGCACAGCCCGGCCATCGAGGAACAGACGACGCACGGCTCGAGGCTCACTTGCGCCGCTTCCATGCCCACTGTGAGAAGTGCGGAGCAACGCCACCAATCGAGGCGTAGCTGCTGGCTGCGACAGCGATGTCCCGAGCTTTCCAGCCGCCGCAGATGAGGCTGTCGAACTCGAAGGCGAGGACGATTCGGTCCCGCGGATCTGTGTCGGGACGCAGCCGGAGATACGCATGGAGGGCGTCGTCCGCGGAGGTTGACCAGGGCGTGGTGCTCACGTGTCGGGGATAACCCTGCGCGTCGGAATCGCTTCTTCGATCGGCTCGCGTGCCGTGAGTCCTGCGACTTGGTCTCGCCACGACTCTCGTCGGCTCTCAAAGGTCGTACCCCGCTGACCATCTATGGCGGGCGCGCGCATCACGCGCACCTCTTCAGAGGAAACGGTTCGAGGACGGTTAAGGACGGTTCTAATTAACGGTTCATGGGACATAGCTGTGTCCGGGGTACCCGCCAAAATGTCCGACCCCTCTGGACGTAGCTGTGTCCGGGGTGGGCGGACATCCAGGGCCGGTTTCTCACTCGGTACCCCGGCCATCTTGTCCGCACCTACCACGACGGTCATGAGGTCTGTGAAGCCACGACGCTTCTCGACAAACAGCTCGCCGGAAGTCTCGAGCACGCGAAGGAGCCGCCGGATTTGTCGGTCGCTGATCCTCGTCGCTTCTGCGAGCGTCCTCTGTGATGGCCATGCCCCGCTGCCGTCGTCGTGAGCGTGTCTGGCAATCGCCAGGAGCAGCAGGAGCGCCGATCCGCCATGGCGCGAGTGTTTCCACACTCGCTCGCTGCACTTGATGCTCACCGGGACGCTGAAGGGAAAGTGCCTGCTCGCCCGTCCTTTGGCCGTTGGTTTACGGTTCCCGTTTGGCCGTTCTCAGCGAGTGCCTCGCTGAAATTTCGGCCTGAATTCGTCGGAGCCGACCCCGGGGCTCGTCAACGGGGAAAACACATGAGCCGAGCCTGATCTTGCTCCGGGACGATGGCGTGCTCGATGCCTACATCGCGGCGTAGTCGCGGTCCGATGAGCCCTTCGGGAACGGTCTTGTCGCGCTCAGCCAATGGACCGCGTACGCCTCCTCAAGACGTACACGGCGAGGAGGACCGTGGCGGCCACGACCGCAATCTCGAGCGTCCCTCCGACCCGAAATGACTTCGCCCATCGCAGCTTGGTACGTGCGGAGAATCCACAGCACTTCTCTGTCTGGCTCGGCTGTCTCTGCGAACGCAGTGAACCCGCGAATGTCGAAGAAGACCACCGTGATGTGCGCGCGATGGCCTTCAAGCAGTTTCGCCCCTTTCGTGCTAGTGATGAGCTCTGCAGCGTCTCGCCGGATCCGGCCTACAGCTCGTCGAGCCAAACACGAAACGATCGCGGCGCACGCTCTCGATGCCCGGCGTGGTCACGCAGGCGCTCCCGCAGCCACCCGGCCCGCCAGAACCAAGAGCGGCTCTTCGCCGGGGGCGCGGTGGGTCGATTCGGGTCTCGTGTTCACAAGTCTCGAGGGGCGGCCGCTCGGCGCGAGCCCACGTCGTCAGCGGAAGCTTCCGGCGCATCTGTGATCGCGCTGGCATCGCATGCAGCACCGCGACGCGGTGTGGGGTCCATTTCCACGATCTCCCCCACTCCTGCGCGAGCCTTTTGTTCGCCCAGCGCATCGCACCGCGCACCGTCATGGAGATCCTCGATCACTCGCAGATCGGGATCACGATGAACCGTTACAGGCACGTCCCGTCTGTTCTCATGGGCGAAGCAGCGGCCGTGATGGATCGCGCCCGAGGTTCGTGAGATCCCTACGCTTGCCGGGCCCCCACGCATAGGCAGTGGCGCTTAGGCGTGCGACAGGAAATGGTCATGCCCCCTTGGGTTGTTCGTGCGCGTCTCGCGCCTGTTCCCGCCCGCACAATGGTGACCTTCGGCCCTATCCGCCGCGCCTTGGCGCGGGTCACGATTCTCAGATGGAAGCGTTCTCCGTCGAAGCGCTCGTAGTTGTCGCGGTCTTCGTGCTTCTGGCCGTCGCCGCTGGAAGGCTCGCAGCGCGACTGTTCATGGCTGCGAGCCGCTCGCGAGACAGCGGCACTGGGGCGAACGACAAAGATTTGAGGCGCGTCGTAGGTCGCGGTCCATGACCAGGCAATGAGGGAAGACGGACTTCACTAACTCCGACCATCAGCGCGCGGTCCACCGTCTTCCACGTCCGCTGATGGCGTCCCGCTACCGCAGGTGCGGAAAGACGGTCGCGGCACCGCGATGGTCCAAGACGCGGGTGAACCTCGGGTGATGACGGCCGTTAGTGGCCCGGTCACGTGCGAAGAGCACTGTGGGGCGTGACGGCGCATGTACCAGTCCGAGGAACAACCGGGGTTGCAGCGTGTCCTCGTCGTACACCGCGGCGTCCGCGGCGGCCAGGAGGTCGCAGGTGCCGCCGCTCAGCAGAGGACACGCTCGCGCGGCGCAGCGGACCACGCGCACTCCCGTCCGTTCGAGGTCGCGCCCCCAGTCCCGCCGGCGGTCGGAATCGGTGGACACCACCAGCGTGGTGCGTGTCTTAGCGAGGGGCACGGGTGGCCACCTCCGGCTTAACGACGACGTCTCGGAGCCTGCCGCACTCCACGCCCGCGGCGAGCGCGAGGTCCGGCCGGCTGGTCCGGACGTGCACCCTGAGCACACCTTCGTCGCCCCCGACCGCGAGCTCGCGCGTCCAGGGCAGAGCTTTCGTCAGCCATTGGCGAAGCGCGACCGGCCCCGAGCACGGGTCGAGCACGAGGAACTCAACGACATAGCTCTTCACGGCAGCGCTGTCCGCACGCCATGCTCGGGCCTTCCTCGTTGGGGCGGCGAGTGCCGGGAGTCATGGGCGGGTAGAGTCGTTCGACCCTAGCCCGCACGAACGACCGCCAGCGCTATCTCGCGTTCAGCACGGCCGAGGTCGTGGCGCTCGCGGTCGTGGCCAGCACCAGTGAACACCAGCGCCCTTCGGCCCCATTCGGGAGGGACTTGGGTCGCGCCGCGGCCACCGTACCAATGGCGCTGATATTTGTCCTCGTTAGGTCCCAGACTCCAGGGGCCCCGTGCGGGGAGACCGGGAGAAGCGCGAGCGTCATGGCGCGGCGATCGCGAGGACCGCGTCGTAGTCCGAGTAGGCGCCGGTCATGTAATGACCCTGGGCCATCATCACGTAGTGGCGTACGAGATGGTCTTGCGCGCCGACCCACAACCGGTAGTACGTGCCCGGCGCCTGAACGAAAGCGAGCTCCAGGATGTCCTGCCCGCCGTCGCGGTCGTGGCCGATCACGCGAACCCGCGTCGCGTCATGGGCGTAGGCGGAAAAGGGGACCCGCGTCGGAAAACCGAGGTCCGTATGGGTCCAGGGGCCGCCCGCTTCGCGATCGAACCGGTCGCGCCCGATCAGCCTCGTCTCGGTGAGCTGACCGGTCGGGCTGAGAGTCGTGTAGCGGACGCGGTCAGGCGCGAGGTATTCGAAGTGGAAGACGAGCGGGGGTCCTCCGCTCGTCAGCGTCTGCGTCTCGCGCATCGTGCGGAGGCTCAGCATCGCGCGATCGATGTCGCCGAGCGTCGACTCTTGCGCACGCCCCGCCTGCACGTCGAGCGCGAACGAGACCGTCGCGCCCGCGCCCTTGCCATCGAGGACCGTCGCGCGGAACTCGGCTCGGCCGGAATGGGCGATCGCGAGAGCGGCACGGTGTGCCGCTGTCGGCAGGGTCGCCGATACGATCTGCGCGCCGTCGAGCGAGCCGTCGACGCGAACCGAGCCCGGGATGGGCGCACCCGTGGCATCGTGCACGTCGATCTGTACTGTATTCGCGCCGGGCTCCGCGGGATCGAGCGAGAGCACGACGAGCGTCGGCCCGGAGTTCTCGGCAAGGGTGACGCCGGTGTCGGCGGTCGCGGACTGCGCACGGCTCGACGGTGCCGAGCCAGAGGGCGCGCAGCAGGCAAGTGCGAGTGCGACTGCAGCGAGTGTCGACGCGCCAAGACGGACCCTGATCATCTCCACGGCGAGATGGTGAGGAACGGGATCGGGACGAGACAGTGCCGTTCGGCACCGCACCGCATGCCGGAGGACCCGTCGCCATGAGACAACAGCGAGGCGGCGCTGGCCTTCCAGCGCCGCCTCGCGAACACCGAGAGCTCTAGTAAAGGAGACGCCCGTCGGCTCTGACGGCGCGCGGAATGATCCCGCCGGCCACGGCCGCGCGGTCGAAGTCCGTCACGACGACGCCCCGTGCGGTCAGAAGCGCGTCCACATCCACCAGGCGTTGCCCGTCTTCGACGCCACGCGCCGCATTAGCCCGATCGATCGCGGCTCTGACCGCGCGCGAGAGACCAGGCAGGACCGTAAATGAGGTGTGCATGCCGGCCGCGTAGTGGCCAGGCATGTTGCAGATGAGCACGTACTTGCCGGGGTCGAGCGTGAGGGTCAGGGTCGCCGTCTTGCCGGGCTCGATGTCCTCGGCCTCCCCGACGTGGCCAGGCTCCTCGGCTTTGCCTGGTTCATCGGTGCTTGCCGCGACGGCGCCTTCGGGAATATCCGTCTCGAGGACCACGAACTCGTGCACCGCGCTGCCGGTGTTCGTGATCGTGAACGTGACGGGACCGGATGTGGCGAACCTCTGGCCGAGCGTGATCGACATCTCCTTCTCGGTCGCGGCGATCGGCGTCGCGACCGTGAACGCGGCACGCATGCCCGCCGCATAGTGGCCGGGCTTGTTGCAGACGAGAACGTAGTTACCCGGGCCGAGCGTCACCGCAAGAGAAACTGTGGTCCCTGACGCCACCGGATCGATCTCGTCGACGTGGCCGATCTCCGCCGCCTTGCCCTCCTCGTCGAGGCTCGCCGGCAGCTCAGCGGCATCGATGTCCGTCTTGAGGATGACGAATTCGTGCTCGACGGCGCCGGTGTTGGTGATGTCGAAGACCACCGGTCCGGCCGGCACGGTCGTAGTGCTGAGTTGGACCGACATCTCTTTGAGAGTCACGGCGACGTGCGTCGTTGTCGGGCTCGTTTCGGCTGCCCCCGGCGAGGCGCTCGCGAGCGCTCCGCCGATGGCGATGATCGCGCCTGCTGCGAACGTGAATGCGTGTCGCATCGCGGTTCCTTTCCTTCCTCGCATCCGCCCTAGTTGACCTTGAATCCGATGTGCATGCCGATGAGGTAGTGCGCTGGCTGGTTGCACAGGAGCACGTAGTTCCCTGACGTGAGCGGGAGCGTCAACGTCGCTGACCCACCCGGGTTGATGAGCGCCGTGGTACCGACGAATCCGGGCTGCGTGACGGTGCCCGGCGTCGTGCCGACGGGGATCTGGTTCTGGGGGATATCGGTCTTGAGGACGACGAGCTGGTGGACGACGGTGCCGACATTCTTGATCGAGAACGTCACCGGACCGGCAGAGGTCCAACCCTGGTCCAGCTTGATGGCGATGTCGGTGAGCGATACCGCGACCGGTCCCGTCTTCGGTTCGGCTGTCGGCGCGGCTGTGGGTGCGGGAGTCGACGCCGGCGCGGCAGTCGGCGCCGCGGTCGCGAGCGCAACGCTCGGGGACGGCGCTTGCGCGGCCGGCGCCTCGCTCGGTGCGACCGAGGCGGGAGCCTCAGTCGCGAGTGGCGCGACGGTCGCGACCGGAGCGGTAATCGGCTCCGGCTGGGACGTTGTCGCGGCTACGGGCGCAGCGGTGCGGGCGGGAGCTGATGCCGGCTGGGCGGCGGCGCCCCCGCAGCTCACGACGAAGAGAGCGATAACCGCAGCGAGTGCGGCATCGGTAGGTGAGTGGACCCTGGATGTCATCTTCGTGCCTCCTCTCGGTATTCGAGGAGGACGCTAGTGAGGGTCCCTGACGGCGCACCGATGAAGCATCGGGCTTATCTGACGATCCGCTGACAATTTCGCGGTGGCGCTGGGAGGTTTAGGCCCGTGTCGGCTTGGGAATGAGGTAGCCGATCGCGCGTTTCGTCTGGATGTACCGCGGCGCGGCCGGATCGTCCTCGATCCGGACGCGAAGGCGTCGGATAGCGGCATGGAGGAGGTCGTGGGCTCCTTCGAAGCCCGGACCCCAGACCCGTCGCAACAGCTCCTCTTGGACCATGACACGTCCGGCGTTCGCCGCGAGCTGCGCGAGCAGCTTGTATTCGATCGGCGTCAGGTCGACCGCCTCACCGCGGACACTGACCTCGTGGCGCGCGAGATCGACCCGGAGGTCCCCGAACTCGAATGCGCGCGCCTCGCCGGCTCGTGCGGCGTCCGTGCGTCGCAGGACCGCCTCGATCCGCGCGAGCAGCTCCTCGGCGCTGAACGGTTTCGTGACGTAGTCGTCCGCACCGGACTGAAGGCCGCGTACCTTCTCCGCGTCTTCCGCGCGCGCGGTGAGCATGATGACCGGGACGGTCGAGAGCTCGCGGATGCGCCGACAAACCTCGTATCCATCGATATCCGGGAGCATGAGGTCAAGCACGACGAGGTCGGGTGATTCCTCCTCGACCACGTTCAGGGCGGCGAGCCCGTCGGAGGCCTGCAGCACGCGATAGCCACGCCGAGAAAGGTTCATCTCGAGGAGCTCGCGGTAGCGCCGCTCGTCGTCGACAACGAGGACACACGTCGGAGTCACCGGGTCGCTCCGGCGGCGGCAGGCGTCTTTTCAGGTGGGGTTGGCTCCGGTGCCACGACGCCAAGCGTGAAACGGATCGCCACGCCGCGTCCGCCGGTGACGGAGCTCTCCGCCCAGATCCGTCCGCCGTGAGCCTCGACGATTCCTTTGCAGATGGCGAGGCCGAGGCCGGTCCCGGCGATCCCTCGCGTGCGGGCCACCCGTCCGCGGTAGAAGCGGTCGAAGATGCTCGAGAGCTCGTCGGGTCGCACCCCGAACCCCTCGTCCAGCACGCTGACCACAACCTGAGCGTGCGACTCCTCAGCGCGCACTGTCACAACCCCTCCGTCGGGCGAGTACTTGATCGCGTTGTCGAGCAGGTTGTACAGGACCTGCTCGATCCGCTGAGCGTCCGCGCGCACCAGCGGGATCCCTGACGGGATGTCGACAACGAATCGATGACCCGACCGACGAGCGCGGCTTCGGTCGACAACAGTCTCGACGAGGGGCCCGATCGCGACCGGCGCCGGTGTGATGTTGAAGGTGCCGGAGCCGATCCGCGTCATGTCAAGCAGGTCGTCGACGAGATGCTTCAGCTCGTCGCTTGCCTCGGCGATCACCTCAATGCACCGACGAGTCGTCGCCGGGTCATCTGGAGCGTCCGGCAGTAGGAGCGTCGTGGAGTAGCCCATGATGAAACCGAGCGGCGTGCGAAGCTCGTGCGAGACCGTGGCGAGGAACTCCTCCTTCATTCGCTCGACCTCGGCCTACGCGGAGATGTCACGCAGGACGTGGACTGTCCCCGCCAGGACCCCATCGCGGTCGCTGATCGGGGACTGCGTCATGGCGACGATCGCGTCGGTCCCGTCGCGGCGGTGGAGTGTCATGCGCACGGCCGCCGGATCCACCACGGGAAGCGCTCGCGGCGGCCGTCGCGGGGGGAATGACCTCGGACACGGGGTGTCCGAGCGCGCCGTCGAGCGGCCAGCCAGTCAGCGCGACAGCCGCGGGATTCAGCGCGGTGATCCGCCCGTCGATGTCGGTCGTTACGACAGCGTCGGCCATGGACGTCACGATTCCCTCGTAGCGACTCTTTTCGACGGCCAGCTCCGACAGCGCGCTCCGCAGCTTCTCGCGCATGTGATCGAATGCCTGCGCGAGAACGCGCACCTCGCCCTCGCCGCCCAGCGGAACCCGGGTCTCGAGATCACCCCCCGCGATCTGCCTGCTCGCGGCCGCGAGCGCCAGCACTGGCCTCGCGACGCTGCGGGTGGTGAGCCACACGAGAAGGAGCGCGAGAACAAGCGTGATCGCGCCGAGGACGATCGTCTGGTTCTCCCATCGCGCG
>Ga0070697_100005073_pt1 | contig 10114 bp, 7 predicted proteins | sample KBSK1501metaG_FD_65475 | JGI IMG/M metagenome (GOLD analysis project Ga0070697, IMG submission 65475) | Corn, switchgrass and miscanthus rhizosphere microbial communities from Kellogg Biological Station, Michigan, USA - KBS K1-50-1 metaG | ecosystem: Host-associated > Plants > Roots >... | reverse complement strand
GAAGGTGGTGGAGTCTTTCATGAAGATTCCGGAACCTACGAACACGGCTTCGGCTCCGAGTTGCATCACCAATGAAGCATCGGCTGGAGTGGCAATTCCACCGGCAGAAAAATTCGGGACCGGCAACTTCCCTTCTCTAGCGACGATCTTGATCAGCTCATAGGGCGCCTGATGTTCTTTCGCCTTGGCGAACAATTCCTCTTCACCGAGCACGGTGAGAATTTTCATCTCTTGAACAATTTGACGGATGTGCTTGACCGCATGAACCACGTCGCCGGTCCCGGCTTCACCCTTGGTTCGAATCATGGCAGCGCCTTCGGCAATCCGCCGCAGTGCTTCGCCCAGGTTGCGAGCGCCGCAGACGAACGGCACAGTGAACTGATGCTTGTCCACGTGATGTGCTTCGTCGGCGGGAGTCAGTACTTCAGACTCGTCAATGTAATCGACGCCGAGCTCTTGCAGAATCTGGGCCTCGGCAAAATGGCCGATGCGGCACTTGGCCATCACTGGAATGGAAACCGCGGCCATAATCTCGCGAATCTTTTTGGGCGATGCCATGCGCGCCACGCCGCCTTCGGCGCGAATCTGCGCCGGCACACGCTCCAATGCCATCACCGCCACCGCGCCCGCCTTCTCGGCGATGGTGGCCTGCTCTGCATTGGTGACGTCCATGATCACGCCGCCCTTTAGCATTTCGGCAAGGCCGGTCTTCAGGCGCAAACTGGTGGAGCTTCCATTGTTTTGTGACATGAAGAACTCTTTTCTGGATATCAAGAGAAGCACCTGCTGGCGCCTCGGAATCCGCTTGTAAACTGCCCTTATTCTACAACGCGCTCAGGCTTTGGCGGAGAGAGCATTAATGGCGGCGCTATGGTTCGACAAACTTGGCAAACATTCGTTTGGGATCGATGGCCAGGAAAGTGCCGCGGCTGCGGGCCAGCACTTCACCTTTCTGATTCAGAATCTCCGCACTGTTGACGTGGCGTCTTCCCCGGACACGAACCTCTCGCGACTCCACCCGCAGAGGCTGGTTCAACGGCACCGGCTTCAGATAATCCACCGTAATCTGCGTCGTCAGCGCTACCACTTGCCGCAGCTTGTTTACTTTGCCCATTGCCTCATCGAGCACAGTGGCGATGATGCCGCCGTGGCAATGTCCCGGTGGACCGGTAAATTCTTTGCCCAGGCGAAAACGGCATACGAACCGATTCTGCTTGCGATCGTAAGCGAATTTCAACCGCATGCCATCAGCATTGTCTCGGCCGCAGGCAAAGCAATAATTCTTCTGTAATTGGACGTAACGGGTATCGTGACCTTGGCCGTGCGGCTTCTTCGGCATAGCCAGAATTCTATCCTGTGACCACGTTATATCGGTGCATAGGGAGATGGCGATTGAAAGATGCCTCCGGGCCGCCTATAATCCGGGCGTTTCCACAGGAGGCACAATGGCTGAAAATCGCAAATTAATCGATTGTCGTCGTTTCCCTGCCGAGAAGCCCTGTTCCATCGTGATTTCCGGAACAGAAGACGACGTCCTGGATCTGGCTGTGCTGCACGCGCAGACTGTACATGGCCACCAAGATACCCCTGAATTGCGCGAGCAGATCCGCTCCATGCTTCAAGACGAAGGCACCGTCGCAGCCGAAGCGGCCTAGCCATAGGGCAAACCGGCGAAAAGGCGCGTGAGAGCGCGCTTTTTCTTTTAATCCTGTAAGTCCGTAGGGAGTGTTATCGAACCTTTCATGCATGGCCTTGAGAATTTTTTCAACTTCTTCAACAAAACTCTTTTCGTAGCCTTTACAAATAAGTACACTGTCAGCCAATCACTCAGGACTTGTTTCCGCTGTTAGTCCCTCGCGCCGCATTCCGGCCTGTTTCAAGCCTGATGAGTTTTTGGGGGATTTTTGTATGCAGTTGCGGCTATTCCTGGTTTTCTTCTCCATTCTAGTTGCGGTCAGCGTTGCTCGGGCGCAAACGCCTGGCACGGGCGCGGTCACCATCACTGGCGCAGAACAGGGCCCGATCTATCCCTGCGGTAATACATCGTGTCCGACTTACGATTCCGGGCAGATCACGATCACGGTGAACGGGTTCAACGCGGTAACGAACTATAGCCGCAACGGCGGGCAGAAAACATCTCAGCAGCTTGCAAACGCTCTGGCAGCCAAACTGAATACGGCCACGTCTCCGGTGAACGCGGTTGTGGCGAGAACGAAAATAACCCTTACCAGCAAATTGGCAGGTACTCTGTCGAATTATCCGCTCTCCACTCGCGTCACCTACAGTTCGGCGTTTACGCGTGCATCTTTCACTGCCACTGCGTCGGGTTCATCCCTGGTCGGAGGAGCTGGAGGGCCGGTTACGGTGGGAACCGTAATCAAGCAGACGTCCAACAACACCAGTCTTTGCTCCTCCGCGAACGATCCAGGAGGGAATCTTTCGTACTGCTCATCTTTCTTCAACGGCTTTGGTACGAATTTGAATAACACTTCCGCAGAAACTCCAGTACCAGACCCACCCGCCGGGCACGTTTCCAATATCAGCCTCAGGCAACTCATATATCCGGGTTGGACGGGCCGCATGATCTGCGAATACCAGCCATGGTTCGGACTCAGTAGTCATAAGAGCGTGGGCTACAACGAGAACTCGGCTGCGACGGTCAGTGCGCAGGGATCATTCATGATCGCCGAAGGTTGTGACATCAACCTGGTTGATTGGTATGGATCTCTTGATCCCAACCAGAGCTTCAACCTCGCTACCGCCAATACAGTTTTTTCAGACCTGAACGGCCGTTCAGGCTATCCGCTCAAATTCGGCATCATGGAAGATAAGGGCGCGCTGAAGTCCACCTGCCACACTTCGGGACAAACCGAAAGCGCCACCGTCACCTGCCTGCAAGCCGCATTGATTATGGACATGGACTACATCAACACTCACTACGCAAACAGTCCTGTCTACTGGACTGATGCCGGCCAGCCGGTGGTGGTGTCATTTGTGACCAAGTCGGATTGGCCAATTCTTACTTCCGCTGACTGGGACACAATTTGGTCTGCGGTGAAGGCGCACTCGGATACATATGCGGCTCCGTTCAAATACATTTTTCAGTTCGGGGCGTTCACGACCGCTTCCTACGACAATGGACGCTTTGGCTGGGTGCAGCCTCCCATGTTTAGTTCGACGCAGCAATACTGGTGGGGTTCGGTCACCAGCGCATCGCCTACATACCTGGACACGTTCTACACTGCCGGTTTGAACCATCCCTCTCAACTCACAATCGGTGCGCTTTGGAAGGGCTTCGACGATAATCCCGCGTCCTGGGGGGCCAATCGGGTTATTGCACAACAATGCGGCCAGGTTCTACTGAAGACTGCCAATGAAATTTCAAAATATTTCGGCGGTACTCGTCCCCAAATTCCTTACGTGCAGGTGGTAACCTGGAACGATTACGAAGAAGGGACTGCGGTCGAATCTGGAATTGACAACTGCTACACCGTGAACGCTTCGCTCACTGGCAGTTCCTTGACCTGGTCGCTGGTAGCTTCGGATCCGATCTATGCTTCACCTTCGACTGTCCACCACTTCACGGTTTATTACGCAGACGCGAGCGGCAACCTTTATCTGGCTGCTACGAATCTGCCAGTGACAGCGAATTCCCTGGATCTCTCATCCATCGTGCCTCCAGGAACCTGGAACATCTACGTCGAAATGGTCGGCCAGCCGCTGATCATTAACCGGATGTCGAATCCCGTAACGTTCATACACTGACACTCAACAATTAGCGAGAGTCCAGCGTCTCAGCTTGCTAGTGCTTCTTTCAATCCTGTATACATATCGGTTTCGAAAGAACGAAACAACTGTTGATCGCCCAGTATTACAGGAGCTCTATTTGAATTCATTTCCACGTTCCGCTGTAACTCTGGTTCTGCTGTTCATTTCGTTCACGCTGTTTTCGCAGAACAAGCCTCCCGAAAGCAAGAAACAAGAGCCGCCGCCGGCCCAGAAAGATAAGAAAATCGAGGCGAAAGCCCAGCCGGCTAAACCTGCTGAAGAAGAAAAGAAGGGCAGTCTCACTGCCGACACGCTTAGTGGACTTCAGTTCCGGCTGATTGGACCTGCCGCAGCGTCCGGGCGAGTGATCGCTTTTGCGGTGAATCCTAAAAATAAAGTGGAGTATTACGTCGGTGTTGCGTCCGGTGGAGTCTGGAAGACTACCAACGACGGCACTACATGGACGCCCGTTTTCGACAAAGAAGGGTCGTATTCGATTGGTTGGGTGACCCTCGATCCCAACGATCCTTCAGTAGTGTGGGTGGGCGCGGGTGAGAGCAACAGCCAGCGCAGCGTAGGATATGGCGACGGCGTTTATCGATCCGACGATGGCGGCAAGAACTGGAAAAATCTTGGGCTGAAAAAGTCGGAGCACATTGGACGCATCGTCATTGATCCGCGAGACAGCAAAGTTGTGTTTGTCGCCGCGGAAGGACCGCTGTGGGGACCGGGCGGCGATCGCGGACTCTACAAAACCACCGACGGCGGCAACACCTGGAAGGCCGTCCTGACTATCAGCGAAAACACCGGCGTGGTGGATGTGGCGATGGATCCAGACGATCCTGACATTCTCTACGCTGCTGCCTATCAGCGGCGGCGTCACGTCTTCACCCTAATCGATGGCGGCCCCGAGAGCGCAATCTACAAATCCACAGATGCGGGTGAACATTGGAGCAAGCTGAAGTCTGGATTGCCTACCGAAGACATGGGCCGCATTGGGTTGGCAGCTTCATCAGCGGACCCGAACGTGGTTTACGCCACCATTGAAGCCGCCAATGGAAAGGGCGGCGTTTTCCGCTCTACCGACAAGGGAGCGACCTGGGAGCGGCGCAACGAATTTAACGAAGGCGCGATGTACTACGGTCAAATCATTGCTGATCCGAAAAACGCAGAACGCATATATGTTATGGCGGTTTATATGCGGGAGTCCGATGATGGCGGCAAGACCCTGCACAAGATCAATGAAGCCAATCATCACGGCGACAATCATGCTTTGTGGATCGATCCCGATAACACTAAACACACGCTACTGGGCAGCGATGGCGGAGTGTACGAGAGCTTCGATGGTTTCACAGCGTGGCAGTTCAAAGCCAACCTTCCCACAGTCCAGTTCTACGACGTCGCGGTCGACAATGCACTTCCCTTCTATAACGTTTGCGGCGGCACGCAAGACAACTATTCGTGGTGCGGGCCCTCGCGTACGAAAAACGTAAACGGGATTGTAAACTCCGACTGGTATGTGACCACCGGTGGAGACGGCTTCCGCTCGCAAGTCGATCCGGAGGATCCCAATACAATTTATTCGGAATCTCAATATGGCGTCCTGGTGCGATATGACAAGCGCACTGGTGAGGAACTTCTCATCCAGCCGCAGGAAGGAAAAGGCGAGCCTCCGCTACGCTGGAATTGGGATTCGCCGCTAACCATCAGTCCGCACTCTCATACACGGCTGTACTTTGGCGCTAACAAATTGTTTCGCAGCGACGATCGCGGTAACACGTGGAAACCGATCAGCGGCGATCTGACTCGCCAGATTGATCGCAATAAATTGCCGGTGATGGGGAAAGTCTGGGGGCCGGACGCGGTGGCAAAGAATCAATCGACGTCATTTTATGGAAACCTAGTGGCGTTGGCGGAGTCACCGAAGAAAGAAAATCTGATTTACGTGGGCACCGATGATGGCTTGATTCAGGTGACCTCCGATAGCGGCGCTAGCTGGACGAAGTACGAGAAGTTTCCGGGCGTGGCCGACAACACTTACGTCAGCCGGTTGGCGGCTTCGCATCACGATGCCAACACGGTGTACGCCGCCTTCGAGAATCACAAGAATGAAGATTTCAAACCTTATCTGCTCAGGTCCGGCGATCTAGGAAAGACTTGGACGTCCGTTGCAGGTAATTTACCGGAGAGTGGCCCCGTACTGGCCTTCGCCGAAGATCCGGTCAACCCCAACCTCCTGTTCGTGGGGACAGAGTTCGGCGCGTTCTTCACGCTGGACGGCGGGAAGAAATGGACTCAGCTCAAGGGCGGACTGCCTACAATTTCGGTGCGGGACATGGTCATCCAGCAGCGAGAGAATGACCTAGTGCTGGCCACCTTCGGTCGCGGCTTCTACATTCTTGACGACATCACCCCTCTGCGCCAGCTCAAGCCCGACTCGTTGCAGCAGGAAACAATTTTTTTTCCGATCAAAAATGCTCTCATGTACATCGAACGGCGGCCGCTTGGTGGCAGCAAAAAAGGTTTCCAGGGAGACGCGTTCTACGCTGCCGACAACCCGCCATTTGGAGCAAACTTCACCTATTACTTGAAGGAGAAAGTTAGGACCAAAAAAGAAAAACGGCAGGAGGCGGAGAAAGAGGCCGCCAAGAAAAACCAGGCGATTCCCTATCCTTCCAATGACGCATTGCGAGTCGAGGCGGAGGAGGCCAAGCCCGAGATATATCTGATCGTCTATGACGAATCGGGTACGCCCATCCGGCGCGTGGATGCAGCTGTTGCACAGGGCTTTCATCGTGTGGCTTGGGACTTGCGCTATTTCGCTCCGTCGGTCACCGAAGAAGAAAATCCGGAAGCCGACTTCCCCGCTGTCGGGTCGCAAGGGCCATTGGTCATGCCTGGTAAATATTCTGCCCGTCTATTCAGGAAGGTTGACGGCACAGTTACCGAGTTGGCGGGATCGCAGGCATTCACCGTGATTGCGGATGGCACATCTGCTATGAATGCGGAAGATCGGGCGGCGCAGCAGGACTTCCATCGCAAGGTCTCGCGTCTTTATCGGGCGGTCTCCGGAGCGATTAATTCTGCCAATGATGTGCAAACCCGGCTGAAAGCTATTCGCAAAGCTTTGCAAAACACGCCGGCCGCTGAACCACTCGTGGCTGCGGCGGACTCCATCGAGAAACAAGACAACGAAATACTGCGTGCTTTGCGGGGCGACGCGGCACTGGCGGCGCGCTACGAAAATGTGCCCTCGTCTATAAATGACCGGCTGAACGGCATCATGGAAGGCGAACGCTTTGCGATTACGCGGCCGACGCAAACTCATCTGCAGGCTTATGCCATTGCGGCGGATGAATTCGCTCAGCAGCTGGCGAGGGTACGAAACTTGATTCAAGTAGATCTGGCGAAGCTCGAGAAGGATATGGAAGCGGCGGGAGCTCCTTGGACGCCGGGGCGCCTGCCGGAGTGGCAGGAGCCGAAATAGTCCTGCCGCTGAGCGGCGACCGTAGGCGGCTTAAGGGAGACTTTCACGCGAGAGGGTGTAAAGACTACAGATCTCAGATTTGAGTTCTCAGTTCTCAGATTGTAGAAGTTAAGAGGAGCTGAAAGCCCGAGACGTCGGGATCATTCGCCGGTGAGAAATTTGTATTGAACCGTGGTAAGGGGCACCACAGAGAGCCTTCCCTGGCGCACCAGCGATGAATCCGCGAAGAGTTTATTGGCTTTGACCTGGGCCAGAGTGACGGGCTGCTTCAACGCGTTTCCTGCCTTGATCTTCACTTGTGGATTCTTAGCATCGGAAATGTCAACCGAGACGACCGTCGCCGTCCCAACCGCGCTTTTGTGATCTCCAGTTTCGTAGATTACGAGCTGATCTCCCGGCTTCATGGCGCGCAGATTCTTGAGTGCCACAGGATTCGAGACTCCATCCCAGACAGTGATTTTATCCCTGATTAAATCGGAGAATGAATATTCAGAGGGCTCGGTCTTGAGCAAATAGTCCATGCGAAGAATTTGCTGATTTAGTTCTGCGGTTTCTCGTCTTTCTTTTCGCTTGGGTGGTCATCGTAAATTGAATACTGTCCTTGGGGACGTTTCATTTTGACGGTAATCTCTTCGACGGGTTGGTCGATGTCGTAATCATCGCCAAAAGTCTGGAAGCCCGTGGCCAGGACCTGCACTCGCAGCTTGCCATAGGGGACGCCCTCGAAGCTGGCTTTCCCGTCAGGATCGGTCTTGAGCTGCAGCCCGCCTCTAGATTGTTTGCCGTCCTTCTTCACGGGATGCATGACCACGCTGGCATTGCGAATCGGTTTGCCGTTGTAATCCCTAACGACCAAAAAATTCAGCAGAGCACTTTTATCCTCGGCCGCACTACCGGAAGCCAGCACAGCCAGCGTTAGCAGCGTCAAAGCTAGCGAAGTCGTTTTCATGTGCTCCCTGATTTTAAGCGCCGGCAGCCTCGCTGTCATCCTAGGTCGGACGAGAGAAGGCCGACTTCTTCGGCGTCTCACGTCGCACCCTAACAGTTGATAGTAATCTATTGATTATATTACACTTAGATAAGAATAGACGTGCTAGCACTTGACATCTCGCCGATAGCTTCTTACAATTAGCACTCGCTATATCAGAGTGCTAACACCTGTTTTAGCGTTTCTCCGATGTTCGCAATCTAACCCAAAATTCAACGAAAGACCAATGAAAGGAGTTTGCAACTATGGCTAAGTTTACCCCACTCCATGACCGCATCCTGGTGCGTCGCGTGGAAGAATCTGAAACCACTCGTGGCGGCATCATCATTCCCGATAGCGCCAAAGACAAGCCGCAGGAGGGCGAAGTCATCTCCGTCGGCAAGGGCCGCTCTAACGATGAAGGCAAGGTGTTCCCTCTGGCAGTAAAAGATGGCGACCGTGTCCTGTTCGGCAAGTACGCCGGCACTGAAATCAAGCTCGATGGCGAAGATTTCCTGATCATGAAAGAAGACGAAGTTCTGGGAATCCTTTCGGGCGCGGCTAAGAGAGAGACTGCCGGATCGCGCAGGTAGTCGTTGGTCGTTCGTCCTTGGTCGTTGGCTAAGACCTGCGACCTGACACCGATACTTAAGCAGGCCAGCCCTGCAAAAATTCAAACTTTTTAGGAGAAGACATCTATGGCAAAGCAAATCGTACACGGAGAGGAGTCGCGTCAAGCGATTCTCCGCGGCGTCAACCTTCTGGCTGATGCTGTGAAGGTGACACTGGGCCCTAAGGGCCGCAATGTTGTGATTGAAAAGAAATTCGGTTCGCCGACCATCACCAAGGACGGCGTCACCGTAGCTAAAGAAATCGAACTCAGAGATGGCCTGGAGAACATGGGCGCGCAGATGGTGCGCGAAGTTGCCAGTAAGACTTCCGACGTCGCCGGCGACGGCACCACGACCGCTACTGTTCTCGCTCAAGCTATCTATCGCGAAGGCGTCAAGACGGTTGCCGCCGGCGCGAATCCGATGGCCATGAAGCGCGGCATTGAAAAGGCAGTCGCCCTGGTCTGCGGCACTGCTGATCCGAAAACCGGCGAACGCGGCAAAGGCGAGCTTGATCGGCTCTCCAAACCCGTTACTGGCGAAATGATCGCGCAGGTTGGAACAATCTCGGCGAATAACGACGAGACCATTGGCAAGATCATTGCCGAAGCGATGAAGAAGGTCGGCAAGGACGGAGTCATCACCGTCGAAGAGTCGAAGACACTCGAGACCCAGTTGGAAGTAGTCGAGGGAATGCAGTTCGATCGCGGTTATCTCTCTCCTTACTTCGTAACTGATCCGGAGCGGATGGAAGCGACGTTGGAAAATGCTTACATCCTGATTAACGAAAAGAAAATCAGCTCGATGAAAGACCTCCTGCCTTTACTGGAGCAGATTGCCAAGAGCAGCAAGCCGCTGTTGATCGTCGCTGAAGACGTTGAAGGCGAAGCACTGGCTACGCTCGTGGTTAACAAACTGCGAGGCACGCTGCAAGTTTGCGCTGTCAAGGCGCCCGGCTTCGGCGACCGTCGCAAGGCCATGTTGCAGGACATTGCTACCCTCACCGGCGGCAAGGCTATCACCGAAGACCTCGGCATCAAGCTGGAGAACGTCCAGATGAGCGATCTCGGCCAAGCCAAGAAGATTACCGTGGATAAGGACAACACCACGATCGTCGAAGGCAAGGGCAAGCACAGTGAGATCGAAGGCCGAGTGAAAGAAATTCGCAGCCAGATTGACAAGACCACCAGCGACTACGATCGCGAGAAGTTGCAGGAGCGGTTGGCGAAGCTGGTCGGTGGCGTGGCTGTGATCAAAGTAGGCGCCGCGACCGAGACGGAA
>Ga0070697_100005072_pt1 | contig 10118 bp, 17 predicted proteins | sample KBSK1501metaG_FD_65475 | JGI IMG/M metagenome (GOLD analysis project Ga0070697, IMG submission 65475) | Corn, switchgrass and miscanthus rhizosphere microbial communities from Kellogg Biological Station, Michigan, USA - KBS K1-50-1 metaG | ecosystem: Host-associated > Plants > Roots >... | reverse complement strand
ACCACGTGGCCCGCTCCTGCTGCCGGGGCAGCGTGACCGTCGTCTTCTTGGTGGTGAGGCCGGAGCGCAGGCTGTTCATGATCGACTGTCCCGCACCGACCCACGCGTCGAACGCCTCGTACACGATGCCGCCGTTCGGCGTCACCGTGAAGCGGAGGACCGGATCGGCGTAGCCCGCGATCTCGGGAATCTCGACCTTGACCGTGTTCACTCGCCCCCGAGCGTGCGCGAGGACGACGTTGCGCACGTCGCCGAAACGGTTCGTGATCGTGGTGGCCGGGAAGACGTAGCCGTAGTACAGGGCGAGGGGAATCTGGACCTGCGTGCGACGCCGGTTCTCGGAGGCGCGACGCGGGCGAACGAGGATGGTGTTGATGGTGCTCATGGTGGTCTCCTTCTTGGGGCTGAGGATGCTGACGAGGTACTGCGTGAACTTCTGGACGAGGGTCTTCACGCGTTGATGGCGACTTCGCCGTCGAGCACGGCCTGCTGCGCAGGCGTGAGCGCGACGATGTGGTTCATCTGGAACGACTTGATCTTGCCGGTCCGCGTCTCCGCGACGAGCAGCGCGCCGAAGCGACCCTGCTTGATCGTCATCGGCTTCACGATGCGCAGCTTGTTGTGGTACAGGAAGATGAGGGTGTTCATACCGGGTGTTCGTCTCCTTCGTCGTCGATCTCGAACTCGTACTCCACTTCATCAGAGTCCGGGTCGAGGTCGGCCGCGTTGATGCCTTCGGTGAAGGCGTGGTCGTATGTGGTGCTCAGCGAATCCTTGCACATGATCCCGACGCGAGCCATCGCCTCGGCCTTGGTCAACCGTCCCTCGTCGTATTCGTCGAAGATGAGCGCGACGTACTTTCGCAGTTCGGTCGTCTTGTTTTCCAGCCACTCCCTCTCGTTGGCCATGTCACTCGGCGTCCGGCCACGGCGTCTCGTGGATGTCGGCGTCCGGGCCGACCGCCACGATCTTCATGTCGGGCAGCCACAGCCCGACGAGTTGCCCGTTGTCCTTTGTGCCCACATCGATGCACCACGACTGCTGGTTCGGTCCCATGCGGCGGACATCGCCTTGGCTGTGCCCAAACACCTGCCGGATGTCGCCAAGAGGCTCGCTCTCGTCGCGCCAGAGGATGCCACCCTGCGTGGCGAAACCTCCTCGACGATAGCTGATGTCGTCGATCACCGGTTGACCCTCGCACGCGTTGAGGATTTCGGCGAGGAGTTCGGTCGGCGTGCCGGTGGGCGGCATGAACCGGGGCGCGAGCCCGGCGTGCGTGAGCAGGTAACCGTGACGTTCGACCGCGAACTTCGGCTTCACGCGGCACACGATCTCCATGACTTCGGGAAAGGTCAAGTCGTGACCGCGGAAACCGTGCCGGTCGGGGATCACGTTCGCGTAGTCGTGATTGCCCCATAGGACGGTCAGGTGCAGCTTCTCGGCGAGTTGCCACACAAGCAGATCGCGTTCGTGCGTGTCCGCGCCGTAGTGGCCGAGGTCGCCGAGTTGCACGACCTCCACGTCAGGCGACGGCGCGAGGGCACCGGCACGCTCAAGAAGCAGTGCCAATCGATCGACGTGGCCGTGCACGTCGCCGATGACGAATGTCCTACTCACTTCTTCCTCCGCTTGGTCAGCACCGGCTCCGGGCAGTTCTTCGCCCGATGTCCCGGCTTGTGACAGTTCGAGCACGCGCGTTTGCCCGTGCCCTTGAGCGCCGCCTTGCGCTCGGCCCGCTCGGCCTTGGCGTTGGCGGTCGCCTTCTTCTCGGCGAGCACCTTGTCCGCGTCGGGGCAGTTCGTCCGTCGGTGACCGGGCTTGCCGCACAGGCCGCAGGCTCGGCGATTCGGGTTGACGTGGTCGGCGACCTGCTGCACCGCTTCCTCGTTCGGGGCCTCGGCCTTCAACGGGCCGCCGTACTCCTTCCTGAGTTCGCCGTTCTGGTCGAGTTCGCCAAGACCCTTCGTGAAGATGCGCTCGCTGACGTTGACAAGTAGCGCGATGTCCTCGCTGATCTTCTTCTGTAGTTCGATCAGTTCGAGGCGCTTCGCGTTGAACTCGTTCGCCAGCGTCATGAGGTCTCGACGCAGCGTGTAGTAGCCGGTGATGTTCAGTCCGTTCACGATATGTACCTCCGAAAGAACAGGTAGAAGAACACGCAACAGCCGAAGAAGAACATCGCCAGCGCGAAAATGGCGATCAACCACTGCACCAGTGTCTTCACCATTTGGCTCCGCGGATGTGCACCACGTTCGAAGCGATGGGCTGAATGATAAGGGTGCCGCTGGCGGCCACACCATAGCCGCTCACGTTGATGCCCTTCACGCGAGGACTGGTTGACTTGGCTCTCATGTCGATATCGATTGCGAGCTTACCGGGATCGACCCACATGCGGATCGAGGTATCGGGTTTGAAGTAGATCGGATACTCGGCGTAAGGATCGATGATGATGCCCTCTTCCTGCTTGCGATCCACAACCATGCGCAGTGTGCGAATCAGATCGTCCTGCTCGCCGAGCTTTATTTCCAGATGTCTGATGTAGTCGCGCACGGCCTTTGGCATGCTGCGCTGCATCGATTCGGTCATGTCGTGATCGAGCTTCATCTGCATTTCTCCTTCATGCGAGCCAACGTTGCATCGTTGCGCCGCTGGCGTTCGCGTAGTTCCTTCTGACGGTCATCCATGATGTCGTTCCGCGTCTTGTGTGCGGACGCGGGTCCCCGCCTGTGGTACTGGATCACGCCGATCGGTTCTCCCTCGACGAACGGTCGCAGCTTGCCGGTCATGCGGTCGATCTGAATCTCCTCCATGATGGTGAGCCCGGTGAGGGACGATCCGATCTGGTTGAGTTGCACGAAGACTTCCGGGCTCATGCTCTGACCCGGAACGGGATCGAGGTCCAACGTTTCGTTGACCGCCATGTAGTCGGCGCTCTCGTCCGTGACGGCACGCGCCCGCTTCTTCCCGAACTTGCGCGCCTCGCGCTCCCCCATCTCGGTGCGCAGGCGCAGCGCCTCGTCCTCCGCGGTCGTGCGCCGCCGCCTGTTGCTCACGGGTGCTCCCTTCTTGAGCGCCTGCTCCACGGCTGCGTGGATGGCCTCTCCGATGGCGATGACATTACGCGGCGGCATAGGCGCGCTTCTCGGCTCGCCGCCGTGCACCACGACCCTGCGCTGGCGGTGCGGTCCGCTTGGCTGGCGGTTGACGCATGCCCGCCATGTCCACGCGAGGGTCCGAGCCGCGCTTGCCGATCACGAACATGAGGACGTGTCGGTCACGCCGACTCTTCGGCAGCTTGCAGTACAGCGGCGTGCGCCCCTGCTTCCCCGCGTACGAGTAGGTCCACGGGCCGACCCTCACGTAGTCCGCGCCCTTCGGCACGAGCCTCGTCGTGCCAGCGACGGGACCGTCGAGGAACTTCGCCTCGACGGGTTGAACCGCATCGCAGACCGGATGCCGACGCACGCGACCGTTCAGGTCCACGTCGCTGTGGTGTTTTGTTGGCTTCTTCATCGCGCGTGCACTCCCCATGTACGGTGGTAGATGCTGATCGAGAACCGCCAGTCCCACGATGGTGCGGGGATCAGCAGGATTTGGAACATGGGATAGTTGTGACTCCGACAGTAGAACTTCACGTTGCCTCCCTGTTGAATGCGCGCTCGTTGTTTCGCGCCATGCGACGCGCGAACTTGCCGTACGCTTTCAACTTCGCGCCCTTGAGATGGAAGATGCGCTTGAGCACGCGTCGCCCTTTCTGGATCACGTCGGCGCAGTTGTGCCACGCCACGGCCTGTACTTGGCGCTCACGCTGCGGAGTCATGCGCCTACCGGATTCTGGAGAGTGTTCAGGTGGGACCGAAGCGACTCCAGTCGTCGCTCGACCTCACGAATCTCGTTGCGCAGGTGGCCAACGAGACCACCCTTGCGATTCCGTCGCTTGTACATGATGTTGGTGAGAAGATTCTCAGCGACGGCTTTCTGTCGTGCGACACAGAGGGCATCAGCAGTCACGCGTGCTTCACTCTCCGTGGCGAACACTGACTCTTCGTAGTAGACAGAGCCAGAGCCCACACCCGTCTCGGTCAACATGTACGAGACCGGCTGTTTATCCTCCGTGTTGATGCGCACGCTCCCCACGGTGCCCTCCCACGTTCGCGGGCGATGCGTGTAGATGCGGGGTCCGCCGCCTTCACAAGAAGAGCACGGAATCAAGAGGCGATCTCCGTTGGGCAGCGCACACTCCCAACGCCGCTTGTCCAGACAGTCTGGACACATGATTGCGACCGGCTCGGTGCTGGTCGTGGCGACCCACACCTTGCTACCGATGTTGAACTTGGGTGCGATCACTTCTTCCCTCCCGCTTGCGGCCCGGTCTTGCTCATCTTCGAGCCCTTCGGGGCCATGTTCTTCGGATCGTTCTTCGCCCCTCGCGTCGTGGTCGGTCCCGTGGCGATGTACCTCGCGACCTCGGGCGTCGTGACCTTGAAGCGGACGACGAACCACTTCGTGCTGCCGTCATCCTGCAAGACGGGGAGCGCGCCGTCCGTCCCCTCGGGGACTTCGACCGCTTCACGCTCGCGCGATTGAACTGCCGCCTTTACGACGATCTTCTGTACGGGCTGCTTCCGGCTGTGCTGCTTCGCGTGCTTGCGCGACATGTTGCCTCCACGTGTAGAGTATCTCGCGAGCGTTCGCGATCATCTCGCGGCCCACGATTTCCATGCGGTGAATGATGACGGTCTCGGGCCGAGCCAACCCGCGCAGCGCGAGGGCGAAGGTTACTGCATCGAGGTCTTCGGTGTCAACCTCGATCTCGACGTGCAACTTCACGGGTCCTTTCTCGGGCCAGCTTGCGCAGGCCGCGGCGTTCGGCCGCGACGGCGCAGATACGGCACCGCCAGCGGTTGACGCAGTAGTGGTCGGTGTGTCCCTTCGGGCAGGTGGGTGGTCGCTCCATCTCGACCTTCACCCAACCGAAGAGGCAGACGAGCAGGTAGACGGCCAGTCCGACGAGGACCGCGCTCAATCGTCCTCCCTCTGCGGGACGATGTCGAAGAGCATGGACGAGCGGCCGCGCCGCACCATGTGGTGACGCAGCGGCGGCTTGTGGTCGCCGTGCGGGTAGGTGTGGAATATCTTCGCGACGCCGCCCTCGACCTCGTTCTTCGCGCGCGGGTGCTCGTACAGCATGACGCCCGCGAGCACGCCGTTCGACGGCAGATACTTGAGCAGCCGTCGCAGCGTGCCAGCGTTCGACACGAAGTCGTCGAGGATCATGTAGCGGATGCCAGCCACGTTCGAGATGTCGCCTTCGAGGAGCGCGCCGTGCGACATGGTGTCGCCCCGGTCGTCTTGCTTGCGCAGCACGAGCAGTTCTTTCCGCATCAGGTAGGCCACGGTCGCGGCCGGGACCACGCCGCTCAAACCCGTGACGTAGACGGCATCGAACGTGGACTCGACGGCTCGCAACGCGCGCAGGCACCGTTTGACCGCGACCATGTGTCCGCCCATCGTGCGGAACATGCCGTACCGCCCCGACTGCCCGGTGTTCGGGAAGCGGTCGCGGTTGCGCTTCGGGAACTTGTTGGGGTCGGACGGCGCGGTGAACTCGATCATCTGCGAGGCGACGCGCTCCTCCACCTTGGCCATGTCCACCTGAATCGGACCGGCCTTCTCCAGTTCGGTCAGGCACTTCTCCAACGCCTCGCGCGTCGAGGGCACGGGCTCGATCACGACGGAGTCCTGACACACCGCGGTCACGCGCTTGAAGGTGCCGCTTGAGGGTCGCCCCCAAAACTCGATCACTTCCCTCGGCTTCGCGGTCTTGTCGGCCGCACTCATCGTTGTCCCCTTGGAAGGTCGAACACGCAGCGGAAGCCGCGGTTCGCGTAGAACTTGCCGATCTGCTTCACGGCGTGGTCGGTGCTGACGTACAGCATGTTGTTGAAGAGGTCCACGTCCTGCGAGATGCCGCGACACAGCACGCCGTTCGGCGTCCGCGTCATAAGCACCGTCAGCGTCTTGCGCGGTCGCGCGACGAACCGCTCGACGCCATCAGGATCGCGGGCCACGTGGCCCCACACGACTTCCTGATGCGCGCAGTTCTCGCAGCGAAACGCGAGCCACGAATCTGCGCCCGCGGCTTGGTTGCCGCCTCCCGCCATCATCGGGAAGCCGCAGTGCCACGGCGCGCCCTTCACTGCGCGGTCGCGGGTTGCGGATCGTACGTCAGGTCTCCGCGAATCCGCGCCTCCTCGCCGCTGCGCTTGAACACGTCGCGCCAGTAGACTTCGGCGGTCGCCTGTGTGCGGAACCACCGGAGGATCGTGACGCCGTCCTGCGTCAGGTACACGTAGAAGCCTTTCACGGCATCCTCCCTTCGAGCCACTGCTCGACGAGGTCCTTGGCTTCCTTGAGGCACTGCTTGTTGGCTTGCGTGAGTGTGGTCATCGTGGTTTCCTGTTGATGTCGCGCAGGAATCGGTCCCGCGCTTCCGCGCCGTCGTCGGCGTGTCGGTTCGAGGGTTGCGTGGCGCGCGTCACGGTGTACGTGCGCGCTGGTCTCTCCTCGCGAATCGCGCGGAGTCGTTCGGCGTGCGTGCGGTAGTCGGTCATGGTCAGTCTCCGCATGATGGATTGCGACGACAGTAGCCTGCGCGAACGCAGTCCTCGCGCGTGGGATTGCCGATGCACCACGGGTACGGTGCGCTCTTCGGGCGGACTTGTATCAGTCCGCCGCATTCGCACGCACCGTCGTTCGGCGTGGAGCCTCGCATCGGCCTGTGACAACGGTTGCACTCCATCTCGTGCATGGTCAAGCCTCGCATGCCACGCAACGTCCGCTCGGCGTCGCGTTGGCGTTGTTGAACGGTGCGCCGCAATCCTGACAGCATTCGGGTGGAAACATCGGGATTTGCGGGAGCGGATCGTACGCTCGCACGTGGCCGTGCACTGCATGGCGCGGACAATCCGGTCCGCCCGTCTTCCACAGGCAACCGCGTTTCGAGCAGTAAAGATGCGGGTTTCGTGACTTGTGCTCGGCGACCTTCGCGGCAGTGTTCACGCTGCACACTCCATGCGGGCCGCGCCCGCGATTTGGACGAAACCGGACGCGTCGTGCTTCGCCTTGCCTTTCGCTCGCAGTCCCACGATGACGGCCGCGCCGGTCTCGGACGCGGCGTAGTCTAGGAATCGCAAGTCGGATTCGTCGCCGTCCACGACGCGGTAACCGCGCCAGAAGACAGGGAGCGGTTCGCCCTTGCGAGTGTCGAAGACTACCGCGACGTTGCGGCCGCGTTCAAGTTCGAGCATGGCTTGCGCGTCGTTGCACTCGGAGCGCGAGAACGTGAGATGGTAGTTCGCCCACGTTTCCGCGCGGTTCGGCCGCTTCGTGTAGTCATAGAACTGCACTTCGGGAAACCGCTCCATAAGCGTGCGTCCGTCCGTTCCGCGCATACGCTCCCAAGGCACGTCCGAAGTGCCGTTGAGACGCACGGCGGGAGTCAGTCCGCGCTTGAGCGCGCGGCGCTTGAGCCTCACGACATCATCGGCGAGCGCGTCAACGAATCGCGGCGCGGACTCGAAAAACAGGCGCGTCTTTCGCATGCGGCCGTCCTGTATCGGTTTCATGATGCCGCGTCCGGCAGTGTACAGGCACGCGGCCCGGCATCCGGGCGAAGCGTTCGGACACAGGTTGCCCAAGCCGCTTCCGTCCGAGGGTACGAGGTACAGGATTCCGGTCAAGTAGCCTCGAACTTCGCCCTTGACCGTCTTCGCGTTCGTGACCGTCAAAGTCGCTTGTCCACGGTCACACTCCGCACGCGGACAGAAAGCGCGCGTTGTCGAACCGCGCGTTGTCCTTCGCGAGCGAGTCCGCGACGTTGCACACTGCCGCAAGCCAAGCCACGCACGCGGGAGCCTTGTCGTTCGCGGAGTAGTTCCACGGGCGCGCGTTGAGCAACGCGGCCGCGAGTCGCACGTAGTCCTTCCGAGTCATACCGTCCGTCCTTTCGCCGTTCGGGCATGGTGGGTCCGCTGTTTCGGCCTTGACAGGCCGTCGTCAGTGCACGTGCAGAACGTGCAGACAGCGCGGGCATCGGTAAGTGTCACGGGGTCATGGCGTTTCGCGTGGCGTGCTACGGCGCATCCGCCGTTGTGGCACACTACGGGCCAGCATTGTGCTTCGAGTGCAAGATGCACTCACTGTGCGCTGGCGTCGCTCGCGTCGCTCCACCGTCCGCTCATGATCGGGCAATCTGCAAGATAGCTTGGGATTGCCTCGCGTGGCTTGTACCCTCGCGCATTGTCTCGAATCGCCCGGCGCACTGTGGCACTTGCGGGCGGACGCCGTTCGGCGTTGGACGCACTACGGGTTAGCCTATGTCTCGGACAGCGGGGGTTCGGCGTTTCTCCCGCACTTCGGGCCTGTGGCGTTCCGGCGCTACGGTCGCACGCTATCTTGCGCGCGCCGCGTTGCGTGGCTGCCTGTACCCTCTTCCGCTGTCTGTCCGTCTCGCTCGCGTCCGTCTCGCTTGAGACCGTCCGCCGATTGTGGGACTCGGCCGCGTGAGACTTGCGCCGCATCGTTGCCGCGGCAGTCCGAGACTACTGCACTCCGCGTGCCAAGGCAAGCGCGGCCGTAACGCGTTGCGGCGCAACGATAGGTGCACGAGTGTGCACGGGCGGATCGGGCGAAAACGCGTTGCGGCCGTTGCCAAATGCCCCAAGCCTCGCGCGCCCGCGCGATTCCGTATGCGCCGCGACGCGCTCGCGTCATGCGTCCGCGTCACGTGTACGCGCGTAGCACGTTTCATGCCAGCCTGTCGTTTCACTTTGGTACACTGTCCATTTTCCTTACACCCTTCCCGAAGTGTTGACGAAGATTTTGCAAATGACGGCACGAAACGTGCCTCGCGCGTGGTACTATCCTTCTGCCCCGGTGTTGCAAGATGCAACACGAAGGTGGCACGCGCCTTGCCGATGCAAGATGCGTGCCGAGCCCTCGCGCCGCGGAACAGGGATCGGACGCGCGGCCGCACGGGCGCGACGTGGTAACGCGCTGGCGCGCATGGTGTTACATCGCGCGGGCGCTCGCGACTAGGTGACGCGCGCACGTACGCGAGGCTCGGTCAGGCCCCGCCCTACGACCCGCCCGCGGAGCGCGGGGAAAACCCTAGTGGCGGGACAACATAGGACCTAACCCTATGCCATCCAAGGATTTACACTTCTCCCCTGTGAAATATACGCTCCGAGCGAGCGAGCGGGCCGGAGGCCCGAGCCGAGTCGAAGGCTCGGCGTATTTCTTCTAGCATTGTCTTTAGATTAGCACTAGAACAAATGCGCGCCCACCACCTACCAGAAGGACGTGGCTCATGCCCGAATCCAAGAGCGGCAGCAACCTGCGACAGGTCAACCGGTGGCAGAGGGAGGCCGCGAGGGCCGAGTACCTGCGCCACCCGGACGCGTCGATCGCGGAAGTCTCGAAGGCCACGGGGGTTGCGATCCGCACCGTCGCCCGAGCCCGCGAGCAACTCGTCAAGGAGGGCCTGCTCGCGCCCGGCCGCAACGCCACGGCGACCGGGGCCGACGCCGCGGCACTAGCTCTGGCGGCGCAGAGCGTTTCCAAGGTACCGGGGGATGACATCTCTGAGGTACCGGGGGACGCCGTGTCCGCCCCGCCCGGACAGGCTCCGGCAGCGGACACGCCGCGAGGGTCCCGTGCGGGTCAGGCGATCGACGGCGAGGCGCTCCGGCAGATGAACGAGCTTCTCGACGCGCTCGCGGACGAGGACGACGAGACCACCCGAAAGCGCATGCTCCGGCAGGTCAAGAAGTTCGCGTTCGACCCGAACCTGCACCCCGACACGCGCATGAGCGCGTCGCAGTTGTGGGCGAAGCTGCTCGACATGGCGCGGGCCAAGGACCTCGGTCCCGGCACCCCGCTGACCCTCGCGACGGCGATCGCCAGAGCCACAGACTTCTGTCGCGCCGCGGGCGCGAAGGTGATGGTCCCCGCGTTCTACGCGGCGTTCGACCTCGGAGACCCGAATGCACCGCAAGCCGTGGAGCCGAGTCAGCCTGCACCGACACCTGCTCAGCCTGCTGGACAGGCCGACGACC
>Ga0070697_100005070_pt1 | contig 10120 bp, 11 predicted proteins | sample KBSK1501metaG_FD_65475 | JGI IMG/M metagenome (GOLD analysis project Ga0070697, IMG submission 65475) | Corn, switchgrass and miscanthus rhizosphere microbial communities from Kellogg Biological Station, Michigan, USA - KBS K1-50-1 metaG | ecosystem: Host-associated > Plants > Roots >... | reverse complement strand
GCACCGCTATCTCCATTCGCTGATGACCCAAATGTCTCTTTCTGCAGCCTGCAATCGCTTTCACAAACTCGAAGACCGCCTGGCTCGCTGGCTGCTGATGACCCAGGATCGAATCGGATCTGATGAGTTTCGGCTGACGCAGGAATTCATGTCCAACATGCTGGGGGTACGGCGCGAAGGAGTTAATAAAGTCGCGGGGGATCTGCAAAAGCACAACCTGATCAGCTACACGCGCGGTCACGTGACGGTCCTGGATCGCCCGGGCCTGGAAAAGGTGTCATGCGAATGCTATGGCATTATGAGAAAGGAAAGCGATGCCGGCCTGAACGGCGGCAAACGATCGGACCAGACACTCGTTACTGGGGAGACTGTTTCGTACCCTTAAGCTCCTTATACATATCCTCGACATTGGGCGTGGCAAAACTCTTAAACGCAAAGGACGTGTATTTGTCGGGAAGTTTTAGCTGCTGCTTCGCCTGATCCACTGTCAAGCCGCTCGCAATTCCCTGCTTCACGCGCGTGCGCAAATCATTGAGATAATCCCTGAAATCCTTGATCTCCGAGTTTTCCGCAACATTACCGTGGCCGGGCACAAACTTCGCCGTAGGATATTGACTCAGGATCTTGTCGAGCGTAGGAATCCAATCACTAACCGTTGCGTCGACCAGGTTGGGCAGAGTTCTCGACCAGCCGAGATCGCCGGTGAAGACCACATTCGCGTCCGGTACGTAAGCCAGGACGTCCCCGCCAGTGTGTCCCGGCAATGTCAACAGGACGACCTCGCGCTTGCCCAGATAGAGATGAACGGCGCCCGAGCCAAATGTCATCGTCGGATTCGTTAACTTGATGGTCAGCATTGCATCGAGCCGGCGAATCTGAAGCTCAAACTGCGCGCGCTTGTCGGTTTGATCCGCGGGAGTGTCGCTCAGCTGTTTCGCCGCGTCCGCGCGCCGTTTCTGTAAATCTTCAGGCGACGGCAGAAAGCGTTTGTTCTTTGCAGTCTGCCATTGCATCAGGTTCTCATGCGCGATAATAGGAATCCCGCGCGTTAATAAGACCTGATTTCCACCCGTGTGATCGAGGTGGTAGTGGCTGTTGACTGCGTATTTGATGGGAAGTTTGGTTTGCGCCTCAATGACTCCGATCAGCTCTTCGATGGCGGCCGGAGTAAAGAAAGTATCGAAAATGAGGACGCCCTCGTCCCCTATCACAAAGCCCGCGTTACCGGAAGCCAGTCCGCCTGGCTTGGCAATCGCCGCATAGACTCCCTCTCCGACCTTTACTATTTGGAAGTCATCTTCGGCTTTCGCCGCAGCAATTGACTTCGATCCAGTCGGACAGGCAGGGTAAACCGCGAGCAGTAATCCGATCGCAAATACGATTACCGTCAACCTGATCTTCATTGACGTCTCCAGATCGAACTAGAGCTTTGCCAGAATAGCTTTCCATCGAACCCACGCATCATCACGCGCCTTGCGGTTTGCTTTGTTCGTGGTGAGGGCTTTCTGGTAATCGTCGGCGGCCTTTTTGTCTGCGGCTTCATCGCCTTTGGCGACGGGGGCCTTTGGCTCAGGCGCGTTGGGCTCGCCCGCTCGCATAAACCCGTGTCCGGCGCCGGCATAGGTCACGGGGTCGTAGGTCTTCTTCAACTCCTTCATCGCTTCGGAGGTCACCGGAAGAGTCGCGTTAATGCGCGCGTCGTTTTCGGCATAGAAGCCGTACACCGGGGCCATTATCCGGCCGAGCGCGGTTTTGTCGGGCGCGAAAGGCTGGCCCTGGGCATTGGTCCCGGGCGCGGTACCATAAAAAACGAAGGCGGCTTTCAGGCTGGGCCGGTTAGTAGCAAAGGCGAAGGTTTGCGTTCCGCCCCAGCAGAAACCGCCAACCGTGACTTTGCCGTTAGCGCCCGGTAGTTTGGCAACGTAATCCGCGACGGCGTTTAAATCGGCAGCGATCTGCGCGGGAGGCAGACTACCAATTGCCTGCCGCACAGCATTACTGTCAAAGTCACTCGTGCCACCGCCCTTCGGTCCCATGCCTGAAAGAAGATCCGGTGCAATCGCGATGTAACCGGCTTCGGCCAACTCATCGGTGAGTTGCTGTACCCAGTCACTCATGCCAAAAATCTCGTGAATGACAATGACGGCAGTCGCTTTCTTTTTTACTTCGGGATAGACGACAAAGCTGTTCACTTCGCGATTGCCGGCCTTGACCTTTACCCACTCCTGATGCCTCGGCGATTTTGCCAATCGCTGTTTGGCCCAGTCCTGAATTGCTTCCGGGTTGGCGCTGGTGGCGCCCGAGTCCACGTGATGATGCGCGTTCATCTCCTGCGCCGAGGTAATCACGACCAAAGAGAGTCCCGCAATCACCGCCAACACGATCATCATCAAAAGTTTTCTGTCCATCGTCATCCTCCTGCTGCTGTCTGTTGTCCTACAGTCCCGGGGCACGAACGAATTAGCTCAACAATTTTTTGAGGTACTAGATACCACAACCAGCGCTGACTAAGCGAGTCTGGGAGTTGCGGTTCACGTGAAAACACTAAGCGGCGCCGCCAACCAAAGATTGGCGACACCGCCAGTTTTGTTGAGGCAGACTTCGCCTGTGAAGCCCGCCACCAGGAAGCAAGACTACCAGCCGTTACCAGGGAAAGGGGAACCGGCCATAGTTTCCGTTACCGCGACGATTGTTGTAACCGCCGTTGCGTTGGAATCCCTGGTCATAGCCGCGCAGAAAGCCATTTCGGTACGCCTGCTGATACTGATAGCTGTTGACGTAACCTCCGTAGCCCCCGTTGTCGCCATGTCCATTCCGGTAAAAGTGCGACCTTTGCGGATTGTAGCTTTGTCCCCTCTGCGCATCCCTTGAACCGGTGTAGATCCCATCCTGAAAACCCTGGTTCACCGCAATCTGATTAATGTTGCCGTAACCGCCATACCCGCCGTTGCGGCCGTACTGATCATTCCGACGATAATCTCGGTCGCGCCGGTAGTCCCGGTCGCGGTCGCGACGATCCCGCCGACTCTGGTTCCGTTCCCACGGCCACTGGGCCTGCACCGCGGTGCTCGACACCAAGCCGATGCTCAAAAGAAAGGACAGTACCAGAAAGATTCTCCCGATCTTGTTCCTGAGATTGTGTGATTTCATGTCTAACCCTCCGCTCGCCGATTGGCAAATGGCATGCCGATTAGTTTGGCACCGGCCGTTCAAAGTAAGTTGCCAGAAAAATCCACTCTTATGCCTTCAAAGTACCAACCATATCGTGTGCCGGCGCCCGGAAATGGTTTCAAGTTCGTCCTGCGGATGTCAGCCGGGGTGTTGTTGACGTGGTTCGGCTAGTAAAAAGACAATGCCGCGGTCGGCCGCGGCATTCTTTCAGGTTTCAAACGGGATCGGGGCCTTAGGGGTGGAAGGTCCCGTTGGTGAAATACCGCTGCCAATTCCAATAGCCTTCCTTATAACCCATTAAGAAACCATCGCGATAGGCCTGCTGGTACACGTCCCTGCGTCCGTAAGACGGGTCATAGCCCTTTGTGCCGGCCTTGTAGAAGTGCGAGCGTTCCGGGTCGTAGCTCTGTCCGCGACGAGCGTCGTTAGCGCCAGTGTAGAGACCGTCCACGTACCCCTGATCGTATGCACTGCGGCTATTGGCATAATCATAGTTGCCCGGATCGTAAATCGTGGTCGTATCATAGACGGGATTTCTATCCCGGTGGCGATGGCGATCCCGATCTCGATCTCTGTCTTTGTCCCGATCTTTGTCTTTATCTCGATCCTTGTCTTTGTCGCGACCTTTGTCTCGATGTCGATCGCGGTCACGATCTTTGCCGCGGTCCCTGTCGCGGTCTTTGTCCCGGTCTCTATCGCGGTGCCGGTCGCCGTCTCGATCCCCATCGCGGTCTTTCTCGCGGTCCTTGTCACGGTCTTTGTCGCGGTCTTTATAACGATCTTTGTCGCCGTCCTTGTCACGGTCCCTGTCACGATCGCGGCCCCGATCATTATTACGAGTCTCGGTGCCGGGATAACTCTCAATCGGCCGATCGCGCCGATTGTCGCTCCCATCACCGTCGCCGCTTCGGCGGACTCCTCCGCCGCCCGCGCCACTTTCGTTGCGACTCGCGCGGCTAGAGCTGTCATCCCTGCGATTGGCGCTTCCGCTGTCGTTGTCGCGACTATTATTGGAGTCGTTATTGCTGCTACGACTGTTGCCCGAGTCGTTATTACGGGTGTTGTTATTTCCGGCGCTCGGGCTCGGCTCACTGCTGCGTGGAGCTTCGCTGGGAGCGCTGGTCGCCGGCGGACTTGAAGGCGCTGATGGAGCGGCTGGAGGCGGCGCTTCACTTCGGGGTGTTTCGATGTTTGGTTTGCGATCCTCCTGCGCCTGCGACGCGGTCACGGCGCCAATTGCAAACACCGATGCCAGCGTGAATAAACTGAGTTTGGCCTTTGCGAAATTGAACGACATAGTGCGGCCTCCTTGCTGTGGGTTTATGAGCAGTCGGTTCTCAGCTCTGGGGAGAGCCTGCGTGGGTGTCCGAATTATAGACCTAACACGACCAAAAGAGTGAGTCAATTTCGGGAGCCTGGGGAAAAACCTCGTCCGCTCTTACCTTCCCGTCTGGAATTCTTCCTGGTTCTGCCGAGTCGGTTCGCGGTCGAGGATATTAGTGGTCCGATCGGTAACGCTCGGCGGAACCTCTCGCGGCGTGGCCATTGGTTCCGGTTCGAGGCGAACCATATCCGGCGCAGTTGATTCAATCCTCAGTGGCAACGCAGGAGATTCAAGCTGGTTTACCCGCCCGGGTCTGATCGAAAGTCCTGCGATGATATGACCAAGTCCGGAAAGCGTGGGAATCAGACCCACCAGCCAAAGAACAGGAACAATTGGATCAACTTCGAAAGGCAGCTTCGCGAGAAAGTCAGGCGGCAACTTCAGGACCAGCGCGTGGGTAAGAAAGTAGAGAAAGATTGTCAGCCCTGCGCCACCAAACAGTTTTATCGCTCCCTTTACAAGATGGCCTTCGCGCCGTTCTTCGGCGGTCTTCTCTTTTCTCAATCTCGATTTCCGTCGATGCTCGACAGTGTTGCGGGTGATCTCGCGGTTCATTTTGTCCATGGCCCGCGAAACTTCTTCCGTCACATGAGCGACTTTGATGTTGCTCATGATCTCCTTGATTTTGGCCGGGACGCCGTCGGTTTTCGAGATCGCGTCGCTGAGTGAAACTGCCTTGCCGATAACTTTAAGGTTGGCTCCGCAAGACCGGCAGTAATGCTGGCCCGTCGTCGATTCGTTACCACATTGGGGACAAAACATTGGGGGCAAGTCACCTTTCCACTATTATCGGCTGACTTAAGACAGGAGCAAAGCCAAAGCGAGTACGCTGCTCGACGGCGGATTGTTCGGCCAAATTGCAGGGTTGGCACTTAAAAACAAAAAATGCCGCGACTCTTCATCGCGGCATTCTCGAGTCTAACTCCGGCGGTTCCTGCGTAATGATGGACATCGGCTTGAGATCTGTTTGCATCGTTAGTAGTTCCGACGATGCCTGTGGCGCTTGCGAATCTTGTAAGTGTAGACCGCGCCAGTCCCCGCACCAGCGCCTGCTCCAATGAGTGCGCCTTTTTTGCCACCCGCGATAGCGCCAATGGCTGCTCCGGTAGCTGTCGTTCCGGCCACGGTGAGTTTGTCGCGGTGCTTTTGCCAGAAGGTTCGACTATGGCGTCGATGCCGTCTGGTTTGCGCCGACGCAATCGGCCCCGCCGAAAAGAGCAATACGAGGGCTATTAATACGATCGATAGAATTCTTTTCATACTTTCCTCCGTCCTGATTCGGAGCACACATCCGTGCTGATTACAGCAAGTTGGCGCTTCCGGTACATGATTTTGAACTTCCGTGGGTGCGAGTGCACCCATCGTGCCAGCGATAACTGGACGAGCGCGATCTGCTGAAAGCAGAGGCTCAAAAGACGGTGGAATATGCGCGCAGTCGGGCCGACTGCGGCGGGATAATCAGAGGATGGATTTAACGAAGGTGACTAAAATCCGCCGGCGAAGGCGAGATTTCCATTTGTAAAGAAAGCGACGATCTGGCCTGGCACATAGTTCGGCTCACAATCGCCGTCAAAAACAAAATTCGCTTCCGCCCGGCTCGACACGAAACGCACGCCGGCCTCGCGGAAGGTGTCCTCGAGGTGTTGCTTGTAATGCGGATTAACTCCATCAGCGTTTATGAAGACGCGTAAATTGCTGCCACCGAATTCCCTGATCTTGTGTTCCAAAGTTGCTTTGTACCGCTCACCCATTTCTTCGGCCTCCGTATACTAATCCTGAACACAACGCGAAAGTGAACCACGCTCGCGCTATTGTCCAAAACAATCGTTGATTAAGCAAATTAGGAAGTGTCACGGGTGTCGTGCCGCCAAAGCCGAGTTCGCGCAACACACGATATCGATTTTGCAGAATGGTGTTGGGGGTGATCATCTATGCGGTGTGTCAGTCAGCAGACCGGCAGAATGTACGAGTGACAATCAGGGTCTGTCAATGCTCCGAATCCGAACCGGTTGTCAACATACTCTTTGATTTCGTGTTCTTTCGTGTAGCTTAGTGTGATTTCGTGGATCGTATGGCTGCGTATCTAAACACACGATCCACTAAATTACAGGAAATCTCGCCAAGGGACATGAACCAAGCTCTAAGTGGTCTGCATTCGCGCCGACCGCTGAACTTTTGTTTCAGCCATGAGAACCATTCAAGTGTCGGGAGTTTATTGCGCCACAACCTTCCCGCCCAAGGCAGCAGCTCACCAATCAGTGTCTTTTGTCGGCCAAACTCATCAACCAGAGCATGGCATCATCGTTGCAGTGAGACGTCGTGCTTTATGAAATTCTAACCCCCCAGAGCAACAAGCGCTTCGAGCATTTTTCCCGACGTTGCGATTGGGAATCGTGGAGATAATTATGAAAACCATATCGTGGCTAACGTTAGTGGCCATTCTGCTCGCGCCGGCATCGCGAACTCTCGCCGCTGGTCAAAAGAACGACCAGCAACCGCCGACAGTAGAACAAATCAAGATTCAGGTTGCCAGGCTCGGCGTCGGAGACAAGGCCCGCGCGACGATTACCCGCAAGGATGGCGTGAAAACAAAGGGCTATGTATACACCGCGGGTGACGACGAGTTTGTCATTCGAGACCGCAAAACCGACGCGCCCACGACGATTCGTTATGCTGATGTGGCCAGGGTTCAGGCCGACAGAGGCCATTCAAAAGCAAAGCACCTCGGCTTGGGAATAGGCATTGGCGTGGGCGCCTTTCTGGGAATCCTGCTGATCGCTTTCTCGCGTCTTAATGATTGATTGAAGGGGCGATGGCACCCTTGCGGAAAGGGTGTCGCCGTAGTAATAGCGGGTGTTTCTTCCGAGGATCGCGAACTCGCCGTTCAAGCTGCGCGAGCGCGAAGGTAACGCCGGGAGCGCGGCAGGCAAGTTACGAAACCCAAAAAGTGGAAGCCACTGGCGTCATGGACGGTTAGTGTCGGTGGTCAGTTGTCAGTAGATATGAGGTCAGTACCGGGAGCGGTAGCGACCGGGTCATACTCGCCGTGGCACTCGAAGACAAAAAATATCAATTTGGTCAACGCGCCAGTAAAACCCTCACCCCAACCCTCTCCCAATGGGAGAGGGAGATAAGACTCGTGCTCGGTAGTGACGCTCGAGCAACTCGAACTATGGATGGTCAGTTATCGCGTCGATGTTGAGTAAGCGCGGCAGTGCATCGTTAACTCACTCGCGACTATTCGACCTTCCCCCTTCTCAATAATCCGCCGCGTTATTTGGCCTTCTTCACAAACTTCATCGCCACGCCATTCATGCAGTAACGCAACCCTGTCGGCGCCGGCCCATCCTCGAAAACGTGTCCCAGGTGGCCATCGCAGCGGGCGCAGAGCACTTCAGTGCGCGTCTCTGAAAGGCTGCGATCAACTTCTTCCCGCACGTTTTCCTTCTTGATAGGCGCCCAAAAACTCGGCCAACCCGTGCCCGAATCAAACTTCTGGGCTGAACTAAAGAGCGGCAAGTCACAAGCGGCACAGGCAAAGACGCCTTTGTCGTGAATTCCATTGAGCGGGCTCGAGTAAGGAGTTTCGGTTCCCTTCTGTCGCAGCACGCTGTACTGCTCGGGTGTGAGCAAGCTCTTCCACTCGGCATCGGTCTTTACCACCTTGGTTATTTTGCCGGCTTTCGAGCCCGCGCCATGGGCGTCTTGCGCACGCCTGGCCTCCTGTAACAGCGGCCCGGCCACGCCACTCAGCTTAGCCAGGGTCGTAAACGCTCCCAGGGCGATCGCGGATGAAAGAAAAAACCGTCGGTTCATAAGTTAGCCCTCTATGGTATCCAGTATCGTTCCGCCCTAGTTACGAATGAAGCGGGAAGATTGGATGTCGCGAAGGCCCAAATATGGAGTGCGGGGACTTGTCACCGCTTTGGACTCGAGTTTTGCACAGCCGGAAAGCGGCGACGAGTCGCGCAATCCAAACTTTAGCGGCCGCGGACTTACGCGCTGGCCGCCTTAACCAACTTTGCATTTAACTTAATATCCACGCCCGCCAGCGCCTGCGAGACCGGACAATTCTTCTTAGCTGTCTCGGCATGATCAAGAAAAGCGCTTTCATCGATGCCCGGAACATCACCTTCGGTGTTGAGTTCAATCGTAGTGATCTTAAACCCTTCGCCGACCTTCTCGAGACTGACATTGGCTGTAGTGCTGATGCGCGTCGGATTAAGATGCGCCTTCGTCAATCCGGCGGCCAGGGCCATCGAAAAACATCCGGCATGCGCCGCGCCGATCAATTCTTCCGGATTAGTCCCGGCGCCTTCTTCAAATCTTGAGGCAAAAGAGTATTGACCGGTGAATGCCCCGCTGCCTAGTTTGACCGTGCCTTTGCCTTCTCTGAGCGTACCTTCCCAGACTGCGCTTGCCGTGCGTTTCGCCATCACTGTTCTCCCCTGATGAAATTTACTTGGTTGATTGTAGCGCGATTGGTTGGGGAGTGGTGAGTGGGGCGCGCCAAACACGAGGCCAATAACACCGTCCGTCGTCTTAAACGAAGCAGTAACTCTGAAGGCCCTGTTTGCACAGGGCCTTCGACTAATCGTCAGAGTGAACCGAACTGTTTGAGGGCCCACCTTGGTAACGCCATCAAAGCCTGGCTTAGCAGTTTATGGGAATCGCCACTCCATACAAAGCATTAACATAAGCAAAGAATGCCTGAGCCGAGGAAGTATCGGTGCGGTAATCAACGTTTGTGGACCGGCACACACTGTCTCCGGTAATCGTGATCGCCGCCAGCACCGCTTCACCGTTCACGTTGAGAAAGTTAGGACCTCCGGAATCGCCAAAACATGTGCCCCCATTTCCGGTAGAGGGATTCTGAGACAGGCGAATGTATCCTCCGTTAAGAGAGTTAAAGCTGGAGAACGCGTACATGCGCGGTATCGGATTAACGTCCTGAAAGAACGGCACGCCACCGCCCACGACTCGATTCTGTAGTCCGTATCCTACGGCAGTGAACGTGGCAGTCTTTAATCCATTTTGGGCCACCAGTTGATCCAGCAATCCACAAGTCGGCAGAGTTGCCGGAGTTACCCCGCGCACGGCGCTCGCAAGTATCAAAGCGCCAATGTCGCCAGAGTCACTCTGGCTCTGGTTGTAGTTTGGATTGGTAACGACATTAGCGACGGCCAGGAGTTTTGTTTTGTTGCTGGTCAACTCACCGAAAGGTATCGACGCGTCCAGGCTTACATAAGCGGTGAAGCCCCGAGGCACGAGGTCCTGTTGATAAAAGATGGTGCAGTGACTGGCCGTGAGAAAGACATTCGACGTAATCATGGTGCCTGAACAGATCGGAAAGATCTGGCCGGTCGTGGGCGACTTCACAATAAACGCGCCGGTGTTGCTGTAAGTGTTGTTCGAATCGACAAAGCCATAGGTGATAGCTTTTGACCGCGGCGACGTGATTAGTAGAACGGCAAGTGTGAATGTCAGCAGCAGACCGAATAGAACGGCATTTCGTTTCATGGTTTGAATCTCCTTTGGTTTCCTGGGCTAAGGTCTCCCGCGGCT